>Ga0265294_10001730_pt1 | contig 29321 bp, 14 predicted proteins | sample MunlanPumphouse3_FD_192504 | JGI IMG/M metagenome (GOLD analysis project Ga0265294, IMG submission 192504) | Groundwater microbial communities from a municipal landfill in Southern Ontario, Canada - Pumphouse #3 | ecosystem: Environmental > Aquatic > Deep subsurface > Groundwater | place...
GTCTGCGGTTGTTTGCTGAATTTTTCTTGCAACATGATCCTGTTGTTTATTAGATTATTGCATCGAGACAATAGAATATTGATATTGAATGGCTTGGAGATGTAGTCATCGGCTCCCATTTTCAGACCTTCCAGGTTGTGCTCGATAGCTGTCTTGGCTGTCAGTAACACGACGGGAATATGACAGGTGTCGGGATTCTTTTTGATAGCCTGGCAAAGTTCTGTGCCGGACATTTCCGGCATGATGATGTCGCTGAGCACGATGTTGGGATTTTCGGAGCGTACTTTTTCCAGTCCTTCTTTCCCATCAGAAGCCGTGATAACTGTATAGAAAACTTCGAATATCTGGATTAGCATTTCTTTTAATGATTCGTTGTCTTCAACAATGAGAATCTTGTATTTCCCTTCTTTAAGCTTTACATCATTATTCCGGGGTTCATGTTCCTGCAACAGCGAATCCAGGATTTCGGAGTTTAATTTCATTTCAGTTTCCGGCGGGGTAACGACTGTCTCACAAATTTGTTCGGATGTAAAGTGCTCGTTTCCAGTTTTCAGACGGATGCAGAAGGAAGTTCCTTCTCCTAATTCACTGGACACCTCGATGGTTCCTTGATGCAGTTCGACGATGCCTTTGGTGATTGACAAACCGATACCTGTACCAGTATTGGATGATAATTCTACGTCTGTCTGGTAGAAGCATTCGAATATTTTGTCGATGTCTTTGGCTGCTATACCCGAACCGTTGTCTGTCACTTCTATAATTACTTCCTGGTTTCTTTTCCTGATGGAGATGGAGATGGTGCCTCCCTTCTTGGTATGCTTGAAGGCGTTCGAGATAAGGTTATTCATCACTTTCTGCATTTGCCTGGCATCATACCATACCCGAATATCGTCGCTACTCTTTTCGAAGTTAAAGGTGATCTGTCGTTGTACTGCATATTCCTGAAACAGCAGGTAATGCTCATAAATGAAATCTACGATGTTGTGTTCGCTCACTTTAATGGTTATGTATCCCTGTTCTTGTTTCCGGAAGTCCAGAAGTTCGGTAACGAGCTCTTTCAGTTGCAGGCAGCTTTTATATACACTCAGAATCTTGTTATACACGTTGGGAGGGAACGAACGAACTTGTAATAACATTTCCATTTGCCCGATGATAAGTGTCAACGGAGTACGGAATTCATGTGAAATGTTGGTGAAGAAACGTAATTTAGCCTGGTTCAGCTTTTCGATGTCTTCGATATGCTTTTGTTCATATTTGAGTGATTCTTGCAATTGGATACGATGGTAGTAGGTACGTATGAGATAGGATGCAATCAACCCTATACAGATAATGTATAGCAGGTATGCCCAGGCGGTACGGTAGAAAGGAGGCAGTATTTCGATCCTCAATCTGCTTGGTGCTACTAATTTTTCATCTACCCCTTTAGCTTTTACTATTAAGGTGTATGTTCCAGGATTCAGGTTGGTGTAGGTTATAGGATTCTGTCCCAGTTTGTTCCATCCGTTTGAGAAGCCTTCCAGCCGATACACAACTTCATCTTTATTGAAAAGTATGTAGTCTGTGGTGGTATATTCGATGCTGAAAACATTTTGCTTGGCTTTAAGGGTGATCAGAGGAGTATAGGTTATGTCCTGGGCTAATATTCCGTTGTTGTTCGCTACATTGATTTCTTCTCCATTTACAGTGAGCCGGTATGGGACAATATGGTAAGAACGGGGAGCTTGTTCCAGGTTTTTCTCATAGAAAGAGATGACTCCCGAAGTCCCTCCGACAAAGATTTCACCTTTCCGGCTTTTGTAGAGTGCATTCCCGTTGATGCAGCTTAAAGGCAGTTCGTCATAATTTTTGAATTGTTTTTGCTGATAGTCCAGCACGGAGAATCCTTTGTCTGTCGTTACCAGAAGCCTGTTGGGAGATAGCTCACACATGTTGTAGATCACATTGCTTGCCAATCCGTTTTTGCGCATATCGAAATTTTCGAAATCGTTGGTTTCTTCCCGGTACAAATTCAGTCCGTTTTCGTTTGTACAGAACCAGAGCCTTTTTTGACTATCTTCAAAAATAGAATTAATGCTGTTGCTGCTGATGCTGCCGGGGGCATTGCTGACTTTGTAGCTTACGATTTTTTGGGTGTCAAAATGATATGCACATGCACCATTGTTGTTGTTGGCTATCCATAAGGTACCTTTATGATCTATCAGCAACCCGATGGTTGACTGTGTCCTGTTAAGTGCATCCTGATTATTGAAAAGTAATCGACACTTACCGGTTTGTGGATTAAATAGTCCGATATTGTTGTCGGTTGCCAGTATCAACTGTCCTTGATAAGGCAGGATATCTTCAATATTATCGGAAGGAATGGATGTTATATCGCCTTTTTTATATCTGTAATGGGTGATTTTTCCTGTTCTGATGTCCAATTTATTCAATCCCCCCAGGTGAATACCCAACCACAATATTTCCTGACGGGCATCGTAATATATGGCTCTCACGTTGTTTTGTGACAAGCTATTGGAGTTTTGGTCGTGTGTGTACCATTTGTAAGTTTGGGTAACCGGATTGTATTTGTTTAATCCTCCTCCTTCGGTGCATATCCATATATTGCCTTGGTTATCTTCTGTAATACGGCTGACAATAGGCGAACTCAACCCTTGTTTTTCTTTGGAAGAGGTCTGATATTCATGGTAGATGTGTTTTTGTGGGTTGAAGTAATTAACACCTCCAAAGTAAGTTCCAACCCAGACATTGCCTTGGTAATCACAATACAAGCTCCAAATAGAAGAATGACTCAAACTCTTTTTGTTGTCCTGCTGGGTGTATTGACTGAACCGTCCTGTTTTCTTGTCATATTTGTTGAGGCCATTGAATGTCCCTATCCATATATTCCCCTGTTGGTCCTCGCTGCACCTGTGAACGAAGTTGGAACTGAGACTTGTCGGGTCGTTTGGCCTGCTTTGGAAGTTGGTGATTTTCTTTCCCTGTATCAGATAAACACCTTGTCCGGACTGGTCGGTTACCCAATAATTCCCCGATCGGTCTCTGAGAATGTCGCTGATGGTTCCGTTAGGAATGAGGTGAATCAGTTTTCTTTGCGGAGTGAGCAGATATAAACCTTGATTTATGGTTCCAATAAAAATAGAATCGTTGTGTATATAGAATTTATTGATATCGCCTCTATTGGCGGGCATCCGGTAAACTTCTTCAAATGTGCCATTGATGAATTTCAAAATCTGACTTGTATTGGTAGCATACAGGTGTCCGGAGAAGAAGCCGGATCTCATATTGTTCCTTGTAATATGGGTAAATGTATCATTTTTTATGTCATAGTCGGATATTCCTCTATTGCCTATAATGAAAACATGTCCCTTCTTGTCTCCCACAATTTGGTAGATATCATTATATAAGATGCTGTTCGGGTTGTCTTTCTCCTTCTGATAAATTTTGAAAGCTTTGCCATTGTACAGACTGACTCCGTTACGTGTGCCAAACCACATAAATCCCCGTTCATCCTGATAGATAGAAACAACGGAGTTATGCGACAAGCCGTCATCAGTTGTTAAATGGTGGAAAGAGATGTTTTGCGCCTTTCCCGGAAGACATATACATAGCAGGTAGATAATGAATAGGATGTTAGTTCTCATAGTGTTTTAATCTTATTTACTGTAATCAACCTGTTGTCAAAAATTAAAACTCATACATATATACATATTTGTATATACATATAAAAAATTGTACATAATGTTGAAATTTAACATATTAGAAGTGGGGTAATTTTCATTATTATATCTTCGTATGCACAATTTATATGCAATATTCGTAAAATTTTTCGATACCTGCAAGCGTTTTCTAATAATTTGGTAAATAGGCACGATAATACCTAAACAATAAGACACCTGTTTTCTAAGGGCAAATTTTGCCATTCTACTGCTGTCTGAATTATTTACTTATGGCAAAGTCGGAGTCGGCAACAAAATGTTGGTTTGCCAGATGGGGTATATTTTATATTTTTGTTTAACTTTGTAGCCAGTTCATGTAAAAGATTATTTACTGAACTGTTGCTTATAATACTATGATAATTCAAAAAATAATTTGTCTATGAAAAAACGATTGTTTATTGTTGGCATATTGTCAATTAGTTTTAGTTGGCTTATCGCCCAATCGGGCAAGTCACTTAGTTTTAATGGAACGGATCAGTACATGAAGATTCTGAACCATGCCGATTTTAATGTAACTACATCTGAAAGTTTTACGGTAACCGCCTGGATTAATATTGAAGAATTCAGGAACAAAAATGACCGATTTGTTGCTAAACGTTGTCAAAGCACGACATTAGCCAATAAATCCGGATGGGAATTGTTTGGAGCAAATTCTGCTTCTCAGTTTTATGCAGCAAACACTCCAAATGCTGCCGGAAATCACACCAACTCGGTAAGTGTTTGGGCTACTTATAATGAAGCAAGCACAAATACCTGGGTACATTTAGCATTGGTGATTGACCGGATTGGCGGAAAAATGTACGAATACATCAATGGCATTGAAAAAGCATCATCAGGAATAAAGGATATTTCTTCCTGGTCGGCTAACAACCCTTTTGATGTTTTTGTAGGATGCGGAATTTCCGGAGCAACTACAGCCACTCCATCCAACTTTTTCAAAGGTAAAATTGACAATCTGCGTTTTTATAAAAGAGCTTTATCAGCAACAGAGTTGGTAGATGATATGAGCTCAACTGTTTCAGCTTCAACTCCTGGTTTAGTGGCAGCTTACGATTTTGAAAACGTGTCAGGCATAACCGTAGCCGATATTACAGGGAATCATCCGGGTACCTTGGTTAACTTTTCACTGACCGGTCCTGTGTTAGTGACGACTGCTACCATTGAACAGGATAAGAACTTTACCGGAAGAGGAAATAAAAATGAAGTTCTTCTAAAAGCCATTTTAAATACTTCGGGTACAAATGACGCTGATATCCATACAATCAGACTGATGCTCAATGGCACTTCCTCTCTTTCGATACTTGAAAACGTGAAAGTGTACACCACCGGAAACAGCAACAAATTTGATTCACGCAATCCTTTGGCTGTTTTGCTGGGTTCGGCTACGCCGGCAAATGGTGAAATTACTATTGCTACCAGCGGTAAGCTTGTTCCAGGAGCGAATTATATTTGGGTAACTGCCGATATTGCCGCTAATGCTCCGGAGGGTTCGATAGCTGATGCTACACTTGTATCCATGACCACTTCGAATGAAACTTACACTTTTGTTGCCGGAAATCCTGCCGGTGCCCGTGAAGTGTTGCTTACCCGCAGTTTGTTGTTTGGCCCCGGTGATTTCGGTTCGACCAACTACCGTATTCCGGCTATCATCACTGCTGCCGATGGTTCGCTGGTAACGCTTACTGACAAACGTAAATATAATTCGGTAGATTTACCTGAAGATATTGATATTGTGTGTCGTCGTAGTACAGATGGTGGTAAAACCTGGTCGGAACCTGTAACCGTGGCTCTGGGAACCGGACATGATAACGGCTATGGCGATGCTTGTATCATTAAAACAAAAACCGGTAAGTTAGTGGCTGTGTTTGTTGGTGGTCCGGGTTTAAGCGCCTCTACTCCTTCAAATCCCTTACGTGCTTATGTAAGTTCAAGTGCCGATAATGGGGTAACCTGGTCGGTACCCACCAATATTACCGATCAGCTTTATGGTAGCGGATGTTCTGATCCTACCCGCAAAACCTGGGAGGCATTATTCTTTGGGTCAGGTCAGGGTTTGTGCTTGCGTGATGGACGTATTATGACCGTGGCAGCTATCCGCGAAGTGCCAGATGGCGTTCTTAATAACTACGCCGTTTATTCTGACGACGAGGGTGTTTCATGGAGTGTGTCAGCGCGTGCCATTGCTGGTGGCGACGAGGCGAAAGTTGTGGAGCTTAACGATGGAACTATACTGATGAGCAGCCGAACGAGCGGTAATCGTTTGTGGGCAACATCTACCGATAAAGGACTTAGCTGGGGTGCTAAAAACAGTTGGACTGAAATTTGGGGTAATGCCTGCGATGCCGATATCGTTCGCTATACTTCTACACTTGATGGTTTCGATAAAAACCGTATTTTGCATACGCTGCCCAATGCAAATAACCGAACCAACGTAACCATGTGGATGAGTTATGATGAAGCATCGACCTGGCCGGTGAAAAAAACGTTGTGTGAAGGACAGTCAGCTTATTCATCTGTTACCATTTTACCCGACGGAACAATTGGAGTATATCTGGAAGAAGATGAGTTAATTCCTTATAAAATGTATTTTCTTAATTTTTCACTGGACTGGTTGACAAACGGAGTTGACAGTTATACAGTAGCCGGTACTCCCATCGTGGCACAACCGGAAATGTCACTGCCTGCCGGAAGATATGCTCCTTCTCAAAGCCTTACTATCAGTACTGCAACAGCCGGAGCATCAATTTATTACACGCTAGATGGTTCGATGCCAAATAAAAATGCCTTTCTGTATGACGGAGCTATTATCCTTGAAAATTCCTGTACCTTGAAAGCCATAGCTGTAAAAGAGGGGATGGCAAATAGTGTAGTAACATCAGTTGATTATCTGATTGGTTATGTTGTTCCCGGCCAGAAACGCGCTGTGGGTCCCGAGCGCTATGTAACTTCAGCTACGACTACTGGTGGAAATACAAATATCAGTTATTCAACTGCTTCTGCACCAACATCATACTATGTGTATCATACTGAAACCGTGGTGAACGCTAAAAGAGGAGAGTTGTTTACACTTCATCTTAATGCATTGTCCGGTCAGCAAGATGGATTGCAATGGTGTCAAGTAATTATATTGGCGGACTGGAACCAAGATTTTGATTTTGCCGATGCAGGGGAGCGTATTGCTATTATTGGAAATAAAACATCAGATAACAGTGCGACAGTATTAAATATTTCAAAAGAAATTACCGTACCCGCTGATGCAAAAGGAGGAAAAACCAGGATGAGGGTGGTTTATACCGATGCTTGGCGCCCGGTTACGTATGCCGATCTGGGAGAAGACCCAGTAGATAAAGGACGTATGTACGACTTCGATCTTGTTGTGGAAATGCCATTCGGCACCCAACAACTGTCGTGTGCTGATGTAACTGTAACGAATCCGGTGAAGGATGTATTGAGGCTGCAACTGCCTGGAAGCCAATTTGGTATTGCTTTGTCGGATTTGACCGGAAAACCACTTTTTCGTACAACAACAACAGATGCTGAATTTATTATCCCGATGACACAGTACCCATCTCAAGTGTATGTATTGCATCTCACTGATGAGGAAGGTCGGGTTTTTACACAAAAAATCATAAAACAATAAAATTTCCCTGTTCGATAATTTAAAAGTGCCATTTTAACAGCATTAATTTGGATATTAAACATGTAAATTTATTACTTTTGGAACCACTATTGTCCGGTAAAAAATATTAGATTCTTCGCTATGCTCAGAACGACAGTTCTTTATATTGATTTATGCAAGGGAGGGGTTAGCTGGCGGCTAAGCTGCCAGCTAACCCCTCCCTAAAAGATAAAGTCTTGATTGTCATTTCGACCGAAGGGAGAAATCTATGTCATAAAATGTTTACCGGACAACAATGTTTTGGAACAATCAATTTAATGAAAAAGAAATTTATGGGGGCAAAGAAGAATTTTGTGTTGGACACTAATGTTGTTTTACACGATTACCGTTGCATTTACAATTTTGAAGAAAATGATATATATATTCCCATTGTAGTCCTGGAGGAGCTTGATCATTTTAAAAAAGGAAATGAACAAATACACTTTAACGCGCGGGAATTTTCGCGTGAACTGGATTTGCTTGCCAATGAAAAACTGTTCAAAAATGGGGTAGAAATAGGAGAGGGGAAAGGGAAGATTTTCATTCTGACCAACACCGAATATCCGCAGGTGATTTCAAAAGCTTTTCTCGAAAAAACATCTGATCATAGCATTTTAGCTGCTACTTTTCAGCTGAAAGAGGAAAAAAAGAATATGAAAACTATTCTTATCACTAAGGATATAAATTTACGTATGAAAGCTCTATCATTAGGAATTCATGCGGAAGATTATATCAATGATAAGGTTACCAATCACAATGTCTTCGACAAAGCCCATGAAACTTATGAACATGTCCCTCCCGAATTAATTGATCAGTTGTATGGTTTGGAGGGTGAAATTTCGGTTGAATTGCTTGAGTTTTCTTCAGATATTGAACCACAGGATTGTTTTGTGCTGAGAAGTTCCCGTTCGAGTGTGCTGGCCAGGTATATTCCTCAAACGGGTAAAGTAAGGCGTATTGTCAAAGAAAGATGTTTTGGAATTGAACCCCGGAATGCAGAGCAAACTTTTGCTATGAATGTGTTGCTGGATGATGAGGTAAAATTAGTGGCGCTGACGGGGAGATCGGGCACAGGTAAAACGCTGTTGGCCCTTGCTGCTGCCTTGCAAAAACACGATGTGTATAAACAAATTCTGCTGGCACGGCCTATCGTGGCACTGGCCAATAAAGATTTAGGTTTTCTTCCCGGTGACGAGCAACATAAGATTGCGCCTTATATGCAACCTTTGTTCGATAACCTGAACGTCATCAAACATCATTTTGCATATCAGGGAAAAGAAATCCGTCTGATAGAAGAAATGCAGAAAAATAATCAGTTGGTGATAGAAGCGTTGGCTTATATCCGGGGTCGCAGTCTGAGTGAAACTTTCTTTATCGTGGATGAAGCCCAGAATCTGACACCGCATGAAATTAAAACCATCATCACCCGTGCAGGCGAAGGAACTAAAATAGTCTTTACCGGAGATATTCAGCAAATCGATTCGCCCTATCTCGATATGTTCTCAAACGGCCTTGTCTATATGATTGACCGGATGCATGGGCAGGATATTTTCGCGCATATCAACCTGATCAAAGGAGAAAGAAGCTTCTTATCAGAACTTGCAAGCAACATTTTATAGTGGTTGGTCATTACAAAAAATAATCCCTTTCAAAAAATACATCCTGTTTGAGCCTGAAAGGCGAGTTTATGGATTTTTTGAAAGGGATTATTTTTTGGTGAAAGCCAGCTTATTTTTTTGCTTTCATCTTACTCAACCCGATGGTTAAACCAACCTGGAGATGCGTTGTTGCTTTAGATAATGGAATGTACTGTGGCGTGTACATGGTGGGTACGTAATCACAGGCCATGAATATGTTGACAATACCCAGGTTAAGTCCCATACCTACCCCAAATGTTTCGGCAACACCATTCAGCAGCGAATAACTGGCAGATAGATTGAAGCCGGAGAAAGGCTTCAGGTTCAACATACCAGTAATTTCTGATATGTTGTTGTTTGGAATCATCTTGTTGGTGTACAGCAATCCCACGCTGATTTTATTGTTCAATACACCGGCTTCTACACCGGCATTAATGGTGGGAGTAAGGCTCTCAACATAGTTGTCGCTTTCATCAACCGGTTTAAGTTGCGCCATTTTTTTGAAATTTTCCATCATTTCTTTCATTGTATCATCATCTTCTTCCTCTCCTTGATTATCATTGAGGCTGATTCCTTCCATTCCGGAGAATTCCACTGTTCCATTAGAACGAGCTACACGATTAAAGGTTTTGTTCCAGCTTATTTTTCCCAGGTCGATGATGCCGGCAGAAACGGTGACATTTTTTATAGGCGTCCAACTAGCACCAAGATCAAACCCAACACCAAGTCCTGCAATATTGGGTGAACTGTAATCGAAGTTGTCAACGATACCTTCTTCATTCGTTACGAATTCAAGACCTGGAACATACAGGTTGGCTAATCCATTGGCTGTAACAGTCCATTTATCAGGTTTCATATCAATTGTTACCTGATCGAAGGCAACTTTTGCTCTGGCTCCTCCAAGTAGCAATTTACCTTTCACTCCAACACGAATATTGTCGGCAACTAAAAATGAAGATCCTAACGATGTTTCACTTAATAATCCTAATGAAATATTCAGGTTGTTGATTTCGTAATAATTACCGCTTCCATTCGACATCCCTTGTTTTAAAAAAGCAAAGAAGTCATATGGGATATCCAGTCCGACATTGATTCGGGAGGCTGTCTCAAAAGTCCAGAAAGTTGTTCCTGTGTAAAAACCGAAAGACAACAAACTAAGACGTTGATTCAGCTTGAAATAATTTTCAGGATTCAATTGATTCAGAAACTGTTCTGCAGTAACATCCTCGTGCATGAAAGTCAGTGGCGGATCACCCGCGTTTGCAGCAGGAAATAAAAAGGTTTTTAATCCCAGGTTTGATTGCAAATCAAAATCAATAGATCCTAATGCGGGATAACTTACATAGCCTCTGACCGGTACAAGCGCTGGGTTTAACAAGTGTTTATAGGGTGCATTATCCATGAAGTAACCAATCTTAGCAACAAGCTGAGCATTCGTTGCTTGTAAGGCCAAAGCTATCATTATTGACCCGATAATCGTTTTTAAATTTATCTGTTTCATAACTTGATACATTTTAATGGGTTAAGGGTTATAATGTAACTTTAATACCGCCAAGCACACGGGCTTTCAATTCGGCTTTGATAAAGTTGTCCGGTTTAATTGGCGTTCCGGCTACTGTTTCATCTGACGTAGCCCTGAATACCATTACAACCTTGTTAAGTGATTTCAGAGATTCCAGGTTGTCTGCCAGTCTGATTTTGAGATTGGATTCAACAGCTGTGCCATTTGGTGCTCCGGCAAGAATAGTCTGGGCTTCCGGTGCAGCCAGGATATTGAAGTTTGAATCCACCAATAATAATTCCAACTCCAGATTCAATGGTATTGAATTGAAAATTTTTGCTGTCAACTCAAGACCTCCGGAATTCAGGTTTATTTTTTCGAGTCCCAGATTCACATCGTTGATGGTATCTCTCAATACGATACTCAAATCTTTACCGAAGGTGAACGGAATCGTGATGTCATACTTCACTTTGAGTCTGTAATTGGCCGCTAGGTCAATAAAGTGCTGGTAACCGGCATCTATTGTTGGTTTCAAATCAATTTTGACTGAATCAGGAATTGGGTTGAACAGCTTTTCGATATGCGTTTCATAAAATTTATACTCAGTAGGCATACCCGCATTTGTTGGAGCATACCAATTGAATGTTTTTACTGTTTCAGCAGGAGAATTTGCTTTCGGCAGGCTGAAACTGAGGTCTATCTTGTCGTCAGTCTGAGCAGTTCCGTTTTTGAACTTGGTCAGAGAGAGTAACGTATTGACCGGAATACCGATATTACTTTCTGTTTTAAGTGCAAGCACCGGATTCGAAATATCGAGTACCACATCATCACCCCGCATGAAATCAGGCAGATCGTCCAATGCCAGATTTGGAATATTCATTTGATCTCCAAAATCAACATTGAATTTGCCATATACCGATTTGAATTCAAGTCCTTTTAATGTAACCTTAACATTGACAGAGATATCTTCTCCGTTTAAATCTTCACTGTTAATAGTCGAGTCATTAACTGAAACGCTAACGTCGAAGTTCACTGTGTCGTTGATAGCGAGTTGACCGTTCAGATTTGATGCATCAAATTTAAGTCCTTTCAGACCGACTTTTTTCGTAAGTTTACCATCAACAAACGGTTGGGCAATGATCAGTTCATTGTTGGTGTTTACCTCTCCTGCCGTGAAGTTCAGTAATTCAGGAAACTTAATTTTCAATTCAGCATTCAGCGGATTAGCTCCCAGATCAGGCATGTTGCTGATGGCTATTTCCAGGTCGATTTCCGCACCTTCTTTCAGCAGGATGCTATCTAATGATACAATTTCAGTAGGAATATCATTTATTTTCATATCGAGTACGGTAGAATCTTTGAATGTTGCTTCCAGGGTCTTCATTTGAATGGAAGTCGATTCTATGGCCATATCAGATACCGTAGCAACAAAAGATAACTTTTTATCTCCAAGCGCTTCAATGTCAGTAGAGCTAACCGTTCCCGGTTCCAGGATGATTTTTCCTCCAATATTGAATGTGTCTTTTAGCACAAGTTTCCCGTTATCCAGATCTTGATTTATATGCAATGCTTTCAATTTCAGTTCAATGAATTCCGGAATGTCACCGTTTATTACATAGGTGTTGTTGTCCAGTTTGGGTTCAAACTCGTACAAATCGCTGAATTGGAGAGTTATATTTTCCCCTTTCAGAGACAGAGAGGAAGGTAAATCCAGTTTTTTGATGTCAATACGAACATAGCAAGCCGGTTCCTGTTTCACATTGATTACGCCCAATCTTGCCACCTGGTCGGCAATGTCAATTGAGTATTCAAGTGCAACATTGCTCGATTGCATGTCTTTTTTTATCTGGTTTGTTGTTACAGAAGCTGAGTTCAGTTTGATAGCTTGATCCAATTTTATTCTTACCCCCGGATTAGGAGCTTCGATAATACTTTTACTATCCATGCGACCATTGATACTGATTTGACCATTGTATGAAATACTGTCGCTCCAACTTAACTTTCTTTTTAAATCTAGGTCTTCAATAATTGGTACTTGAGACAGGTCAATTTGAGTTAAGTCAAATTTTATCGTTATACCTTCATCCGGATTGAAATTTTTGTCAGGAACAGAATAAGTTTGTCCGGCAAAGTTTGAGAATACAAAATTGCTTGGGAAGGTGATGTTAAAATTCTCAATCTTATAACTTGACTCTTTCATCACCGGCAGGTTAGCAGGTTTAATGTTGATAACCAGGTTGGTGTCGAGAGGATTAGTTTCATCCTTTCCAATATACACCGTATTGATGGTATTAATTTCAGCAGGTATATTATTGTTATCTATGTTGAAGGGGGATGAACCTCTCAGGGGTTCAGTAAAGGTCGGAATGTCAAAATCCATATTATCAATCGTCATTTTTTTGATTTTAACAGTAATAACCAGTCCTATTGCTTTAGCATCTGCTATCTTATTTGCAAGTACGTCACCAACTGCTGATATTTCACCCTTAACTTTTACAACTTTTGATATGTCAATAATATTGTTTTGAGCAAATGGAAGATTGTGAAGAGCAGAAATAGGTATGGAATCTTTTACTTCATAGTTATTGGTCAACGAGAGTTTATGTTTCTCATTTTTTTCTCCATCAAATTTAATTTCTCCGTTGGATAATAAAGGATTGAATAAAAATAAATTTGTAGGATCTATTGTTATATCAGGAGTAAAAATGGTCGTTGATGGACTCATCGTTCCAGCAACATTTTTTAATTTTATTGATATTTCTAATTGTGCACCCGGGACATCAATCTGGTGAATTTTAGTAATTTTATCCGGTACATTAATTTCATAATTTATGTCAATTGAAAGAGTGTCGTTGTTTTTATCTAATACAGGAATAATTGTCGTTGGAATAGAAATAGGTTCTGGGTTGTCGGGGATATTATTGTTAGGGTCAATAATATTGGCAATAAGACTGTCTTTACCTGTTGTTTTATCTATGCTAGCAACTGACAACATGTCTTGTGTTAACTTATATTGAGCAAAATTGATAGAGATGTTTTTATCCAGATTTACTTTCGGAACAACATCTCCAATCTCAATTGTAGGAATGTTCATGTTTAGATTCTTAGTTCTGTTGAACGCCTCAATGACAAAATCACTCATATCAATATCGCCGAAGTTGACGGTAGTATTTTGAGAAAACACCTGATCAGCAAATTTTAGTTTATCAACATCTAAATCTTTCAGTACATCCTCTAAAGTCAGAGAGTCGGAAATGGTCATACCGTATCCGCCATCTTCCAGTGTTTTGATAAAATCTAAATCATCCTTACTTAAAAAATCCGCCAGGAGAATGGTATCCGTGCTCCCAATTGGCAGGGATAAAGAATCGCCTCCAATGCTAATTTCCTTGTTAACCCCTTTAGCCATATTGTACATAGGGTCCACACAAGAATTAATCAGTAGGATAGCTGTAAAGAGCATCATGATGCCCAGTGTCTTTAGCATGCTAATTTTCATAATGTTATTATTTATGGTTGAAATAAAGAGTTGATAAATTTAAACTTATAACAGAATTGTTTGCAAATTTAAACAATAATCCTAAAGTTAAACAATAGAAGCTGAATTTTGTTCAAAAAATATTTGATTGTAAAAAAAACCTACACATACCTGTGTAAGTTTTTATGAAGCAGAAAGAGAAAATTCATGTGAATATTGTCGGGATGACTGGATTCGAACCAGCGACCACTCGCCCCCCAGACGAGTACTCTAAACCGGACTGAGCTACATCCCGCGCTTAAATTTGCGACGGCAAAAGTACAATAAATATTTTAATTTACCAATAACCACTAATTAAAGTTCCTTCTCCGATAAATACCTTTCCACCTCAATCGCAGCCTGGCATCCGGTTCCGGCAGCGGTAATAGCCTGACGGTAATGTGGGTCGGCCACGTCGCCGGCAGCAAATATCCCGGGTACATTGGTTTTAGGTGTTCCGGGAATCGTTTTGATGTATCCCACCTCGTCGGTTTCCACCCAGGGTTTGAAGATATCTGAGTTCGGTTTGTGACCGATGGCTAAGAAGAACCCATCAATCTCAATGTGTACCTGTTCTTCATCAGCTTGTCCGCGACGTTTAACCAGATTAGCTCCCTGAACTACTTTCTCACCGGTTAATCCGAGTGTTTCATGCTCAAACAAAACTTCAATTTTGGAATTTTTAAATACGCGTTCCTGCATGATTTTAGAAGCACGTAAGAAAGGCTTACGCACAATCATATATACTTTCTCGGCCAATCCGGCTAGATAGATAGCCTCTTCACAAGCCGTATCGCCACCTCCTACAACGGCAACCTTCATCTTGCGATAGAAGAATCCGTCGCAGGTTGCACAGGCCGATACCCCTGAACCGGCATATTTGGTTTCGTCGGGTATACCGAGATATTTGGCCGTAGCACCGGTTGAAATAATAATGGTGTCGGTTTCAATCACTTTTTCTCCGTCAACAGTTACTTTGTACGGGGCTTGTGATAAATCAGTTGCGGTAACATGCCCGTAACGGATGTCGGCGCCAAAACGCTGTGCCTGTTTGCGAAGATCGGCCATCAATTCCGGACCGGTAGTTCCTTCCGGATAACCCGGGAAGTTTTCTACTTCGGTTGTGGTGGTCAATTGTCCACCCGGCTGCATACCTTCATATAATACCGGTGCTAAATTCGCCCGCGAAGCATAAATAGCGGCAGTGTATCCTGCCGGACCTGATCCGATGATCAGGCATCGTACTTTTTCTGTCATATCTTTTAATGATGTCTGACGTCAAACGACTAAAGTCTAACGTCTTATGTTATTTTTGTTTTATTTTTTTGTTATTCATTTTTAAAGCTTCAGATTTAAGATATTTGTCGTTTGACTTTAGACGCTAGACATTTGACATTTGACGTTTGACGTTTGACGTTTGACGTTTGACTTTAGACGCTAGACGTTGTTTGACTATCTCAAATCATTCATAACCGCTCCCTTGTATTTTGCTTTATCAAAAACAAACATACCTGGGTTGACTGCTACATTTTTTTGATAGTTTTTGAAAGTCAGCTCGTTTTTCAATCCGTTTTTGTATGCTATACTGATAGCATGTAAATTTCCGGACGTCTTATTCAACTGAATTTCTACTTTAGAAAAATCGGTTTTTTTGTTGTTGGGTGTGAGTTCTACGATGTGGTTGGTCTGATTTTTCAGTTTGCTAAACTGAATTCTACTGACCGATTTGAATGCTGAAATGATGGCAACCGGATTGGTTGCTGCAAGTTCTTCTTCCGTTGGTTCAGTAATATTGACTTCATTACTGGCTTTTAAGTATGCCCACTGGGTTTTACCGTCAAACCACACTGTCAACTCATCTGTTTCCAGGAAAAACCGGTTTGCTCTCAAAACAATCGTTCCTGAAATCTGCTGCGAATTTACAGCATTTTTTTCTGAAACTTTCAGCGTGAATTCCGAACGAATTGCCTGAGTACGGAAAGAATCGGTGAATTTATTTATAACTTGCTCTGCATTAGGGTTATGCTGGGCGCTTATAATGAAAATCGAATTTATAAATAGAAATATAGAAAGTGTGTATTTTATCATTTAATAATTTTCTTGTATGTCCTTACTATGACTTATATGGTTTTAAAATCAGCGCAACTGTTTCAAAATTTGTTCCAAATGGTATTCATCCATCACGAGTACCTGGCGTGCCTTGCTGCCTTCATTGGGACCGATGATGCCTGCAACCTCCAGTTGATCCACTATTCGTCCTGCCCGGTTGTAGCCGATTGAAAATTTACGCTGGATGTTGGATGTCGAACCTTGTTGTGAGCTGACAATCAAACGGGCAGCTTCTTCAAACAAAGGATCTCGTTTACTTATATCGATGCTGTTCATGTCGAGACCTTCTCCTTCAGCGCCAACATATTCGGGAAGGTAGAATGCCGAAGGATAGCCGGTTTGCCCTCCAATATGGTGCACGATATTTTCTACTTCAGGGGTATCCACGAAAGCGCATTGTACACGAATCAGTTCGTTTCCGGAAGTAAAAAGCATGTCGCCTCGTCCTACCAGTTGATTTGCACCGGGTCCGTCGATGATGGTGCGGGAATCGATCATGGAAGAAACGCGGAAAGCCACCCTGGCAGGGAAGTTTGCCTTGATTACCCCGGTGATGATGTTCACTGAAGGACGCTGCGTAGCAATAATCATGTGAATGCCGATGGCACGCGCAAGCTGGGCAATCCGGGCAATTGGAAGTTCAATTTCTTTCCCGGCTGTCATGATTAAATCGCCGAACTCATCGATTATGACCACAATGTAAGGCAGAAATTTATGTCCTTTTTCAGGGTTTAATTGTCTGTTTATGAATTTTTCGTTGTATTCCTTGATGTTACGCACATGCGCTTTTTTAAGCAAATCATAACGGTCATCCATCTCGCGGCACAATGAACTCAGGGTTTCTACTACTTTTGTTGTGTCAGTGATGATGGCATCTTCGCCGTCCGGTAGTTTAGCCAAGTAATGTTTTTCTATATCCCCGTAGATGTTAAATTCAACTTTCTTGGGGTCAATTAAGACAAATTTCAGTACAGCCGGATGTTTTTTATATAAAAGCGAGGTGATGATAGCATTTAATCCAACCGATTTACCTTGACCGGTTGCTCCTGCCACTAAGAGGTGAGGCATCTTGGTCAGGTCAACCATGAAAATTTCATTGGTGATGGTTCGTCCAAATGCAATCGGCAGTTCAAATTTCGATTCCTGAAATTTTTTGGAGGCAATAACTGAATGCATGGAAACTACCTGAGGGTCGGCATTGGGAACTTCAATTCCGATGGTTCCTTTACCGGGAATAGGAGCGATGATACGAATACCGGTAGCTGCCAGACTCAGCATGATGTCGTATTCTAGGTTGCGTATTTTAGAAATTCTTACTCCTTCTTTCGGTACTATTTCGTATAGGGTAATGGTCGGGCCGACTGTTGCCTTGATGGTTTTAATCTCGATTCCGTAATTTTGAAGAGTGGTTGTAATACGCTCTTTATTTGCATTTTGCTCCTTCATGTCGATTAACGTTTCGTTGTCGGTTCCATAAACTTTCAGCAAATCGAGCGTTGGAAATTTATACCTTGATAAATCAAGCGTCGGATCGTATTTTCCTAATTTATCGAGGTTGTAAAAAGGATCATCATTTTCTTCGTTATTGTTTTGGAACTCACTCAGGTCAACTGGCTTGTTTTCTTCTTCATTAAGTGGTTTTTCAATCTCAAAGGCAACATCACCGGAAATTGATGAATATGGTTCTTCATCTTCCTGATCTTCTTTCGCCGGACTTTTGATCCATTCCTCGGGAACGATTTCTGTCCCTACGGCAACACTGGGTGAATTTTCTTCATCATCCATGTCCACTATCACTTCTTCGGTATCATCATCCGTTTTATTTTTCTTTCCGGAAAATAAATTTCTCAGGAAAGTAATGGTTTTGGCTGTCGTAATGATACTGTAAATAAGCAATGAGCCTCCAATGGTCATCACAAGACCTAGTTCTCCGATGTAAGAAATCAGCCATTCGCTCACATAAACTCCATGTTCGCCTCCCAGCAGGAAAAAAAACGGAGGTTTGAAATAGGAGTCAATAAATCCCAGACTTATTGATAGCCATATCAGCCAAAAAGATGCATGGAAAAAGGCTTTCCAGAGAGAACATATTTTCTTTTTCATGAGCCGGAAAGATAAAATCCCGGCAAAAAACAATATAGCAAAAGCTCCGATTCCAAAACCTTTGTGTATGATATAGTGTGCAAAGAGGGCTCCGGCTACCGAAGTTACATTCTGAATGTCTTTTCTGACAACATGTAATTCTTCCAGGGAGAGTTCCATCTTACTCTGATCTTCAGCCCCGGTGAAAAAATAAGAAACCATACCGACAGATAAATAAATCAATACAAGAAAGATGGTTAGTCCAATGATAAAATGTAAGCGGTCACTTTTCAAGAATCCGGCAAATTGTTTCCAGACTCCCGGTGAATCTGAATTGCCGGCTGTTTTTTTCTTCTTCTTTCCGGATACATTCAGCGGGATAGTTTTAGTTTCTTCCTTTGGTGTTATAGATGTTCTGACTGGTTTCCTGGGTGGCATAATTAAGAATATAAAATTGCTGTGTGTTTATAATTTGCAAAAATAACAAAAAAACTATGCAGAATTTGTTTTATTTGACATAATTTTACAGAAAATTATTTACAACATTTTTTATCATAGGATTTTATGACTATTCTGAAAACTTCTTTTCTTACAATTGGTTATCACCATCGGAATAAAAATACGGTAATTCAAACCAATTTAAATTTGTTGGCTAAACCCGGGGAGATGGTTTGCCTGATTGGACCGAATGGGAGTGGGAAGAGTACTTTGTTGCGTACTTTATCAGGTTTGCAACGACCACTTGCCGGAAAAGCAATTGTCAATGATGTAGATATACAAGAGATTTCTTCCAAAGAGAGAGCGTTGTTGATGTCACTGGTATTAACCGAAAGGATTGATATTGAAAATGCAACGGTACGGTCGATTGTGGCGATGGGCAGGCATCCGCATACTAACTGGTGGGGAAGAATAAATGAAGATACTGAAAAATTAGTGCAAAAAGCCATAGCCATGGTACATCTGGAAAGTAAGACAAATCAGCTTATTACAGAGTTATCAGACGGTGAACGGCAGCGTGTCATGATTGCCAAAGCATTTGTTCAGGATACACCAATCATCATATTGGATGAACCTACAGCGCATCTTGATTTGCCTAACCGCGTAGAAATTATGTTGTTGCTTCACCGGATGGCACATGAAACGGGTAAGACAATTATTATTTCAACTCACGAACTCGATATGGCGTTGCAGGCAGCCGATCGCGTGTGGCTAATGACAGCAGATAGAGGAGTGGAAGTTGGTGTTCCTGAAGATCTTGTATTGAACGGCAAATTCAATGAGGCTTTTAAAAGCAATAATTATGTTTTTAATCCTACTAACGGCAATTTTTCCATGAATTATAAATTAGACAAGCAAGTGTCAGTTCAAGGTGATAAAATGAGTATGTACTGGACCTTACGGGCGCTGGCAAGAGTGGGATATGCTGCGGTAGAAAAAACAAATCCAGCAATTGTCATTGAAAACAATTGCTGGAAAGTTGGAGAGAATGAATATAATTCTATTGAAAAACTCTTATCTGCTTTATCTCACCCCATTCATCATGCGTAACAGTTTCTTGTTGAGTGAAATCAGGATAATACCACAGATTATTACAAAGATAGAAACATAGAGGAAAATTTTCCCTGCGCCCATGGATTCGACTGAAGATGCTAAGAATCCACCTACGATGTTGGCAAAAAATGACGAGAGCAACCAAACACCCATCAATACAGAAGCTAATTTGGGAGGAGATAGTTTTGTTACGACCGATAAACCTACCGGTGATAAACATAGTTCCCCAAGGGTATGAACGAGATAAGTAAGCACCAACCAGATCAGACTGGCTTTGATACTTACATCTTGAATGTCACCGCCTCTTTCAGCAACAGCGCCCAGCATGAAGAAAAAACCAACACCGAGAATAATCATTCCAAGCCCCATCTTAATCGGGGTAGTCAGTTTTTTGCCTATTTTGGAAACCCAGAACATACCAAACAAGGGTGCAAGCAATACAATAAATAAAGGATTAACAGACTGGAACCATGCAGTTGGAATTTCAAATCCAAACACAACACGGTCAACGTATTTATCGGTATATAGGCTTAAAGATGAACCTGCTTGTTCAAAACCTGCCCAGAAGAAAATGGCAAATACAAACAATATGAAAATAACCGTGATGCGTTGTTTTTCTTCTTTTGTGAGTGGCTTTTGAGTGTCAACTTTTGCATCCAAATCAATTGCTGAAGACTGGAGTGAACCTGGCCTTTTTCCGATATTTCCTAAATATTTTTCAGCAAGGGCATTAAAAAAGATCTGCCCAACGAACATACCCACTGCAGCGGCAAGGAAACCGTAACGATAACCATAACTGATAACTACTTCACCCATTTCATTTGTTATGGTAGAAGCAAATAAATTATCTGTCAGGAATCCAATGATTAACGGAGCCATAAAGGCGCCTAAATTTATCCCCATATAAAAAATGGAGAAAGCTGCATCTCTTTTTTCATCTCCTTCTTCGTATAATCCGCCTACGAGAGTCGAGATATTGGGTTTAAAGAACCCGTTCCCTATTATCAATAAACCAAGACCTGTGAATAATCCGGCATGGGTGTTTACGGCAAATAAAGCAAGTTGCCCCAGCATCATGGTGATACCTCCAATGGTGATAGCGTGCCGTTGTCCCAACCACTTATCGGCAATCCAGCCTCCAATCAAGGGAGTAAAATATACAAAACCAGTGAAAAAACCATATATCAGACTTGCATTTTGCGCACTGATTTCAAGTCCGCCTTCTAAATAAGTTTTTGTAAGATAAAGAATCAGGATACCTCGCATCCCATAGTAACTGAAACGTTCCCACATTTCAGTTAAGAACAATAAATACAGACCTTTCGGATGGCCTGTCCTTTTTTTCCCTTTTGTCATTATTTTTATATTTTATTTTGTGCTTTTTCAAAAAGCAGGTGCAAAAATAATAAACTTGTCCGGATATACAATATTTATTCGACTAAGTTTAACGTGTTGGAAGGTTTCATAACCACACCAATATTCTTTCTTCCGTCCACTTTTATGACAATCGGATCAGTAAAACGAACATGCCTCAGGTATTCACTTTCATAAACTGCTAATTGATTGTTTAGGTATTCGAAATCATATGAGCCATCCTTGTTGTAAGGGTTGACAGTAAAGTAAGAAACGCCGAAAGATGTCAGATTTTGAAAGAAATGGGTGCCTTGACTGGGTTCAATTCTGTAGTTGGATAAACCTGATTCAATAATGACCATTGCATGACTGATGTGTGGCCATTTAACCGGAATCCCGAGCCAGGGGTCAAGCGAACCCCATCTGCCGGGGCCAACCAGTACGTAATGCCTGTTTTCTTTCACCATCTTTTTGTTAAGTTTCTCAATATCATACATAATCAATTGATTTTTTGATGCGTTAAATGCTTCTGGTTTTACGTAGATGATGTCATAAATATCATTGGTTATGCCATGACCTAACACGTTGTTACTGCTAATGATGGTGTCTTCAACCTGAATTTTTCCAATATCTTCATTTATATTTTCATTGCTGTCAACAATTGGTCTTATCTGGAGAAAATAAAAAGTGTGTTGTTTGTTTTCCGAATAATCAAGATTCACCGCAAACTCAATTTCAATAGGACGTCCCATCTCATTGTGTGCAATTTGCAGTACATCTTTTAAAATAGTTGCCAAAGGGAATACATTGTCTTGTAAAATATTGGCAAAGGTGATGATTTTTCTTCCGCCTTCATAAATGCTGTCGTAAATCATCTGTTCCTGTACGTCATAAGTGGAAGCAATGTATCTCAATGTTCCTTCTTTTAATGCGTCTTGTACATTGATTTTAAGTAAGTTAAATCCATCATCAACCTGAGGTCTGAAATGGATATTGTTCAAATCCAGGGCATTAAAATAGGTTTGTGTTTCCCTTAATGCATATTCCAGGCTACTTGTTTGTAAGATATTATGCGGATAAGCCGGAGAAAACCGTAAAGTAACTCCACCATCAACAATGTATTTGCCAAGTCCCATGGCAATATTGGCAATTCCATCTTCCGGTTTTTCAGCTCCGATCGGGTAGTAATTCAATGATTTGGCAACACCTGAAAATGACGGATAAAAGTGATTCCCATGTTGATTTCCACAGGTTTCCTGTAATACAATGGCCATTTTTTCTTCATCAATTATATTTTGAGTAGCAGTCATGTATAGTTTACTTTGTTGAAAATAAACTGACGCATAGACAGCCTTGATTGCTTCTGTAACCAATGAAAGTGTTTGCGTTCGGCTTTCGTGGTTATAAGGAACCATATAAGTCGAATATATTCCCGCGAAAGGCTGGTAATGTGAGTCCTCCAGCAGACTGGAAGAACGAACGGCCACTGGTGTGCTTATAACGCCGAGGAAGGCATATAAATCAGCAATTAGTTTTTTGGGGACTCTGGCATGTAAAAAATGTTTCAGAATTTCTTCATCCGGCAAATCTGATAATGCTATAGGATATAAATCGTTCATTTCCATGAATTCGGTGAATATATCCGTGCATATCACGACAGTTTTAGGAATAACTATCTGTACATTGTCGTGTTGCTGAAGTATTTCATTTCGTTTAATCATGGAGTCAATGAAGGCCAGTCCACGTCCTTTACCACCCATTGAACCATCCCCAATGCGGGCAAAGTTTGAATACTGGTCAAACCGTTCCCGTTGAAAAACAGCTACCACTCCACGGTTTTTAATTTTACGGTATTTGACGATGCCTCCAAATAAAACCTGGCGAAGTTTATTCAAATCTTCAATGCCCGGATCGTAAATGTTGGTGTTTTTAAAAAACTCTGCTAATGGGAACATTGCCCTGGAATAAAGCCAGCGGGAAACATTGTTCCGCGTAACATGATACAGCAGGCACTCATCGCTGAGCGTGAAAATCACATCCTGTAAACCCCGCAGATTTCTCACCTGAGCTTCGATTTCACCGGTATTGGGATTTTTGAAAACGAAATCAGAAAAACCAAAATTAAGGTTGATTCTGTCTCTTAATTCTGTTAAAAGAGTTTTGGATTGTTTACTGATAAAAGCAGCTTTTACTTTATCTGCATGTTCTTTGTTTTTTTCGTCGGATGATTGAATAATTATCGGAATAAATTTATCCTTTTTTCTTATCTCTTCACATAACTCAATTCCCGCGTTTTTTTCTTTTTTCCCATTTTTTTGAAAACTAATATCAGAGATGATACCAAGCATATTATCCTTGTACTTCAGGTAAATTGACATTGCTTCTTCATAAGTTCTGGCAAACATGATTTTGGGGCGGCCACGCATTCTCAGCATTTGTTCATGCTCGTTTAACGCTTCCGTCATAAAGGAGAGAGATTGTTTAAACACACATTTATATAAATGAGGCAGGATAGAGGAGTAAAAATGGATGGAATCTTCGACAAACAGAATGACCTGTACCCCTACAGAGGCAACATCTTCTTCCACATTCATTTTGTCTTCCAGCATCTTGGTAATTGCTAATAAAAGATCCGGATTTCCTAACCAGCTGAAAACATAATCAATTGCACTAAAGTCTTCATTTGATATTCTTTTTGAAACAGATTTTGAAAATGGAGTCAGCACTACGATCGGGATTGTTGGATAGTTCTTTTTAACGCCTTTAGCCCATTCAAAAGGATTGATACTATCTCCGCTTGGCATCGAAATTATCAGATCAAAATCTCTTTCTTGTAATATGTTGTTTGCATTTTCTTCGTTTGATACCAATGTGAATCTGGGAGGATATCTCAGGTTGAGTGCGGTATATTCATTAAAAATTTGTTCATCGATTCTACCGTCTTCTTCAAGCATGAATGAATCGTATTTGCTTGCATATAATAAAATGTTGTAAATACGATGCTTCATCAAATCAGCAAATGAAGTATCTTTAAAATAAAGCTGTTTGATTGTCCTGTACATATTGATTTTTTTTTAATTTTGAACCTGTAATGCTGATATTAATCAGGATAATTGTATTTGTTGATATGTCCTGTTGTTCTTTTTTTCTGATAAAACAAAATGGTATTAAGTTTCGTTTCTTATATGGAAGAAATGATCGTATGAGAAAAATTTTGTTACAAAGCTAATATTCCAAAATCAAATCACAATAACAAACTTAAACTTATTGTTTATGAATATTGAAAAAATCATGGTGTCGCTTGAGTCGAAACATCCCGGAGAACAGGAATATCTGCAAGCGGTTAGAGAAGTTCTCACGAGCATCGAAGATGTTTATAATGAACATCCGGAATTTGAAAAAGCAAAAATTGCGGAAAGATTGGTTGAACCAGATCGGATTTTTACATTCAAGGTTCCCTGGGTTGACGACAAAGGAGATGTGCAGGTGAATTTGGGTTACCGTGTTCAGTATAACAATGCCATTGGTCCTTATAAAGGAGGACTGCGTTTTCATTCTTCTGTCACCCTTTCGATTCTCAAATTTCTGGGTTTTGAACAAATATTTAAAAATGCGCTGACTACTTTGCCTATGGGCGGAGGAAAAGGAGGTTCCGATTTCAACCCCAGGGGAAAATCGCCCGCAGAAGTGATGCGTTTTTGTCAGTCATACATGCTTGAACTATGGCGACATATCGGAGCAGAAACCGACATCCCGGCTGGTGATATCGGTGTTGGTGCACGCGAAATAGGTTACTTGTACGGTATGTATAAAAAACTGGCTTGTGAAAATACCGGCGTGTTTACCGGAAAAGGACTCGAATACGGTGGTTCCCTGATTCGTCCCGAAGCAACTGGTTTCGGAGGTTTGTATTTTGTTAGTCAGATGTTGGAAACGGCAGGTGAAAGCATCAAAGGTAAAACCATCGCCATATCCGGCTTTGGAAATGTGGCCTGGGGAGCAGCATTAAAAGCGACTGAAATGGGGGCTAAGGTAATAACCATTTCCGGTCCGGACGGTTATGTGCTGGATGAAAACGGGATATCAGGAGAAAAAATAGATTATATGCTGGAGTTGAGATCCAGTTGTAATGATGTGGTTGCGCCTTATGCCGAAAAATTTGGTGCTAAGTTTTTCCCCGGAAAAAGACCATGGGAGGTAAAGGTTGATATTGCATTACCTTGTGCTACTCAGAATGAATTAAATGCTGATGATGCCCGAATGCTTATTAATAATGGTGTAAAGTGTGTGGGAGAAATATCTAATATGGGATGTACTCCGGAGGCGATAGATTTATTCCTTGCCCATAAAATAATTTACGGTCCGGGAAAAGCTGTAAATGCAGGTGGTGTGGCTACTTCCGGACTTGAAATGACACAAAATGCCATGCACATCAACTGGACAGCAGCTGAGGTAGATGCCAAACTACAACAGATTATGTCAGAAATTCATGCGCAATGTGTCAAATATGGCAGAGAACCGGATGGGTACATCAATTACATGAAAGGTGCCAATGTGGCAGGATTTTTAAAAGTTGCAAAAGCGATGCTGTCGCAGGGGGTTGTTTGAAAACAGTCTAATGTCTAATGTCTAAAGCCTACTGACTCTTGATTCCTGTCGTTAGACATTAGACGTTAGACGAAAAAGGGCTGGTTAAAATTAACTTAATGTCTGTGCTTCGTTAATCCGTTTTAAATGTTAAAATCAAAATGTTAAAATACACCAAATCAAGCTGACAAATGATTTCAGCGGAACGACTTTTGTGTAATTTTGTGCCGGAAATTAAAAATCCGGCATAATTTGTTTAATTAAAAACGATGTATATGAGAAGAAATAAATTTTTTCAGGTTATCGGTTTATTGTTTCTTGTAGTGTTGGTTACTGTAGCCACTAATTACGTGATAAATAAAAACAATACCGAACAGAGTCAGAGAGGTTTTTCTTTCGATCAGGTTCCTGCCAGTTATGCAAACTTCAAAAATGCATCCAGAGCAGGAGATACCGATTTTACCGTAGCTGCGGAATTGACAGTGAATGCTGTAGTGCACGTGAAGGTTAAATCAGAAGTCATGCAGTCAAGGGGGTTTGGCGAAGATCCGTTTTTTGAATACTTTTTCGGACCGCAATTTCGTCAGCAACAACCGCAAATTAGGGAAGGGGCAGGTTCCGGGGTTATCATTTCCAGTGATGGATATATTGTAACAAATAATCATGTGATTGATAATTCAAAAGAGATTGAGGTGGTGTTGAACGATAAAAGAACTTTTACTGCGAAAGTAGTGGGATCTGATCCCAACACAGATATTGCTTTGTTGAAGATAGAAGAAAAAGAGTTGCCATTTATTATATTTGGAAATTCTGATTCCCTGAAAGTTGGTGAATGGGTATTGGCGGTGGGTAATCCATTTAATCTTACCTCAACTGTTACAGCCGGTATTGTGAGTGCAAAAGCCAGGAACATCAACATCCTGAATGCTGCCATGAAAATAGAATCATTTATACAGACCGATGCTGCGGTGAATCCTGGTAACAGTGGAGGCGCCCTTGTGAATACCCGTGGAGAGCTTGTGGGTATCAATACTGCTATTGCGTCACAGACAGGTTCATATGCCGGTTATTCTTTTGCAGTGCCGTCGAGCATTGTACAAAAGGTGGTTTCTGATATTCGCCAGTACGGTGTTGTACAAAGGGCTGTGCTGGGTGTCGAAATCAAGGATATTGATGGTGAGTTGGCAAAAGAGAAGAAATTAAACACTTTTGAGGGTGCTTATGTGGCCAATGTAGTCGAAAACAGTGCTGCTGAAAAGGCGGGTGTAAAATCAGGAGATGTCATCACCAATGTGAATGGTGTGGATGTAAAATCGGTTGCGCAGCTTCAGGAACAAGTAGGACGTTATCGTCCCGGTGATAAAATTACCATTGATATACTGCGTGATAATAAAAAGCAAAAGTTGAAAGTAGAGCTTAAAAATCGTCAGGGTAATACCGACTTGGTTTCTTCAGATGTAAATGTTGATTTGTTGGGAGCCACATTCAAAGAAGTGGATAACAAAATCAAAGAAAAGTTTGGAGTTGATTATGGCGTTGAAGTTAAGTCAATCAGCAAAGGGAAATTTAATGATGCAGGTATTAAAAGCGGCTATATCATACTGAAAATAAACAATATTAAGATGAGTAATGAGAGGGATATCGAGATGGCCATGAAAACGGTTTTGGATAATGCCGATCAAAATAAAGTGCTATGGATTACCGGTTTTTATCCGAATGGTAAAACTGCTTATTACGCTGTAGATTTAAACAGTTAATTTCAGATTAGATACAAGACTTTTTGCAATCACAACGGTCCTTTGTTACGATAACAAGGGATCGTTTTTTAATGAAATTTAATATAAACTTATCAACAAGATAAAACATTTTTCATGCAGAAACGTTTAATGCTTAAATATATAGTTTTCAGGTGTTTGAAATATCGAATAATTTTACTAACTTTGCACGCTAATTTTCAAAAGAGGAATGAGACAACTAAAAATTACTAAATCGATTACTAACAGAGAAAGTGCATCTCTGGATAAGTATCTGCAAGAAATTGGTCGTGAAGATCTTATCACGGTTGAAGAGGAAGTTGAACTTGCTCAGCGCATCCGAAACGGTGATAGAATTGCCTTAGAAAAATTGACTCGTGCTAACCTTCGTTTCGTTGTTTCTGTTGCAAAACAATATCAAAATCAGGGCCTCAGCTTACCGGATTTAATTAATGAAGGAAATCTTGGTCTGATAAAAGCAGCTGAAAAGTTTGATGAAACCCGTGGATTTAAGTTTATTTCCTATGCTGTTTGGTGGATTCGTCAATCTATCTTACAAGCTTTGGCTGAGCAATCGCGTATTGTACGCCTTCCGTTGAATCAGGTTGGTTCTCTGAATAAAATAAATAAAGCCTTTTCAAAATTTGAACAGGAAAACGAACGCAGACCTTCTGCCGAAGAACTGGCCGAAAAATTGGATGTTCCTGTAGAAAAAATATCAGATACCATGAAGGTGTCGGGTCGTCATATTTCTGTTGACGCTCCTTTCGTGGAAGGAGAAGATAACAGCTTGCTTGACGTAATGATTAATGACGATTCTCCGAATGCCGACCGTACACTTATCAATGAGTCTCTCTCAACAGAGATTGAACGGGTGTTGGCGCATGCTTTGTCTGATCGCGAACGGGATATCGTGAAGAAATTCTTTGGACTGGGAGTCCCTGAAATGACACTTGAAGAAATTGGAGATGAGTTTGGACTTACCCGTGAACGTGTACGTCAGATCAAAGAAAAGGCCATTCGTAAATTAAAACCTCATTCGAGAAGTAAGCTTCTTAAAAGTTATTTGGGATAAAAGATGTACAAAATATCGTTTAAAAAGTGAAGCCGTTGGGTTTCACTTTTTTGTTTAAACTCACGTTGAATGATAGAAATCAATAAATAGAGAAATTTTTCTTTATTTATTGATTTCTTTTTTGCATCTTTGTATGGCAATTAATGTACATATACCTTTAAATCTATTTTGGCATATCAGATTGATGTCTCATATGCTTTAAACTAAACTAATATGAAACGCATCAAATCGGTGAAGGATCTGAATAAGATAAAAGAAAAAACCACCGTTTCCTCTCATGTAGTACCTGGTAGTTTAAACGACGACCCTGTAATTGTAAAAGTGGCCATGGCTACCTGTGGAATCGCTTCCGGTGCGAAGGATACTTATGATTATTTTGTTGAAGAATTAAAACGTAGAAATGTCAACGCAATTGTATGTCAAACCGGTTGCATGTCGTATTGCTACGCTGAACCAACCGTTGAAGTGACTATGCCGGGAGAAGAACCGGTTGTCTTTGGTTATGTGAATACGGCCAAAGTGCAGGAGATCATCGACAGATACATTATCGGTCACGAATTGGTTGACGGAATTATTCCGGCAAGTTATAAAACGGTTTAATAGCGGAAAACGTAGGGGCGAACTTGTGTGTTCACCTTCAAGCGAATAGCGAATAACGAATAGTTGTCAGTGACTGTAAACTGGCGACCATAGACCAAATAAATCTAAAAGACATGGCCAGAAATTATATTTTTGTTTGTGGTGGTATAGGCTGTAGAGCGATGGAATCTGAACAGCTGAA
>Ga0265294_10001734_pt1 | contig 29286 bp, 76 predicted proteins | sample MunlanPumphouse3_FD_192504 | JGI IMG/M metagenome (GOLD analysis project Ga0265294, IMG submission 192504) | Groundwater microbial communities from a municipal landfill in Southern Ontario, Canada - Pumphouse #3 | ecosystem: Environmental > Aquatic > Deep subsurface > Groundwater | place...
AGTGGATAAGAGGAGGATGCGGTAAGGCATATATCATATCCTCCTGAAAAATATGTTTGAAGAAAAAGAGGGGATTGGAAGGGGGGAAAGTATATATGTGTAGAAGATGTGATAGGGTGTGAGGGGAGATGGAGTATGACAAAAACAAATGAAATAGAATATTATTGTGAACATATGGGTTCGTGCATATACAGAGATAGGTGTCAGAGTATGATTGTTACTATCAGAGATGTACCTGGAAAGGTAACTATCGAAGACATACACTGTCATTGTGATTTGAAACAATATGAAGTTCAGTTTTTACAATATAAGTATAAATATATGGAGGAAATTAGATGAGTTTTCTAAATTGTCCTATTTGTGGTCATCCCAAGACCACTTGCAAAGGCGAGATATTGGATGTCGAGATCAAGGCGAGATGGTTCGAGAATAAGAAGGAATGATTGGAATGACATATTGGCATATCATAGAAATGAGATTGGAATGCGATAAATGCTACGATAGACAGAACGTATCAGAAAAATATAACTCTCATTTCTCGGTAAAGAGTGACACATCATGGGCAAGAAGCAAAGGATGGATGATAGGAAAGAAAAGATGTCTTTGTCCTAAATGCAATCCAAGGAACAAGAAGGAGGAAAATCTATGAAAATTGAAGTATTGGGCAAAAAAAATAACATTATAACGATTTGTGTTCCTGATAGAGAAGGAACAACATATCTTAGTATTACTAAAGGCGAAGCAGAGCAATTGGTAGCAGATATATGCCAAGCGATAGAGGAGGAGAAAGAATGATTGAAAACGCAAAGATTGTGAATACTATGCTAGGCTATGAAGGGCATGGGATAGAGACGTTCTCTCTAGAATTAGAATTGGAAACAGGGAGCATATCATATGGAGGGTATGTATTAGGTTCTCCAGGTGAGAATCATAAACGTATCGGTACAGCTTTCGGTATGACAGCTATTTTTGAATTGATGAATGTGGTAGGTGTAAGCTGTTGGGAACAGTTAAAGGGAAAATATTGTCGTGTAGAGTTGGAATCTAAATATGGTCCTGTAAAAAGGATAGGGAATCTATTAAAGAATGAATGGTATGATTTATCAGAGATATTAGAGAGGACACGGAAATGACTGAATTTAAAGACAATGTTGTAACAGGCTGTGAAGCAGGAATATCTGCAACATATAATTCAAAAGACAGCTATTCTACAAAATTAAGAGTGCATAATGCATGGGGTGAAGACAAAGAATGTAGTTCAGAAATACTTGTAGATGTTCAAGATATGAAGAAAATCATATTAATGTTGAACAAAGCTTTGAAGTGCATGGAGAGTATAGATGATTAAAGCATCAATACAGATGAATATCAAATGCGATAAATGCAGAAGAGAGATTGAATATAAAGGGGAACTTCCAGGATATGATTTGAGAAGCTTTAAATGCATGAAAAGAATGGATGGATGGGAAGTTGGAAGAACAAACAGCGACAAATGTCTCTGTCCTCAATGTGTGAAGAGTGAAGCAAATGTATAAGATATGGGAAAGGATTGATTTGACTTGCGATGAGTGTGGAGATGTAGCGAATTATACAGATATCAAATCTAAATTGATATGTATATTAGAAGAACAAACAAAACAGATAGCTATGATAAAGGGTTGGAGAATAGGAAAAGATGAAGACGATGAATGTCTTTGTCCTAAATGTGCTAAAGAGAAGCAACCTAAAGATAAAAATTATAACATGGAGGAATGAAAATGGTAGACTTAACATTATTGAACGAGATAGCGCAGTTACAAGCGCACTTAGACCAGATAAATATGACATCTAGTATGTGGATGTCTGTAGGCATAGTAATGGCTATAATAGGAATTGTATTCTTAATTATAGCCTGTATGATATTTATATATTGTGATTATGATGATTTAACAAATCAAGTATATACAATATTAATTTTATTAGGATTTGCCTTTAGTATTATAGGCTTTATACTAATTTATCACAATTGGTATGACCTTACTTACACACACCCTATACTAGAGAATCAGATTGAAAATCTAAAAGCAATGGCAGGGATTTGAATGGAATTGACAGTAGAAGAAAGATTAAAAGTATTAGCAAATGGAGATGTTATCATTCGTCCAGACGGATGTAAATTCAAATTAGAGAATTCATCCCTAGTATTCTGTATGACGACATCTGATACGTGGTACAAAGCCAGTGCATACAATCAGATATTCGATAAAGATATTAGATTCATAGTGTTTAACCCATACTATCCTTTAATGTGTTGCCAAGCTATGAGAACAGCTATGAATGAAAGAAAACTCATCACTCCAAACGTTCCATATGATACATCATATTATTTCGATAACAATAATCTTCTACGCCATAAGGATGGAAATCCTGGTGTACCAAAAAAATGTGAGATAGAAACTATGTGGAGAAGTGATTAAAGTATAACAAGCTTTAAATGAATATAGTGCATACAGGTTTCAAGTCAGAAATGACTAAATATTAAATACAGAGGAAATAAAATGTTACAAACAGAAATTATAGACATCATAGAAAAATTCGGTGGATTCAGACAGACTAATCAGGACTGCATATTCGACATAGGTGGTCAGATGCGTACTTGGACAGAGATGGGAGGTGATGCAAGAGTAGTATTCGAATTGTACGGTAAATGGTATTCGGACGATGAGATATATTCCGAGTATGATTGCTTTGAAGACTACTTCTGGGAAGTCATAAACGATTCGGTATACGGCATCAAAGATTGGGTAAGAGAATCGTTGAGTATTCCTATAAAATATGATTCTGATAAAGAATATTCCAGAATAACCGATAAGGTCGTAAAGAGTGTTGCCTACGGGTCGACATTCAAACAGATATTGGCCTTCATTCACAACGAAGAGAATAGACTTTACGATGAGAGCAGGGATTCTTATGAGTGAGGAATCTTACACAGGTGTGAAAAGAACTATAAATTGCGGTTGCGGAAAGACAAGGTTATTGGTCTTCTATAATAAGGATACTCGTAAATTGGATTGCACATATATTGAGCCATCTAATTCTGCCGTGTGTCCTAATACCATGAATGCTCTATCCAGAACTATATCTCTAGCTATACGAAAGGGTGCTACTGTGGATGAAATAGCAAAAGAATTAGAATCTGCTGGAGTGTGCAGCAAGTATGCTGTTGCAAGAGCAGAAGACCCTACAGGAATAACAAAGGGTTCATCGTGTCCTGTGGCAATGGCACATCTGTTAAGGGAGTTGAAAGATAAAGGAATTATAATCTAACAATAAACTATTTATACTTTTAATATATTATACTATCAAGAAGATGTTGTGTAGTCAGGTCTATCATGCTTACAGCCTAGGTTAATGATAAGCGACAAAGGTTCGAATCCTTTCATCTTCACCAATCTTTAAATTTGGTCCGTAACCTAGATAGGTTTGGGTGTCAGCCCTTTAAGCTGAATCACTGGGGTTCAAATCCCCACGGACCAACTATACTCCTATGGCGTAACGGAAACGTATCTGGCTTTGAACCAGGGGTAGAGGGTTCGATTCCCTCTAGGAGAACCATCTTCTTTTTATACTTACAAAGTTATATTCATTTATGTCAGAAATATTGACTTATGAAAAAGCTCAAGACATCTTCAATGGTGTCATGAATGGAAACTATGATAGGTGGGTGCAGGAAGGAGTACATACATATTCCAAAAAGATAAACAATAGATACAGGTTGTTGATAGATAATGATGTATGTTCTGTTTATGATGATTACGACAGAGTATGGAGATTCGTGTCTTGTGTTGAATTCGATACGACTGTTGAAAATTTGTTCCTCTGTCTGAATTGCGAACATAATGAAATCGTCATCCCGATAGAGGAGGAGAATCAATGAATGTGTTCATTCCTTTAGTGATTATGCGCTGTCGCGTATGTCCATATTGCGGAGTGACTAAGAATATACTAAAAAAGCAATTTGTTTGCTTTCATCCTATCATAAATGATTATGGAAAAGAGATGAATATCTACAATCCTGATGATGTCGCATCCTTCTGCCCTCTATCTATCAATAAAGAGACGAAAGAAGCAGTGTTGATGTTGGACGATGTGGACGGTCATTGGTCGTTTGCACACGAAAAGGATATATAATATTAATAACATATATGGTTGATATTATGAGTGAAAATATATCACAGGAAGCAGGTACAACACCTGAGATGCAAGAACAGATGAACGCAGACGTACAAAACATCATCAAGAGGATGGACAACATTTCATATCGTGCATCAGTTGCATTAGAATGTTTCGGAAGAGAATTTCCCGAAGCCAATGTAATGGATGTGGCAACGTTTATGAAGTATATCTTGATAGATGGGTGTGCAATCCTCAGCAAGACAGCATTGATGAATGGAGAACATGCTTGTGTCAAGCAGATAATGAATGATGTGTATTCTGATTCTATTGCGATGGTTGATAAACTGATTCCACAGCATCCTGAATTGGCAGATGATTATATGCCTCCCGTCGAAGAGAAAGCTCCACCTGTTAAATCAAGACAGGGAAAGAAGAAGGGAGTCAAGCATGAGTTGTGAAGGAGAAGTGGCAATCGAAGTAGTAGATGATATTATTCAATACATCTATAACAAATATCCCAAGTTAAGCTGTGGAGACTATATTTCGATTGCTAGCCTTTTCTCGTACAACGTAGGCACTTGGGTATCCAAGTCGATGAATGAGTCTCCTGCACAGGTGTTGGTGGCTGTAATCAACGGCATCGCGTCACTGGACGGCATTCATGACGAATGAAACTATTTCCTTTTTCGTTTCAGGTGTTCCTGCTCCTGAAGGAAGCATGAATTCTTATGGTCGCGGTAGGATGGTTCCCACTAATTACAAAAAGCTCAAACCGTGGAGAGAAGCTATTGCAGAAGGATTCAGAACAGCATACCCCGATTATATAAACGGTGTGGTGCATCCTCAATTCTCTCCTGTAAAGATAACTATGGTATTCTATCTTCCCAAAGCCAAATCTTGTAAACTGAAAGAACCCACGATGAAGAGAGCAGACTTGGATAAATTGGAAAGAGCAGTCAATGATTCGCTTACTAATCTGGCATGGTTTGATGATTGCCAAGTAGTTGAAATAAACTCTAAGAAATTATTCGGTACTCCTGGAGTACAAATCACAATAGAAGGTTTATAAATGATACATAGAAAAGTACAATTGCCCAAAGACAAGCAAACACGCATTATATTGGTATCTGATTTACACATAGGGTTGACAGGATACAGGGAAGATGTCTTTGATGATATTCTTGCAGATATAGCCAAACCCAACACGCTTTGGATTGGAATAGGAGATTTCGTAGAAGGAAGAGAACCTAGTCATAAGTTCTATAATCCTGATGAAGTCACGATGACAGTCGGAGCGCAGTATGAATATTTCTTCGATAAGATTCGTCCTTATCTTAAGAAATGCATAGGATTGCAACCAGGGAATCATGAGGATTCTCTGATTATGAAATCCACTATCAATCCCCTGTTGCAGTTCTGCAATGATAATGAAGTTCCCTATCTCGGAGCAACGGGATACACCACTCTCACCAATGGAGACAAAGAAGTGGTGATGGTGACTAATCATGGTGCTGGCGGAGGAGGAAAGGTGGGAGGTTCTATCAACAAGGGAGTGGATTATGCCAAGACGTTCTCTGGAGACATCGTGGCGTTAGGTCATTATCATAAATTAGCTGTGACGATTGATGAAGAGAAATATACTTCTGAAGTAGATGGAATCAAGATTCAGAGATGGAAACCCAAGACAATCATCCTCAATGGAAGTGCCTTAGAAGCATATCAAGATGGAAGTTATGGTGGATATGTGGAGAAGAAGATGCTGACTCCCAACAGTCTGGGATATGCTATAATCACAATCGAGAAGGATATGGAATATTGGGTCAGATTGAAAGCTTACTAAAACAAACTTCTTATTTTTTTATTTCTTTTATACTTATTATAGTTGATAAAGAGAATCCCAAGACAATCAATGTTGTACTCAGATACAGCGGAGGGTTCTGTTCTACAAAGGCAGAGTAGAGATACAAGCCTATGAATGAAAAGATAAAACCCATAATAACCCAAAAGATAAAACACACGGAGACAAACGATGCGGTTTCAGCATATGTAGGAGAAATGCAATAATTATCTCCTAGCTCATGCACATCCCTGTCCTCTTTTTCCATAAATACATGTAAGCTTTCTGAATATTTAAAACATAATACGACATGTATAAATACCTCCATCGAGATATATGATTATGTCAACTGATAAGACAAACTCGGAACATTATAAACCGCACGGAATATTCACAGAGCAACCCATAGACATAATGAGGCAATCCCTGACTGCTGATGCTTTCAAAGGATTCTTGGTAGGGAATGTAATCAAATATGTAGCAAGATATGACAAGAAGAACGGAAGGGAAGATTTGGATAAAGCTAAAGTATATATAGATTATCTGATAGCTGAATTAGATGATATACTGCCTATGGATTAAGTTAACATACGTTAAATATAAATAGCATCATGTACATATACCCTCATGGGTGTATCAAAATACACATTGATGTACTTTATCACGGGTTCAAAAGATTCTGTTAAAGAAATCACTGCATATGATGCATCGTTCCTATCCAAATGGTCTGTGAATAGCAAACCTTTAAGATATGCAGTGGAGCAAACCAAAGAACTGCTCCACTCTCCCCTCCAAACCGTTTATAGCTATCCTGACAAGAAGATGTGGAAGCTCAGGACTCAAGATGATTATTTTTTAGAAGTCACTGAAGATGTCGAGATATATACCTTGGATGGCTGGAAGCCTGTATCTGATTTAAAGATTGGCGATATGATTTATGTCAACGGAACAGCCACTCCGCCTTATGCTATAAGAGAAGTGTTAAAGAAGCTGTACATGGACAAGCGGATGTCTCAGAGGAAAATAGCTGAGATGTATGGCGTATCAGAACGTACAGTCAGATTCTATGTTAATAAATTCGAATTGCATAGAGGAGATTCTGGAGCATTGTTCGGTGTGGAGAATCCTGCATACAAAGGTGAGTATGTTTCTAAAGACGGGGGTTATTCGCGTACTGTTAGAGAGATAGGAGACAAGAAGAAGGGCGTATGTTGCAGATGCGGATTTGTAGGGCGTACAGACATTCATCATGATGATAGGAATCCAGTAAACACTTCTGAAGACAACCTATTGGAATTGTGTGTCATGTGCCACAAAGCAGAGCATCTCGGAGCACCAGTAAGATGGATACGTCCAGCAGAGATTACCGAGAAATCATATGCAGGGATGAACTGTTCTCTTGGATTCAAAACTCAAGCAGATAACATAGTTGCAAATGGCTTCATCGTTAGATTCACTGACAAGGATGCGGTTGTCAGAGACATATTGTGATTACATGACTTCATTTAACAGTAGAGAATGCAGAAGAGCCAAGATAGCTAACATCATCGAAGAGAATTTCAAGTCGGGAGATTTCTTCACAGTACACGATGTTGTGACCTTGTGGAAGAATAAAGATAAACACAGTCACGAACTCACCACGAGAGAATTGGCTAAAACATTACCTATATTCGAGCTTTATTCTGAGAAGAGAGTGGGAATCAGTTACAAATTCTATCGTTACGATGGACAGAAACCGTTATATACAAAACGTATCAGAGATGAGGATTGATACTTTTTATATTTATAGATAACATATCCTGAGATATGACGAGAACCCCTCCATTGGAGAAAACCATTTCATTAACTATTCAATTGGTAATATGTTACATACTCGTTTTCGCAATCACCACGGCTGTTCTCCTATTCATATCATCATACGACATCGTATTGTTCGATGATGAAGCAATAATGTACGGGATGAACTGTATAGTGAGCATGGTAGGTGCAGGATTCGTGGTATTATGTTCTTGCATCTGTACAATCGACTTCTCTTGTGAAAAGCAAGAAGATGTTGAAAATAAAAAGATACAAAAGAGTTTGGAGGATTATCAGAATAAAGAACGCAAACCATGATGTTCTGCTCTTATCAACCCTATATTCTTATTCTGGACTAAAACTGTTATCATTCTCTTATTTTCTGTGTTCCTTACCATTCTTATTCTTTTATCATCTTTATATTTTATGTAATAATCGTAAACGCTTACCTGTACACCGACCCATCTATCTTCTTCATAAGTCATTTACGTCCACCACATGTTTACATGTATAATCTCCATTGGTGAAGATACATACTATGCTGTCCTTCTTCTTTTCATATTGAAAATCCGAGAACGGCATTGTAATCTCAGTTCCTTGTATCGAGAGTAACGTCACTTCGAATTTCATTCTTTTACCTACCCCTGTACTCTTGATAACGATAGATACATGCTTAGGCAACCCTCTTATCTGATACCAACTGCATTCTCCCACTTCATCCCATCCTGCTCCCAATGTCGACGAATTCATGCACCTCTTGAATCTGCTCAATTGTTTGCATATTTCATCTGATTCATCGTTGACTTTCGTTTCTTTTGTTTTTATTGTTTTTGTTGTCGCCATAATACCACTTCCAACCTATTTCTTGCAGATAGCTTCTATCCAATAGTAATGTTGAAATCATATAATTAGTTTGTTGTAATTTATTCTTGTAAGTAGGATTCTCAATCATATGTCTGTATAAGGAATTGCCCATATTCGTAAGTTTGAATGGACAATAGACTTTATCTTCCTTGTCGATTGTGCATCTGTAATTCGAATCCAGATATATGTTGCATTCTCCGACCATCAAATCCCTTAAGACTTCTTCCATGCAATGATACAATCTGAAATTAATCGAATCCTTTTCTGCACACGCCACCAAGATATTAGATGTGTTCAAAGCATCATCGAAACGAGCATTATGTAGCATCTTTTCTCTTTCTTGTACTTTAGATTCTATCGCATACTCAAGTATTGTTTTATTTTCGTTTCTTGCCCTCTGCTGGGCTTCAGGAGTGATGACGAATAAATCAGAGTATATTTGTTCGCCTTGCTCATAAGAGTGGCATATAAGGTCTACTTTGAGCCTCTGATAGAATATGTTCATATCCTCTGTGCTTTTGATGTTGTAATATTCTTTATCAATTATATATGTCATATTATCAATCTAAACTTTGAGATGTATCTGTGATTACGATGCAATCATCATATAAAATAATTCCTTCATACATCTGCACCTTCCTCCACTTATCTAAAAATCTATCATAGATATCCAAATATGTAGTGCAATCTGCATAAGGGATTTTGTATCTATTGAACATCACTCTGAGAGGTTCGGATACAACCCCGTAATAACAAGGAAAATAAATCATTTACCCTCACTCCGAACATTCGGCAGAAATCCATCTGATGAATTCCATTACTTCTTTCTTAATCTCTTTGTCTGTATAATTCTTCACGTCTTCCAGATGCCCGTAATCCCAACCCATGACTATGAATTCCTCTTTTGCTGGTTCTCCCTTATCTTCTCCTTCGTTGTTGAAATTATCCGACTTGAAAGTAACTCCGCCATGTACAGGGAATATATCATATTTGTTCTCTATATATGTGAACATGAATTCAGGAATCTCCACATAGGCGCATCCCCAATCATGTTTCAACGAAGACACAGGTTTATCTTTGAACACGAATCTTACGATACAATATCTATATCCTAGATATTTTCTTATCTTTCCATTTTTTATTCTAAGTTCTTCCATACTGATTCCTCTTTCTCATATCCTTCGAATTTAAAATCTTTCACATTGTATTTCTTATTGCATCGAGGGCATACTCCCTGTACTTTAGGAAATACAGAAATGATTAAAGGGTTTCCGCAAATGCATACAGGAATCTTCTTCATAGTATACTTTGCAGGGTCTACACCTAGGAGACGTATTGTCTTAGTCCTCAAACTTGCATATGTTGTTTTCATTTGGTTTCTCTTCATTTAGATATGCAAGTTCATCACATATAACTCTTTCGTTCCATCCATCTGAAATTTGCTTCAAAGCATCTGCTTTAGACAATTGAAACCATTTGTTCATTTCATCAATCAGATACTTTTTGATGAACCCTTGAATACCGAATACGACAGGACCGTTCTCCATACCATATCCTTTGATACGACAAGTTCTAGGAGTGAGATATGCTGTTGCTTCCTGTATCCTTTCAGGATATTGTTGTATGTGAGAGATTCTGTAATAATCTGTATTGAGCAATGCTGGATAATCGCTCATAATACTACTTCCTTGTATCCTTTGTTTCCAATATATAATGGGTTATCCAACGTATAATATTTATTTATAAGATTACTGTGAGCAAGTTCTGAATCGTAGAATTTGCGTTCTAAAAATGTTGCATAAACAGATATATCTTTGATACCTATACAATTCAGACATTCGGCACATTTGGCAATCGTCGTACCACCTGAGATGATATCATCCATAATCATCACCTTTTCAGGTAATTGTTCGGGAAGCTCGGAAACCACTCTCATGCCTGTAATCTTTCCTGTTTTCCAATCTCTGATTTTATCCAAGACTATTACATTTTTTAAAGTATCTATACGAGTAAAATCATATCTCTTCGTACTTCCCAAGTCAGGAAGTACGATAGTATCTATATTATTATCAGAGCAAATTTTAGAAACAATATATTCTATCCATACAGAATTATGGCATCTGTTTATCAGTGCCGTAGAAACATTCGAATGAGGGTCACAAACCGATACATAATTGAAATTCATACTGTTGATAATCTTAGCGAACGTCTTCAATGTGAAAAACTCAGATAAAAGCTCCACTCTGTCCATACGTGCATTAGGGATATATGGCATATATAATGATATTTTTATATCAGGAACAAATTCTCTAATCGTATCAACGATACATTGCAATGCGAATAATTCCGAATCATCTTCGTAATCCCAACGGATGACTACAATATCATTGTCCATATGCGGTACATTTTTAAGTTCTCCTTTTAATGTTTTATCAGGGAACCTGGATAATTCTACCTTCATTCCCCCTGATGTTATTTTTATGCTCATTTCTTTCACCATCGTATCTACATGTTTATTGTAGACTAATTATGTTATGAAGATGATAGTATATAATTGTTATTGATTGAAAAAGGAAAGATGTTTATTGACTAAGGAATCAGTTTACAGGATTTACAACATCGATAGAACATGCTCTCATAACGTTCATGGCTGAGTCATGTCCTTCTTGAGTAAACCCTCTGCACAAATCTTCTCTGACATACATAGGTAGCTCAGGAAAACATGCTCTTAGATTCAAAGCATTGCAAACAACACATACTTCTGATGCGATTCCGAATATGACTATCTCTTCATACGAGGTTAACATCGAAGGAAGATATAAACTTGTGAATGAATCTTTGTATATCGCAGAATCAGGTTGTTTTGCACACATATCAAGCAATGGAATCAAATCTTCATCACATATGCAATGCAATCCATATTGTTTATATTCTTGAGTATATCTAAAATCACAACTATCTTCATGTTTATCTATGGTGTACAAGAAACTATATCCTCTGCCCACATATTCTTTTAAAGCCATGTTCATTTTGTAGATATATCCATCATCACATAATGATTTGAATCCACTCTGAACATCAATCACTACTACGCATTTTGTCATATTCTCACCAATCTCTGAATCTTTTTGTAGCTGTTTCTATTTCACGATATAGTTTTTTAAAGTCGATAGTAGGACGTTTGTACTTCTTGAGAATCAAAGAGATATTATCCTCTGTGAATTCATGAGCTACAATCCCTAAAGTCATGGGAATCATGTATGGATTAAAATCCCCTCCGTTCTCCGAAAGAATCTTCGCATACTCTTTATCTACAAATTCTTTGGATAGAAGGTCTGTCACAATCTTCCTTTCGATTCCTCCATCTGATTCACCTTTGAATGGTTGATTAGCTTTCTCTTTGAACTCTCTTGTTACTATTTTAGCCCATGTTATCCTGTTAAAGCAATTCTTATAATTATAGTTTTTAATCACACAACCCTCTTCCTGCCCTTCTGCGAGCATCAAGAAGTCATCTTCAGGCAATAGTGCTCTGATGTCTTCCTCGGCAGGGTTTGTAAGTTCTGCAAGCACAGGGATGTAATCTATGCAATATTGTTTCATCATAGGGATGTATTCATCAGGCGATAGATATTCAATCTCTTCTGATGATTTCATGGTGCATACATCGAACACATAGAATTTATTCCACGCTTCTGATTTATACTCAGAGATTGTATGCTTTACCAACCATTCTCCATATAATATCATTTCAGGATGGTCCTTGAAGAATGCTTCATACCTAGGGTCTTCTTTGCATTTGGCTTTGAAACCCTGATTATCTAAATCTCCTTCCAATTTCCTGGTTCTGCTCCCATACCAGATGGTATCGGTAGCTTCATCATATCCCATCACCGCATTAGTTCCATCTAATTTGGTTTGAATGTATACTTTGCCTTCTAATATTCCTCTTACCTCTGCTTCATCTTTATCCAATCTTCTCACATGTTGATACGGAATGTAATGTGTTATATTATCACCTGCTTCTTAATCATTATAATAGTATTTAATATTTATTCAATATATTCCTGCCCATTGAAACAATATATTAGCTAAAATCAATGCATCGCATATAATAGATGAGATTAAAGCTAAATAGGCTATATCTGTCTCTGATTTATTCTGCACCAATAATTACTCTCCTGTTTTATCTTCTATGAATCTATTTATATCATATGTCATTTCTTTTCCTCCCGAATTATCTCACATCTATATTTTATCTCACGTAACTTGCAGTACACATCGTATATCCAATCTCTATATTCTTGATATTCTTTATCGTGTCCGAAAGCAATACCCAATTCACGATTAAGTTTTACAAGACTTTTTCTTATGTCTTTTATGTTTTCAATACTTATTGTGGTATATTCATTATCATTCATTTTTATCGTTCTCCGTTGTCAATCACAACAAAATATAATACGATATAGAAGTATATAAGTTTATTGTGTATATAAAAATAAAGAGTTTATTTATTAAATATGTTTATTTGTTTTTACGATAATCTTGAGATTCTGAAGCTTTGAAATTATATACAGGCTTGATTATAGCTTCGATGTCTATTGTCGATGATACACTATCTATAATGGCTTGAGGGTCTTTATATGCTCCAGGAGCTTCATCTAATGTGTTAGCGCACACACAAGTAGAATATATCCCTTTCATAGCATCCTGATACGAATCCATATCCAATGTCCTGAATGCGTTAGCTCTGCTCATTGTTCTACCTGCTCCATGAGGTGCAGAGAATAGTCTTTCGGGATTGCTCATTCCTGTACCAATGATGCATCCTGCACTCATGTTCAAAGGGATTATCTCCTTCTTATTACGATATGAAGCAATAGCTCCCTTTCTCAATATCTTAGATGCCACATCAATATAATTATGAACAGACTCGAATTGCAACTCTTCATCATCCTGCCAATCCATATGCGTAGCTATCTCTTCCTGCATGGCGTTCCTATTCAAACAAGCATATCTCTGTGCAATGTTCATATCATGCAGATAATCTTTCATGTTCTGACCTGATAGGTATCTCAAATCTTTAGGAACATTCTGTCTGCAAGTTTCCTCTGCGATATGTTGATATATCTCTGCTGTTTGTTTTCCCAGATTCCTGCTTCCGCTATGGATGACAAGATAGTATTCTCCTTCTTCTACTCCCTTGTCAACTTCCAAAAAGTGGTTGCCCGAGCCGAGCGTACCGACAGCATTTGCGATTCTATCTGGATTCTTGAACATATCTTTGCATATCATCTTGTTCATCATATCTTCTACTGCTTCTAAATCATATGGCTTCTGACGAACATTGAAACCGCTAGGAACATATTTGTGTATAACTGAATCCAACCTCTTCAAATCATCAACAGATAGATTACATCCGAAATTATACTTGGTAACATTCACGCCGCACCCCAAATCTACCCCGACTAAGTTACAACATACTGTATCAGAAAAGTTAGATACGAATCCAACTGTACATCCTGCTCCAGCATGAGCATCCTCCATGATACGTACTTTAGTATCTTGATATTCAGGAACAGAATAGAAATCGGCTATCTGTTGTTCTGCTGTTTCTTCTAAATTCACTGCAAATGACTTGAAGTCGTATTTATCTTCTAAATTCTTAATTATATCTGTCATTTCATTCCTCTTTATATTTCTTCTTTTTCAAACAATCTATACAATTCATGCTCTATTTTAAAATAGCATTCTTTACAAATAAAGAAATTGAAATCTAGATAAGGCATCCCATGTACACATATATTCTCAATTCTGAATGTGCATCCGTTTTCTTTCAATTCTCCCTTTCCACACTTTTTACAATAATAGCATTCCATTATGTCACTTCCTTTACCTTTCCATTAACTTAGGTGCATCCGTTCTATGAAATATTTGTACAGTGGGTAATAAATAATCATAAATCATTTGCCATTTTTCCATCTCTATCAACATAGGAGATGATTTGACGCAGGACATTACGTGATATAGTATTTGTGTTGCAATTACATCATCTATCTTCATGCTTAAACTCCCACACCACAGTGGTAAGCATGAGAAGTCAATGTTAGCTCCTCTTAAATCTGCATCACGAAGATTAGCCCCACTAAGGTCAGCCCACCTAAGGTTAGCACCAGTGAGGTTTGCACATTTGAGATTTGCATTATGAAAGTTAGCCCCCCCAAGGTTAGCACCACCAAGGTTAATAGCTTCAAGATTAGCATATCTTAAGTCTGCATCACGAAGGTCAATACATTCAAAGTTAGCATAACTAAGGTCTGCATTACTAAGGTCTGCTCCTGCTAGACTTTCAAATTCTTTCTCTGTTCCATCTCTAAATTTAATTTTATACATATTCACTCCTCTTCCTTTATAATTAATATCTTAGCTCCACAATACGGACACACCTTGACTTCTTCTGTCGTTGCCATCTGTTTATCTCCGCATAAGCCATCATATGTCGCCAATAAAGTTGAATTTCCTTCCTCATCTATATCTATATCATATAACACGCAATCAGAATCGAAATCTTCTTCGAATGATTTACAGCAAGTCTTGTAGACATATGGAACATCTACTTCATCACTCGTGCTATCGAACCATTCCCTTAGCATACTAGTTTTCCCTATATAGCAATTTGTCATTTTTGTTTCCTCTTTTGATTAGTCATATCGACAATAAATAATATGTGTGATATGTATATAATAGTTTCCTATAAAAATAAAAAAGTTTATTATTATTTTAAATTCCTGTTGAACCTATTCCGCTGACTCTGATTTCAGTAGGTGAAGTTTCAGCAGCTATCAATCCGAAAGGCACTACAATCATCTGCATGATTCTTGTTCCTTTATTAAGATATACATCGACATCGGTGCATAGAGATGCCTTTATAGACTCTCTGTAGCCCGAATCAATGATGCCTATGGTATTGCGTAGCCTTAGTCCATATTTCATTCCCATCGAGCTTCTAGGCACCACCATGACAAAGCAATTAGAAGATATGTCTCCATCTTCCAACATCACTCCTGTATCTATCGTTTGATATTCTCCTGCTTTGAAATCTATATCCTCGTTAAGATACACATCGTATCCGCAATCTCCTATCTTCATACGCTTAGGTATATATTCATTATTGTATTGATTAATCATCTTCATTCCTCTGGTTCTTCATCAACAAATATCTTTCTATTGTTTCATCATTGAATGTTATGGCTTTTTTCTCATTGTTGGAATCGCATCTCCACTTGTGAAAAATGATTCCTTTATGTTTTAACATTTCAACGCTATTGGCAATCTCTATGAATGCTTTCCTAGGAATATTACTTCCATAATCCTGCTGTCCTTCACATAGATGTCTAAGTTCTTTATATCCCACCCATCTGTCTCTGCTGGATTTATTTGTCATAACGTCTAATATCGCTGCATACAAACTCATCCTAATAACTCCCAAGTAAAATAAGATTTCATTGTCATTCTTCTTCCTCCCATTTCTCTTTTCCCATCGCATAGAACACTATACCTTCACAGTATTTATCTCCTTCCTCCAATACCTCGAAACATTCATGCGAGATGTCGGTATCATAAGTGAAACAGTATGGACTTTGTTTGACGGTAGGATTCCATACAGCCGTTATTTTACGTCTTTTATTACTGCATATCGTTCCACCTTCGTATGCTCCATATTCGCCTTCTGAAGCTCCGCGCATCTCAATCAAATCATCTGATGCACCGAATACAATGACCATTCTGTTGTTCTTCAGTTCAATCATTATCTTATCATCGGGTTCACACCCATATTCCAACCCGTTCAGTTTCTCTGCCATTTCTTTTAAAGATGTCATTTCAATCACCTAACTCTCGACAATCTCTTCCAAGTGTCTTACATATTCTCCATTTACCTTTGTTTTGAGAAGCATCTATGATTACTACATCTCCCTCGATGTTTACCAATGCTCCCTCATCATTGAAATGCAACGAACCATATCTGTAATTTTCACTATCCGACTCTACATATTGTCCTTCGATAGCTTCTTCCATCGCTTCTCTGAATGTCAATGGGTATCTCAAATCGAATTCATAACAATCATAACAGCCTGGACAGAATAATCCGTACAAATCATCTGCCGTTGTCCATTTCAACCAAACCCCATTGATACTTTCCCTCATTTGCATATTATCCTTAACGAAACAATACATGTCAGGGTCACTATCTTTATTGACTTTTACAACTATTGCTTTTCCTTCTTCTTGCAATACTTTCATTCTTTCTCTTACACTCAACATTTATAATCCTCTCCTTTTCTTCCATTTCCAACAGCCTTCATATTTATGCTCGCGGTCTCTATTACCTATGGCATTCCAATTATTATTTGCCAAATACTTACATTCATTTCCATAAGATACTGTCACATCTCTTTGACATACAGATGACTTGACTTTCGCAGTTCTTTCTATGATTTCACCACGAGCACAAGTATCACAATTATGCACTAACTTATAAGAATCGCATGGTGAATCATCATCCATATCTTCTATGAGGTGCATTTCACCGTTGTAACATATATCTCTACCTACAATATCACGATAATATTTAGAACACTGTTCACATTTGACCATTTCAATCACCAATATTCATTAGGCTTATATGCGGTTATATTATTCTTTATTTCTTTACCAAATAGTTTACAACAAAATCTGAATATATCTGATTCTGCATCATCTTTATCTGAATCTTTATCCCATCCATGATTGTAATCCCATCCAACTATCACTTTATCTTCTGTGGCTTTTGTTCCATCAGGGAATTCGAATCTATAATCTTTGTATTCCTGTGTTTCTTCATCGAATGAACAATATGTGTATCCACCATTGCTATAATCATTTTTTTCTGTAGCTTGTTCTGGAGTGCACTCAACATAGGCACACACTGAACCATATGCAATCTTATCATCAAATATGAATCTGTTGTACGCACAACTAGCACAATGATAGACACACGCGATAGAATCCTTATCTCCCTTACACTTTTCAACAGCAGATTTCAAATCAAAGATACGTACTGCCACCATGACTCTAATTCCATCTATATCTCCTGGATAGAAATACCACGACATATCTTCTGATGTTTTAACTGTATTATCTTTTTCGTGATAATTTATACGATTATTTGTCATTATGCTCGCCTCCTTTATCATTACTGCATCTAGGACAGATATAAGCATCTGGTCGAATATCCCATCCCTTCTTAGTCAAGATATAATCTATATCTTCTTCATTCATCTGCAATCTATCTTCTTGTTCTGTATTCTTATGTTTGAACTCTGTGTTCTCATAAGTACTGCAATAACTGCAATATGTCCTCACAACTCTTTTCTTCATATATTTACCTCTTTCTCATAAATATTCAATGTAGTCATCCAATCTTCCTTTCAGATTCATAGGGGTGAGCATAACCACCTTAGACATATCCAATAGATTAGTATTAATAGTTTTTCCATTCATCGTTATAGAGATAGGACATTTTGCAGATTCCACTATCTGAGATATAGTCCATCCGTTCTTTATGTAGCTCTGCATCGTCTTCACATTCATATCAATGATGGATGCCCATCCGCTTAGAGTTGTTGTCTTATCTTGATATGTATATTTCTTAGTGGTTCGAGTAACAGGAGTATTTAAAGCTTTCTCCATATCCCATCCTTCTCTAAGTCTATAATAAATCATATATTTGGGAATATTGTATATATTAGACCATTCCAATAAGGATTTGGATTCATTATTATACTTGTATAGAATTGGTGCTTTTCCTCCTTTCATTTATTTTCACTCTCTTCGCCTGTAATTTTCATCCATCTGCATCATATCTTCTGCGTCTATGATTAAGATGACAGTTCCCGTTTTATCTCTAAATACATATTCGGAATGGTCATTATTGTCTAAAAGGCTCAAATCAAATAATATGTTCTGAAACACTCCATCCACATACATCCTTACATCTCTATCTTCAGCATTATATTCATATTTTATATCTGTCATATTCATTCCACCTTCTCATATAATTTAAAGAATATCTTAGGACCATATCCATTAATCATATCTCTTTCTCCTTCTTCACTTTCACATCTATCTTCTTCTCTCTCATCCTAGGAACAACAACATGTGCTACTCCTTTATCATCCACTCCATAGAATATCCCTCCATTGAGAATGCAATCAATCATAGGTATACCATGATTCTTATCATTTTCCACGATGACAGAAGCCCAGACAGAATCCCAGACAGAATCCCAGACAGAATACCTGACAGAATCCCATTCAACAGGTGAATGTAATCTTATGCTTACAATGCCGACATCACGAGATTCCTTGTCAAGAGCGCAGGTCCTTTTTACTGTTTCCAACACGTTCTTCACAATCTCACCCTTATTGTAAGTTGTGAATTTCTGTTCTTTAATCTTCAATATATGTTCTATATTATCGAATACTCTGTCTTTGTTCGGCAAGTCCACATCCCTGTAAGATGCTTCGCGTATGACCTTTAGTTTGGAGACACGTACCTTATCGTTTCCTTTCCCCAGTACATCTTCATCATCGTACTCGCATTCCCAATACTTAGCATTCAAGATTGTGGTCGGATTAGAAATATATCTGAACGACAAATGCAGTTCTCTAGCTAAGTGCAATCCTCTTCCGCACTCGCCTTTATCTCTGCGGTCTATCTCTTCTTCGGGAAGCTCTATTATCCCAATCTCATACTTGACTTTCTTGTTGCTTACTCTGGACTCATTAAACGAATAGCCGTCCTTGTCTGTTGCTTTGTATCCTATATGTTTCATATTTCATCCCTCCAGAGTATACATCATCCACGCTATTAACAATATGAAATCAATCGTTACTATTGGTATTCCCATCTTCAATGTTTCTTTGCTTTCATTAATCTCATATGTCATAAATGTCATTGCACATATACATCCTATTGTCAAAGATATGAATACGCACCCTATCAATCCTAATAATACACTCATACTTCTCCCTCCTTTACTCCTCTCAATTCTCTCTTCATCTTATCTATCATCTTAGTATTTCCTGATATTTTGAATATCACATAATGCTCTAATCCATCATGCTCATATCCTGTACGTCTGCAATTCCCATATTCGTATTTATAAGTATGCAGATAGTCATATTCGCAAACTCTTATTATTTCAGGTTCTTCATTATCTTTTATCAGTTTATAATAATATAACATCTGTTCAGGTATATGCACGTTCTGATAATGTGCTTCATAACTGAATCTATCACGACAGACTACATCGCAATCAGGACATCTATACATCGGTTCTGGTATCATCTTATCATCCCACCCACTTCTACACATATATACTTTCCCCCCTTCCAATCCCCTCTTTTTCTTCAAACATATTTTTCAGGAGGATATGATATATGCCTTACCGCATCCTCCTCTTATCCACTCTGCACATCACAGTAACGCCCCCCACCATCACGCTGTAGCAATCCCCCAACGCATCCTCCATCAATTCCACATCGAACAAGTATCTGTAATGAACATCGTCAATCAATATCTCCAGCCTCTTCATCTCCTCGTCATACACATAGCTGTCATTCATGTTTCATCACAACCGTTATCTTATCATCATACACTCATTTCAGCTATCTCTTTCAGTTGTTCCAACTGCGTCTGCATTATAGGAACATCTATGTTTATGCTGGTCCAAGTCTTCAATCTTCATTGTCTATTGACTGTCATAACTACATATTATGTATTCTATCAATCGTTTATATACTTTTACATTCGTATTTTGAAATCTATGAATTTTATCATAAAATATTTTCAGGGGGATATAATATATACAGTGACGGAAGAGAGCCGAAGCTCTCTCTTTGTCATTCACTCATGTTTCATAACCACCGTTATCTTATCATCATACACATATTCGTTCACAATACTCATTGAGAACGCTGTCTGTTCCTCTATCATCTTTCTCATCTGCTCTTCGCTTTCATACTGAACCACTTTCGAATTATGGAACTCGTACAGGAACACTATCTCGTATCTCATATCAATCATCTCCTTCATCGAATATCTTTAATTCATCACCGTATATCGACATCATCTTTCTATCTCTCACACATACTCCCCCTGATATATTCAATATCCTCAACACCCCGTTCATAGCATCTCTATCGGATGCACTATATGCCCTCTTCCCTACTTCCCATTCCCTATCATGTACGCGTAATATCTCCACTCCGTAATGATGCAGATGATACATCCCCTTCGTATCTTTCAACATGGAATATGATTTACTATCTTTACTCACACCCACGTCATGCTCCGCTCTATCTACAAGATTCTTAATCAAGTTGCTAGGTATCTGCGCCATATCAATCACCCTCTCACTATATTCTCTACATACATCTTTCTTACATCCTCGTACGTCATGTCGCATATCCCCCTCGATATGCAGAATATCATAGAGGGGATGTTGCTGCTCTTGGCGTTCCCATCCTCCAATATCCTGTACATCATCCTCCCTATCAGTACGCATCTGTCCTCGTCCGTGTATTGAGGGTACATCTGCTCTATCGTCTTGACAACAGCCTTCAATTGCGTTAAATGCATGTTCACACCTCCAATATCGTTATGACTTCGTCCGTGTAAGGAATAGGGAACTCTACGCCTATCTCATGAGTGCGTATCACATCGTTCTTTATCTCGTCGCATATATACCATATGTCCTCGTTCTTGTTCTTCAGGAAATAGTTGTAATCCAACTCCATCAGAGCCCTTCCAGGGGAATACTTGTTCCCCATGATGACAACCACATCCTCGTATTCGTCAATCTCTTTGATATATTCTTCATCAGTCAAATTCTGTTTCATGTCCTCTCCGACAGCCTCAATCAATTGTTCTACGTCTGCATATTCATTATCGTTATATTCGTATTTCATTTCAATCACTCCTTTGTTTCTTCTTCATCTTTGATTATACATATCAAGTCATAACAATACTCGACTTCGTATTCCGTATCATTTCCTTCTTCCATGTCGCATTCCAACTCTTGGATGATGCTATCTATATATTCATTTCTTCCTACGTAAAAGGCGTGAGGTGAAAAATGTCTTATTATCTCGCCAGAATTGAATTCTAATCCACCTATATCGACTTCTCCGTAGCGTTCGTTCAGATTGTCTTCGTAATCGCAATCCGTATAATTCTCTTCCAATTCTCTACGTACTGCGCTCATTAATTCATCTATGCTTTCATATATTTTTCCACAATATTCGTATTTCATTTCAATCACTCCTCTACAACTTCAATATTAAAAATGTTTTCGATTTCAGAATAATAGTCAGTCCTATTAACTCTGTCGAACTCGGAAATGCAACTCCATACGTCGTAATCTTCTCCGAGGTCAGGAATTGCAATCGCCTCTATATTATTTGTTTTCTTGTTTTCGTAATGAATCTTTATAGTTTTCATTTCAATCACCTCAATATTCCTCTCCGTTCTCGATGTGGACATCGAATAACAGACTATCCCACTTTCCGCCATGTGTCAATATTTTCATACTGTCTTTTCCCAGACGATATACGAATAGCTCTCCACCCGCATATTCGGTAACGACTGTATATTTTTTTCCATGTTTCAATGCTTCTATTTCTTGTTGGTCAAACACTTTTGTCATTTCAATCACTCTCTTATTTTTCAACTAGTAATAGGTTTATGAGTTTAAAGATTTTGTTGAATAGGTTTTTCAGGGGGGATTTATATATACCCTGACGGTAAAGGGTTTATAGATTGTCATGCTTATTCGCCATCGAGCCTAGGCGCGATGACAACCTTGCAATCATCCATCTTATTGCCATGACATTCCACTATCAATGTTCCATGTGATACGCCTGTCAATATCAATGTAACATAATCATCACACATGGATAGAGCTTTCTTAAGTAAATCCACAGATACCATAACCCTAGCACATTCAGTAGTGTTTATCTTTAACTCATTTCCTCTTTCATCATTCTTATATGGTGTCAATCCATCCATAGCAATGCACATCGTATGCGCATAATTTATGAATCCCTCTGTTTTCTCTCCGTTGATACCGCAATCAATTATCGTCCTGTCCTTTTCTTTAATCTTCAATATCGCTTTAACTGTATTATCTTTCATATCAATCATTCCTCCGTCTCTTCCTCGTCGTTCAATACTGTAATCTTATCATTACAATAAGGAACATCGAATATACATCCCTCCTCTCCGCAGCTCTCGACATCGCTCTTAAAGTCCTCTAAGACTCTGTCTATCTCTTCGTCCTTTCCTATGTCGAATGCTGTAGGGTCCATCTCCCTTAGCACTGAGCCTGAACTGTACGAATAGCCACATACCTCGACACCCCCGTAACAATCGTTCAGGAACTCTTCGTAATCGTCATCATCCATATCCATGCAATCGCGTACATCGTTCATTAATTCATCTATATTATCGTATTTTTCTCCGTTAAATTCATACATCATATTTATCATTCCTTTATCTTTTATATCCCTATAAGGGTAAAATGTTTATCTGCTCTTTATCTCTATCTTGACAGCTACAATCTTATCAGTGCTTATCAAGTCCTGATACTTGCCTTCGTAATCAGATAGCGTCAATGTTGTTTTCAGTTGTTTGTCTTTCAGTCTCTTGTTGTAATCTTTCTCACCTAATACGGCTATCGCTTTCTCTCTGTCGAATGCTCTCTGTACTCCCTCGCTGAACGATACTATCATATCGCCTGAGCGTGTCAATACATCGCATCCCCTCAATCCCATTCCTAATGCTTGTTTCTTCAATTCATCCTTTCTCTTTTCCCACGCTTTGATCTGTCCGTCCGCTCTTGCTATCTCTGTTGCAATGTCTACTATGTCTTCGTTCATCTTAATCATCTCTTTTTAATTCCTAAAGTTATTTCGTTCTCATCTACATATATTTTAATATATTCTTTCTTTATATCCAATTCTGTTTTAATCGTATTGCCTTTCAGATATACGAACGAGTAATTATTTCCTACGATTGCAAACTCTATTACATCTATGTATTCTTTACATATACGGCAATAAGTATGATGATTTTCTTTAAGGTATATAGTATTACTATAAACGTATCCCTTTGTTATTGCATCGCATTGTTTCATTATTTCCAACGCTTTATCATATGATATTGAGCTTATCATTTTTAAATATCTCCTGATGTTTTGATACATTTAATCATTTCTTCGATTACGTCAAGTACTTGTTCCGTATCCAAATATTCAAACGTATAATCTCCCGTTACTTTGTCAAATATTTCTATTCTAATTGAGCCTTTAACTTTTGTGTCTTGAATTGTTATCATTTTTTATTCCTTCTAAATCTCTATAAGACGTACAACTATATATAGTTATGGTAAGTGCTTTATTTTAGTTAATCCTTTTTTGAGTTGTAATCAAAGTATCTTTTGACGCGTACGAGTTGAGTTTTAGCCTCGGTTGGCAACTCGCAGAATATCGCTTTGACTATTATATTATAATCAGCGCATTGTGCCTCGGAGATACGGGTTATTACCCGTCCTACGACCTCGTATTTCGCGCTTTCCGTACCATTCGGATAGAGACTATCTACTGTTAAACAGATAGCGGTTAATTGCGACATATACATAGTAATCAATCCTCTTCTATGACAATAACGTTAACGTAATCTGTCGAATATGGCACGGCAAACTTGGTTTTAGTTGTTCCGCAGTCATTCTTTATTTCATAAATGAGGTCGTCCAATAAATCTGCTATTTCATAATCAGTTATTACACAATTCAGATAATTATACAATTCATTTTTCAATTCATTTATATTTTCGCATATTACATTTTCAAATTCATATTTTTCTGTCATTTCAATTCCTTCTATATCTCTATAAAATGTATATCTATATATATCTATCATACTATACTTTAAACTTTTTAAATTGTAGTCAAATACTCATTACTGTTGGTAGTTGTATTCTTACCATGGTTGATAATTTCCATAATCTGATTTTAAGGATTTTATTACAACATATTTTCAGGGGGATTACATATATGCAGTGACGGTAGGAGGGATATTCCCCCCTTGAATCTACTTTTAGTAATCTACTAAATCACCACACCATTCTGTTTCTTGTTGTGCGTCATTCAGAACATCGATAATATGTTCAGTTGCGCCTTGTCTATCACATTCTGTAATAAACTCCGTCATATCATCCCAGGTATCAAAACACCCAGCCGAATTTACGATATAAACAGAGTCCTTCTTGCCCTGACATTCGGATAAGAATACTTTAACTCTATCGATCATATCGTTATTTATTGCATACGATTGATAATTTTCATCCATAGTATCTATCATTCCATGTCCGCAGCATGGGTAATCCTCACACGTACACGTTCTATACATTTTTTACACATCCTTTTTTTTTAAATCCCTATAAGGGTAAAATGTTTATTTTTTTTTAATCAATCCTCAGACATACACCGTATGAGTACACGTGCGCCATCCATCGGGAATACTTACCGAGTTTGTCGTTGTATCCTCGTACGGGTCATACCATGTAATCATAGGATGTTCAAATATCGAACAAATGTAGCATCCATGACTGTATAAGTCGATTGAATTCAATGATTGTTTCAATTTGTCGCCGAATACTGCTACACCGCCTATTTCTACAGTGTATGTTTTTTTGTCGTATGACCTTGATATTACTATTTCTTGTTCCATTTTAATCCTCCTCCGTCTCTTCCATCGACTCGGCTATTTCCTCGTCATGTTCTCCGTTCTTTAATTCTTGTAGATATTCCCAAATGTCTATCATAGCATCCTGAAACCTGGTTACTCTAGAGTCGTCGCATGAACGTATTAGAAAAGTATCTTGGTCCTCTGTCAGGGATTCAATGTCTTCAATCAGTCCGTTCAAGTCGTTAATCAATCCTCTAATTCCGCCTTCAAAATTTATCATTTATATCAGTCCTTTTTTATTACGTTGTAATCCTTACCTTCAGGGATATTTTCAAGTGCTGATTCTTTGACATTTTCATATCCGATATATCCTCCGCAACTATCCACTTCTTCTCCCGTCTCATTGTTGATAGTCGTAAAGTAATAGCACTCTCCGTTAGCCCACTCTGTCAACTCATTCATAACGGCGTTTGCGTAGTCCTCCGCGCATTCTAGGGTCATCCATTCGTTCTTATCGACTGTAACTATCCCTATGATGCCCGAATCCCGCGGACACGTCGGTAGCCCTATGTAATAGCTAACCGCACTATGTTCGTACTTAGCTAATGGGAACATATAACTATTCATTTCCTCGCCTACAGCGTTCATGTAATCGGATAATTTGGCGTAATCGTCTATCTGCGTTGTAAGGTCATGCTCTAATGATAGTGAACCCTGAAAAATATTACGTCCCTTTGCATACGCTCTTAATCCGTTCGAATATTCAAGCGGACAATCTGCGTAATCGTCGTGTGCTATCTCTATCGTGTAATCATTCATTTCTTCAACTTTTGTTTTCGTAATCATTTAAATCATTCCTTTATCTTATCAGTAATAGGTTTATAGTTTTAAAGATTTTATTACAACATATTTTCAGGGGGGATTGTTGCACATCCCGACGGTAGGGAAATATCCCCCTGATGTTTATTCAATCAACCTTTATCTCTGCTACTTCAATCTTCAAGCTGTCGTCCATTATCTCTCTGTATTCATCGGTGTATTCTTTCTTGAATCTGTCTGTTGCTCTGTCTGTCGCTTTATCCATGCTGTCCGTGTCTACCTCGTACACATCCCATACAGACTCATACCCTAACACGTACTTGGTTACTCCTGTCTCTTTTGTTTCACTGTCAGGCGCATCGATGAATAATACCAGCTCAGCCTCTATTTCGACTTTATACCATGTCATCTTAATTACTCTCCTATTCCAATCCATCCATAAGGTACCTGATTAGATACTGTTTCTATATCTCTGAATGCATCATACCAGGTTATCATCGGGCGATTTTTAATACTCATAATAAAACAACCATGATTGTATAAATCCAGCGATTCCACACCTAGCTTTAATCTATCACCGTATACCGATATATCATTAATTTCCATCAGATAGAGTTTTTTATCACACGACATACACATATAAATTTTACTTACATATTTTTCATCCATTTTAAAATCACGTCCTTTAAATATAGTTAAAAAGTTTGTTAAAATGTTTATTCCAGCCATCCCTCAGGGATTGTTTTCGATTTAATTATTTCATCAGTTAAACGGTCAATCCAGGTTATCATTTTTGGTTTTAGAGAGCCTATTACCTCTCCGTCTCTCATTAAAAAAAGTTTATCCGACGGTTTAAAATCGGAGTTAAGTAATTCGATGTTATCACAGTCTATGGTTATATCCCCCGTGTTTATAAATAATCCATCCATTTTTGGGAATCCCAAACTAACGAACAAATTCTTGGTTATAGTAATCATTTCAATCTACCTCTAAGGGTTTTCCTGTCTTATAGTTTATTATGTACGGTCCAGCGCGTGAATACAACACATCGGCGTGTATGTTAGTCAATATCCGCTTACCCTCTCCAAGAGATACAAAGTCGTACGTGTCTTCGTATGTTGTGTCTTTTACTATTTCAACATTGAATATTAAACACACAAATGTGTTATCCACACGAACAGCAACATCATTTGTTGAACTGTGGTAAACATAGGTTGTTCTCAATTGCATTGCATAGGATTTATCCATTTTAATCAGTCCTCCGAGGTCATAGTCCATGCGTTCGCGTGTTTTGATACACACATTGCTATCTGCGAATGTGGGAGATAAAGCCTGGTTACCTTATACCCATCGTTAAAGAACTTGTCAGTCTTGGTAAAGAACTCCGAATAGTCCTCGCACACTATCTTTTCTGTCAGTCCGCTGTCATAGATAACTAAAATCTCGTATTTGTGTTCTTGATATGTCGTCATTTAAATCCCCCTATTTTTTCCAGCAATTATTCTTTTTTTAATATTTTCCAAGGCGTCCATTTTTTTATTAAAAGCCTCGAATTCTTTCTTTTCTTGCTCGTTTAGTGCGTCCAACGCCTGTTGTTTTCTCTTTTTTTCCGCCTTTTCAGCGTAATAATCAACCGAGTTTTTCAATTCCTCAGCTAGTTTTTTTCCATAGTCCGAGTTTCTGAGCTTAACAATATCGTCGTAATTCATTACAATTCCCCCATATGTTTAAAGAGTTTCAGTTAAAAGGTTTAACTTGTTTTCCAGCATATTTCTTGTAATTAATATAATCACCTTTATCCTGCTCGGATTAGCCATTATCCTGCTATCCGTAACGTGGGATTCAGGAACTAATCCCCCTGTCGGTTTTCGTATGTTCACCGGACCCTCGAGGCATTCCCTTAGGTCAGTGATGTTGTTCCCGTCGGTTCTCTCCGACTGATTGTTATCTCTATGGACGTGGCAAGTATATAATACCACGTTGTAAAATACGTACATCAGTACACATATATGTACATCATTCATCTATTCCGTACTACTGTTTTCCGTGTATTCCTGGCGTTGTAGCAATGTACATCGATGCACATAAATGTACACGGAACTATCTGTTTCAATGTACATAAATGTACACTCTAGCAGCTTACCCTCAACACTATATCACATCATATACGTAAACCCTATGCGTTCGATTCCAGCCATCAGAATGGTACCTAGAACGCACGAGGCGGGTCTAGACATAGTAATAGTAGGGTAAGAATAGTATGGTCTCTATCGGGCTGGAATGCATAGGGATGGGGGGATTGAATCCGGACAGGGATATAGTGCAAAATTGCGAGAACAGATTCCAGGGGGGATGTCGAAATGGGACCCTACCGCTGTGCATCTGCTTCAACAACTTCGAGGGGTCTATTCCGTCATTCTTCTGTCATTCTGCGCTATCCAGGATATATCGTACATGATATGTGAAATCAATATGTATTATGAGATATGGTATAGGATATGAAAATCAGTATAGGATATGAAAATCAGTATAGGATATGAAAACTACTAGGGGGTATGAATGGAGGATACTTATCCGCACCTGGTCTTCTCAAACAACTTCAGGGGGGTATTCCGTCATATGCTACTACTACTACTACTACTACTACTACTACTACTGCTACTACTACTACTACTACTACTACTGCTGTTGCTACAAGAACATATTTATACGCTGTAGATTGTGCTATGTTATGAATACTGCAATATTGTATCTGTGATTAGGAGAAGAAGATATTACTAAAGTAAAAGATATAGATAAGAGTGTGGGGGATGTTGTCTTGGGTGTAGGATATTGGAAACATACCTGTGCCATTCTGTTGTCAACAGAGGATGTTGTCTTGAACATAAGTGTTGCTTGCGGTCCTCTGAAGTCGGAAGCATATCTTAAGTACAGTATAGATAAAGGAAAGCGTAGGATATGCTATGTGGAATATGTGAAGATAGAGAGAGTGTAGATTAGATATGATGAGGATAGTAGGGTGTGTAGA
>Ga0265294_10001735_pt1 | contig 29276 bp, 27 predicted proteins | sample MunlanPumphouse3_FD_192504 | JGI IMG/M metagenome (GOLD analysis project Ga0265294, IMG submission 192504) | Groundwater microbial communities from a municipal landfill in Southern Ontario, Canada - Pumphouse #3 | ecosystem: Environmental > Aquatic > Deep subsurface > Groundwater | place...
AGATGATAATCGAGGTTGATTATCCAGAGGAAATAGGTACCAGAATCAAAAAGAAAATAATTAACATTTAGTTCATTTCTGTGTATTAAGATAGAAACATAGTTAAATTAAATAAATAAAAACATATGGCTGCAAGATCTTTAAATAAAGTAATGTTGATAGGGAATCTCACAAGAGACCCAGAGATGAAGAGTACTCCTTCCGGAGCAAATGTTACCACTTTTGGTATGGCTACCAACAAGTCATGGAAGGATGAGAGTGGTGAGTTAAAAGAGTTGGCGGAATTTCATAATATTGTTGCTTGGAATAAGCTCGCAGAGATTTGCCAACAGCTACTTGCTAAGGGGATGAAGATATATGTTGAAGGGTCTTTAAATACTAGAAGCTGGGAAGGAGATGATGGCCAGAAGAGATATAGAACAGAGGTTAGAATAACAGATATGATTCTTTTGGATAGTAAGGGCAGACAGGGAGTTGGTTTAGACGAGGAAGAGAAATCCCCTGAGGCTCCCACACAGGAGGAAGAGCCTGCGGTTGAGGAGGAAGAGACTTCAGAAGATGCAGATCCTTTAGAGGAAGATTTGCCATTTTAAATTTTTAATATTGCTAATTAATGGGAGAAGAAGAGAAAAAAGTAGAAAGTACAACTGTAAATGTCTCAACAGATAGTTCATCTGATGATGATTCACATAAAAGAAGAAGGAGAAAGAGGGCAGTTCAGAATCTAAAATGTCCACTTTGTGAGTCTGGTGTAAAGCATATTTCATACAAGGACATCTTTCAGTTGAAGAAATTTACTTCCGTTAGAGGTAAAATTATTTCTAGCGAGAAATCAGGACTTTGTCACAGACATCAGAAGCAGTTAAGGAAAGCTATTAAAAGGGCAAGATATATGGCATTACTCCCATATAGCGCAGAGGAATAATATTCGTCATATTTTGAGATTAGCAAGGGGAGACTAAAACTCCCCTTTTTTGTTGAAAAGTAAGAGATATTTAAGTAAACTGATGTATATGAATAAACTGCCTTTACTGCATAAAAATGCGTATTTAACTATAGTGGTTAAAGATAACGCCATTTGGTCTCATTTAGCGTATGTTGATTACAACAGTGAAGTGCAATATATCCTGTCAGATTATACAGACATCTCCCACTTACGGAGGAGGTTAGATGACCCCATTTTCTTTCAGGGTTTTTGGAACGAATATTTCACACTCCTTCAAAAAACCTTTGGTTGGGAATTTATGGAGACATTGGATAAAAATCTTAATAGGGTTATGGAGTTCAAAGATGAAAATTATGGATTGTCTGGGATCAAGGTCTTAGTAGATGATAATCAGGATTTCCTAGTAAACATTTTTCACTCTATAACTCAATATTCTCACGATATAGCTGTCCGAGTCATGGATAAGCCTCATATGAGAAAAATGATAGGTAAGTTTGCTGAGAAATTGGGATATAGGAACTTATTATACATAGATTTAGATATTGATTCATTTCAAATATATAGGGTAGATAGGGAGAATAAGAACAAAAGGGATAACAAACTGCCTATACAGTACAAGTATGAAGAAATCTCTCAACAGTGGAGTAGTGAGATTGCTGTTATTGACTCTATAAAAAATAAGAAGCTGAGAGCTTTTTTAGCAGCAGATATAGATAGTCAGCAATTACAAAACAGTTGGGCAAACTTAATATTGCATCCTGTAGATGTGCTTTTAGATCAAAACCTTTTGGATATCTTAAGGAGCTTTACTACCGTCCAATTACTCTCTCTTTTTACTGATAACAGATCTAAACTTACAGAAATGGGTGAGGGAAATACCCTTATAATACTGGGCGGTAAAATCCCTAGATTACTTGGCAAGAAAATGACACTGCTTACAGTAATAGATGGATTGGAACTATATGGGCACTTCGATGTGGCTTGGGACAATGATTGTAAGGTATTAGCATATGCAATAAGCACATCTGAGGGTATAGGCTCCTCAGATATTGTTATTGGCAAAAATGATGTCCTATCGGGTATTACGAAGGTCCTAATACCTGAACTTAAATCTAAAAGAGCTGTGAATAAGGTTATTTTTTCAGGTTCCATCGACTCTCAAGATTTTAATCGAGAAAAGATACTCTTATTGGGAGACACCTTTGAGATGGTTGATATTGATAATAAGATTAACAAGGTGATTTTTGAGGGAAAATTTGAGGAGAATGTATATATTCCATCTCTTGAAAACAAAAAAGTTGAGTTTATATCCTCGCCTATGGGAACAAAATATGACAATCTGTTGATTGACTCAAGATTACGTCCAATTATCTATGGTACAGATAGCTATAAAAATAAATTAAAGATAAATAAGTGGTTAAATGCTAATTAAAGCCAGAATCTTCGAACATTACAATAACTATACATTCAAAATCCCACTAAAGGGTGGAGAAAGATTGTATGTGAAAAATCAACAGAGAGTCCTACCAGGAGACACTCTTTTCTCAAAATCAGAAAACAGAATTAAGGAATCCTATTTCCTCGTAGATGAACTAGGTTGTAAAACGACTGAGTGCTATAAACATATCTCTTGTATAGACGGCTCCTATGTTGAGGAGGGTGAAGTCCTTGCGGAAAAGGTTAGTAAAAATGGCCTTTCTGTAAAGCAGATTGTTGCTACCGCCTCAGGAGTAGTTGATTTAGAGAGGCTAAGTAAGGGTTTCTTAGATATCCTTGCGGAGGAGGAAGAGAGCATAATACAGAGTAATTTCTCTGGAGTTGTGATAGATGTGTTGCCTGCTAGTCATATAAATATAAGTTCGCCAGCTTCTGCATTAGATCTTAGCGCCACGACCCTTTTTGAAGAAAAACTTTTTGGTAATATGGTATTTGTCAATAAGAGCGAAAGATTAATATCAGAAATACCAGATATAGACCTTAAAGGAAAGATCGCATGGGTGGGAGCACACTTGCCACTTAACCTAGCACTTAAGGCTTTCCAAAGAGGAGCTAAGGCTATATTGGCTTACTCTATGGAGTATGAAGACTTCAAAAATCTTGGACTACCTATAGGCATAATAGAGGGTTTTGGTAGAATACACTGTGATGAGAAATTCCTAAAGGAGCTGTATAAAATTGATGAGAAGTTTGTAGTCCTAGATGGGCAAGAAACGCAGCTTTTTATTGCAAAAAGTGAGCAAAGAGAGAAGGTTGAGAGTCAATTCTTTGTCAAAGAGCTTTTGGGGGCTCAAATCATATCTCGTCATAGCGCGCATTATGGATATATAGGAACCATTGTACAAATAAATGATTTGAACTACGTTACGGTAGATTTTGGTCAATCTGGCAAGAGCATAGTAGATTTGGGGTCTCTGGATTTCATAGTTATGTAGTCATATAATAAGAGTACTTTATTTTAAAATTCTTGAACATGGAAAAAGAGAGAAATCTAGGCACAACAAAAACCTTGGGTATGATTGTATTAGCAATCTGTATGCTCTCAATTGGCTATACTGCGGGCAAATTGACAAATTTTGATCCAATTAATTCGTTGGAAAATATCACATCAAACAAACCTGATTTAAATCTGTTTTGGAGCGTTTGGGACGTAATGGAATCACAATTTGTAAATGCTGAAAATGTTTCTATCGAAGATAAAAAGTATGGTGCAATCAAAGGTTTGGTTAATTCATATGATGATTCTGCTACTACCTTTTTAACCCCTGAGGAAACAAAGTCTTTCCAAAGTAGTAATGAAGGTAAGTATTTCGAAGGTATAGGGGCAGAGCTTGGTTATGAAGACGGGTATGTTGTTATTATAACTCCGCTAGACGGTTCTCCTGCCAAGGCAGCGGGAATTAGACCTAGAGATGTAATCTTGTCAGTAGATGATGAGAAGGTGAGTAAAGGAGATAATATATATACGGTCGTAGAGATGATCCGTGGAAAATCTGGTAGTAAAGTTACCCTTGAGGTCTTACATAAGGGTGATATGGGAACTGCAAAGATAGAGATAACAAGAGGGGAGATAACTGTGCCAAGTATGACAGTTGAATTTATCGATGGTATTGGGTATATAGATTTAGCTAGATTTACTGATACGACCTACCTTACATGGGTAAACAATTGGGAGCAGGCTGTGCAAAAAGTGACTGATAATGGCACAAAAAAGCTGATTTTAGATTTAAGGAGTAATCCTGGTGGTTTTTTTGATGCGGCTATTTATGCTGCAGATGATTTCCTCCCTGGAAGCGAGGTTATATCTATCCAAGAGGATGGAAATGGTAAACGTCAAGAGTTTAAATCTAAAAAGGGAGGTGCTTTAACAGATATGCGAATAGTTGTACTGGTGGACGGTGGGAGTGCCTCTGCCTCAGAGATTTTAGCAGGGGCTTTAAAACATCATAAAGTTGCTAAAATAGTTGGTGAGAGTACATATGGGAAAGGCACGGCCCAGTCGATAGAAGGCTTTTCTGATGGTTCATCTTTACATGTAACTGTCTATAAATGGTTACTTCCAGATGGCACATGGATTAATCCAGAGAATCCCATTACTCCAGAATATAAGGTAGAGTTTAGTAATGAAGATTTTCAGGCAGGTAGAGATCCTCAATTGGATAAAGCAATTGAGTTATTAAAATAAATTAATCTAACTAATTAATAATGGGAGACGAGAAAATAAATAAAAAGGATATAAAGAGTAAGAGTAAGAAAGAGAAGCCTAAATTAATTACGATTAAGGACCCTAAGAAAGCTGGAATACTAGCTTTTGTAACAATGTTGGTAACAACTTCTTTGTTACTTGGGACCCTTGTAGGAATACTGTTTCTGAATCTTTACTTTCCCAATACTATTAAAACGGAAAAAGAGGTTGTAAGTGTAATTCTTACAGAAGAGGAGAATGCTATTATTAATGTTGTACAGAAGGCTAGGGACTCTGTTGTTAGTATAGCTGTAACAAAGCTATCTTTTTCTCCAGATCAAGGACTTGTCGACCAGAGTAGTAATATTGGAACAGGTTTTGTTGTAGACAGTAATGGTATTATCGTCACAAATCAGCATGTGGTATCTGATTTGAATGCTGACTATATGGTGATTACTACTGAAGGGAAGGAGTATAAGGTTTTGGATATAGAGCGAGATGATACAAACGATGTTGCAGTACTCAAAATTGATGCAAAGGATTTAACACCTTTGTCTTTGGGTGATTCTGAAGCGGTGGTTGTTGGTCAGACTGTTGTAGCCATAGGTACCCCTTTGGGTGATTATGTAGGTAGTGTTACTGCAGGTATTGTAAGTGGGCTCAATAGGGATGTCGTTGCCTCAACTGGTTGGTTTGGTAGTACGGCAAAAACATATGAGAATGTAATCCAAACAGATGCTGCAGTAAATCCTGGCAACTCTGGTGGGCCACTTCTCAACACTTCTGCAGAGGTTATAGGGGTAAACTTTGCTACCACCTCTGGGGCAGATAATATCTCTTTCGCTTTACCAATTAATATTGTAAAGGAGAGGGTTGAAGAATATAGAACATACGGGAAGTTTATTAGGCCTTATATTGGAGTGTCATATCAGATGATTTCTAAAAATGAGGCACTTTATTATGATGATGTAGTAGCAGGAGCCCTAATTGTTGATGTAGATGCTTATGGGCCAGCACAGAAGAGTGGGATAGAGAGGGGAGATATTATAATAGAATTCTCCGGTAAGGCCGTTGATCGATCTCTAGCAAATATAATCTCCGCTTATAATGTAGGGGATGAAGTCGAACTAAAGGTTTGGAATAAAGGTGTTGAGAGAGATGTGAAAGTCACCCTAGGTGAGCTGGAGTAAGCTAAGACCTAATAATTAAAAAGCGTTCCTTGTCGTTGATATCTTTAATGATACGAGGAGAGTACTTCTTGAAGAGCTTTTTTGTTTTATCAATAACGCTTTCTTCGGTCTCCAAAATTAGAGTGAAGCTTTTCATAGAGCTCTTCTCTATCTCCTCTGCAAGTTTTTTGTACTCTCTATTACCGTCCTCTCCTCCCTCTAGGGCACTCTTAGGTTCATAGTTTTTAACACTCTTATCTAATTTTTCATACTGATCTGTAGGTATATATGGCAAATTGGCTAGAAGTAGAACTTTCTTGCCCTTCGTGTTTAGGTTGTTGATAGTATCTGCCTTTTTTATGACAACAACATCCTTTAGGTCGTGTTTTTTAACATTCTTTTTGACCACTCTTAAGGCTTTAACACTCTTATCTGTTGCAACAAATTCTGTTCCCTTAATTTCTTTCTTATAAATTGTTGGGATTAAAAGACTTTTTATCAAGGAGATGATTATACATCCACTACCGGTCCCGATATCTATCACCATGTCAAAATCCTTGTCTTTGTACTCTTGTATAGCTAAAGCAACAAGCTTTTCCGTTTCAACCCTTGGAATCATTACATTCTGGTTGACTTCAAAGGGTATGGTATAAAATTCAGCGTTACCGCAGATATATTCCCAAGGTTTATCAGCCTTTATATTATTAAGAACCCTCTTTAGATCCTTCTCATTCTTAACGTACTCTGCTATCTCTTTCGAGATTCTTTTGTAATCAGGATATTTAACCTGTTTTAAGGCCTTTTGTATTTCGAAAAGTTGTGTTAAGTTGTTCATGCCTTACTCCTTAAGAGCAATCACCTGAATCTGGTGTCTAGTTTCCTCAAGTAGTTCCTCTATATTTCCATTTAAAATATCTTCTAAGTTATGCCACGATTTTTTGATTCTGTGATCTGTTACCCTGTTTTGTGGGAAATTATATGTTCTTATCTTCTCTGCCCTCATTGCAGAGCCTATCTGTGAAGATCTAAGATCTGATCTTTTTTTAGCTTCCTCTGATTTCTTTTTCTCGTAAAGCCTACTTCTAAGTAGTTGCATAGCCTTCTCTTTGTTTTGTGCTTGGTATTTTGTCTCTTGGCAAGAAACAACTATCCCAGTAGGGATATGTGTTATGCGTACAGCGGAATCAGTACGGTTTACACATTGGCCTCCAGCTCCAGATGCTCTCATTACTTCAATATTAAGATCCTCCGGTTTGATATCGATATCTATATTTCTTGCTTCTGGAAGGATAGCTACGGAGGCTGTAGAGGTATGAATTCTACCAGAGGACTCAGTGGTGGGGACCCTTTGCACCCTGTGGACACCGCTCTCATATTTTAATGCTTTATATACACCTTTACCGTTAATTTGTGCTATTACCTCTTTATAGCCTCCTTCTTGAGTAACATTGTAATCAATCATTGATATCTCCCAGTTTTTTATTGTTGCAAAATTTTTATACATTCTAAACAAATCTGCAGCAAAAAGGGCAGCCTCATCGCCACCAGCTCCAGCCCTAATCTCTAATACAGCAGATCTCATATCGTCTTCGTCGGAGAATTGTCTATCAATTTCCATTGCGATGATTTCTTCGTCTAACTCTTCTATGACCTTTTCATTTTTTGTCATCTCTGCCTCTGCCAGTTCCTTCATCTCAATATCATTAAGGAGCTCTTGGGCTTCCTTGAATGAAGCGACAGCCTTTTTTATTTCAATAATTTTGCTTGCTAGAGTAGAGTAGTAGTTTAATTCCTCACTAAGCGAGGACATATCTTCTCCTGTATCGTGCGCATTAGCCATTCTCTGCTCAAGAGAGCCTTGGATTTCAAGCGCTTTACTTTCTTTGTATTTGTTTTGGTAATCTTCAATATTCATCTATGGATGATATCACTTTAAAAAACCTTTGTGAAATAGTTACTTTGAAATATTGGCGTTAGCTAGCATTTCTTTTAGGGTGAAGGACTCCTGCTTTTTAATAATTTCGTCCTTCTTAGCTTTTCTGCTTGCCATTTTCTCTTTCTTAGACTTAAAAGACAAAGTTTTAGCCTTTGCAACCTTCTCCTCGTATTTTTTAACAAGGTTGTCGGTGTCTACGATTTTCTGTTCACCTGTATAGAATGGGTGACACTTCGAACAAAGCTCGACGTTAAGAGTGTCTATATCTAAAGTAGAGCCAGTGGTAAAAGTGTTTCCACATGAACAAACTACTTTGATTTGGTTATATTTTGGGTGTATGTCTTTCTTCATAACGGGTAGGATTATATCAGAAAATTGGGGGAATTGTAAACTGTATGAAGGTCTGTACGAGGGTCTGTGCTAAGTCCGACACTCTTTTCAGCAAGCTCAAACTACTCGGTAGCCCTTTTGTACCACGCTAATCAAACCGAGACCAAGGATAATCTTTTGCTTTCTTAACACAGCCCTCTTTTACTGGGTTTTGTTTGATATAGTTCCTAACTTGCTTTACATCTTTTTTATATCTAAGGAAGTTAGCATGGTATCTTCCTTGAAAGAGATGTCCAACCCGTCGGTACTTTCTATTTGTCGTAACTGCATAAGCAGTACACACTCTTTGCATAAAAGTACTTAAGGCTTTTGGATAGTCTCCTGTCTTGAGAAGAAGGTGGAAATGATTATCCATTACAGTATAGGTATCGAAAATCAGATCTGTTTCATCTCGATATTTAAAGAGAAGACATATAAATAGGCGTTTATCATCATTGGTCGCAAAAACTCTTTCTTTGTTATTCCCTCGATTGTATATGTGATAATAAGACTCCTTCTTGAAATTTCTTTTTCTCCTACTCATACGGTTTTATTTTACGCAAGAGGGATGAACAAATCGTGAATTAAAAGCACGAAGGTTGTGATTGCCTATCCAAAAAAGGGGCCGGACTTAACACAGACCTTTTCGTACTTAACACAGGCCCTCTTCTATTTGCTCTATTTTGTAAAAAAATATACAATTGTGTGCATTAAGATAAGCTAGGGCATCTCATGAAAATCAAAAAACACAACTGGATCTCGTTTCTTATATCTGGTGAGCACGCGACTATTTTAACAGACCCGCAAGAACTAAATAGGTCTGGGGTTAGCTTTACTAAAACCTCAGCTGATGTTGTTCTTTTTTCTGATCCAAAATTGATACTTAAGGAGAATATAATAAAAACCGAAGGTATGGAGAAGAAAGTTGTTCCAGACAAAAGAGAGAAGATTTTAGAAATAAGTAGCCCAGGGGAGTTTGAGGTAGGGGGGCTAATGATTAGGAGGCCAATAAGAACGAATTTTTATATTATTGATGAGCAGAATCTTAGAGTACTTTATATGGGGTTAGCAGATAAAAGTTTTAACCCTAAGGATTTAGAAGATGTTGGTGACGTGGACGTTCTTATCGCACCTATAGGAAACGGAGACCTGTTTTTAGACTATGAAATGCTCGAGAAGGTATTTGCTGCAGTTGATCCACAGGTATTGCTCCCATGCGGTCTTAAGGAGGATGGAGCTGACTTGAGCAAAGAGTTGAAATCAAGGGAGGATTTTATTAAGTATTTTGGTTTTTCTTCTGTCTCGGACGAGAGTTATATAACTGTCAAGCCAAGTGCTAGGGAGAAAGATGAAACACCTATGGAGGTTATTTTTCTTTAGAGGTAAAATGGTTTATGGAAAGAATTCCACCACAAAATTTAGATGCTGAGAGATCTGTTTTAGGTTCTATGCTTTTGGATAAAGATGCAATTATTAATGTATCTGGATTTTTAAGTCCTCATCATTTCTACGATCAAAGACATGCAAAGATATATGAAAATATTCTGTACCTTTTTGAGAATGGCTTACCTATAGATGTCGTAACTATTTCGGACAGACTTAAGAAACAGAAAGAGCTAAAAAAGATTGGAGGCAGGGCATATCTTGCAGAACTCTCAAGCTCCGTACCAACTTCTGCACATGCAGAAGAGTATGCTAATATTGTTAAAGAGGGCTCGACCAGGAGAGGCCTAATATCTTGTGCGACTAAGATGGTTGAGATGTCATATAATGAGGAGAAACCTCTTCATGAAGTAGTAGACAGATCAGAAAAGTTGCTCTATGATATTGCCCAGGAAGGAGTGAAGGCAAATTTTGTTCATATTAAAGAACTTCTTAAAGATGCCTATGAAAGAGCTGCTAAAGCTCAGAATGCAGATGAGTTAAGAGGTATATCTACAGGGTTTAAGGAACTTGATGCTTTACTTGGAGGTTATCAGAAGTCAGACTTAATTATCCTTGCCGCTCGACCATCAGTCGGGAAAACTGCTTTAGCTCTTGATATGATGAGGCATGCGGCTATTCATGAGAAGAAGAATATTGCATTTTTCTCTCTTGAAATGTCTAAGGTTCAAATTATGGATAGGCTTCTTGGTATGCAATCAGGTGTGCCTTTCTGGAAGATTAGAACAAATCAGGTGTCTGATGAAGAAGTTTTGAAGCTTTCAAATACAATGGGTCTTATGGCTGATGCAAATATATATATTGATGATCAGGCAGGCCAACATATTAACCAAGTAAGAACTAAGGCTAGAAGATTAGCTATGGAAAGAGGGGTAGATATCATATTCCTAGATTACTTGCAGTTAATGCATGGTAACACCCAAGAGAGTAGGACTTTAGAAGTTGCAGAGGTCTCCCAAGGTCTAAAGAATCTTGCTAAAGAGCTAGACATCCCGGTAGTGGGCCTATCTCAGCTTTCTAGGGCTATTGAGCAAAGACAAAACAGAAGGCCACAGCTATCAGATCTTAGGGAGTCTGGTTCTATAGAGCAGGATGCAGATGTTGTTATGTTTATAGATAGAGAGGAAACATGGAATCCAGATACCGAGAAGAAGGGCGTTGCAGAGCTGTTTATAGCCAAACATAGAAATGGTCCAACAGGAGTGGTGGACTTAGCTTTTGTTAAAGAGATTGCTAGTTTTAGAAACCTGTATAAAGAGAAAGAAAACTAGAAATATATTCAACTATTCCCAATACGTCAACTTTTTTGTATAATAGCCTACCGGTCGAGTGGTGGAACTGGCAGACACGCGGGACTCAAAATCCCGTGCTAGCAATAGCTTGAGGGTTCAATTCCCTCCTCGACCACTTATAATAATTAAGCATAAAAACTATGAATTTCGAAGATTTTATACTAAACATGGTCGATGGTATAGCAAATACTGATTACAATATGTTGGGGACAGTAGTTGGAGTCATAAGCGTAATATTCTGGATAGTTGTCACAAGCTGGATATGGGTAGATGCTGATGATCGTACAACAAATAAATGGATGAGAGTATTTTACGTGTTTATAGGATTGATCCCAATATTTGGCTGGATTATATATCTAATAGTAAGACCTTCCGAAACCATAGATGAAATTTACTGGGGAGATTTAGAAAGAAGATATCTAAAGTATGAAGCTAAGGACTTGGGAGATTGTCCCAAATGTGGCACCCAACTTTTCCCAGGCTTTGTATTCTGCCCAACGTGTCAGAGAAGAATTAAAAGAAAGTGTTCAAACTGTGGTGTCTATATTCCTCTCGAATATAAATACTGCACAAACTGCGGTAACCAGATGAGAAGAGAAATCTCAAAAGAAAAAGAGCTCTCTCAGGAAGATATGCAAAAGCAGATAGAGGAGACGAAAGAAGAGGCACACGAGACAGTTAAATCTAAAAAAAGTAAATATAAGCAAGAGCAGAACTTCATACATGGGGTAGGAAAGTCTGTTATTAAAGGGTATACCTTATTGGGTCAAAAAACTAAAGAGTTGCTCGAAAAAGCCAAGGCTGCTAGAAAGGAAGAGGAGGGGGATGTTGTTGAAGAAAAGGAATTGAAGCAAAACGATGGGAATAAGCAAGAGAAAAGTAAGAGTAAAAAAAAGAAGAATAAGAAGAGGAATAAGAAAAAACAGAACAGGAAATAAGTGTATAATGTTATTAATATATGGACAACATCAAAGAGGCAATTCGTATCTTTTTAATTGACCTAAATCCTTTGTGGTCATATTTGGCAATCTCTATAGTTGGCCTATTTCTGTACTGGAGGGGTTGTAGTGAAACAAGGAAAAACAGAACGTCAATATTTGACACATTTCTCATATCAATAACATTAGGGTTAATTATGGGAAGAATCTCATATTTGAGTATACATTGGTCAGAATATTCTAGGTACGCCTGGTATTTTTTACCATATGAAAGATATGGAAATACTGTATACCTTTTTAGATTGCTTCCTTGGAGACTTTTGCGTATATGGGATGGAGGTTTAACAATATTTGTTGCTATGATAGCTTTTCTCATAATCCTTACATTCTTAACAGTTTTATATAAAAAGTGGAGATGGTATCAGGTTTACTTCCCAATATTCTTTTCTACGGCCTCCATGTTAGGGGCATCATTTATATATTTAGGAATTGTAGATGACTATGTCTCATGGATAATCAAGGGAGTTGTGCTAGTTTTATCGCCAGTAATATTCTGGGCAACCTCAAAAATATTGTTAGTTACTATTAGGAAGGGAGTTAAGCGGAGAAAAACGCTTGTATATATAGGTGTATTAATAGTTACCCTGATGAGTATCTACATATCTTATGATTATCTTTCTGGCACTGTATCAAAGTTTGAATTTATTTTCGTCATACTGTTTCTCTCGTGGGTTGCAATTATGGATTTATTTACAATAATAGACTTAAATAGACCTAATGTAGAGATCGAGAGAGTCTCGAGTGTGCGTGCTGTTGATATAGAAATTAACCAACCAATTAGGAGCTAATATGAAGATAACGATAGATACCCAAGATGAGGGAAGTAGGGCAGACAAATTCGTTGAGAAGAAATTAAAAGAGCAGGGGTTTGCTCAAGCCAGCCGTAATATGATTCAGGATAGTGTGTCTGGAGGTTTAACTGTGAACGGTAGTAGTGTAAAGAACTCTTATAGATTGAAGATAGGCGATGAGGTGAAAATAGATAAGCAGTACTGGGAGACATTCTTTCAAGCAGAAAGTCTAAGTGAAGAAATTGTTCCTCAGGAGGGTAACTTAAACATCTTATATGAGGATAACGATATTATAGTCCTTTTTAAGCCCAAGGGCTTAGTAGTACATCCTGGTGTCGGTAATAAAAAGGGGACACTAGCCAACTATATTAAATATTACTTACACTCTAAAAACGATTTTGATATTAATATGGATAAAGCTGGTATAGTACATAGACTTGATAAAGGAGTTTCTGGAATTATGGCTATTGCAAAAAACAGGGCTGTTCAGGATAGTCTTAAAGAGCAATTTGCTAAAAGACAGGTTGAGAAAATATATCTAGCAAAAGTAGTGAAATTTAAAGCTTCTGAGTTAGCAACCGCTTCAGAAGGGAATATAGAGGATGTGCTAGGGGAGCTGGCCGACAGAAAGGTTGATTACAATAAATGGTTTGAAGCTAGTGGATACATAGGGAGGTCTAATATAGATAGATATAAAATGGAATTTAAGTTGTATGAATTTCCAGGTTCTAAATCTGCTAAAAGCTATATACTTCCTGTAAATGACAATCAAATACTCATTAAAATAGTTACTGGTCGTATGCATCAAATAAGGGCAACTCTTTATTATTACGGTTACTATATTGATGGTGATTTGCTTTATTCACCAAGGGGAAAATGCTCCTCAGAAAAGATTATGCTAGAATCTATATATCTCTCTTTTATACATCCGGTTACCCAAAAGAGAATGTTTTTTATTAATAAATAACCAAATGACTGCCCGAAAAAGAAAAGTAAAAAAAGAGAGAAGGGTTGTTTCCAAAGGGAGGAAGGATTCTTTTATTAAATTCATGCCATATACAGCCCTCTTTTTCGTTTTCCTTTTTCTAATTTACAGATTGTTGGTGTTAATAAATTTTAAGGTTGATTGTTCTGATATTCCTGCAGAGCTTCTTTCAAATAATAATGCGGTTGTAAATACGCTTTTTGTTTTTGAAAAGGAGCAAAAGATTGAGGGTATGGAGGTTGTAACATATAGTAAAGATCAGAAAAGAGTATTAAGGGTTGAAATGCCTACAGATTTGTATGTTACAGAAGAGGATATTGACAGCTTTCCCATCTCCTCGCTTAGTGCTGTTGGCGAATTTCTAGAGCATGGCTCTGGTAGAAGATATACGGTTGAATATATAGGCAACCTATTGGGCTTGAAATTCGATAATTATGTTTGGTTAGATAGCAGTAATCTTTCTGTAAAGGAATTTCGATCTAAATTATCTGTATGGAGTATACTTTTCGATTTCGGATATAACCGAGAGCTAAAGGACAACCTGTATTCTAACTTACCAATTCTTAATTTGATAAAAGAGATAAACTTTTTAAATCAAGTCCTTTCTAATTATCAATATGAAGAGATGGATATACTGGATTGCTGTACTGAGCAGATGGTAATCTCAGATAACCATAAAGAGTTGCGCTTTCATATAGCCTCCTTTGATAATGAATTTTCAAAGTATATATTGAAGCTTGTTAGCAGGGATGTCGAGAGAGAGAGGGTTAATGTGGAAGTATATAATGCTAGCGATGAGTCTGGGCTTGCTAGTGAATATGCTAGAAAAATCAGGCATACTGGAGGTAGAATATTGCGATTTGATAATTCTCCTAATATATATCCAGAGAGTATACTTTATGTACCAGAACCTGAGAGCTACCGAAACTCCCTTGATTTAGTAAAAGACGTCGTTGGAGAAGATGTTAAAGTCGTATATGATAGGCCCAAATTTATAACAACAGGCGATATTGTTTTAGTCCTTGGGCAAGATTTAGCGAAATAGTTTTTATTTGAGGCAGAAATCTTGTACAATATAATCATTATGGTAGAAGCAATTTTTGTACTATTACTATTCTCTTTGGGGTTTTTAACCTTTATATTCCTCTATAAGCAGAAGATAAATAAGGAGGATGAGGAAGAGATATACGAAGATGTCAGAAACCCTGTCGTAATGCAGGTGCTCGTGCCCAAAGAAAATGACAAGACTCCATTGGCAGCTGAGCAGATGTTTGCTTCTTTGCATGGACTTTTAGGAGATTCTCAAAGATGTGAAGATGTAGTAAGTTTTGAGATAGTCTCTACAGGAGAAAGTGGCATAAAATTTTATGTTGTGTCTCCTAAACATCTAGCAAAATTTGTAGAAGGCCAAGTCTATGCTCAATATCCTAGTGCTGATATTAAGTATGTACAGGATTATACTTTGGGAAAGGGGCTTAATGGTTCGTATGTTACTACTGGGGAGGTAGAATTTATTAAAGATTATATTTTTCCGATAAAAACATTCAGAGATTTTGAAGTAGATCCACTTGCTGCTATTACTGGTGCAATTTCTGATTTAAAAATAGGGGAGAGCGCATGGATACAGGTATTGGTTAGACCAGTTGCTAACTATTGGCAGAAAGAATCGAAGAGGTACATAACAGCAATTAGAGAGGGAAAGGATTTGGAAAGTAGTTTTTTCAAAAAGCTATCTAATTTCTTTGCTAGTATGACTCAAGCATTGAGTACGAATGAGGGGGCTGCCAAGAAGGAAGTGGTTAGACTTGCACCTGGCCAAGAGGAGGAGTTGAGCCAAATTGAGAACAAGATGCTTAAAGTTGGATTTGAATTCGTCATTAGAATAGTAACTAAGGCTGAGAATCAGATAAGGTCGGAGCAGATTTTAAGGGATTCTGTAGCGGGTTTCAAACAGTTCACTACTGCACACTTAAACAGTTTCTCTTACTCTTTAGAAGAAAGGGATGCCAAGGAGATATATACAGATTTTGTTAGCAGGAGGCTGCCAAAAGAAATTATCGATATTATGAATATTGAGGAACTCGCTTCTGTATTTCATATGCCTAATATTTCTGTTGAGACACCTAATATTGCATGGAGTAGGTCTAAAAAGCTTGAACCGCCAATGGATTTGCCAACAGAGAATGATTATGGAGTCTCCGTGTTTGCTGAGACAGACTATAGAGAGCACAAGGTTAATTTTGGTATAAAGCCGGAGGATAGAAGAAGGCATTTCTATCTTTTGGGTAAAACTGGTGTTGGTAAATCTACTGTATTTAAGAATATGTTTATAGCTGATGTTCTAAGAGGTGAGGGTGCCTGTTTTGTTGATCCACATGGAGAGGCAGTAGAAGAGCTTTTGGACTTCATACCTCCTGAGCGTATTGATGATGTGGTATATTTTGATCCTACGGATATAGATAATCCTGTAGGCTTCAATCTTTTGGAATTAGAGGACAAGTCCCAAAGGGATCTCATAGCTGATGGGGTAGTAGAGGTCTTTAAGAAGCAGTTTGGAGAGTCTTGGGGCCCAAGACTTCAGTATATCCTTACTAACGCCGTATCGACCCTACTAGAGGCTCAGAATACCACACTGCTGGGTGTAATTAGGATACTAGTAGACAACAATTATAGAAAGTTCGTACTTAAGCAGGTTGATGATCCAATCCTCCTTAAATTTTGGGAGGAAGAATTCGCACAGATGGCTTCTAACACAAGGCTTGTCACTGAGGCTGTAGCCCCAATTCAAAATAAAGTTGGTCGTTTTATATCTTCTGCAGTTATAAGAAATATAATAGGGCAAGTTAAATCGACAATTAAGCTAAGAGAGATAATGGATGAAGGGAAGATTCTTCTTGTGAATCTTGCACAAGGGAAGCTTGGTGAGGAAACAGCATCACTCCTAGGGGGCATGATTATCACTAGATTGCAATCTACTGCTATGGAGCGTACAGACCAAGCCTTTGAAGATAGGAGAGACTTCTATTTGTATGTAGATGAGTTTCAAAATTTTGCTACAATATCTTTTGCTAAAATACTCTCTGAGGCTAGAAAGTATAAGTTGAACCTAACTATGACCAATCAGTATATCGACCAGCTGCCATTAGAGGTTAGACAGGCGATATTTGGCAATGTCGGTACGTTGGGCTCCTTTGTAGTTAGTCAGTCAGATGCCTCGATACTGGAAAAGGAGTTTGCTCCTAATGTTACAGCTGATGATTTGGTCTCTTTAGATTCCCATGCAATGTATGTCAAGCTTTGTATTGATGGGATGACTTCTGTGCCTTTTAGTGCTAAATCTTTGGCACCAAGGTATACACCTTACAAGCTTAGAGATAGGGTAGTGGAGGCCTCGAGGGAGAAATATAGCATGGACAGAGAGGTAATAGAGGATAAAATTAAGAGATGGAGCAAGCAGAAGTATAGTGACAAGGGAAATAGATCTGCTAGTCATTCTGATGCCAAAAAGTAGGAGTAAGAGCTAGGCTTTAATATAAGCTTCCTTGTTTTCCGATGTGTTACCCCAGGGTCTAAATCGTGTTATGCCAAAGAGTCCTTTTGTGGTAAAATAATCAATATGTCAGGACATAGTAAATGGTCGACAATTAAGCACAAAAAAGAAGCTAAAGATGCTAAGAGAAGTAAACAATTCTCTAAAATTTCCACTTTAATTACACATGCGGCTAAATCTGGAGGAGGGGATGCAGATATGAATCCTACACTGCGAATGCATATAGATAAGGCTAAAAGTATAGGGTTCCCTATAGATAATATAGAAAAAGCTATAGCTAAAGGTACAGGAGAAGAGATGGAAGGCTTGCGTTTTGAGGAAGTTAGCTATGAAGGTTTTGGTCCTAGTGGTGTTGCAATTATAGTGGATTGTTTGACAGATAATATTAATAGAACGGTATCAGAAATAAGAAGACTTTTTGAAGATGTGGGGGGTAGTTTAGGAGAATCTGGTTCTGTATCTTGGAATTTTGACATTAAGGGGAAGATAGATATAAAGGCTGGTCATAAAGAGAAATCAGAGAAGTTTGGTGAAGAGGATAAGTTTGTACCTGATAATAGGGACGATGTGATGATTGAGCTTATGGATATAGAGGGCATATTAGATATTCATGAGAAGGATATAGATGGAGTGAAGGGATTGGAGGTAATTACAGAATTTAGAGATATGATGAGAATTAGAGATGATATAGCGTCTAAATTCCCATATATTATTGATGATGTCTCTATCATCAAGATACCAAATAATAAAAAGAAATTGGAGGGAGAAGATTTAGAGAAAGTACAGAGAGCCTTGGAAAGGTTCGAAGATCACAATGACGTTCAAATGGTCTGGAGTGAATTAGATGTATAATATCCTATGAGAATACTAGGTATAGATCCCGGCTTAGCTATAGTGGGGTGGGCTATCGTAGATTTTGATAAAGATCTTAATCCTACTGCTGTAGACTATGGTGCTATTACAACAGAAAAGGGTCTAAGTACCTCTACTAGGCTTAAAGAGATATATGATGATCTAAATGAAATAATAGAAGAGTTTAAGCCAGAGGCGTGTGGTGTGGAGACTCTCCTTTTCTATAATAACGCTAAGACTGCGATATCCGTTGGGGAGGCTAGAGGAGTAATTCTTTTGGTCCTAGAAGAGTTCGGTCTGCCAATACATGACTTTACACCTTTACAGGTCAAGGATGCTGTGACAGGCTACGGCAAGGCGGATAAAAGACAAGTGCAGGAGAATGTTAAGAGGTTTTGTAATCTAAAGAGTCTTCCTAAACCAGATGATGCAGCAGATGCATTAGCAATAGCTATTGCTACGAGTAGGTTAGTTTGAAATGTAAAATCATTCTCCCAAATGTGATATATTATAGGTACATATGATTTCATATATATCAGGCAAAATCCTCAAAACAAATACTGGTAAACAGAGTTATATAGATATCCTTACTGAAAGTGGAATAGGGTATAGAGTATTTGTACCCAATAACATGAAGGCGTACCCAAAAAGTAAGGAGATAATCCTATATACAAGCTTTCAGGTAAGAGAAGATAGTCAAACTCTGTATGGGTTTGATAGTGAGGTTGACAAGAACCTATTTGAAGAGTTGATAGGAGTCTCTGGTATAGGCCCCAAAACAGGGTTAGCTATACTCTCTACATATCGAAGAGATGAGCTAGAAAAGATAATATTGGAAGGAGATTCTAAAAAGCTAAGTAAAGTTGTTGGTTTAGGTACGAAAGGAGCACAAAAGGTAATTTTAGAGCTAAGAGGAAGGATAGATTTCAAGGATGAAGATAAGCAAAGTATAGAGAGTAAGCGTATAAAGGAATTCAAGGAGGCTATGCGGGCATTAGGGTTCAAAGGAGAGGCCATGGATCTTTATGTTAAGAAGGCAGAGAAGATATTGGATGGAGGAATATTAGAAATAGAAGACTTACTTAAAAGGGTTTTATCAGACTAATGATTAAATCAAGTAAAGATACAGAGGAAAAGAATAGGGGGAAGAACAGCAAGATTGTTGTTAATAAAGGGGTAGAAGATGTTGAATCTGAACAGAAAATCCGTCCTTCAAGACTAGATGACATTATTGGAAGAAATAATGAGAAAAAAGCCTTAAGGATGATGATAAATTCTGCTCGAAAAAGGGAAGAGGTAGTTGATCATATACTTTTCTATGGTCCTCCAGGTCTTGGTAAGACAACGTTTGCTATGGCTATAGCTAATGAGATGGGCTCATCTATTAGAATTACCTCAGGTCCTGCTATTGAAAGGCAGGGTGATTTAGCGGCCATTTTGACAGGTCTTAAAGCTGGGGACATTTTGTTTATAGATGAGGTTCATAGGCTGTCTAGGGTAGTAGAAGAGATTCTGTATCCTGCTATGGAGGACAGGGCACTCGATATTATCATGGGTAAAGGCCCATCTGCAAAGACCATTAGGCTTAGCTTAGAACCTTTTACTTTGATTGGTGCTACTACCCAGATAGGGAAGATTAGTTCTCCTATGAGGGACAGGTTTGGATTGGTTCAGAGGTTGGATTTTTTTGAACAAGCCGACATGCAGGACATTATTAAACGTGCTTGTAAGCTATGGAATATTAAGATAGAGGATGAAGCCCTCTTAAGGCTCTCTCAATGTTCTAGGGGTACTGCTAGAATAGGGCTGAGGCTTTTACGCAGAGTTCGGGATTTTGCTCAAACCAGGAATAGGGATGTGGTGAATTTGGGTGTAGTGGAGGAGACTTTGGAAATACTTGATATTGATGAAGAGGGTTTAGAGAAAATAGATAGGCAGATTTTAGATTTAATATTAAATAGCTTCGGTGGAGGTCCTGTTGGCCTTTCTACTCTAGCAGCTGCGATTTCTGAGGATACAAGTACATTGGCAGAGGTTCATGAGCCTTACCTTATGAAGTGTGGCTTTATTAAGCGTACCAATCGTGGTAGGGTATTAACTGAAAAGGGAATTAGATACATAAGTACACTATATGGGTAAAAACATTACTCAGGTAACAGGAGAAGATAATGTTAAGAGGGTAAAGATCATGCTTCTTTCTTTTGGTATAGCATTTTCACTCTTCTTTACTAAAATTTTTGCTAGGGGAGGTGGCCTTGTAAACATATATTTAATAGGGAGCATTTATGCTTTAGTAGCGATTGTTGGCCTGGTTTGGGCTTTCAACTTTAGGATTAAAATTCAGTCGATCAAGTATATATTTCAAGGAGGGCTTTTCGTTTTTAGTGAGGTCGTATTTGTACTTCTCTTCTTCTTTAAGCAGTTTGATCGTATATATGAGGGTTTGTTACTGGTTGTTCTTTTAATGTTTCTTGGTGTGTTGACGTATGTGTGTTTTCTAATGATTAATATATTTAATGTTTCCTTGTTTAAGGAACTGCCTTTGCTTAATGTGGCACAGACTGCTTCGTATATTCTCACCTTGCTAATGATTTATTTCTTAACGTTTGGTGTGCTTGCTAGCGGTTTCCCATTGTATGTAATCTTTCCTATTCTGTTTTTAATATATATATTTCTTTTACATACTGAGTTTAATGAGATAGATATAGAGAAGGGGCATGTGTGGTACTTGGTCATTATTGTCGCCTTATTAAATGTATTCCTTTTGCTTCCATTTGTATTTGTGGGCTCGAGTCATGAGGTTATTGCTGTTGTCCCAACGATAGCGAGTTTTGTTGGTGGGGGACTTCTAACTATTAAGGAAAGGGATAATGCTAAATGGCAGGTGTTTGTTTACAATTTTCTAATTCTAGTAATTGTATTTATAGCAGTGTATTTGAGTTGGTTCTAATTTCATATAGTCAGGGAGTGATAAAGAGTAGGGGGTACTGTTACGAAAACAGGGTGGTGTCCTATAGTACTCATAGGCCTATAGTTTCACAGTGTGGATAAGAAAGTGCTAACCCTCTTATAGACAGGTCAAAAAGAGCATTTAAGTTAGTTACCATTTGGCTTCTTGAAGATGTGTTTAGGATCTTGTGTACAGAGCAAGAGGAGCGGTACTACTCTGTAGTAGAGATGTATGTATTTTCTAGTTGTATGTATCGAGTATAATCACGGTTATATGCGATGGGGTATGTATAATATCTTTGGGTTACTATTCCAATACTATTTCCTCTTATTATAATTCTTGTAGGTTTTCTTCTTTAGATATCCTTTGGTGCTTCTCTTTTGACCTGTGTATGCACGATTAGGTATATGCTATTTTTAAAAAATTTCCTTCCCCTACTCTAATTTTAGGTTTTTAATAATGCTATAAGCAAGTAATGGTATTGTATGGGGCATTGTGACGGCAAGGCTCTAGAATCGATTCTAAGGCCAATGCAAAGCTTGGATGATATACTTACTGCTGTTGATCTACAATGTTTTTGTAGGTATCTGAATTCTGGGCTTCTTCTAAAAGTTTCTGGGCTTGCGGATCACCTGAGTTTGCTTTTTCAAGAAGTTCATTTGCTTGTTTGATTATTCCCTCAAGAGAATCTATTAAGTCTAAATAGATGTTTCTTATTTCTTCATCGGCATTATCTTCATAAGTTGTTGTTGCGAGTTCTTTTATAATAGTCTCAAAATGTTCTGGGGATTTTGCATTCTTAATTCTCATTTCAATTGAGCTAAGTTCTTCATCAGTTGATTTCTCAGCAAAGTCCTCAAAGAGTACATCTAACACTTCCTGTGAGAGAAGCTCATATAGCTCTTCAGCTCTTTGATCTTCTACTCCTAAAGCCTTAATTTTTTGTATAACTTCTGTCTTCATTTGATTATGGTTTTTAATTAAAAATCTATTGCCCTAATAATGCATCAGCGGCACCTTGTGCAGCTTGAATCGGATCAACACCTCTATATGCATTTCTTAGATAGCTATTAACAATATCTCCACTTGCTTGTCCCATTAATTTATTTTTTGGTACTAGCTCAGTTAATTCTCCAAAGAATCTCTTCTGTAGTAGTCCGTTAGGGCCTCCTTTAGGACCAACAGAGACATTGTCACCTAGCCAGCCCATCTTTTGTGAATCCCATTGATAATCAGAGGCCTTAAACCACTCTACATTCCCTAACCCTTCACCAGCGGGTGTTGCTCCTCCACCTATATCAGTAGGTGGTGTGGGCCCAGCTCCAGAATCTAATGGTGGTTGAGAAGGTGGTTCGACAGGAGGTTGGGTGGGTGGGGCAGATTGCCCATCTGTATTTGTAGCTCCTAATCCTTCGACAGCACTCGCTTTGCTACCTATTTGCCATCCGGTTATGTTCTGGATAGCCGCACCGATACCGTATCCGACAGATCCTCCTATTACTACAGCGGAAGCCTCCCCTAGTCTATCTGCCCACCAAGCTTTCCTCTTCTGTTTGTTATCCATTTCATCTAACTCTTCTTTGGTCTTTTCTCTTCTATCTTCATATTTCATAGCATTAGACTCGTTTCTTAAATTCTCCGACCATCTTTTAAGACCTTTACCGATATAGCGGCCGCCAAGAGTCACAGCAATTATTGCAGCTACTCCTACTGCAGGTGTTGCTAGAGCTATACCTGCTCCTGCTACTCCAGCGACAATTTTAATAATTTTCTCTTTCCTTTCTCTCTCCCTTTCACTTTCTTGTTGTTCTGGAGCTATAATATTTTGATCTATATATCTCCTTTCCCTTTCTAGATTGAAATATTCAATTCTTTCCTCATTTGTTAGAGGTCTCGTGTCTAATATTTTATCTAATTCTGCTAGTTGTCTTGTATAGTCAGCGGATGTTTGTTCCCAGGTGTCTTCACCTTCTAATTCTTGCCCCTCTGGATCAGCACTTGGTATAGGTGGGACTGTTATAAACTCAGGCGCTGCTGGCGTTGGTTCAGGGACTGGGGTTGGTTGTATATTATTAGGCATATTATCAATGTATGTCCTTATCTGTGCATTCTGTTTTTCAAGTATGATTGAGAATCTTTCGTTCATAAGGGCGGTCTGAGTAGAGAAAAGTTGATTTTGCTTACTTATGAGAGTAATTAGTTCGCTATTACTCAGGTCACTCGTTAATTCAATATTTGCTAATTGTTTTGCATTGTCGTCAAGTTTATCCGTTATTTCTTTTAATCGATTGTCGATATTTTCTAAGATGTCTGCTTCTTCTGGTGTAGGAACAGGTCTTGGAGAGAGGTTAGTTGTTTTGTCCTTATCGTTTGCTCTTTCGATTTTTTCTCTCATAGCAGAAAAGACATCATCTACGTTATCGACATGCCCAGTGAGAGAAATCTCGTATGCTGCTCGAGCAGTTGGGGACATGTATTCTCCTAAGGTAGAGACTTTTTCATTAGCATTATTCTCTCCAAAATACTCTTTTTGAGCATCGTGATTCTCATCTGTCTTTGGAGGCATTGTGTAACCTTCGCTTGCTAATACTTCACTTTCTGTAGGCTGCTTATGTACATCTGATTTCTCTTCATTAACTTCGCGATTACTTAGATCTTGATTCATCCCTTCATGAAGCTCCTCATACTGGTTGCCAGTAATAGAGAGGCGATCGTTTTGATCACTACTGAAACGACCCTCCTCATCTCTTCTTCGAGCATTTCCGCTCATCAACTCTCGATCGCTCTGCTCCATTGTGTCACTTGTAGAAGCAATGCCTGTTCCTGTATCCATATCAAAGCAGTTTTTAATTTAGAAATTCAACTGATAAATAGTACTTCATTATAGAACGCTCTGTCAAGTTAGAATTTGCTTCGTCTGAATCGCAATTACTGTAGTTTGTAATGTAAAAAAATGGTTTTTTTGTTAGAATGTTGATATGAGGAAATTTCTAAAAAGGAATTGGGGTAAAATACTTCTAGCCATACTATTAATTAGCATCTCTATTGTTTCTTTTAAAACAGGGTATTCCTATTTATCAAATGATAATTATTCTCCAGACCTAAATCCCCTACTAACTATAGAGAGAAGTATCCAATCTCCCGCATGGAGAAGCTATAGGGTCTTAGGTTTTGCATCTGAGAGTGAGCAGGCAGATATATTTAGAGCAACACTCTACTATATATTAGACCTATTTTTACCCACATGGTCTCTGAGTCAGATATTTGCCCTACTCTGTTTTGTTGTAGGTAGTTGGTTTACTGCATTACTAGCATCTAGCTTAGTTAAAGATAGTAAACAAGCAAAATACTCAGAACTGGTCTTCTTACTAAGTGGGACATTCTATGTATCAACTCTGTGGACAGTATGGGTTTACTATCAAAACATGTTCCCATATATTACACAGTTTGGGTTTTTGCCCCTACTGATTTGGAGTATTTACAGACTAATTAAGAATTTTAATTGGAAGAATGCTCTTATATTTTTTATATCAAGTATCCTCTTTGCCTCAACCTTTGTCATAGCGACTCTCTTTGTAGTAGATGTATTAGTAATCTCATTTCTAATAGTAGTATTCTCTATTTTCTACAGTAAAACATTTAAAGAGGTTTTAAAGAAGAGTGTCTTAACAATATTACTATTTATTTCTACCCAACTATTTTGGATATTACCTTTTGTACATTACACAGTTAATGTAAGTGGGGATATTGTAGATTCATATATTAATAGGAGTATAACTACAAGTGTCATAGATTTAGAATCTCGAGATCAAGATGCTCTTAATTCGGCAAAACTATTCACTCGAACAATCTTAGAGAAGGATAGCAATGATAACTATATATTTGAAAGAGCTGACGAGTATGCCAAATACGATTTTTTTAATGTAATTGGTTTACTACCTGCAGTTTTTACAATCGTATTATTAGTTTTTGCTTTAATAAAGAGGAAATGGTTGTACCTTGTATTCTCTTTACTCTCTGTACTTATATGGTTTGTAATGAAGAATGTAAATCCTCCTCTAGGTAATCTCTTTGTATGGCTCCAAGATAACATTCCCCTATTTAAGCAGGTATTTAGGTGGCCTTCGTCAAAAGTTGGGAATATATATCTTCTATTAACATCTATCTCAGCACCGATAGGCTTTATTTACATAATAGACTTCTTAAGCTCTTTTTTGAGTAAAGGATTAAAATATATTTTATTTGTTTTATCAACCATAATTATTGTTGCCCCTACTCTATTTTATGCTCAGCACCTTTTTACAGGCGATGTATATCCTGATAGAGCCATTGTGGAGATTCCCAACGAATACTATGACATGAAAAATCTTCTTGAAGAGAATGAGTTAACGGGTAAGAGAATACTATATCTACCAATGGCTAATAATAATTACTTTAGAAGCTATGATTGGGGGTTTGAAGGTTCTAATTTCATATCTTACATAATTCCAAATCCAATAATGGATTTGTCATCGGCAATAGGTTCAAAATATGGGGAAAAAGCTATATCAGAAATTCAGGAAACTTTTAGAGCGAAAGATTTAAATACTTTTAATGAGCTTTTATCAAAATATGAAGTTGATTATCTGTTAGTAGATAAGACTCTAAATGAAGAAGGCTTTACATATTCATGGAATTGGGACGAAGTAAGTCAATTATGGGAGAACAGGGAATTAGCTCACTCTACAGAGAATCTGTTCTTGTATAATACTGGGGTTCAAAATATAAACATTCTAACGGAATCAAATACGAATCAAGATGGAACGTTTTCGTATATTAGCGGCCATAAGAGTGCAGTTGTTTCTCTAGATCCAGAACTTTACAACAATTGGAATATTAAAGATAATTTCCTTGTAAGCGAGAATATCTATAATGGCAACGATATTATCTTAAATAATGTTATATCTCTTGAGGCCATTAAAGATTTCCCAAGTTTGTTGAAAATCCAAGATGGACATATTTATCTTTATCCTGCTGTATCTACCATTAACCAAGTAAATACGCAGGTGTACAAAAAATATGAATACGACAATTCGGACGTTATTGTTGTTGACAAGAAGGTCTTAGATGTATCCAATGAATATGTAGGGATAGAAGATCTTTTTGATTCTAATCATGATATTTATACTGTAAACAATTCGAGTTTTATACTCAATAATTTAACATCAACTCTTTCCCAGTCAACACCTTACGAGTGTATTTCTGGAGAAAGAGAAGAAACTACAACAGTTAAATTACAAGGTGATGCAACGGGGTTTGATTTGAAAGGAAACAATGGCAACCCATGTATATACTTCCAATTAGAATTTGACAATAGAGATTCGGACAAAGTGTTAAGGGTAAATATAAACTGGGAGAGTATAAATAACTCGCTATTAGGATACTGCATATATTCACAAAACGAGCAGGAATGTTTAAACAGCGAAAGGTATTTCTCTGCTAAGGATGGAATTGGGAATATTGACACTCTATTAGACCAAACAATATCAAAAACCGATTATGTCAGCCTCATCCTTTATGCTTTAAATACCTACGGCAAACCAGAATTAACAGTACGCAAGGCTTCTGTTAGCTATGCACCTATACAAAACAAAATGAATCTTCTGGACCGAAAGATTTCTCAATATGAAGATAAAATAACGTTAGATAATGGGAGTGTGTATCAAATTAAACTTCCAATCTTAATAGGTGAGAATAGTTATAAATTATCCACAGATACAGTATGGCAGCCTAATATCTCTGAGGATGCCAACTTTATTACTAACAATGATTCCGGTATATATCAAAAAGTACAAGAAGGTTTCGCTAATTCATCAATAAATCTGTTTTCTACTAATCCCTTGTCTAAATATTTAATGTATTGGAAAGGAGAAAATATATCCAATATTCCGGCCAGTTTGTGTATAGCCTACTCTGGAGATAATACATGTTGGATACAGGATATTATGTATGACAATATAATATCTTCAAATCTTAATATCTTTTCGTCTGATCAAAGAGAAGAACGTTTGGACTTATCTTTAGTTAGTACCAGCTATAATCTAACAACAGAAAACATTCTTAATGATTTAGTAGTTATGGAATACCCTGAGCAATGGAGAGATCTTTCATATATACCAAAAGAGCTTAATACAAAAAATCATGTATCAACGACATATTCTTTTTCAGGGAAATCATCGAATAGTATTCTTACAGTCCCCCAAGCTTCTGAATCTGGTTGGATAGCAATATCTTTTAAGAATAATATACCTAAGATAGTTGACAGCAAAGTTTTAGTAAATGGTTGGAAACAGGGTTGGGATATATCTAATGTAGATTACGATAGTATATATGTAATATACTACCCTAACCTACTTGCATATATTGGGTATGTAATATTAGTAACAGAGTTTTTTGTAATACTGTTTAATTTAGTAAAAAGAAAGAATGGAAAGTAAACCTTTAGTATCTGTAGTAATACCTGTACATAATGGAGAGAAATATATTAAGGAGAGTATAGATAGTTGTCTTAATCAAGATTACCCTAATATTGAGATAATAGTTGTAGATGATAAATCTACTGATGGTACATTGAATATCCTAAGAGAGTATGAGGATAGAATAAGAGTAATACCAGTAGAAAAACAGAATGGTTTAGGTAATGTAATAAATATAGGTATAAGAGCCTCTAAGGGGCAATATATAGCACGTATGGATGCAGATGATGTAATGTATCCTTCTCGTATATCAAAGCAGGTAGAATACCTACAGAGTAATCCTAATTGTGTAGCTGTAGGTGGTCAGATAGATATCATAGATAAGGATGGCAAGATTGTTGATTACAGAAAGTATGCATTAGAAGATAAAGATATTAAAAGGAATAGATTTCTTCATCAGCCTTTTGCACATCCTGCTGTTATGTTAAGAAAATCTACGTTAGAAGAAGTAGGTCTTTATCCAGAGGATATGTGGAAGGTAGAGGATGTAAAGCTTTTCTTAATACTTAGTACTAAGGGAGAATTTCATAATATAAAGGATACAGTTTTAAAGTATCGTGTTACTTTCCAAACAGAATCTCAGGCTAAAATGGTAGATCATTTTAAGAAGACAAATGAAGTTAGGAAATGGGCTATTAGAGAATTAGATATTAAACCAACTTTTAGAGAATATATTATATGGAATATGCAAAAGATAGCTGTACCTATTCTTAGTCTTTTACCTCCATCTTTATTTATGAAGTGTTTTGAGTTGTCTAGGAAGATTTTTAAATAAAAAAAGGAACACTTTTAGGTGTTCCTTTTAAATTAAATCTTTCGTCCTTAAGGACTCATCAGTAAGATAAATATAATCTTAGAGATTCTAGCGTGTGGTGAGTGTGAGGGATGAGAAATTTTAAGTCCGAAGACGTTAAAATGATTATATCATCCAACTACACTAGCTAGAATCGAGATAGGTTTTGGTTAGTTGATTAAGGAAAAAGGCTAGTTGGGGGAGTGCACTCTCCTTTTGTATCAAAACAGATTTCAAAAGGTACTCGAGACCCATCTTTTGCCCAGCCAAGTTCGCTGCCAACAACAAATGGCGCGTCGAAAATCGCACGTTCATTACCTGCATATTCAAAGGCATAAGATGCCATTGAGGGGACAACGAAGTCCTGCAGAAACCAAACTCGGTTTTCAGCGTCAAATGTGATGGTACCGATTTGGACAACTGTCCCAACTGGAAGTCTCATAGAGACTCCATTCTCGCCAGGGGTTGCTTCGCAAATTGCGGAGATAACGTCCTTGGGTGCACCAATTTGTTCTGCCTGCTTAACGCAGTCAGAATTTGGGGCTGAGATTGGGTTTTCAATCACTGTAGTATTAACAGGATTGCTTTCTACGGGTGGTTCTTGGATATCTACTGTTTCAGGGTTATTCAAGTTGCGAATAATTGCAACTCCGAAAATTACACCAAAAACGAGTACAATAACCAACCCTATGGCCAGAAGGCCCAACAAAATACTTTTCAGTATGTCATACATTATAATCCTCCTTATGGATTATCTTTTTCTTTATCCAGACCTTTTACACCTAAAGGTGTGTATAAATTCATTTGAATTCATACCAATCTGGCTGAATTAAATCTTTAATAAATATTAAAAACTAAATTCAACCAAATTGTAGATCTAGAAATATAGACTCTAATCTATATTCACCACACGCTATTTTATCTAAACATATACTAGATTAAATCTATATGTATATCTTTAGAAATTTTTAATGATCTGAGTTCATAAGAACTCATAATAGGGAT
>Ga0265294_10001743_pt1 | contig 29242 bp, 28 predicted proteins | sample MunlanPumphouse3_FD_192504 | JGI IMG/M metagenome (GOLD analysis project Ga0265294, IMG submission 192504) | Groundwater microbial communities from a municipal landfill in Southern Ontario, Canada - Pumphouse #3 | ecosystem: Environmental > Aquatic > Deep subsurface > Groundwater | place...
TAATAATCATCCATCTGCGTTATCTGCGAAATCTGCGTGAAAAATTAAACTTATTTATAAAAATCAATCTGACCCTGTCCTATTTTTTTACATTACTTTTAAGGTGTAAATTTCGGGGATAAGGTCAATGTTACCTCCAATATGGTTGCAATTTATTATTCAAACGAATAATATTTAAGATTAATAAAGTGTAAGCATCTTATGAATACTTACATTATGGGATTTTGACCTGTAATTTAGAATATAGATACCTGTGGCAATACGATTTGACTTTTCATCTTTTCCATTCCAATTAAATGTGGATTCACCACTCTTCAAAAATCCTTGAAATAGAGATTTTACTTTTTGTCCTCGTATATTAAATATATCTAAAGCTATGTATCCGGATTGCTTAGAATTTATAGAAATAGTTACATCATCTTTTACCGGGTTTGGAAAGCAGTTAATCGTATCTATATGAGGTGGTTGCGATTCATCAAGATTATAAACTGGAGGTTCAGTATAAATATTGAATAGCGTTGGTGTCTGATCCCATGTAGCAACAAGAATTTCATCCCGCCCATCGTTATTTGTATCACCTAAATAACTATAAAAATCGCAAGCATAATATGAATTGTATAGTTGATTGATTACATAATCCTGGAATATTCCATTGTCCGGATTATATCGGTAAAATTCTATTCGGTTCGAGAGATAGTTCGGTAAAGCAATGTATAATTGGTCATGAAAAATTGGATAAAATGCAGATCCAGTAGAATAGGGAATAGATAATATGGTATCAAGAGTATTGCCCAAAGTTTGGTTTCCCCATAATACTTTAACGCCTATCATGCGCCAAAATGAAATCAAGTCATCAAAACCATCATCATTAATATCTCTATCCATTTGTCTAAAACTAATATACAAATTATTGTATGACTGTTGCCAATCGGGAGTATCATCCATGTTTACACCGCCATAATAAATCTTTACATAGACGGTTTGATCGGCATCAGAAGTAGTTAGTAAAATATCATCATATCCATCATTGTTTATATCTCCGATTGCTGGATAATCTCCGAGATAATCAATCGAAATGCTTTGATAGCACCAATCATATACTGCATCTAATAAAGGTCCTCCAAAGAAGATATAGGCTCGACCTATTCCTAAACCAAAACAACTTACGACTAAATCATTATGTCCATCGCCATTGAAATCTCCACTGGTTCGTGGACATCCCATCATTAAATATGATGGGTTGTTGAAGTTCATTCCATTAAGTATAAAGTCTGGAATATCATCAAAATCATTACCTCCAAAATAAACATATACATAACCATGTTCGAAATATCCTGCGCTTGGATCTCCCACAACCAAATCATCAACACCATCTCCATTTATATCATTATCATAGGCTATCTGCCAACCAAAAGAAGCTCCATTATATGGGTTGGGGCTGGTTAATATCATATCAGGTTGGGTATTTAATATGTCACCTCCAAAATAGATATATACCTTGTAAGAATTATCAGCTCCTGATAAAGGTTTACCGGCAAATATGATGTCCTTGTAGCCATCATTATTGATATCACCATTTCCATCTACTGTGCAATAAGGATGGGGAGATATTGCGTAAATTGGTGAAGTAATTGAAGCTATCAGTTCCATCGAAGTTTGCGCATAAATTAACACTGACATAGATAATAAAATAAGGCATAATGCAATTTTTGGATACATGATCTAATCCTTAAAGCAGTTTTATCTCTGATAATATTAGTAGAAATGAGTTAACTTAAAAAATCCATTGTTGAGTCCCAAATGTTGGTGTAAATTTCGGGGATAAGGTCAATAAGCTATCTGCCTCTGATCTGTTTATTACCAACGCTGATAAACTAAAGGTTGTCACAGCCAAAGTGATAACCATCAATAAAAGAATAATCTTGTGTTTCATTTTAAACCTCCCTTTCTTGTTACTAATATCTACATTTTTATAATTTTCTTGCAGATTTGTTTGTTACTAGGCATATTGATTTTACAGAAATAGATGCCTTTTGAAACATTTCTGCCAATTTCATCGTTGCCATCCCATTGGATATGTTGCGGTTCATCGGCTCTGGCAGCTTTATGGTAGGATCGCACTAATTGTCCTTTAACATTATATATGTTCAACACTATCTGTCCCGTTGAGTCTGGTGTGTATCCGATATTTACTTTTTCGCCAAAAGGATTAGGATATAAAGTTAGTTTGATATCCAGATTGGGATTTAGCTCATCTTCGTTTGATACGAATGGATTATCCGAGAAGTTGCCCATACCGTCATTGTAATATACCCTGAGCCACGCACCGGATTGATACCAAACTAAGACGAAATCAAGAAAGCCATTATTGTCAACATCAACGTAATCGAATCCAGAATAATCACTGTAAATATTGCAATTGGGCATACTAATAGGAAGGAAATAGAACAGGCCATAAGGATAATCAAAACCAATAGGATTATAAGGTGATACATAGGCGTAATTAACTATATCAAGATATTGATTGTTAGTCACATCCCTTAATAATATCCCATCTAAATCCCGGCCATCATAATAGGTGTTACAATGTGATAGATAGATGTAATTTCCAACATTTTCATATATACACACGGTTGAATATGTGCAGCCATCACAAATCGAAGCAAATATATCCAAGTCTCCATCAAGATCTATGTCCTCGGTTTCTATGGATCTGAAATATCCATTATTAGGAAAAATAAGAAATGGACTTACTAGATCAGGGTACTTATATACACGTAACCCTTCTGAAGTTGAGAGGAATAATTCGTCAGTTCCATCAGAATCCATATCTCTAAATACACCCCAACCCACACCAGCTATAGTTTCGCCAGTTACCGTAAATGACACCCCGTCATTATTCAGAACCAGATAATACATGTCATCATCCCAAACAAGAACATCAGTAAAAGCATCACCATTCCAATCACCATAGAACACCCAGTGTCTATCAAATTGAGGCATCGAAGGTAAATCTATATAAACATCTTCATCAAAGGCACCATTACAATTTATATATATACGAAGCGTTGTCTGAGAGTTTCCAAAGTCATCTGTTATCTCAACAAAGCCATCAATATCAGTCCAACTGTCATTATTAAAATCAAACAAACTGGTAGTCCATGACTTAATTTTCGCACCTGGCAGTGAAACCGCGTTTCCAAATGTACCGTTTCCATTATTATACAAAATGTGTATATTACAATTAAGCGCAGCTACCACCAAATCTACATCTCCATCTTTATCAAGATCATCGCAGAAAATGCCTCGGGGCATAAATGAGCCGATTTTCACTTCATAGCAGTAGATCGAAGATGCCAGTAGTAATAGTAGAACTAATAAATGATTCCTCATGGTTAGCTCCTTGTTTAATGATCATTAGCAGATATCTTTTCATCCATCCTCGCTTTAATCTCAAGTAATTTACTTGAAATCGATGCAATTCAAACACTAAGTTATTTTTATTTTGATATCAATAAACCGTCAAGCTTTTTATTTTTTTTCGGTGGGGAAAAAGTTGAGTCCCAAATGTTGGTGTAAATTTCAACTCTTTGTTTCTCAGGTTCTTTGAGGGTATCTGTTATCCCTCGTAACTCACAATCTATGTAAGGCAAAACGACCGATTGCATTATTTTCATCTCTTTAATTCAATCCAAGTCAAGTCCTCTTTTTCACTATCAAATGCCACCTTGCTACGATGGCGCATATCAAATAAACTGCTGGGGCTTGTTTTTGAACGGTGAAAAATGAGAGTTAAAGCTGTGAAAGTTACCTTTCGGGAAAATAAGGTGTTCACCGTTCCTCCTCCTTACCTCTATCTATATGAAAGTCAGCATTCATTTGCTTTTTATGATGTTGTTCTCTACTGATAATTTTTTATCCATAAAGCATAAAAATAATGATGATATCTTTAATTCATTTACAAAGTTTCTCTTAACCTAAAAGAAGATTATATTGTCTTTGTTTAATGAAAATAACGAATTGAAGCATAAATAAGGAGAAAAGATGCGGCCTAATCGTCAGGAGCTAATTGAAATGCTTTCTTTACAGGTTAAAGATGAAATAGAAGAATTATACAAACGAGCCTATGAAATCAAAAAGCAATATGTAGGGACTAAAGTGTATTTACGAGGATTGATAGAGCTTAGTAATATCTGTACCAGGAATTGTTATTATTGTGGAATAAGAAGGGATAATCATAATTTAGAACGCTACAACATTGACAAAGAGGAGGTATTAAAAGAGGCAAGATGGTGTTATGAACAGCATTATGGTTCTTTAACCATTCAGGCAGGAGAGCGTTCAGATAACTTCTGGATAGATTATATAGAAGAGCTGGTTAAGGAGATAAAGACATTAACAGATGGGAAAATAGGAATCACTCTTTCTCTGGGAGAACAATCCGAGGAAACCTATCACAGATGGTTTGAAGCTGGAGCTCATCGTTATCTTTTACGCATTGAAACCTCAAATCCCGAGTTATATAGAAGTCTTCATCCTGCGGAGAATTCATTTGAAAATAGATTGCAATGTATCCGCAGCTTAAAGAAAATTGGTTATCAAGCTGGAAGTGGAGTAATGATAGGATTACCCAATCAAACGGTTGAAGATTTAGCGGATGATATCCTCTTTTTCTATGATGAAGATATTGATATGATAGGGATGGGACCTTTTATTCCTCATCATCAAACTCCTCTGGCATACTTATTATCAACTTTCAATCCGGAGCAAGCCCTGGAGCAAGCCTTAAAGATGATAGCTGTCACTCGTATTGCCCTTAAGGATGTCAATATTGCATCAACTACAGCTTTACAAGCTTTGCATCCCAAAGGCAGAGAGATGGGACTTCTGGCTGGAGCAAATGTGCTAATGCCTAATATTACGGATACCCGTTTCCGTGATGGATATCAGCTTTATGAAGGAAAACCCGGTCAGAATGAGAACGCTTTAGCCATTAGAAAGGCATTGGAAGAGAGTATTCATTCAATAGGGGAGACCATTGGATATGATGAATGGGGTGACTCACCTCATTTTAGAAGGAAAACATCAGATCAGTCTTAATCTGAACCTATCTTAGATATCTCTTGACGAAAAAATGTGTTATTCTCTTTAGTTTAATAAATTATAAAATACTTAGAAGGAAGAAGCTATGCAGAATATGAATCAAATTATGAAGCAGATGCAAAGTATGCAAAAAGAAATGATGAAATCACAGGAAGAGCTGGAAGGTAAGATTTTTGAAGTTACCACCGGTGGTGGTATGATAAAGTTGGAAATGAATGGAAAGTATGAAGTAAAATCCATAAAGATTAATCCTGAAGCAGTAGATCCTGACGATGTGGAAATGTTGGAAGATCTTATCCTTTCAGCTTTGCAAGAAGCCCATAAACAAGTTTCTGAAGCACTAGAAGACATTATGGGTAAATTAACTGGAGGGATGAATATCCCCGGTATCTTTTAAATGATTATATCTCCAGCTTTAGATAAATTAATCCAGACATTAGCCCGTTTTCCTGGCATAGGGAAAAAGACAGCTCAAAGAATGGCATGGTATCTGGTTAGTCAGGATAAATCCTTTGGTCTGGAACTGGCAAATATTATCAAACAGACAGTAGAAAGAATTACCACTTGCTCTTTATGTAATATGCTTTCTGAAAGTAATCCTTGTCCTTTATGTAGTTCTTCAGAAAGAATGGATTCATTACTATGTGTGGTAGAATCTACTGCTGATATCCAGATTATAGAAAATATAAATGAATATAAAGGACGCTATTTTGTTTTGGGACATCTACTTTCTCCCATTGATGGATATGGTCCGGAACAGATTCATTCCACGCAACTTATTCAAGCTATAGACCGTTTGCATCCCCAGGAAGTTATTCTAGCCTTGAAACCTTCACCTGAGGGGGAAGCTACCATTCATTATCTTTGGGAATTATTGAAAGATAAGGATATCAAGGTTACTCGTTTGTCTACGGGACTTCCTTTTGGTGGAGACCTTGAATATAGCAGTATGTTAACTCTTTCTAATGCCTGGAAAAGGCGCTATCCAGTTTAATATGTTTACTGGTATTATTGAAGCTACTTCCCGAGTTATCAAAGCTGTAACCAGTTCTGGATTGAAGGCTATAACCATAGAACTCCCTAAATCATTTAATGATTTAAAACTCGGTTCCAGTATAGCTTGTAATGGTATTTGCTTGACTATAAGTAAATTAACTCCTAACAATTTTACCGTAGAAATTATGCAAGAAACCGTGCAAAAAACTACGGCTGGAAATTGGAACGCAGGAACTATCCTAAATCTGGAAAGAGCATTGAAACTGGAGGATCGTTTGGATGGACATTTGGTGTTAGGTCATATTGATAGAACTTCAAAACTTTTAGAGAAGAAAATGGTTACAGCTACAACTTATTTTAGATTTTCCCTGGATTCCCGAGACCGTGAACTTATAGTTAAACAGGGCTCCGTTGCTATTAATGGAGTTAGTCTAACGATAGCAGAACTTAATTCCAATTCATTTACTGTTGCCCTGGTTACATATACATTAGATAACACTAACTTACGATATCTTGCTCCAAATTCAAGTGTAAATGTGGAGTATGATATTGTAGGTAAATATATCCAAACTTTATATCATAATTCTTATTTTAAACCTAGCTATGAAAAAATTCTTTAGATTAAGTATCATTCTTTTACTGTTGATATTCCTGGCTTCCTGTGGAAGCAAGAAAAGTCCAACTGGCGGTCCCGAAGACCTGGAAAGACCGGTTATTGTAACATCTTTTCCTCCTCAATTTAGCAATATATCTGAAGGAAGAATTGAAATTAATTTCTCTAAACCGCTAGATAAAACCACTATTCCTCATTCAATATATATCTATCCACCGGTGATGAATAAGAAAATCACGGTTGATAAAAACTCTATTATTATACAAATAAATGAAAAACTCCTTCCTGATACTAATTATTATGTGATAATTAGCACCAGATTGAAAGACATCCGAGGTAATTCACCAGAACATAACCAAACTCTTGTATATACCAGCGGTAAGCTTAATCAACTTCGTTTATCAGGAACAATCGGATATGAAAATCCTAAGGACAATTCCTTGCCTGTTCAGATGAGTTTACTCTCAGCAGATTCTCTTTTAGTATTATCTCAAGTTTCACAAGGTTCGTCCTATGCTATTGAACCGCTCAATCCTGCATATTATATTCTTCGTGCTTATATTGACAAAAATGTTAATGGACGCTATGATTTTACCCAGGAACCCTTTTTTGAACAACCGGTTATGATGGAGCATTCCAATAATCTGGACCTCTTTTTAGCTTATGCAGATACTACAAGTCCAACTATAAAGTTAATAACCGCAAACCATAATAGAGAAGTTGAAATAACTTTTTCGGAAGCGATAAAAGGCTACAGTTCAATCAAAATCAACCGTCTAGATAATAAAGAGGAATTACCGGTATTGCTTTCTTATTTAGAAGAAGATAAACTAACTCTTCTTACACCTGCACAAGAGGCTTTTGCTTATACAGTTGAAATTTCTGATGTAAAAGATAGAAAAGGAAATACAAATCAAGTAATAAAGTCAGAATTCCGTTCTTCTTCTAATTTAGATACTGAACCCCCTCAAGTTTTATCTAGTTCACCTCGTAATGGAACCTCGGTTAAAACATTAGAACCTGTTTTAGTAGTTTGTTTTTCTGAGGTTATTCCTAAGTCATCTATAAAAGCTTCTTTAAAAGCAACTGAAACGAAAGCTGAAATCCCCATTGATATCCTAGAATCTGACAGTAGGATTTATCGTTTTAAACCTCAAAGAACCCTTCAAAATTATAGGTCTTATGTCTTGACCATTTCTGCTACAGATATTAGCGGAAATAGTATGCCAGAAAGTTTTAATCTTAATTTCCTTCCGCTTTTATATCAAGAATAATAAGACCTCTAAATATACTTTTTATGTTATCTTAGAGCTGTAGTGCTTCGTAAATCCTATTATGTACCTCTTTCAATCCAAGTATAGAAAATATAGCTGGAAGTTCAGGACCATAATCTTGATGTAATAATGCCAGATAGATGGGTTTATAAAAAGCTTTCCCTTTCAACTCCAAATCTGAAATACCTTGCTGAACAAGTTGATTTAGTTGTTCAACATCAATATCTCCTTCCTGAGGAAGGTTTTTTTGAAACCAGAACAGCACTTTCCGAGAATCTTCTTTTTTAAGAAAATCCTGATATTCTATATTAAGTGGCTGGGGACAGAGGAACATTTTAGAATATTGAGCTAGGTCCGAAAGTAAAGTGCATCGTTCTCTTGCAGTGGCAACTATTTTAGTAAGTTTATCAAAATCAGGAATAGTAAGATTCTCCTTTTCAAAGTAGGGTTTTGATCGTTCCACAATAATATCCAGAGGAAGATTACGAAGATACCAACCATTCATCCAATTAAGTTTATTCAGGTCAAAGATAGCACTTGATTTATTAACTCGTTCCAGAGTAAATTCCTGACAGAGTTCTTCCAGACTAAATATTTCACGATCATCAGCACTATGCCATCCGAGTAAAGCAACAAAATTAATAAGAGCTTCTTTAAGATATCCTCTTTCTAGATAATTTTCTACAGCTACATCATTCATTCTCTTGCTTAACTTTGTACGGTCTGGATTAAGAATCAAAGGAAGATGCACCCACTGAGGTGGAGTCCAACCAAAACATTCATATAGCCAAAGATGTTTAGGCATACTGGAAAGCCATTCTTCACCTCTTATCACATAAGAAATATCCATATAATGGTCATCAACAACAGAAGCTAAATGATAGGTGGGATAACCATCAGATTTAATAAGCACCTGGTCATCGGATTGAGCTGAATCCATTTCTACTTCTCCTCGGATAATATCTTTAAACCGGAATATTCTTGTTTCAGGCATCTTTAATCGCAGAACATAAGGTTCTCCTTTCGCTAATTTAGCCTGAATCTCTGCAGGAGTGAGATTTAGACAACGACGATCATATTTAACAAATTCACCCTTATTTTGTTGTTCTGCTCGCATTTGAGCTAAAGTTTCAGGACTGCAAAAACAACGATAGGCAAATCCTGCATCTAAAAGTTTTTGTGCTTCTTTTCTGTATAAATCTAATCTTTCGCTCTGAACATAAGGACCATAATCTCCTCCAATACCAGGTCCTTCATCAAAAGTTATATCCAGTTTATTTAAGGTCTTAATAAGATTTTCCACAGCATCGGGAACAAAACGAGACTGATCAGTGTCTTCAATTCGTAAAATGAAAGTTCCACCAGTATGCCGTGCAAAAAGATAATTATATAAAGCGGTACGAAGACCTCCTATATGCAGATAACCAGTTGGACTGGGGGCAAAACGAACACGAACCATAATTTTAACTCCAAATTTTTAATTATGAATAAACTTTAAAAGAGAATGATGAATTACTCTATAATGAGGGTCATATAATTGACGATATTCCTCGGAATGAGTGGGCATTACCTGCTTTGCTAAACTATATTCTAGGTATAATTCTTCTTCTGGGGAAGGTGAAACAATGGATTTTACCAGAGGTACACAATTTTCCCACTTATTAATCCAATCATTCCAATTAATACTATCTTCAATATATGATTGTAAAATACAATCGGTAAGAATCCTTATTTTTTCTTCTCTAACTTTCAAATGCTGGGATGAAATTTTTTCACTTATAAACATAGAATCTTGGTTTTGGTCAAAATCAGAAAAGTTAATTAAAGAAAATAGATTAGAACGGAAAAATCCTTTTCCTGCACCGATATCCTGATATGGTATATCCGTTTTCCAAGTCATTGAATTTAGTTCCTTATGCAGATTCTGAATAATAACTTCACGCTTAGGTTCCAGGTGAGAAGGACCATAAAAGGCTTGATAAAGTAATTTATATACATCAATATAATGGCTTCGGGGATGGAGCCTAAGTTCTTCCTGGATAATATTGCGTATATCATCAAGAGAGAAATCTGGTCTAATGACTTTCATAAACAATATTACCTTTTTTCATAATAAATAGTGTCTGCACTTTATCCCAGTCAAAGGAATTAGTAAAATCAGTATCCATAACACTCAAATCTGCTATATATCCTTCTTCAATTAGTCCCAAACTTTCTTCGGTATGATTAAGCCAGGAATTATTTTCTGTGTATATTTTTATAGCTTCTTTAGGAGTAATCCTTTCTTCTGGGTTATGGTGATGGATAAGTGCGTAAAGCGACATCGCTATATTCATTTCTGTTACATACCAATCACTGGAACCACAAACAGTTATATTATTTTGGGATAAAGTTCTAAACCTGTTCATTATTTTATATCTTTCACCTAATCTTTCAGAATATAATCCAGAATTTCCACCCCAGAGCAAATCAAAAGCTGGTTGCATTACAGCTACTGCTCCACTTGCTGCTATCTCTTGAATTAAACTATCAGGCGTAACTTCACAATGAATCAATTCATCTCGCAATTCTTTTACTTCTTCTTTATCTTGCGTAGCGAAGGCAGAGTTTATCTGATGAATGGCTGCATCACCTATACAATGAACTGCTACCTGTAAATGGTTTTTATGTGCTTGGGAAACAAAATTCCTCCAGAAATCATCGTTATGATATAAAATCCCCTTAGTATCTTTATCTCTATAGGGGATAGTCATAGCTGCGGTATGAGATCCTATGGAACCATCTGCTAATATGCATCCTCCAATTCTTTTAGCTCCAAGTTCTAATGCATCTTTTATATTAAAGCTTTGAGGATAAAGCTCAAAACTAATCGGAAAATCATTGAGATGATCACAAATGAGTTTAAAATGTTGATTGCTCATTTGAGCATCACCAATCATAGTATGAACAGTTGTAAATCCACCTTTTAAAGCAGTATTAGCAGCAATTTTATATGCTTCAATAATCTCTTCTTCGGAAAGATTATCCTGTAACCAATTAACTGCTAAATCATTATCTTCAGCAAAAAGAAGTTCAGCCGAACTTTTTATTCCGGAAATCATTGCTCGGGCTCTGCTATTCAAAATGCAGGAATGACCGTCAATTCTACGTAATAGTAAGGGACGATCGGGACAAACTGAATCTAATTCTTTCATTGTAGGAAATCTTTTTTCTGCTATCTTTTCTTCATCAAATCGCCAGGCAAAGATACATTGTTGCTTATCTTTTAAGGCATTAGATATATATTCTAAAACCTCTGCTATAGAATTACATTCAGATAGGTCTATTCCAGAAAGATATATACCTCCAGAAAAGCTATGGGTGTGCGAATCTATAAAACCAGGATAAACATATGCTCCATCAAGGTTAATCATTTCCCAATCAGGACTTATTTTGTCTTGTTTAAAACATAATTTTACTATTCTGTCTCTATCTATAAGCAAACCTGTTAGATTGGGATTAAATTTAGCATTATTATAAAAGTGTGCATTATATAGATATTTCAATTTATTAACCATTATTATTTAAAGTATAACTTTCAAACATAGAGGATAACATACAGTAAAAAAGATGAATAGGAAATCCCATAACATTAAAGTAACATCCTACTATCCGCTTAATAAATTGTGAACCGTAACCTTGGATTCCATATGCACCTGCTTTATCCATAGGTTCACCAGTAGCAACATAAGCATCAATATCTGCTTCTGTGAGAGGAGCAAATTCAACTAAACTGCGTTCATAACGAGTGCATTGAAGAGTTTTCCAGCAAATACACACACCCGTATAGACCTTATGAGTTTTACCAGAAAGGAGGGTTAAATATTCTTTTGCTTGAAAGGTATTTTTCGGTTTGCCTAAAATTTTATTATTCAAGACTACTATTGTATCTGCACCTACTACTATAGTTTCACTATCCATTTGAGCAGCAATAATTGAAGCCTTATTTTTTGCATTATTCATAGCCTGCAGATAGGGTTTATCACCGTTAATGGGCTCATTAATTTGAGCTGGAATAACCAGAGGTTGCAGCCCTATCATTCTAAACAATTCTAATCTTCTGGGACTGCTTGAGGCTAAAACCACTTTTTTATTAATCAATAAGTTGTGTATCATAAAATTTATCCTTTGTCCTCTATAGCAATCTAGCAAAATAAGTCAATTAAAATACTTTAATAGCTAAAAAAATCCTTGCCTGAAAAAGCAGAGTAAGAAATAATAGTTTTAAGATAAGAATAAACATTCCAGGAGGAATAAAAATGGAACGCGTGTACAACTTCAACGCAGGACCAGCTGTGCTTCCAGAAGAAGTTTTGCTGGAAGCTCAAGCTGATTTGTTCAATTACAAGGGTATGGGACTTTCGGTAATGGAAATGAGCCATCGTAGTAAGGAATTTCAAGCCATTATTGATGATGCCTATGCCAGAGTAAAAAGTATTTATGGCTTAGGAGATGACTATGATGTTCTCTTTTTGCAGGGAGGTGCTAGTTTGCAATTTCTTATGGTTCCCTTGAATTTTGCAGTAGAGGGAAAAGAAGCAAACTATATTAATACCGGACAATGGTCAAAGAAAGCAATAGCAGAAGCTAAAAAGATTGGTAAGACAGTTCATATTGCTGCTAGTAGTGAGGACAGAAATTTTGCCTATATTCCTCGGACTTGGCAACTTTCTGAAAATCCTTCATATCTGCATATTACAACTAATAACACAATTTATGGGACGGAATGGAAATTTGATCCAAATATTCCAGTAGATATTCCTTTGATTGCTGATGCTTCTTCCAATTTTATGAGTAAACCTATTGATATTCAGAAATATCATCTTGTATATGCTGGTGCTCAGAAGAATGTTGGACCTGCTGGAACAGTTATTGTTATTGTAAAAAAGAGCCTTCTAGAAAAAGGTATTCCTGGTTTACCTACGATGCTGGATTATAATACCCATGCTAAAAAGGGCTCACTTTATAATACTCCTGCTACCTTTATCATCTATATGATTGGTTTAGTTTTGAAATGGATTGAAAATTTTGGTGGTCTGGAAAAGATAGCTGAAAACAATATAGTGAAAGCCGGCTACATTTACGATGCCATAGATGAATCTAATGGTTTCTATCGTGGCACCGTTGACAAAGAAGACCGTTCCCTGATGAACATCACTTTCCGTCTTCCCAGCGAGGAATTAGAAGAGCTTTTTGTTTCCGAAGCAAAGAAGAATGGAATGATAGGATTGAAGGGACATAGAGATGTGGGTGGATGTCGTGCCAGTTGTTATAACAGTTTGCCTCTTAAAGCGGCAAAAACATTAAGCGAATTTATGAGAGAATTCCAACGGCAACACGGTTGAGAAACACTATAATTAGTAATCAAATAAAAACAGAGGCGGGAGATTCTCTCTCCCGCTTTTACAATGAAAGGAATTAACTATATGTCTTTACTGGATTTCATAATTAGTGGCGGATTTCTGATGTATGTGCTGTTAGCTATTTCAGTAGTTATTATTGCTATTGTAATTGAAAAATACTACCAGATTCATAATGTAAGAAAGGCTAATGAAAAGCTATCTTTCTATCTGGCTCAACAGGATAAACCAGAAAATATTAGAGCCATTCTAAGAATACATGGACAGAATAGTCCCCTCGGTTTGATGTTGGATAAGCTGTATAATGCTCAAACGAATGATATGGAACTCATACAAGAAAGTATGGAAGCTATTGGTAATCGCGAACTGCATAATTTAGAAAAAGGTATGGATTGGCTCTCTTCTCTTTCAGCTATTGCTCCTTTAGTCGGATTTTTGGGTACCGTTATTGGTATGGTGCAGGTTTTTATGAATATTCAGGGACAGGGACAAAGCACAGTTGATATCAATATGTTAGCTGGAGGAATCTGGGTAGCATTATTAACTACAGTGGGTGGTTTAATCGTTGGAATTCCAGCAATTATTTTCTACAATAATCTAGTGCAAAAGCTGGAAGACCTGGCAAAAGATATGCAACACGAAGTTATTGAACAGGAAATTAAGTATCGTAAAATGTTGGAAAGGACCTAGAAATATGCGTCTGGAAATTTCTAAGAAAAAAATCAGTAGCACTTCTCTTATATCTATGACTGATGTAATGTTCCTGATGCTTATCTTTATGATTCTGGCATCAAACTTTACTATTCAGACTGGTTTACCTTTAAAACTTCCAGCTTCTGTTTCACAGGAAAGTCAGGTACAGCAAGTACTCCAGATTCAGTATCTTCCTGATAAAACTATAATATTTGAAGGTAAAACTTATACTTTGGTTGAACTTGGACCTGCATTACAAAAAGAATTTATGAATAAAGAGCAAATTGTGCGCCTTGCTGCAGATCGTGCCACACCTCTTCAGGATGTAATTACTTTGATGGATGTGATTCGTAGTGCCGGCTTTGAACGAATATTCGTAGGCACGGAACCTATTAAGGAATAGTATTATGACCTCACCGAGTAGCAAATATGGACCCTGGTTAGTTTCTTTACTCTTGCATTTTATTTTGCTACTCATCTTTAGTTTTTATACTATCAAACCCAAATTCGTTACTCACTGGTATCAGATAGAACCTTATGATCCATTAACTCAATGGGAAGAACCTCCTACTATAAAGAAAGAATCAAGAACTGTAACTAAAGAAGAAGAAGGTTCTTCTTTACCTCAAACCATTAGAACTAAAACAGCCCTTCAAAAATCTAAAGTTTCTGCACAGATCTTAGAGCAAGAAAATATATCCCAACCTGTAGCAGGTGAAGCTGCAGAGGCTACTGAATTATCTACTAAACCTATTCCTAAAGCTATACCACCGGTTTTGAATAATCCTCTTGATTATGGATTATTAAAAGGGATGATGGGTGGTGGCAGTAGCTCTGGAACAGGCACAATTAATGTATCTTTTAGCAAAGGTAAGGGGAAAGTTGGTTTTGATTTTCCTCAAGATTATCGTCATTCTTTAGGTGCTCCAGGAACCGTTACGGTTCGTTTTAAGGTTGACCAGTATGGTAAACCCATAATGAGTACGGTAGATGCAATTGAACAGAGCAGTCCACGCTATTTTGTTGAAGCTCGGAAAATATTGGAAATGTATAGGGATAAATTTCATATGATAGGTGAGCCCCAATCAGGAATTGAGTGCGAACTCACTTTTATTTTTCAATGATGAAAACATTTAAAATTCCAGCTTTAATGGGAATCTTAAATATCACCGAGGATTCTTTTTCCGATGGGGGAAAGTTTCTCCAGTTGGAGGACGCTTTACATCAAGCAGAAAAACTTATATCTGAAGGTGCAGATATATTGGATTTAGGTGCTGAATCCACTCGTCCCGGATCCTTACCTGTGTCCGAGGAAATAGAATTACAAAGATTAATTCCCGTGCTAACTGAAATTAGAGCTAAATGGCAAGAGATACCTATTTCTATAGATACCAGAAAAAGCAGAGTAGCGCAAGTAGCCATAGATTTAGGTGCCAATATAATAAATGATATCTCAGCTCTTCGTTTTGATCCTGAAATGGCTGATGTGTTATCAGCTCATCCTCAAGTAAAAGTTATTTTAATGCATATGCAAGGTGAACCCCAGATTATGCAGGAAAATCCTCATTATGAAGACCTTTTTGGGGAGATAAATGCTTTCTTTGAGGAACGAATTGCAGATGCCGAAACAAAAGGTATCTCACGTGAACGCATCTATCTTGATCCAGGTATAGGTTTTGGGAAAACAGCTGAACATAATTTTAAGTTACTGGCACATCTGGAAAAATTTAGTAGACATCATCTTCCTCTGGTTATAGGTGTTTCACGCAAGCGTTTTATAGCTTCAATAGATAATTCTTCAGTGGAGGAAAGATTGGGAGGAACTTTAGCTGCTGGATTGGTTGCTGCCTTCAAAGGAGCGGAAATACTTAGAGTGCATAATGTGCAAGCTCATCGTCAATTCTTTCAGGTGCTTAAGGCAATAAATGAGGTGAGTTAATGGAAATCTTGATACCCAAGTTTGCAGATATCGTAGATATCTTCCTTATAGCTTTTCTGATTTATCAAATTCTCCTAGTTTTACGACGCAGTGGAGGCTGGCAAATTCTCGTTGCCGTGTTAGCTATAATTGTGTTAGCTAATATCGCTACTGCCTTAAATCTTCGGTTAGTTTCTTCACTGCTCAATTCTATCGGTAGATACTGGGCTCTGGCATTAATAATTCTTTTCCAACCTGAAATAAGAGCTCTTCTTAGTAAGATTAATCTTTCCAGAGAATTGAATCTGAGCCTTAGAAAGAGAGAAACTAATTATGTATATATGCCTTTAATTGATGCTATTTCATCTCTTTCTTTTCGCAAAATTGGTGCTCTAATTGTTATAGAAAATAGACGGAAATTAACCGAATATATCAATAATGGTGAATTAATTGATGCAGTTCTTTCTTTAAGGCTGGTTTTAACTATTTTCAACCCAAAATCTCCTTTACATGATGGAGCTATCATTATTAGAGGAGATAGGATAATCGCTGCCAAAGTAGTGCTACCTCTTTCTAAAAATCCGGAATATATAAAACATTTTGGCACCAGACATCTTGCTGGGATAGGAATAACTGAAATTTCTGATGCTATTGCCATCATCGTTTCCGAACAGAATAGTCAAATATCCGTTGCGCAAAATGGGAAAATTAAAACTAATATAGCTTATGAAGAATTGCTGCAAATTCTTATGGACGCTACTTCATAATTAAAGAAAAGAGGAATAAAATTGTTCCAACCTATACTAATTGGGATTACAGGGAATATCGGAAGCGGGAAAACCACCTTCTGTTATCTATTAGAAAAGCAGGGATTTAAAGTTATTTACGCCGATGAGATTGCCCAACAACAACTCAATCAACCAGATACTTTGAAGATGTTAATAAAAAGGTGGGGGAAAGGTATAATAAAAAACAGGATACCACAAAGAGATAAAATTGCCCAAATAGTTTTCAATAATAAAGCAGATCTGGATTTCTTAAATAGTATAGTTCATCCTAAAACCCTTGCTGCTCTACAACAGATAGTGGATAATAGCTGCGAAAAATACCTCTTTTTTGAAATTCCCTTACTCTTTGAAGCTGGCTTAGAGCAATGTTTTGACTTTATTATCCTCATTCGTGCACCTCGTGAAATAAGAATTAAAAGATTATTACAAAAAGGGAAAGAAACAAGAGAGCAAATAGAAGCACGTATTAATGCTCAGATTGATGACCAAGAAAAAATTCCCCTCTGCGATTCAGTTATAGATAATTCCGGTGACCTAAATGAATTAAAAAATCAGGTAAATAACCTAATCTCAAGATTGAAAGAGATTAAACCAAAGGAAAAAATACCACTCTCTTCCTAATATTTATCCCCTAATTTTCGCAATCTGATAAATACATTAAAGACAATCCCTCATTTGACAATCCAATAAAACCCTATTATTATATTCTTGAGATTCATTTTTCCCCGATAAGAAATATCTGATAGATAAAATAACCTGAATAATTATATGAAAGCCTCTCTTATCTAATTTATATGTAGATATTAAAAAGGAACAAGCAAAAGGATGAATAAGTTTTTTAAGAAACTAATTAATTTTCTGGGAGTGAATTCCAGTCTGGTGGGAATGCTGGTGATGGTAATTCTGGTAGGGATGGGTGAGAAGATGGCTGAACGCTTTCTGCCTCTCTATCTTATTGCTATAGGTGGTACTCCTATTGTCATTGGTCTTTTAAACGGTTTGGATAATCTTTTAAGTGCTCTTTATTCTTATCCCGGTGGATGGTTAGCAGAAAAATTGGGATATAAAAAAGCTTTAACTATCTTTAATCTGATGGCTATCTTCGGTTATCTGATTGTGGTTTTGTTCACCACCTGGCAAGCAGTACTGATTGGTGCTATCTTTTTTATTTCCTGGACTGCTATATCTTTGCCTGCTACGATGAGTTTAATTTCTTCTGTGGTGCCAGCTAATCGCCGTTCTATGGGTGTTTCTTTGAATTCTATTGTAAAACGTATTCCTATGGCTTTGGGTCCTATTATGGGTGGGGCTCTCATTATGAAATATGGAAGAATCCAGGGTATCCGCTATTCCTTTATAATTGCTATAATACTGGCAATAATTGCCCTATTTGTTCAGCAGAGGTTTATCGTTGAACCACCCCTCGTAAAAAAACCAAAACAGGAAAAGAGCTCCAGACACTTTTCAAATAACCTAACTAATCTGCTGATATCTGATATTTTAGTGAGATTTTGTGAACAGATTCCCTATGCTTTTGTAGTCGTTTGGGTAGTGGAAAATAATCACTTAAGTGAGATGCAGTTTGGCATTTTAACCGCTATAGAAATGGTCACAGCAATGCTTATTTATATTCCAGTTGCCTATCTCGCAGATAGAAGTACTCGCAAACCTTATGTAGCTATCACCTTTTTCAATTTCACTATTTTCCCGCTAGTCCTGCTTTTTAGTAAAACCTTCCCCACTTTAATCTTCGCTTTTATCATCAGAGGTCTAAAAGAGTTTGGAGAACCTACTCGCAAAGCTCTTATTATGGACTTGGCACCTGAAGATTCTAAAGCCTGGACTTTTGGAACTTATTATTTTATTCGGGATGTAATTGTCTCTGTTGCAGCTTTTGCAGGTGCCTTTCTCTGGAAAGTTAGTCCTGCCCTAAATTTTCTCGTAGCTGCAGGTTTTGGTATATTAGGAACTCTCTATTTTATCCTGAAAGTGCACTCTACTCCAGTTGCCCAGACAGCTGTTAATAAGGAATAAAGCTAATATTTAGTTTCCTAGGAGTTGCATAAGAACGGTTGTAATCTCCTTCGGTTAGTCTAAACAATAATTAATAATTAACAAATATCAATATAAATGTTTTATATAAATTAAAGAAATCTGCTTATATAAAATGCTTTAAAATTTCCTCACAGACGACAAAAAACAACTCTAATATCTTTATAATAAGAGATTTAGACAAATTACATATTTCAAGGCTCTTACTTGTCTCTCTCTTAACACTTTACAGACAAAAGAGACAAGGGAGAGTAAGGAGACTTTCTGGTATAACTAAAGAATTAAACAAAGGATTATTATTGGTAGTTTTTATGACATTTATTAAAAATCTATTATATAGGTGATAGAATGTATTAATTGTCCTAACTTATAGGTATAAAGATTATCTTCTTCTAATGTAGTTGGTATTTTTATTGAGGGTAGGGGTTTAAAAATCTTGACTTGCGAGAATAAGGTGATATAAAGATACTATGAAGAAAATAATTCATATAGATATGGATGCCTATTTTGCTTCCATTGAAATCAGGGAAGATCCTTCTTTAAAAGGTAAATGCGTGATAGTTGGAGGTTTACCTGATAGTCGTGGAGTTGTAGCTACTTGTTCTTATGAAGCAAGAAAATATGGTATTCACAGCGGTATGAGTTCCTACCAAGCCTGGAAATTATGTCCTCAGGCAGTTTTTGTTCCGGGTCATTTCAAGCTTTATAAAGAGGTTTCAGAACAAATCAGGTCAATCTTTCATAACTATACCGATTTAGTTGAACCTGTATCTCTAGATGAAGCTTATTTGGATGTTACAGAAAACAAGCTTAATGAACCAGATGCGGTTAAAATTGCACGGTTAATAAAACAGGATATTTGGAATACTACTAATTTAACCTGTTCAGCAGGGGTTTCCTATAATAAATTTTTAGCCAAAATAGCTTCTGAACTAGAAAAACCAGATGGCTTAAGTGTAATAACGGAAGATAATACTCAAGAGATACTTTTTTTGCTTCCCATAGAAAAATTTTTTGGTATAGGGAAAGTAACAGCTGCGAGAATGAAAAAAATGGGAATCAAAAATGGAGAAGATTTATATAAACAAGATTTGAGTGATTTAATTAGAAATTTTGGCAAAGCTGGAGTCTATTATTATCAGGTATTAAGAGGAATTGATAATAGAGAAGTTATAACAGAATTTGAGCCGAAGACTGTTAGCTGTGAAAATACTTTTGATAGAGATCTGGATGAAGTAAATGAAATTTTAACAGAATTAAAACAACTAATTGAGCGTTTGATTAATCGCCTTGCCCTAAAAGGGATAACTGCTAAAAATATATTTATCAAAATAAAATATGATAACTTTGAAGTCATAACTCGCTCCTGCCCTTTACCGGAACCTACAGCTGATCGCACTATTCTTTATGAAAATGCGGAGAAACTCCTTCTTGCTAATTGGGATAACTCTCGTAAAATAAGATTATTAGGTGTAGGTGTAGGTAAACTTGATTCAGAAAGAATAGTAAAGGATGTGCAAATGGAAATTCCTATATAAAACTTAGCTATTTTGAGACCTTTACAGCTCGGGAAGATTTTTGCCACCAATTACTAAGAACAATCAGAACCAAGCCAATCAATGTGGCAGGATAAATATGCTCCTTTAAAAAGATAGAGATAAAGATGAGTGATAGGAAAGGAGTTAAGAAGATAAGGTTAGCTGTAGAAGCAGTACTTTTACTGTATTCCAGAGCTTTTTGCCAGAGAAGGAAAGTTAAGCCCATCTCAAAAATTCCTACATAAATTCCTCCTAAAATTCCATAACCTATACTTGCCTCAGCAGTAAATAGACCCTGGTAATTCAATTTTCCCAGCACTAATGCATATAAACTGGTAGCTAGGGTACCAATTAAGAAATTACCTAAAATTTTTTGAATAGCAGAAAGACTATCTTTCATATTTAATATCCAGTAAAAAGCCCAGACAAATGATGTAGAAACAGCCAAAAGAGAGCCCAGAGGATCATCAAACTGAAATTCCCAGAATCTTCCTTGAGTTGAGACTATAAGAACACCAAAGAAGCTTAAGAACAGAGCAATGATATCTTTCATTTTTAGTTTTTGTTTTAGTAATAGAGCAGAAAGAAAAGAAAGAACTATAGCCCAGGTATAATTAAGTACCTGTGCTTCTTGAGCTCTGAGACGACGATAAGCTTCAAAAAGCATCAGATAATAAATAAAAGGATTCAAAAGACCAGATAGAACCCGTATTTTCCAGTTAAAAGATCTAGCTTTATCCTTTGTATTTTTAGTATTGGCGAAAAAAACAACAGCTAAGAAAATAGTGGCACATAAAGATGAGATTAAGAGTAAACCAAGAGGTGTTAGATGTTTAAGAGTTAATTTAAATGCTGTAGAAACCGTTGACCAGGCAAGAATAGCTCCAAATGCATAATACAGTGCTTTTTTAGATATTTTATCCATAAGATTAAAAAAGCCTGCCCCTTTTAATTTTTAAGGAACAGGCTTTAAGTTTGACACGATAATCTATTGTATCTGTTTTAAGATATTGGTATATTCTTTTTCCAGAGCCTTGTTATTCAATTTTTGTGCTGCATAGATAACGAATTGCACTGGCATTTTATTCGTTTCATCATATTTATACCATTTTTGTGCATAATCGGCTAGTTCATCCCATCTTTCCATAGAATTTAAGAGAATAACAATATTTTCATAATAGATATTGTCTTCTTTGATATCAAGAAGTTGTTTAAGATAATTTAAAGCAGCTTCATTATCATTGAGTTTGACAGCAATATCATAAGCCGTAGCTAAAGCGTCAGGATTTCTTGGTTCTATAATCAGAACAAGTTGGATAGTATTATTAGCTTTATCATATTGTTCCGTGGCATAATAGCAATCGGTCAAGACAAGCAAATTCTTGATATTAGTAGGGTCTTTATCTTTAACCTTTTCAAAAAGAGGAATAGCATTTTCATATTCTTGTTTATTATAATAATAAACTCCGAGATTCATCATTACTTCAATATCTTCTGGATTTCGTTGATATAGTTTGAAAAGAATTTCTCCAGCTTTTTCCATATCCTTAAGTTCATTCTGATAGATATTAACCAGCATATTAAGTGGCTTCATTTCTGTGGTATCCATTTCTGCAGATTGTTCAAAAATCTTAATTGCTTGCTGAGTGTTACCAGCATTCATTTCTTCAATTCCTTTATTGTAAACACGAGTCCAAGCACTGGCTTTCCTTTTTTTCATATCTCGGATTGCAGCTAATTCGTCTTCCTTTGGTTTTTCATATTTTTCCATAATACTGATAGCTTTGTCGTAATATTCATAAGCCATTTTGTTGTATTCTACTGCCTTTTCCGGATTTTGTTCTCCATAATATAGATAAATATCAGCCACTCTTCGCAAAGCTATAGCATGATCAGGATTATCCTGTAACACACGATTATAATATTTAAGCGCTTCTTCCACATTTTGTTGAGAGTAATAAACATTAGCTGTTTTCAAATCTACATTGGCTTGTGGACTAAGTTTATGTCTGGTAGTCGCACAACCAGTTAAAAACAGCAATACTACTAAGGTAAGAAGAAAGATTCGTTTCATTTAAATGACTCCTTTTCTTAAATATGCACTTTAAGAAATACACTAATCTTAAACGAGGTGTTAAGTCAAGTATTTTTCCCAAAAGTCTATAAATAATGCATTAAATTAAGAGAGGTATTATATTATTTTTCCAGGAAATTGATAAACGAGAAGGAATAGATAAAAAATCTTGACCAAAACCGGGTTTATAAATAAAAAGTAAAAAATAAACCTTTAATCCGAGCCAGTGAGCCGGAAAGGAGTATAAAAAATGGAATCTACACCTCAATTCGTAGGTAGAAGCCTTTATGACTTAGATGACTATTCTGCCGACGAAATAATGTATATCCTGGAAGCTGCGAAAGGTATGAAAGAAATCAATCTTCGGGAATACAAAAAAATCCCTACCCTACGTGGCAAAACTGTATGTACTCTATTTATAGAGGAGAGTACGCGTACCCGAATGAGTTTTGAACTTGCTGCCAATAGATTAAGCGCTGATGTAGTCAGTTTTCAAGCTCCAGTTTCTTCCCTAAAAAAAGGAGAAAGCCTACAGGATACGGTTAATACTCTCAATGCAATGGGAATAGACCTCTATTGTATACGACACAGCAGTCCTGGAAGTCCTCAACTGGTGCATAAATATTCTGGAAAACCAGTCATCAATGGGGGAGATGGAAAACATGCTCATCCTACCCAAGCTTTATTAGATATCTTTTCTATCTGGGAACGCCTAGGAAATCTTAAAGGAGTCAAAATCACTATCGTAGGAGATATCATAAACAGTAGAGTAGTACGTTCTGATTTAATTGGGATGAGTAAACTGGGAATGGAAGTAACGGTCTGTGGACCTCGCACACTTATGCCTGCTAATATGGAAGAGATTTATGGATGTAAAGTGGAATATGACTTAGCAGAAGCCTTGAAAGATGCAGATATCGTTATGGGTTTAAGAATGCAACTGGAAAGGATGACGGAAGGTCTTTTCCCCAGTTTGGAAGAATATAGTCGTCATTATGTTCTTTCTAAAGAAACGATTAAATATGCTAAGAAAGATGCTCTAATTATGCATCCAGGTCCTATGAACCGGGGAATAGAAATTTTACCTGAGATAGCTGATAGTGAACAAAGTATCATAGTTGAACAAGTGGCAAATGGTGTGGCAGTTAGAATGGCACTTATGTTTCTTATTCTTGGTGGTAAGCTATAAAGGAGGGAAAAATGACTACACTAATAAAAAACGGAATTGCCTATATCAATAAGCGCTTTAATCGTAGAGATATATTGCTCAAAAATGGGAAAATTCAAAGAATAGCACAAGCAATTAATGGAATAAAAGTAGACCAAGTGATAGATGCAAGTGGCAAATATGTTTTTCCTGGTTTTGTAGATATTCACACTCATTTACGAGACCCTGGCCATACTTATAAAGAAGATATTGCTTCTGGCACTCGTGCCGCTGCTCATGGAGGTTTTACCACTCTCTGTACTATGCCTAATACAGAACCAGTAGTGGATAATATAGCTTCAGTAGATTATGTTCAGCGTAGAGCAAAAGACCTTGGTTCTGCAAAAGTTTATGTTATTGGAGCTATCACTAAGAAAAGTGAAGGACTGGAAATAAGCGAAATGGCAACAATGAAATCAGGAGGTATTGTTGCCGTCTCTGATGACGGTAATTGTGTTCAAAATTCCAAATTAATGCTCAATTGTATGCGTTATGCTACTAATTTTGGGTTACCTCTTATCGTTCACGCAGAAGATTATAATTTGAGTGGGAAAGGACAAATTAATGCCGGAAAAGTAGCTACGAAACTCGGACTTACTGGCATTTCCCCATTAGCAGAAGAAGTTATTGTCGCACGGGATATTATGTTAGCAGAAAACTGTGGAGCACAATTACATATTGCACATATTACTACTGCTCGTTCTATAGAACTAGTGAGAGAAGCAAAAGAACGAGGTGTTAAGGTGACATGTGAAGTTACACCTCATCACCTTTTGCTTACTGAAGATGCCTGTCAGAATTTTGATACCAATACTAAGATGAAACCTCCACTGAGAACGGAAAAAGATCGCCAGGCTTGTATAAAAGCATTAAAAGAAGGTATCATTGATTGTATTGCTACTGACCATGCTCCTCATGCAGATTTTGAAAAAACCAGAGAATTTGACCAGGCTCCTTTTGGAATCATTGGTTTAGAAACAGCGTTTCCTGTGCTTTATCATTATTTAGTTAAACCGGGATATATATCACTGGAAAGATTGATAGAAGCTTTAACTTCTGCACCTGTTAAGATATTAAATCTTCCTGAAAATGCTTTAAAAACTGGATATCCTGCGGATTTAACTATTATAGACCTTAATGCCGAAACCACCTTTACTCCTGTGTCTATCCTTTCTAAGAGCAAAAATACACCCTGGCTTAATCAAACGGTGTCCAGTAAAATATTATATACTTTTTTGGAAGGAATTCAAACCTGGAAGGCTGACTAGTGCAGTATAAGATTTTACCAGTAGAAAAAGTAGAAAAAATTAGAACTAACTACATTCAAATAACTATTAATGACGAGGAATTTGCCTCACAATGCTCACCCGGCAATTTCTTTCAGATCAAAGCTGCTCTTGCATCCCAAAACAGGCGTCTTTTTAAACCTATAAGTGTTTTTCAGGTAGAGGGTTATCATATATCTTTTATTATTAAAGTTATAGGTCCAGGAACCAGAGCTTTAGCTTCTCTAGAATCAGGTGAAAAATTGATGATTTATGGACCTCTGGGAAATTCATTTCCTTTAGTTCAGGATAGTAATATCCTTTTAGTAAGTGGAGGAACAGGTTATCCACCTCTAGCCTATTTGAAAAGTAAGCTTGATTCTTCTAATAATATTCTTTTTTTAGATGGCGGAGCTTCAAAAGATGATATATTTCCCTGTGATTATGCTTATACTATAGATGGAAGCCTTGGAATCCAGGGTATGGTAACTAAAGATATAGCGGAATTCCTAAAAAAAGAATCCTTTGACTGTGTCTATAGCTGTGGTCCTATTTCAATGCTCAAAACTCTTGCTCAAATAGTTTCTCAAGCAAAACAATATGTTTCTATGGAAGCATATATGGCTTGTGGGATGGGAGTTTGTTATGGTTGTGTAATCCCTACTATTGATGGATATAAAAGAGTTTGTTATGATGGACCTGTCTTTGAAGCGGAAACAATTCTTTGGGCAGAATTATGAATGATATCTCTACTTCTCTTGGCAAAATTACATTAAAGAGCCCTATATTGAATGCTTCAGGGACTTTCGGAACCGAATACTTTAATTTCTTTGAGCAAGAAGTTCTGGGAGCTTATGTAACTAAAACAATTACCCTGAAACCTAAAGAGGGAAACCCATCTCCGCGACTTTATGAAACGGAAACTGGATTATTAAATGCAATTGGCTTGCAGAATCCAGGTTTAAAATCCTTTCTCAATAATGATTTATTTGAACTTAAAGATTGTCTAACAATTCCTTTGATAGTTAGTTTTTCTGGTGCTACTGAGGATGAATTTATTAGAGTGATGGAAGCTCTGGAACTACATTCCGGAATTTGTGGTTATGAGATAAATATCTCCTGTCCTAATGTAAAAAATGAAGGAATCGCTTTTGGAACTGATTCGGATATTGTTTTCAACCTGGTAGAAAGACTGGCTGAATTAACCGAAAGAGAATTGATTGTAAAGCTGAGTCCTAATGTTGCTGATATTGCTTTAATCGCTCAAGCGGCAGAAGCAGGAGGTGCAAGTGCTCTTTCTTTAATAAATACCCTTTATGGTATGGCAATAGATTGGGAAACAGGTAAATCAAGACTTTCAACTCCAGTTTGTGGTTACAGCGGAATGGGAATTAAACCTGTAGCTCTTGCCTTAACTTATCAAACCACCAGAGCGGTAAAAATTCCAGTTATTGCAATGGGTGGAATTCATTCCTGGCAGGATGCTCTGGAATTTTTTTATGCTGGTGCTTCTGCTATTGCTATTGGGACAGCTAATTTTAGTAATCCTTTAACTATCCCTGAAATTCATCACGGTCTTCAAACTTTTCTGAAACAGCATAACTTGAATCTAAGGGATATTATTGGTAAAGTAAATTGAGCCTACAGAGGTATAAATAATAAAAAGTAAGTATAATAATGATTCCATAAGTTAGATAAGCATTTTAAGCTTGACAAATATCCAGGATAGTTTAAATTATAAATAGTTAATTGTTCTTTCAAAATTTTAGAGGGGGTGATTTGGTTTCGACAGGGAACCAGAATGTGAGTGATGCATGCCGGAGATGCTGTCCACTCCGTTATCAAGCAGCAGCAAAAATTAACTGCAAACTACAATTGCGCATTAGCAGCATAGGCTGCTACGTTTAACCTGTCCGAACCGACGGGATGGGATTAAGCGTCGGAACAGTTCGGTTGCACCGGCATAAACGCCCATAAGTGCCGGTTAAGATTTATGGGCTTGGTCGTAGCAGGTCTGAGCATCTTTCACTGCTATGACGACATTTAAAGACGCCTAAGCATGTAGATTCGCTCATAATCGGTTTTTTGGACGCGGGTTCGATTCCCGCCACCTCCACCATTAATATTTGTTAAACAATGAGTAGCGATTCTTTTCTCAAATAATATTAATTTATTCCTACATACATAATTAAAATATTTAATACCATTCATTTTATATCAACTTTTATTGGTCTTCATTTTATAAGAGTTCCTAGCATAGTATGCGTTCTCACTTATTTTTTTCAATTTTGTCACATTTTTTTAAAAATCAGCGTTTTTGATGTCCTGCGATATTATGATTTTTTCAAATGAAATTTCACGACTTTTTCAAATGGATTTCTTAATCGTTATCAGCGGAATAAGTTATGGATTTCTGATCCCAAATTGATACAACGAGGCTGAATAAAGGAAAATATCACGATTATTCCAACTGGACCTTGCATTTCATTATATGGTTTGTGATTATGGTTAGCATTTATACTATCTGATTGTTTTTCAAGACATCTATATTTATCGTCATATTGAGCGAAAAGGACTTGACCACCTTATCTACGGGTTCTAGGTAAAACCCATAAGTTAAAAGTCTGGTAACCGAGAAGGATGTCAAGATAACCAAGCAAAACAAAAGTAGCAAAGGACAGGCAACGCTGAAGGAGATGGTTCAATCAGGCTTTCAAATCATTATGGTGCACGAAAATAGGACTAAACAACCAATATAGGTGGATACTGCAGGACGACAACTGAACTGTTTATTTGAATTGCTAGATTGTTGATTAATCATTACTTGAGTTTGATACCTGTATTACGATAAGCAATTGTCTATCTTATTAAAGTTACCTTTCTAATGCTTACGTTTTTACCATTTACTATCAGATTAACAAAGTATATTCCAGATGAGCATCTGAAATTATCTGTATCTCTACCATCCCAGTATGTGAACTGCTCGCTTGTTTTCTTTGGGTCTAGTATAATACTTTTCACCCTCTGCCCCTTGATGTTATAGATTGTGATGATCGCATTGTTAACGTTCTCAGCCCTATCACTTACACTGTTTAGGGTACTCACTCTGATATTGGTAAAGACGCTAAAGGGATTAGGATAAGCTGTAAGACTGAGTGCAGGAATTTCCGGAGCTGTAGGATCGTCATTAGCCACAGGTGGAGCTCCAAACTCAAATGCCCCCATGTCTATACGGCCATCCCAGACGCGCCAGTTACCTGCCAGATCATAAGGAGGTAAGAACAAACCCAATGTATCAGGTGTGCCGCTGTTAACACAGGGAGATGCGGCAGAAAGGCTGTAGAAGAGCGGATTGTGGATATCATCACCACCCAGAAATAGAGGGTTACCCGTGATATTGCTGTCGGAATAGTTTACCGTGCTCCCGGGACCTTGCCAGATGTCGCTATAACCATTTCTGATCAGGTTGTTGTTGAGAGTCAGCGTGGTAGGAATACCTGTCCCATCCATAGGATTGATGGCTATTTCCACCGAACGATCATTGTAGAAGATGCTGTTTGAGATTGTTACATTCCCATTTACCATCAGTGCCTCACCATTACCGGTATGTCCGGCAAAAGTGCAATTGATAATATGCATCTCTGGATATGTATGACCAACTATTAACACTCCTCTTTCGTTGCAGTTTATGTTCGAAAACAAACAGTTCCGAAACGTATAATACTGTTGAAATGTGGGATTTGACACTCCACCGAAACTAAGAGCCTGCGAATCATCATCTGCCATTGATAGATTAGTAAAAATTGAGTTCTCGACAGTAATACTCTCTCCTGCTGATATCCAGATAAGTGGATAGCCCCAAACCTCTAAACTTTCAAATGTGTTCGCTGCATTTCTAAAGATCGAATTTTTGATTATACCAGTCATTCCACCTTGGCAGGCAACCAAACCATGTCTATCAGTAATAATGTTCTCTATGATAACATTATCCCACACGGTATTTATAGGAGTTGCGATATGTATTACTGCATTCTCATCGGGATAAAGTTCATGCATTCTGAGGTTCTTCAGATGCAGTGATTCTTCCTTATGACCCCAGATAGCACAACTGTTGTTTGATCCGGCAGAAGTGATGGACAAGTCCTCCAGACAGGCGTGAGTTTGATAGAAACTGGTGAAGACTTTTAAAGCATTGTATTGCACGTTGGCATAAGCAGGGTCCATCTCTCCCACTATCTGGGTTTCATCAATTCCCGCCCCTTGAACCTTTACCCAGCTTTTCAATGGAATTGGAAATACTTGCTGGTTGGCAGTTCGAGAAT
>Ga0265294_10001744_pt1 | contig 29213 bp, 38 predicted proteins | sample MunlanPumphouse3_FD_192504 | JGI IMG/M metagenome (GOLD analysis project Ga0265294, IMG submission 192504) | Groundwater microbial communities from a municipal landfill in Southern Ontario, Canada - Pumphouse #3 | ecosystem: Environmental > Aquatic > Deep subsurface > Groundwater | place...
ATCCGCGAGAGGTATCTGATCGCCCAGGCTATCCCCGCCCAGGCTCCCAGCGTAAAAATTATCACCGCAGCCGCACCGAAGTTGAAGGTCGCCTTGCGCTGGTTCCATGTCCAGCGTTTCTCAGACAGTCCCAGCGGCCTGATGCTGCTGATCGTACCCTCTGAGCGGTCGATGTAGAAGACCTTGCCCACTTATTTCACCTCGCTTTCCACTGGAAAAAGCTTGTGCTCCAAGATCATTGCTAAACCGTCCACCGCCCCGTATAACAAGCCATAGCTTAGATAGATATTGTCTTTGGACTCTGCCTTCTCCAGCATTGCCCGGAGTTTTTCTGTTATCTGCTTGCGCTCGCTGTTGGTCATTGCCATGGTTAACTGGCCTCCCTCGCTTCCTGCACCGGCTGCCATCCCTTGATTAGCACCAGCACAGCGTTCAGTTCCTTGCGCGGAATGTCCCGGTAGCTGGGGACCGCGAACCTGGCGTAAATCTCCCGATAGAGCCAGCTAAAATACTGCTTGCTCCGGGCCTTATAGTCGTCCCCCAAAAGCTGCCTGATTCTGGTCGCAACGGCGAACCTGATGATAGCGGCCTGCCTGCTGTTGACCAGGATTTCCTTTTCGACGGTCGTCTCCAGGGTGACTATGCGGTTTTCCACCGTGTCAATCCGGTCGCTCTGTGCCTCTACCGCTACCAGCAGGGACTTTGCTATCTTGATTGCGGCAACGTCCGGGGTCAAGGCATCGGCTTGATACATGCCGGTTTTTCGGATTGATGGGATTACTTCGTGGGTGATCCAGCGCTTGAAGGCTTTTAATGCTGTTAGCCTTTCTTCGATTGCGTCTTGCGGCTGGTTGCCCTTTTGTGGCTGCATGTTAAAAAGCAGACTATAGAGGCCGGGTTCATTTATGACCATCATTTCTTGGTTGCCGCCAGGGGTGTTAATTTGTGACACACCCTTTTCGTCACTGTCTAATTTTCCCGTTGACCGCCTGTAGTTAGTGTCTCCGAAGATTTCACATACGTCCTTTGCCACAAACCACGGCTCACCGTCTTTGACGATGGTCCTGACCTGCTGCTCCTGGTAGTTGAATGCCTTTTGGAGTGATTTCACCATGCTTTCCTCCTTTGCGTGTTTTAGCTGGCTGTCTTCCGCGCCTTCTCATGCTTTCGTGCATTTATCCACTCAATAAAATCTTGCTTTATAACCCGCCTCGACATGCCAATCTCAAAGTTTGGGATTCCCCCTTTCTCGACCGGCTCTCTAAGCAAGTCGTACACTTTCCGCCGGGATATCCCAAGGTAGTCGGAAATATGCTGGGCGGTTATGGTTTCCGGCAGGGTTTCCAGTGTGTAGGGTTGCTTTGGCACGTTTACCACCTCGCTTTTCTTGACTTAATCGTGTTGCGCGTCGTTTCAGATGCAGTTCCATGCTGGCCCCCTAAATGCAATCAGTTCCGGTAGGCGGGGCACTCCTTGCTTTGCGACCCCGCACAACTCCGGGCAAAATAAAAAGCTCGTCGAAAGATGCTTCTGGAAAAACCTTTAGCGCGCCGGCTATAAAAGCGCGGCCAGGTCCATTATGCCCTTCTTTAACGCGCCACACTTGAACCCTATCAATACTCATTTTTTCAGCTAGTTCGGTATCGCTCCAGCCCTTAATTGACTGTAACTTTTCAAACGCATTGCGATTTAGTTTAATCATGTTCTCACCTCCGTTATGCGTACTCGCAATATTAATATATCATAGGTTGTGCGCATGTGCAATAGATTTTTATAAAATAATTCGCTGTCGCAACATATTTTTTATTGCGCGTGGGCAATATAATATATATCCTAAGCGTGAGGGGTTGGTTAGCGTGGGAAAAACAGAATTTGGTGATTATATAGGTAGGCTAAGGACAGGGCGCGGCTATGTAAGTCAAAGGCAATTGGCCATAGATGCTGGTGTAAGCCCATCTACCGTTAAGCGCATAGAAGATGGGTCGCAGCGCGCAGAGCCTGACACATTAAGAAAACTGGCTCCCCATCTCGGCGTAAGTTATAAAGCCCTTTTAGAAAAGGCGGGCTATTCAGAAGGCGTTGACGAAAACGACATAGAACATAGCTGGCCTGAAGGGATCAGGGTCCTACGCCGGGCAGATGAAAAGCTAACGCTAGAGAAAAAGAAAACACTTTTGAAACTTATGAATGCATACACGGACGCAGAGGGGAAGAAATGAAGCCGGTTAGGACAAGAGCTAGTTTTGCGAGGGCACAGGCGCGGCAGTTTGCTAGGGAATTTTACCTAAACAGTCCACCCGTAAACGTAGAGGAGTTAATAAAAAACTTTGCCAGCATTATCTGGACAAGGGAAGTAAATGACGGACTGACAATATTTAACGAAAAAAACAGCCGTTACTTTGTTTTTATAAACCACAATAACAATAACGGGAGGCTCAATTGGACATTAGCTCACGAGTTGGGTCATATTGTCCTTGATCATTTCGTTTATTATGATCTAGGCTACTTAACCAGTGAGGGAGAAAAAATCCTAGACCGCGAAGCAAATATTTTTACGGCTGAGATACTGCTTCCGGAAAAGTGGATTTGGAGATACTGTGATCTGCCTTTAACCGTTCAAAAAATAGGCAGGGCAAAGGACTTGTTAGAAGTAAGTTGGGAAGCGCTAATAAACAGGATAGATGATCTAGGCATAACCAGCAAGCAAGAAATCAGAAGAATGTTTAACGAATATAGAGAGCCAGCCGAATCAGTATTTTATTAATCCGCCAAGTGGCGGTTTATGTGCTTTATGGGGCGATTCGACAAAAGGCGACAAATTATTATAACAGTTTAATCTTAAAATATGTTTTGAGGCACCTTGTAATTGTGTTAGAATAATTCCCAAAGCTAAGGGCGGGGTGATCGTCTTGAAGGGTTCCGTACGTAGGCGAAATTGTACCTGCAAAAAGAAAAGGTGCACCTGTGGAGCTAAATACTTCTATGTCATTGATACCGGGAAAAACCCAGCTAACGGCAACAGAAAACAGAAATCCAAAAGTGGTTTTAGCACCCAAGCAGAGGCATGGGACGCCTGTAATGAAGCAATTTATGAACTTAAAAACGGAACATATGTACATGAATCAAACGCTATTTTTAAGGACTTTTCTCAGGAATGGCTTGTCCATTATCAGAAAAAACACAGAATAAAAGTAAGCACGGTAAGGATTAGGCGACACGAGATCGGATTGCTTATGCCATACTTTGCCCACATTAGAATTAAAGATATTACAAAGAAAAAATACCAGGAGGCGTTAAATGATTTAAAAGACAAGGATTACGCAGACAACACCCTTTCCGGCGTTCATGCAACAGGTAGGATGATTTTTAAAATGGCAATGGAATACGACATGATCAAAAAAGATCCCACTCAATACGCAATGGTGCCCAAGTCTCCAAAAACAGTAGAAGAGTTGGAGGCGGGAAAGGAAATTCCCTCTTACCTGGAAAAAGAGGAGTTGTCCCTTTTTTTAAAGATGTCCAAGGAAAAGGGGTTGGATAAAGACCACGAGACATTTATGTTATTGGCATACACCGGCATGCGTGTAGGAGAACTATGCGTCCTAAAGTGGGCCGACATAGATCACGAAAACTGCACAATAAGTATAACAAAAACGTATTATAACCCAAACAACAACACCGTATTATATGGCTTACTGCCGCCCAAAACAAAAGCCTCAAAGCGCGTCATAGAGGTAGATGAAGTTGTTTTATCTCTGCTGGACAGGCATAAAAGCCGCCAGAAACCGGCGAAGATGAGACTGCGGGACGTTTATCTTGATGAAGATTTTGTGTTTGCAAACACAAAGAGGTTTCCAGGTTACCCAGAACTCATTAAAACCGTAGAAAATCGAATGCGCCGGCTGTTGAAGTTGGCCGGATTAAACCAAGAACTCACCCCTCACTCCCTGCGACATACCCACACTTCGCTACTGGCTGAGGCCGGGGTCAGCTTGCCACAGATAATGGACCGCCTTGGGCACGTTGACGATGATACCACCAAAAAGGTTTATTTGCATGTTACCAAAACAATGAAAAAAGAAGCCTCTCAAAAGTTTTCCGAACTAATGAAAGGCCTCTAATGCGAATTTTTTGCACTCCGTGATCATTTCGTGATCATGGGGAGCAGTTAGGGCAACCGGCCCCTTTGTTTACAAGGGCTCCATGCCTCTTATTACATCATACCGCCCATGTTGTCGCATTTTGAAACATTGGGGAACTGTGGTCCCGATTGTGGCATGTGGTCCGCCACAACAAAGAGATTTCCAAGATATTACTGCAACCCAAGGGAACACTTTACATTAGTTATTTATGCGCTTCGGTGATCATTTGGTGATCACAGAAAACAACCCCGGCCTGTGCCGGGGCAGTGGATTATTTCTTTTTCATCATCCCCGCCGCTCCAGCGAGGAATATGATTCCACCTATGATCGCCCCCGGAAGGCCCATAAACACCGTAAGCAGTATTGGTATAGTAAGCATCACCGTGAGCGCACAGCCCGTTTTTTGTATGTTTTTGCCAGCGTCTTGCATTTTCTTGCCAGCATCTTGCATATTTTTTCCCGCTTCTTCATCTTTTGCAGGTTCAGTCATTTTGACACCTCCGGTTCTTTTTAAATTCAAACACTTTCGCCGCCTTCCGCTGATATCCTGCCCATTCGACAAAATATCCCATAATGTTACAACGCTCACCGCCTCCCGTCCGGGTAGAACCCAAACATCCGCTTGAAATGTTCCTCCCGCTTCTTCTCTGCCGCCTGCCGTTTGTGTTCCCTCTCGACCTCTACCTGCCAGCCCGACATACCCTGCCGCCGCTCAGATTCGACCAGAGCGCGGGCTATTTCGCGGGCAATGTGGCGATACATTCGATCACCCCTATCTCACAATGTCAAAATACATACAGTCCTCGTCGCTAACCTCAATGGTCCTTTCTTCCTCCGGCCCCAGGACATATTCCTCCTGCCCGCAGCAAAACTCGATAGTCAATTCGCCGTTAAGTTGGTTTTTGATATGCAGCTTCAAGGGTATCACCTCCTAAATATATTGTCTATACGATCCATATTTTGTCAATAGGTGTTTTATGCGGGGAAAAGAAAAACCGCCCGGAGGCGGTGTTAAAACTCGCTATATTTGTCATCTACCGTCAACCCGATCTCGCTGTCATAATCAGCTTCAACGATCACATACCCGCCAACAAAGCGGTATCCCTTTTCCAGCACGTACTTCACCGGCACAGGGACTTCGTAGCCGTCCATCTGCCCCGATGCTTCGGCCAGGTGCAACTCCAGCACGCACATAATGGCGTGTCCACCGTCAAGCAGGTAGGCATGATAGGGCTTTAGTTCCTCCGGCAACGCTCCGGGGTATGTCCGCTTGCGTACCATATGTGCTATGTCTTGCAGGGATTTTCTCATTGGGCATTCTCCTTTCTATATCCGAGGCCATCTTTGTCCAGGCGCTCTAACAGCACCGACAGCCTTTTGTGATTCAGTTCCGTTCCGACAAACCTTTTTCCTGCCCGCTGTGCGTTCACTCCAACAAGTCCCCGGCCCATGCACAGATCCCCGATGCAGGCATAGTCCTCATTAGCGCAAATCCAGGAAATAATATCCTCCTCGTCCATGCCGTCCAGCTTCAGATTCTTTCTTTTCGCCCCGCCCCTGACCACATAGCAGAGGTGGTCTTTTTTATGATAATAGGTGCTGTTGTAAAACGTCACGGCCCGGTACATCCGCTTCATTTCCATGATAAACTCAGCCAGATATTCCTTGCCTATCTCAATATAACAGGTAGTCGGCGCAATTTCCCCGATGCACTCAAATAGCCGCCTATAAAACTGTTCAAAACTGTTCTGGTGGTCCGTGCGCCCGGCCTTTGTGTAAAACGTGTTCAGGTTCCCCCGGTTCCAGGGAGGATCCACAAAGATTAAATCAGCCGCCAGCATAAACTCTGGCAATGGGTCAAATATATTATGTACCTTTACCTTGCTACCGTCATCAAAAACGGCTATCTCATTATCCCCGATGGGATGCCGTAGGTAAGCATCCCCATAGTTCCACCTAGACACCCTCGTCCACCTCGATCATTTCCCATGCTTTGGAATATATCTGGCGCTTGAAAAGTTCTGCAATGCCGGTGATCTGCTTCAGCCGGAACACTTCCTCCAGTTCCATGCCCAACCTTTGCGCTATCTCGCCGTCATCAACTCCTTGTTCCACCAGTGCCCGGACAAGCTCGCCCATAAGCTCCACCTGATGGACGCCCCTGGCCCGGTTGAACTGAACCGTTGCCGCCATGCGCTGGCTGATGTCGTGGTCAAGGACAATGATGGGTATTTCCTTCGCCTCCAACCAGTCGCGAAATATCAGGTAGCGGTGAAAGCCGTCGATGATAATATACTTTTCTATATCAGCGTCCCATATCGTGACCACGGCGAAGCAGAACCCGTTAGACAGGATAGACTCCTCCAGCAGAGCCATGTTGTTACTGGCCACCGCGTTAGGATTATAGGTGTTGGCCTGCACCTGGTCAATGTCAACTACCCGCACGCCCAGCAGAGGCAACTTGACCGGCCCCTTCTTTGTTTCAATAATCATAGCAGCGCCCTCCATTTTTCGATCATCGCTTCCCGCGGATCCGGCTTATTGTCCACCGGCAGGTTGTTCTCGTAGTCGTTCAGGACCAGCTGCCTGCACTGCTGCCGCGCCACGTACCGGTTATTCAGTTGTTTGCCAAACCGCTTCTCAAAGATAGGCTTCTTCTCCGGGTCCGGGTAGGTGGCAAGCAAAAAATCACGGTATCCTATCCACGTTTCAAATCCCTTCGGCAGCTTCTGCACCCGCAGCATTTTACTGTCCTTGCCATACAGGTTACCAATGCTGATGCCCTTGATCCGCTTCAGTAGCCGGTCATATGTTTTCGGCTCAAACTCAGGCAGCTCCACCAGCGCCTTGAAAGACTTCTCATGGATGAGACTGGAAACACGGATCTCCTGCAGTCCCATTCCCTTCTTATGCATGTAGTCGTATATCTTGGAATATTTCAGTCTTTCGTCGTAGATATATTTCCACACATCATGGAAGTTCCAGTCGTATAGAGGATAGAAAGAGGCGCTTCCGCGCTTCATTTTTGTACACCAGTACACGTTTTTATATCCGGGGTTTTTCGATACCGCCCGCCAGCGGTTAGGACTTTCAGTAGCCCGCAGGCCAACCAGGAAGGCAGTATTCTCGCGACTGTTCTGGAAGTTCTCCAGCGCATCATAGAAACCAAACCCCTTGTTTTTGTCCCTGATGGTTTCCTTCTCTGCTGGCCATGGCCTGTGTTGGATAGAATCTTTCCGCTTACTCCGCATCCATATTTTATGTTTGCCTGCCTCCCAACATATTAGCTGGCCCTCTACCAGGCTGGTAGCGTTGGTCAGGGCAAATTCTATCTGCAGCCACAGCGGAATTGTGTTCTCCGGGTACAGGCTCAGGATATACTCTATCTGCTTAATCGTGCTATCGTAAACAACCTCCTCGTCAAGGAAGAAAACTCCTATCCGCCTGCCCCTCCGGTGGGCCTCTGTCAGCGCCAGGTGTGCCAGGACGGTGCTATCCTTGCCGCCGCTGATGGACACGATGATATTTTCAAACTCATCAAATATGTACGTAAACCGCTCCCTGGCAGCATCCAGCACGGTCCTATTTATATAGACTTGCCTGAGCATAGATGGCCTCCAATCTAGCCCGCCATTTCGCAAACTCATTTATGATCACGGTGTCTATGGGCAGGACGGTGCTTAAATATTTAACCCTGCTCATACCGGTCGCTCCCAGGAAGTCGTTCATGTTCAGCCGGCGGAAGTGTGTATCAATAACGATGTAGTCGCCCTTACCGGTTATCTCCTGGTACGACAGGACGTTTTCCAGCTTGAACCGCTTGTTCCGGGCCACATACAGCTTGTCCGGCTCGACGGCCTTTTTCTTCATATCGCCAGCCAGCAGCTGCAGGTTTCGGGGGATCGTGTCCGGGTCCTTCTCGCCCAGGCCGTCAAACAGCTGTTGCTTCTTTTTCTCGTATCGCTCCCAGTCTTTCTCGGTTATGTCCACGTTGATAGCTTCCAGCCTGACTTTTACTGGCTTAATCCTGATATCCTCGTTCTGCAGGTAGACATAATCAAAACCCTTGCCCTTGTACTTCCCTTTGTTTTCAAAATCCAGCAAGATCGTGAAATCATCTTTGTTCTCAATGATCGGGAAATACTCAAAGATAATGCGGTGCGGCGTCTGGTTCAGGTAGTGGTGGGCGCAGTTGTAAATAAGCTCGCTTCGGTTCTGTGTCCTCATGCAGCCGTCCATGATTATCAGGCTGCTACTGTCTATCTCTTCAAGCAGGCGGTAGAAGTATTTATACATTTCAATATCGGCGTACTCTATGTATTCGATATAGCAATCAGTTTTGTATTTAACCGGGAAGCCGCGCCAATAAAAGCAGAATACCTTTTTAATGTCGTTGCTTTGCAGGTAGCCGTCAATTTCCTTTTGCTTCTCCCTCGGGCCTAGTCCTATGCGTATCACAGCGATTTAATCAACTCCTTCAACTTCCCCTTTTTGTCCTTCACCTTTTCAACCTCGCCTTTAAACTCAGCCACCACACTGCCCTTTTTCGCCAGGGCATCGGCTATCCGGTCATCTATGCTGTCAGTACACTGGATGTCTATATATGTAACCTTGTGCGCTTGGCCGATCCGGTGGCAGCGATCTTCAGCCTGCAACCGCTCAGAGTATTTGAAATCATTGTTGTAGTATATACCATAATGCGCCTCATTCAGCGTCAGCCCGTGCCCTGCGCACTTCGGGGTCCCGACAAAGAACCTAGCGCCGGAGTGAAATCTTTCTTCCTCTTTGTTTCGCTGCTTCTCGCTCAGGCCGCCGTGATAGGTGGCTACGTTCTCCGCTCCGAAAACACCGGTCAATGCCTCGGTGATATGTTCAATATCATACCGATACTTGCACCATATAATGATTTTCTCTCCTGCCGGTATGCTATTCACTATATCTAAAAGGACTTCAATCCTCTTGTGTTCAAATTCAAGTTTTTCAAACTTACCCCTGCTTATTCGCCTATTCCAGAACCCGCAGACTATCTCCTGCAGGAACGTGAACAGCCTGAATATAGCGATAGAATCAATATCGTCATCAGCCAGCGACATGAAAACCTCATCTTTCGCCGCCTCGTAAGCAAGCCGCTGTTGCATCGTCATCCTGAAATATCTTGTCGTATACAGCTTCGGCGGCAGGTCCAGGCACTCCTCTTTCGTGACCTGGTACACATATGGCTGCACTTTTGCCGCTAGATATTCCGTGTTGTGACTCCTCACAATCATGCCGGGATACTTCTCGCTGTACTCCAGGTGGTTCGCGGCGAAGGAGTAAAATGACTCATACCCCAGGATTTTCGGCGACAGGAACCGCATCTGGGCAAACAAGTCCACGACCCCCTGGGATAGCGGCGTGCCGGTCAGTATCAATCGGTAGCGGGCTTTCTCGGACAGTCTCGTAATCCGCATGGTCCGCATGGAATAGGCGCCTTTGATGTAGCTTGATTCGTCCAGAATGACAAACGTCCTGGTCGTGATCAGCTTGCCGGTTGCCAGCACCACCCGGTCACTGGAACTCATAGATTCAATACCCACGATGTACCAGAGAGCTTTCGGTAGGTTCCGCTCATTTGTCCGGTCGTTGAAAACGCAGATGTCGGAATCGGCGCAGTCCGTATGCTTGAGTATTTCCCGCCTGACCGTCTCTTTGAGGCTCACCGGGCAGAAATAGACAACGTGGTCTATTCGGTCCTGCCGGCGGGCAACAAGCTCAAACGCTGTGCGGGATTTCCCTGTGCCCATGTCCATGAAAAGAGCGCCAATGCGGGTAGGCAGCACCTTTTGTACTGCCTGGGCTTGATGTGGCAATAGCTCAGTCCTTAAATTCATCAGCTATCTCCACCTCTACCGGCACCTCCAGCACCGGAGGCTTGCTGTCCGCTGTCGCCCTGTCCCGGCCTTTTGGCTGGCTGACACTCACGGTCAGCGTATTCTCCCGTGCAATCCTGGCCGCTTCTATGGCCTCCTGCGCGGCTTTGGATATGCTAAACCCGTACATCTGCGCAAAGTCAAGGACTTCCTCGAAGTTTTCCGGCGGGACCACAACAGACGGATTACTCCACCGGGCTCCAGCAATGCGCTTCGCGGCTTTATAAAAGTCGTCGTCGCGCTCCCAATTGATGGCCAGCCAGCCGGTATATTTCTCGCCGGTGCGGAGCTGTACCCAGCGGGTGCACTCCGGCTCATAGTCGCCAGCGACAGCCTTCGTCCGGATAGCCTCATCGTATATCCTGACCGGGAATCCTGCCGCCAGCAGTCTATGTCCTGCTTCTGCCGCCCGGTCTGCAGGTGTGCCGTTCTTGGCGCTCAACTTACGCCGCCAGCAGTTGGCTTCCCATTTGTAGCCCATGCCCTTGACCAACTCCCGGAAGTCGTCGCGGCGCTCGGGGAAAGAGATTTCAATCGCGCTGTCCAGGGGACGAATCTCTGCGACAAGATCCGTTTTGGGGTTCTCTGGTCTGACCGTGGCCTCTGTTTTGGCATTGGCGACAACCTCCGGCGCAGGCTTCATTTTATCGTCCTGCGCCTCTTTGGCCGCCTTCTCCAGCAGGTTCCGGAGTTCGTAGGACATACTCATGCCCCGGTTGTCAATCCACCATCGGGCCTCGGTTTTATTTCTGATGTGGTCGATGACCTCAAGTAGCTTGGAGTCGTTACGGTACTCCTCTTTAATGTGTTTGTAGACAAAGGCGTCGATATTGGCCAGCATCTGCTGACGGATGGTCTCCGCCCAGGCAACTTGTTTCTCGCTGCCGGTCAGCGCCGGGAGGTTCATGCCCTTTGCCGCCTCAGCCGCTTCTTTGTTTGCGGCTTCACGCTGCCGGGCAAGTTCCGTTTGGTAGCACTCATAGCACAGCTTTTGAGGTTCGACGTTCTCAAGCCGCCATTCGCGGTCTTTATGTTTGCCTATGAGATTAACAACTTCATCGTGCCCGCAGGCGCGGGTGACTGTATACTTAGCCATAGTGATGGCCCCTTTCTCTTTGGCAACCTGCCCCTTTCGGGGCAACGCTCCCGGCTTAATGCCCTGTGGCCGGGACCTCAAACAGATTCAAATCGTCGGTTTCGGCATATGCCCTGCCATCCAGGGAGCCCATAATATCATACATAAATCTGCCTTCACCCATGTTGTGCTTGCGCTCTACGTCCACATAAAAGCTGGTTTCGCTACAGTGGCAACCTTCAAATGTTCCTCGTGCTTTCCTGGCGATTTTGCCCATAACCGCATATGCCTCGTTTGCATTTGCAATCTCGTATACCTTGCTGCCGCAGAATATTTTCGGCATGATTCGCTGCCCCTTTCGCCAGCGGCTGACAATGTTGTAAATGTATGTATTTCCGACTATCGTTATCTCGAATACCTCCACGGTTTTCCACCAATCAGCCGTGTAGTTGCTGGCTCGCCTTTCCGCTTCCTCTCGGGTACGAAAATATTTTACTTCGTTCCCGTAGGCATTTTTTGCGGGGTCAAACGTCGCAACAAGCGTATACTTGTAAAACATGTTTCATATCCCCTTTCTGCCGGCTTTAGCCCGCCGGCTGGGCACGTTCCTACTCCTGGTCGTGCTGGTACGGGCAACGCCCGTTCCAGTTGGTGTCAGCTTTTTCTAAGCAGTTTTTCCGGAACGCCTTCGCCTCTGTTGGCGTGGCGTGCTTCAGGTGGCCGCAATATTGTCCACTGCCTATTGGTGGACAGACGCAACATTTTTCCGGGGTCAGCCTCTCATGCCGCTCCCATTGCTCTTTTTTGTACTCTCGGAGCGGCATTTCCGCGAGTATTTTTCCAGTTCTGCAGGCGGCAAAGGAAACATAAGTTTCCATGGTTTTCGTTGCCATGTCGGAGTGAGCTGCTTCTGTAAAAACTAAATTTTGCTCAGTGTCAGTGATCTCTATAACCGACACTAATTCTTCCATGGCCAACCTGCCCAGTTCGTCACCGGAGATTTCTACACCGGCATCACGGAGTTTCTCTTGTGCATGTTCTACCGCCAGCCACACTGGCGGGTAATGGCAATAAGTTTTTATTCCGTACCGTTTTTCGACGGTACGGAGAACGCACTCCGCAAGCAAGGTTGTGTCTATTCCTCCTACAAGTAGCTCAATATCAAACATTTTTCTCTCCCCTTTCTGCCGGGATAGGTTCCCGGCTGGCCGTTTCATATTCTACCAGGTGTGGTGCCAGTCGTGCTTTGTGCTGCCGTCCGGCATTGCATATTCATAGTGGATATCCAGGCCACACTCTTCGTTTCTGTCGCAGCAGTCGCTGGTCCATTTGTGGAGCAGGACCGGCTTTCCGGTTTCGCCGCTTTCAGCATTTCCACCTGTTTCGCGGTGGCCTTGCCATGTACTTTCAGCGCCGGTTGCCCGTTCTGTTCGGTCAACCCTATGTGCCACTTGGCTATCATCTCGTTTATTTTAACTTTGTTTCCCCTCCCCTTGTGTCTATTGTATCATGACACGTCATGACCGTCAAGGGGTTTTTCAAGGAATTCATAGATTTTTTTTCTGAGCCATGCAGAGGGGTTGATCGCCTGCTTCTTGCACTTACGGTAAAAGTCCTCCTTGGCTCTGCTGCTGATCTTGATCTGTATTTCAGTATCCTTTAAATTGTCGTCCATTGCGTATCCTCCTATAGCATGATTTGTATATAGCATATCATGACACGGTGGACATATGCAAGGCAAAAAACAAAAAAGCCCCACTCCGGAGAGCAGGGCTTGACAGGTTGCTATCTTATTCGCCTTTTTCTTCCTTCTTCTCCTCCAGCCAGGCGGCCAGTGTCGCCAGGCCGTCCACAAAGCCTTCGCCGAAGTTGTAACCCACAGCGGCGACGACCACAGCGTACAGCGCAGCGTCCGGGAAGTCGGGATACCAGTACGCTTTTATGTAGGCCGTCACAGCGGCCAGCAGCGCCATCAGAAACTTCCTGGATGTTATTTTTTGGATGAAAATTTGCATATAAGAGTCCTCCTTATTTTGTCTATGATTTTATACCACCAGGGCGGCTTCCTGCGCCGCTCCCTGCACATCTGCCTGTACTCTGCATAATTGATCGGGGGCGCATAGTCACCACCCGCCTTTCCTTCCTACTTAGCCAGCGCCGCCTCGACGGCGATCCTGTCCACGATTTGTCGGACGTCCCTAATGTCCGCCATCTCCTGCGCCCTTGCCGCCATGTGCGCTATTTTTGCCAGCACCGCCTTCATTTCCTCGATTTTCACCCTTTCGCCCCCTCGGACATATTTCCGCTACGCAGTATAGCGCCTGGTCATCGTCAATGCAGTACGGACAGCCCAGGCAGCTTATGTCAGCGGTCAACTAATACTCACCGTCCTTGTGTTGCCGTCCCAGCCTACTTGTCGTCCTAATGCCTCCGCTACCTTGCGGACAGGGGCATATGTCACGTTGTCTATCAGCACGCCGGGGAATGTCTGCCCGCCAGCCTTTATCGTGACGGCGCTGGGATCGGCTGTCGCGCCTGCGGCAATCTCATCAAACGGGTAAAACTCGCCGGGGCAGTTGGTGGCGTTTACGTCAGAGTGCCTAATTACCTTTGCGCCCGGATATATGCCACGGCAGTATGCCACCAACTCAGTAAGTGCCTTTTTCTGAGCTTCGGGCATTGTGCGGTTGATCTGGTCGGAGCGAATTGCGCTACCGGTCGGAGGCAGGCAATAGTACCCTTCCGCGCAGATTCCGACACTCTGCCAGTTGTTATTTTCTGCGTGTGCGCCCTGTACGTCAATCGGCCGGCCGGCGTACACAGAGCCGTCAAGGCGAACGTAGAAGTTATAGCCAATGCCTGAATAGCCATAGCCTAGATGCAGGCTGTGGATACTCGCGACGTCCCCCCACCCTGCCCGCTGGTGGAGTATTATGTAGTTAGTTACATCGCGCTTAACAAGCGGCTTTGCCCAGCTGTACGCAACGGAAATAATGTTCATAGAGGTGGTTCCCCTCCTTGTATTGGTTGGTCTGTCTCGGTTGACTTCGTGGCGCATATATCGCTGACAATACTGCCCGTCCCCTCGATAGCCCTTTTTTTCTCATTGTCAAACCGCATCAGCAGCGGCTTCAGGTCGTCGCATCCCGCCGCAATAAGGTTTTCGATGATGCTGTGGACTTCCACCAAAAATAAAATACTGTAAATTATCGTGCTGAACAGAATCGGTACGGCTTCGATGGCAATAATGTATTTACTTTGGTACGCCACCACCGTAAGCGTAAAATAGGCCAGGATTTTTACGAACGCCTTCCTGAACATGGTATGGCTGTTTAGGTTCTGACACTTGATGGCCCGGATAAACCCTCCGGAACCGTAGCTCAGCGCCACGATCTTGGTCAGCAGGTCCAACCCAACAGCCACCCATAGCGCATAAAAAGCTGCCGTGGGCTGGATAAGGTACGCAAGAAATCCAACCACCAACCCCGCCAGCCAATTACTAACAATTCCCTCGTATATACCTTTGAGTTGCTCCAATTTCCCACCCCCTGGTAACAAATTAGCCCTAATCGGGCCACGCCCTCAAGATCGCCACGCAGGATACAGCCACAAACGCCAAAAATGGCATGTACCCCAGCCAAAAGCCCTCCACAAGATCACCCCATTAGTCCTATTTACTCCGCTTGTCCCGTGCTGTAAAATGGATCTGCAGGCGGCTCAGGGCTACTCCCCTGGCAACCCGGAAGGGACCACCCCGCCGGGGCCTGCACTCCTAAAAATCGGGCTGTTCCACCAATCCACCTCCCGCCTTTTCATCCCCCCGTTCCGCTGTACGTCCTCCGAGTAGTACCAACTTGCATCGTCCACTATCTCCAGCGTCGTCGCCTCCACCACCCACCGCTCAGCCGCGTAGGGTGCAGGATACACCTCTACCCAACAGTGCCACAGGCGCGGGGAGTTGCAACGCTTCGCCGTAAAGCCACGGGCCCGGAACTCATCGTACAGGTACTGGCTCATCTCGGAGCAGTCCCAGGCATTTACCTCGTAGGAGGAGACCCAGCCGGGGTAGGCGGCGTACACGTCGTCCAGGACGCTCTGGACATCGGCGCGTGCTGTAGCCTGGCAAGGCAAACAAAAGACCGCGAAGGTTATCGCGGTCAGGATTAGCTTTTTCACCTCATCCTCCCTTCTTCAGCGCAGCAAACTCTTTCGCGTGCTGCGTCACCGTGGATTCCATCCTCTCCAGCCGGCTGCTTAGGTCCGCAATAGTGGCCAGCGCCTTTTTGTGCTTCTCGCGCAGCCCATGCTCCGGCTCAATGTCGTGCTGGAAGTGGGCTATCGCCTCCGAGCGTGACAGATACCGTTGCCCCCTGGCCTTCTCGATGTGCCCGGCGTCGTGGGCAATCTCCGCTACGGTGTATTTTGCGTCACCCAGCATTGCCCTCGCCCGCTCAAGCTCCCGGTCGTCGTAGATGTACGCCCCCTCCTTGTCGGTGTGGAAGGGGAATCGTTCCGGGATGTCGCCGGAGATGTGGTACTTTGCAAATTTGGCACTGCCGTCCGTTATCCGAATCATCCCTATGCCCCCCTGTTGCCAGGATTTGTATATGTCCGTGTGCCGGTGTCGGTGAAATTTCCGGAGGCCCCGGCGTTGTACAGGTCGTTGTTTGTTATGTTGTTTTCCTTTCCGCTCTCATTCCAAATTCCCCACGTGGGTACTTTCCCTGCGTTTAGGAAAACATTATCCCAGTAGCCAAACGTTATGTCTGCGTCTGCTGTGCCCCCTAGTATATACACCTCGATGCTTGTCGCCCCTGCCGGAGCTACTCCTTGCACAATTATCCTATCCCAGTCAGTATCTGTTGCTGGCGCGTCGTATTCCGGGTTTGTGCTGCCGTCGATGAATTTAAGCCGTAAATACTGCCAGCCTGTGACCATCTTCGCATCTGCGTATAGGGTGTACGCTTCCCCTGGAGTCACGGCTATACCGGTCCTGTAGGCGTAAACCATTGATCCTGCGGAGTCATCATCTATCTTGCAGCTATAGGTGCCGTCCTTTGCTTCTGCCGAAGACACTGTTACTTTTGAACTGCTGCTCCTCGACCAATCATCAGCCCACCCTCCGGTTAGAGCCTCAAACCCTTCATTGGTTACAAGGTTATCAGTCCCAACCCTACACATGGCTTGCTGCAGGCTGTTTTTGTCGCTATTTGACAAGCGGACATTTGAGTAAGTAAGGCTCGTTATCTGACTATTCCCCTCGGCCCTTATCCCCCTAATGTTGTTGTTGTCCGCATAGCTTAAGCGCACACCTTCGTAATTGTTATCATTTGCCTCGATATTGTTTACAGTCAGCCCTGTGGAGTTATATAGGTAAAATCCGTATTCGTTTTCGTTTGCCGTTATATCGGAGTACACGCCACCATGAGCATTCGCTATATACATTCCCGCGCTCCCGTTGCCTGTGCCAGTAATACCCCTGACATTTATTGACGTCGAAGTTGTTGTGTTTATCGCTACTCCATGACTATTTGCGTCCTGCGATTCCAAATTTGTTATGCTCAGTCTGCCTATGTTTTTCAGATATGCCCCGTAGCGGTCTGCGTTTCTAACTCTTACGTTTTCAATCGTCAGCCCGTCCACATTATCAAAGTAGACCCCGGAAATGTCTATCCCCGCCCCGGTATTGTTGGCTTTGTTCCCGTCTATCACCAGATTACGCAAGGTTAAGCCGGTGTTCCCGGATGACGTGTCGGAGTTTTCAAACACCTTAAAACTGGAGCCGCAACTGTTTTTTACATACAATATCGTGCTGTCGCCCTGTCCCTCAATGGTCAGTCCTGAGCGAAAAATCGTTGCCCCGTCTATGATAAAAGTCCCCTCCAGCAGCACTATCTTCCCCGGCCTGGAGTGCGTGCTTCCCGGTATCGTCGTAATGGCCGTGTTAATCGTGGTCTGCGCCGAAGTGCTGCCCGCCGGAACCATGAAGTCAGCCCTGCTCGCGTTATTGGTCGTGGACCCGTCCGATATGGTAAAAGTAGCGGTGCCGTTGGCTACAATGGACGTTGCGTTTACAGCGTCCGTAAAACTGGAGACGTTGCCCCATTCGTCCACCGCGCAAACCATGTAGTAATACGTCTCTGTTTTGTTGGCATTCGGCCCGGTGTCAGTAAACCGGAGCTTTGTAGCACTCCCCCTGCCAACCCCTGCTATAAGCGCAATCTGTGTATATGTACCCTCTGAGTACGGTGCGTTTGGCCTCATGCGCCATACCTGATAGCCGATCCCCGGCTCGGTCGCGTTTACCTCTGACCACTCCAGTATGATCGCCCCGGTCGCCCCGGTCGCTGTCAAGTTGGTAGGCGTAGAGGGTGCGGTCGTATCCACCGCTGCCACTGCTCCGGATGCCGGTATTTGCAGCTCAGCCGAAACCATGCCGGAGTTGTCGATGCAGTACACGGAAAAATAGTAATACGCGCCCTTTTTCAGGTTGCCAAACTCCAGCCCGTATCCCGCGCTTGTGACAACGTGCCGGACATACCCGCCATCTGTGGCTGTATCTCCCGCGCGTGCTGCGCTGGTGCACTCGTGCCTGACAACCCGGTATGCATTCGCGTCCGCCGCTGTGGAAGGATTCCATCGTGGCAACAATCTGCCGTTACGGTGGATGTACGGGTTTGCACCCGGTATCCCAGTTACGGTCGGCGCGTCAGGCGCAACTCCATCTGCCGGTACAGTCGCCGCACCGCTGGCTGAAACATAGGTCGCGGACAGGTTCCCCGCCGCGTCAACGGAATATACCCGGTAGTACCGTGTCGCTGTGGTCGTGCGCCCATAATCATCGTAGGTGGTCCCCTGGACGTTGACAGCGGTGTAGGGGTCCATGTCTGCCGCGTCAGAAAGCCATACCTGATAGTGGTCGATGCTTGGATCAACCGGCGGTACCCAACGCAGGGCCACGGTCCCCCTGCCTCCGGTGGCCGTCATACTGCTTGGAGGCGTGGGCGCGGTAGTGTCGTGGCTGGTTAGATGCGTTGGGTCCGTAGCGGTTTTCGCGCTCTCTCTGCCGTAGCTGTCATAAGCGGATACCCAGTAGTAGTATTCAGCCCCTTCCTCAACGTCCACGTCCTGTATTGTCAGCGTAACCGGGCATTTGTCGTAGGCCATATTAAGCGACCTGATCAGCTCGTCGGTGGCGTCGCCGGTCTTCTGCCGCCAGAGGTTAAAGCCCGTCAAGTAGGTGCTGCTGGGCCTGGATATTGCTATCAGCATAGCGCCGTCCGACCTCAGCGTCAGCGTTGGCGCTGTGAGAGTTGGAGCCGCCCCGGGTGTTTCGTCAACCTCCCATTTGTTTTTCAGCAGCTTGGAGATTAGCTTTTCATATCGGAGTGGCAGTTCCCCCAGCTCCAGATCGCACTCCCAGGGCTGGAATACGTTGTATTTGTGCCGCACTATGCGCTCCTGAATGTCAAGTCCCGCGTCCTCGTCCACAATGTCCGCCATATCTCCAAGACTAAAAGTCTCATGCTCATAGCCTGCCAGGGTCCGCAGGTCCAGCGTTTCCACCTCGTAGCGGTAGCGCGGCCAGGCTAGCTTTTCCAGGAGCGCTACAGCCGCGTCGTAAAGGTCGTCCGGCGTGTCAAAGCTCTCCTCGAAGGTGTATGCCTTCACGTAGACCTCGCTGGTGTAGTCGGTATTGGTGATATACTCCAACCCCCCGCTGCTGGTGGCCTCGGTGATGTCCATGCCATCCGCGCCGTAGGGGTACATCTTCGTCACCAGGTCATATTCGACGTTGCGGACTATATCCTTCTGGTTTTTCCCGTATAGGATACCAAAGCCGCTATATGGCTGCCAGGTGGCCTCATCCCGCAGGGATACTGTCTTTGCCACGCTGTCCCATACCAAGAGGCCGCCCCATGTCTCTTGTACCTGCTGGATATTAGCCAAGAGGCTGATCTTGTCCGTCTCCAGGTCGTGCGTTCCGGTCACGTCCACGGTCCCCACGGTCCACCCGGAGGCCGAAGCATCCAGCAAGTATGACAGGGCCGATCCTGCGCTACCTGGGTCGTAGCCGCCGCTGCCGGAATCCTCGCGGTATATGGCGACAATGCCAAAATCCGGCGAGGTGCCGTCGCTGGAAACGCTGACAACCTCTTTGTCCAGCAGTATCCATGATTCGTGAGCGTTTACGCTGTCGATGATCTTTCCGTCCTCGCGGGCGCTGGTAACTGTGTCTTCGCCCGGCCTCACCAGGACGAACTCTCTCCCGTCAACGACAAACTTGTGCCCGGCGTTGATGTATGTCCACTTGTCACTTGTACGCGGCAGGTCAAAGGTAAGCGTACATGGCCCGTTTAGCTCATTGTCGATATAGGCTGATATTGCGTCCGCTGCCGGGGTGAGGTAGGCAACCAGATCGCCTGCCAGCGTTTTAACTTCGATGTAGTCAGCCATCTATATCCACCAGTCCCGCCAAGTTATTGTAACCGTGTCTGATATGACCACGGCGTTGCTGCCCCTGGTAAAAGATGCGGTGTCATACCAAAGGATCTCGCCGTTTAGAGCGGACAGCACCTTGAACCCGGATGCGGCATATACCGATGTTGCGGGAGCCGTGGCTGTTATTGTCATTTTCGTCCAGGCATCGGGGCAGCTAACATTAGTTCCCGACGAGACAGTTACAAGGCTTCCCGCGCTGTCGTACCATGATATGAGGGGATGCATCTGCCGACCTGCCGCCACGGTCGTCTTTGTGTAGCCGGTAAACGTATATGACGCCCCAACGGTAACCAGTATCCCCAATGTTCCTATTGATGATCTCAGGGTTATGTCGCTTCCAGCCGTTGCCGTCACTTTTGCTGACGCCGCGCCCAGGTTGTAGTTTGCCGTATCCCTTACCAGTGTCCCCGGCAGCCCTGCCGTGGTAAGCCCGGTAGTATCCGTCTCAACCTCTGACTGATTCGGCGTCAAAAGGTTTGGCGCCAGCCAGGGAAACTCCCCGTTCACATCGGCCAGGGCGTTTGTGACCACTCCCGCGCCGGTGGTGTAAATCGCAGTACGCTTCTCGGTGTTAATCGTGACCGTGCATCCTGCCGCAATCGTTCCGGTGTAAGAGACCGTCACGCCGCCTATTGACACGCTGGGGTTAGTCCCCGGCCCGAAAACTATCGTACACGGGCAGGATACGTTTCCCTTGTTGATCGCCGTCCCGGACGCGGAAATAGTGTTTAAGGCCACGCTCTCATAGTAGGGGCGTCCGACCAGGGGAATGTTCAATTTCAGCCGCCCAAAGTAATCTTTGTATGATGGCGGCTCGGCGCATATCACCTTGAGCCGCTTATCCGGGTCGTTATTGTTTATTAAATACATTTCCCCGTTGGCAGGGTTTATCCATGCCGCCAGTTGGCGCAAAAAAGAGGCCTTTTGGGCCTCTGCCTTAACTATGTTTACCGCCAGGTTGATCTCCCTTGTCCGTGGGTCCTGCCCGAAAAGGTATCTCCCGGCATACCCCGGCACTTCCTCCGCGTATTCCTCGTACTCCGGCAGAGGCGGGATGTCGGTCCCGTCCCTCAGCAACTGGCCGCCGAAGGGCGATACGCTGCCGTCGGTGCCGATTGTGATCGTGATCGGTGTAGCCATTATAAGTTGATACCTCCTACCGCTAAGCGCAGGTCGTTAGTCAGTTTCCGGGATACCTTCTTCCAGTCATATTCCTTGTTGACATTTATGGTTTCTGCTGCCTGCGCCTTTTCAATCGTCAGGTTAAACCGCTGCTCCATGGCCTTGATCAAACGGTCGATATGCTTGCCCATGATCTGATCGAAGTTGACCACGCTATAGCCGGCGGGAACTATGAGTTCCCCTTCTTCCGCGATAATCGGGACTTCCTTCGGCCCCAGCTTGCCTACTTCGCCGCCCTTGTGGTACACGCTGATGGTTCCGTTTGTGCTGTCCCACTCAACGCGCCGCCCCATGGCCTCAAAGACCTGCCGCAAGCCTACCCAGGCCCGGTCGTTGGAGTCTATTTCAAGCGGCGAGAAAGCCATGCCGTTGATCAAAACCTGCCCCGTGGCCGCGTCCCAGCCTACCGTGTAGCCGTAATTCTCAAACTGCCGCGCAGCTATCGCCGCCGTATCTCCTATGAGCTTGTAGCCGCTGGTCGTGAAGACGTAGGAGGGACTAGCGGTTGATCCCCCGCCTGAACCTGTCCCGCTACCTGAACCGCTGCCTGAGCCTGAACCGCTACCTGAGCCTGAGCCTGAGCCTGAGCCGCTTCCGCTGGCGCCGCCGCCAAGCCATGCTATAGCCTCATCGTAGGTGTTAAACGTAGTCCACTCCCCGTTTTTGCCGGTCATTACCAGTATCGTTTCCCCTCCTGCGCTGCCGGTGGTCCAAGTTAACCCCTTCTTTTTCATCTCGGACTTGATATAGTCATACTTTTCATCCGAGGTCATACCGCCCGTTCCGGTTGTCGTGCCGCCAATATTCAGGTTCAGCTTTGCCGCTATTTGGTCAATGTAGGAGGCGAGTTCCGGGTACTTCTCCTTGATCCCCTTCAAAAGATTTGTCGCAAAGTCACTACCCTTGTCCTTCGCATCGTCAGCCAGGTCCTCTAAGGTGTCTATCGTGTCGTCCTTGATGTCGCTTATCTGCTTGTCGTACTCTTTCCTGAGCCGCTTCAGCTCCTTTTTGGCATCCGCGATCATTTGCTGCTCGGAGTCGTGCATTTCCTCGCGGGCTTCCTCTATCTCATCACTGGCCGCCGATGCCGCCAGGTCTCCCTTGGTCTGCCAGAGAGACACGTATTCATTGAGCTGTGCGTCGGTCATGCGGGTCATGGCCTGGATATAGGGGAGTGCCTTCGGCCCCATGGCTTTTAGCTCCTCAATGAGAGCGTCGTCCACGCCTTTGCCTTTCAGCAGATCCAGGTCGTTGTAAAACTCCGCCATTTGCTGATTCTGCTTTTTGAGGTTGGTGATCATCTTTGTGGCGCTGATCCACTGGCGCTTCGGTGCCTCGTCGAATAGGCCGATCCAAGTGTAGTATTTGTCTATGATGCCGTCGATCTGCTCGGAAAGGTTCTCGCGAAGGTTGGCAAGGTCCTCAGACAGTCTCTGGTTGACGCTGGCGACGTTTTCGGCGTAAGATGCTCCGGCGTCGGAAAGGCGGGTCTGCATGTCTGCATAGACACGCCCGGCAGATTCAAGGGCCTTCTGTATGTCCTCCGCCGCTCTCTGGGCTATCTCTGCGGCCTTCTGACGTGCGTCTTCCAACCGCTCAATCAGGCGGCCCATGGCGATATCGTAGTTATTGGCGATCTTATACCCCGCGTCCTGTACCATGTCGGCGGAGTCGCTAGATATGTTATACAGCAGCCAGAGCAGTTGCTTGCCCGCTTTGCCGGTCTGGTCGTTGACTGCTTCAGGCAGCAGAGAAAGAGCCTTTTGGATGCCCGCCGCTAAGTCCCCTGCCCCGGCTTTTTCAGCTGCGGCGGCAAGGTCCTGGAGAGTGTCTTTAGCCTCGACGAAGGCGACGCCTGAGCCGGTTGCTATGGCCGAGCTGACGGACGAGAAGGCTGATCCCAGGGAGACAAGGGACACGTTGGCTTTGTCGGCGGCGGCGGAGGTAGTGGATAGGCCGTCTGTGAGACCCGGCAATCCTCCTACCCCTGAGCTTGGCGCGAAATGTAGCTTACTGATTAGCTCGCTTCTTTTTGCTTCCAGCTCCGCCGCTTCCCTTGATCTGGCGGCATCCTCAGCCGCCTGCCTTGCCGCCTCGCCCTGTTCTTCGCTTAATCCTCCGGCCCCTTCAACCGCGCCATAGCTGCCGGCAGCAACCCACCAGCTTTTTGCTTTTTCTCCAAAGGTTTTTTGAGCCGCCGCGCCCGCCGCGAGTGCGTTTATTCGCTGGTTAACCTGCTCAATAAGTTGCCTGGTCCGCTCATCCTCTGCAAATATGAGGTCGTTGATCATGGCCTTTTCGTTTTCCAGGACAGACTTCATTCCTTCTACTTCGGAATTAAAGGCTTCACGTGTATTATTAGCGGTGTTAATCCGCGCAACGCCTTCCTGCCCGATAATGGGAATAAGCTGCCTTTCCATTTCGGCAAGGTTGTCTTTTGCTCTTATCGCCTCATTGTCCGACATGGTTCCAGCGTCAATCTTTGTTTTCAAATCAACATATTGCCCGCTCATTTTTTCCAGGGATGAAATCTGATTTTCTAAAAGCTGTACTTTTTGCTGCTGTGCCTCACTCTCTTTGTTCGCTGTTTTAATGTAGTTCTCCGTGGCGTTGGTCGCCTCGTTAATCCTTGATTTATAAAGGTAGTACGCTCCGGCAGCCAGCCCAAGGCCAGCCGTTAACAATCCGATTGGGTTGACCATCATGGTCTTGGATAGCGCAGATAAAGCAATGTTAGCCCTCGCAATAACCCCTGTCGTAGCAGTTCCAGCTAGTCCAGCCTGATAAAGACCCGCCCGGTAATTAATCACTGCCGCGTTGACAATACCCAGGACGCCCGCATTTGTCGCAAGTTGCCCGGTTGTCGCCATGGTCACGGTGCCAAAAAAGCGCATGGCAGCCGCCGCCCCGAGAGATGTTATCTGGAGGGTTTTAATTGCTCCGTATCCAGCCGCCACAGCAAGCAGCTTGTTCAGGTTATTGGCAGCAAAGGCCACGGCAGAGCCCACCTTCTGGCCCCATTCCTCAACTTTGCCACTCTCAGTCAGCTTGTTAAGATATTCCATGGTTCCCGCAAGAGATTCCTTGGACTGCTCAAACAGTCCCTTGCCTAATGTTCTGCCAGCCGTGCCAGCCCAATCCTGCAGATTTGAAAGCATGCCGTTCAGGGTTTTGCTCTGAGCCTCCATCGCCCCGGCGTACCGCTCTTTGATAATTGCTATTAGGGCGTCGTTAAGGCTCTGCATGTCCGTAATTTGCCCCTGAGCGTTAACTATTTCTCCCCTGCCCATGGCGGCAGCCTGCTCAATAAGCATTTTCTTCGTGACCCCAAACTCCTTAAGACGTTCCAATTCGCCAGTCTGCACTTTGTTATCGTAAGGGTTTTTTATCCCCTACTTCTAACGGTTCGTTTCCCGTTAGGTCAGCATATCTTTTCACCCTTCGGTGTCGCGGCCTCGTGGAGGGATTATATCTTTTCACCCTCTATGCGTTGCCCCTGACTAATCTTAGATTAGCCTTAGGTTCGGATTAGCTTCTCAGCCTTCCCGCTTAATTCCGCGATTTTAAGACGCCCAATTAAAAAACACCTTAAACAAGGTGCTTTAGTTCTTCCGGTACTGTTTCCCAATAGTGGCTTTCTTCATAACTATGGCAGGAGTTACAAAGAGTGGTTAAATTGTTTAACCTGTTTGCTTTTTTGTAATTATCAAAGTATCTGAATGGTATTTTATGATGGACCATTAATTTTGACCCAGATCCATCTTTGCCGCACTTAGTACACTTATACCCATCTCGCTCTAACGCTTTTCTTCTTTGGGATAGCCAGTTATCCCCTCGATAATCCTCGTGTCCCCCACGCCAATTGTGATTGTTTTCCCCGTTCATATTCTTTGACATATAAGCCGACCGACATTCTTTATTGCAAAATAAGTTTTCGCCTCTTTTAAGCTCGTAGGGGAATCTTTCAATCTCCTTGCCGCAATTAGCACACCCTATTTTTACCCTTGTTCTTTTATTTTCTGATATCCATTTATTTCTACAGTTATCACTGCAAAACTTATGGCTTTGGCGCTTTACCTTGTATGGATTTTTTAAAAATGTATGCCCGCAATAATCGCACTTAAACTCTTTGGTGCCTTTCTTGCTGTAATATTGGCCCATGCATTTTGCATTGCAAAAATTATGTTCCATCACCTTAGACGGTTGCCTTTCAAAAACTGTGCCGCAATTATCGCATTTAACAGGCATACTTTTTCTAACTTTCTGTGCTTGATTAAGCGCTCTGCACCTACGAGAACAAAAGCGTTTTTTGTATAAGTCAGATGGGTATAATTTTATTTCATTCCCGCACCATTCACATTGACGAATAATTTTTCCTGCCATGCTTACCCTCCTTTATAGTATTATTATACCATAAAAGAGGACCATAGTCCACTATTAGGCGGCCATTGCTAAATTATTTTGAGCGTCCGCAACGGCCTCTACAGCCTGCATTAACGGCTTGCCCATGGCAGCCGCCATATCGCCCAGGTCGCCCAGGTATTTTTTTGCCTCCAGCCCATACGCCTGCAGCCGGACGGTGGCCTCAACGATACCGGGAATCTCAAAAGGTGTCTGCGCGGCAAACTTCGTGGCCCATTCCATCGTTTCTGCCGCTTTTTCCTGGTTTTTCAAAACAACTTTGAGCGTTTGGTTGTATTGCTCCATCTGGGCATTGCTGCTAATCAGCCAACTTCCGGCCTTCTGTGCGCCCAGAGCGGCGGCAGCGCTGATTGCGGCGGTTTTTAGGTAGCTCATGCTTCTGGATGCAATGTCGGCCTGTCTGCTAACCTGGTTCATGCTGTTGCTGCCGTGCCTGCCTATTCTTTCCAGGGTTGCGCTGGCCTGGTCTATAGCTCTAATTACAAGTTCCGATGTGTTTCTTGCCATTGTGCATTCACCTCGCTTCTGGAAAAACTTCATTGCGTGGAAGGTATTTTCATAACTATGGTAAAGTAACAATATTTAAGATTGCAATTTTGTGAATGGAGGACTGATTAAGTGGAACTGGTTCAGCGAATTAACACCAGAAAAAAACAAGTGATTATTGCGCAGTGTGAAAAATGTGGACGCGAGATAGAAATTCCATACGCTAACACAATAAATCCCCACAAATCATCTATAGACCTAAAAGGAGTTATTAAGTGTGAGTGTGGGGAATATCACAATTTAATTGTAGAAACAAAAAGTAATCGGCCACCTTCTTATCACTCAAGTCAAGAAGATGACATTGTTAAATGCCCTTGCTGTGATTCAACACAGCTTCATGCCGGAGACAAGGGCTTCGGTCTCGTGAAAGCAGCAGCCGGCGGGTTACTTGCTGGTCCCGTAGGATTGCTTGGAGGGCTAATTGGCAGCAAAAAAGTCATGATAACCTGCCTAAAATGCGGCCATAAGTGGCAGGCCGGGAAAAGATAGATTTTGCTACCAGCCGTTGGGCCGGAACTCATTCATCCCGGCCCTCTCTGCACAAAAGCAAAAACTCCCCCTGTAGGGGAGTCAGTTCCGCTATGCTACTCTCCAACCTGTACCCCATCTGTATCAGGCTTTTCAACTTCTGCCCCTCCGTCGTCTGCACGAAAGGATTCTGCCTGCTCACGCCTCCCGCGTGAGATGTCCTCGACGCGCGCCGCTATTGCCTCTGTCAGTTCTTCGCCAAGCTGGCTGACATCCTCCGCTGTCCACTCCTGCCCGTCCACCGACATAGCCAGTGCCACGATGCTCCACGTCCGCTCCTTGGCGCTCTCCGCTGTCGATGCAGACTGTTCCAGGGTGAGCTTTTTTGACGCGCCCATATGCCCCAGGTCGTCAGAAGTTATCCCGGCAGCACTCAGGTTCTTCAGGTGCCTTGCTTCGATCTTCGTCAATTCCCCATCGGTCAGCGCCCGGATTTTCACCGCTCCGCCTAACTTTTCAACAAAGAAATCCTCCTGATACCGGCTACCAGATAAAATCTGGTCTTTGGTCAGAACTATCATATATACCCCTCCGTTTTAATATGCGCTTACCGCATTTTTGAGCGTAACTTTCAGCGCCCCGCCTAATGTCGCGTCATACTTCGCCTTCCCGGTGATGCCCACGCTCAGCCTGTTTGGTCCGCCGACGTTAACCGGGAACGCGGTATAGAGCAGCTTCGCCGTCTCAATCTTGATCTCGGTGTTGGCGTCCTTGGTGACTGTAAGGACCATAGCGTTCTGGCTCTGCGCGATATACCTGTTATACTCGGTGAGGTCCAGGCAGTTCAGGGTCATGTTGATGTCGCAGTTAAGCGGACCGTTTAGCCCGATGGCCCCTAGTGCGCTGCTGCCGTTCAGGGTTACTACCCCCTCCAGGTTGTTTGAAAACTTGACGCTGAAGCTCTCTACCTGTGTTACGCCTCCGCCGCCTATTGTGGCGCTGGCCTCCGACCACAGAAACGGATTTGTCGCGTCCAGCGTGGGGCTTGTTTTTGCGATCAGGGTGACACTCTTGCCCAGGATACTCGCGGTGCAGCGCATGATCTTCTGCCCGACGCCCATCTCAAGCTGAAGGCTGTCAACCACGCAGCCGGCGTATTGGAACGCTGACGCAAGGTCTCTATGGATCTCGAATGTGTAGGGCGGCAGAAAGCAGACGTCAGCGAAGGCGGTAGTAGCGGGTAAAAATGCGTGGGTATAGTTTGGGCTACCCCCGGTTGTGACAGGCGCCCCCAAAACAGAGCGCAGGAAATAGCCGATTGTGGCCGGTCTCACCGCAAAAACAATGTCACCCTTAACCTGGCTGATGCCGGGATACTGGGGCGGCTCCTCGCGGTAGGCCCGGACCTCTGAGTCCATGATCTGCTCGATGTCTTTTACTAAACTCTCCGAAATAAAAGGGACGTAGGTGTCAGCTGCCGCCGGCGTCCCCCAGGCTGTCTCTTTTTTTAGCCCCAAGTGGGCAAAACCTCCATAACCTGCCAATGTTATCCCTCCTCCTTATTGGTCTATCGCCGCTACTGTTAGGCTTGTTACGCCGCTGTAGGTGATTTGTACTCTGCCGTCGGTGTCGTTGTAACGGGCCGTTGTCAGCGGGCCGATCATTTTATCCGCCCCGGCCCCTACCGATACCACAAGGTCATGGTCGCCGCCCTGGTCGCATTGCTGCTGGCTGTTAACTGTTACGGTGATAGCGCCGCCGCTGCCGTTTTTGGCGTGCAGGATGACCCTGCCGGTGGTATTGACGATGTAATTACCGTCTACATTGGCCGCCTGGTAAGCCAGAGCCACACCTGTGATTAGTGCCGTTGATTTTGTGATTGCCGTTGCCGCCAATTAACCCTCATCCTCCTTCTCTGTGATCTCAGCCTTCGCGGTGGCTTTCTGCTTCCTAATCATCTCCAGCGCAGTCGCCGGGATTGGTGCCGCCGCCTCAGCCTCTGCCGCTTCCTCCTCCGTTTTTTGCCGCGCCGTCTTCTCCTTTTTCTCGCGTTCCAGCGCCGCCTTTTCTCCCTCGATTCTGGCTTGTTCCTCGGCCTCAGCCTGCAGCCGGTCGGTCTCCTCCTTGACCAGGGCTGCCGTCTCGTCGTCGTAAGGCACAAATAAGCCGGTCGCTAAGAGCTGGTCGGCTTTCGCCTTCTGCGCCGGGTCCTCGTAGTCGAATATCTGCGTCCGTTGGCCGGGCTGGTAGACGCCGATCCCGGCAAACTCCCTGGCATACTCGCCGATGAATAAAAGCCTCGCGTCCAAAAATATCACCTCCTATATTTGGATTACCGCTGTAATACTGACGCTGCACCAGTGCAGGATCGTCCCGTCCTTTCCCCTGCCGTAACCGGGATTCATCTTGCCGAAGTCGGCGTATAGGCAGCTATTCTTGATTGCCCTGTCCGCTTTTACAGCGTCGATAATAGCGCCGCCCAGCCTGATCACGTCCCTCAAGCCTTCCTCTATGTCCGGGTCCTTCAGGATTGCGACCACCTCGAAGGGGATCTTGTGTTCCTGCATGTTCGGCATGGCGTCGTCCCGATCGTCGTCCTCCCCCGGTAAAATAAAAATGCACGGGAAAGCTAACCCGCGCTCCTTCTCTCCGAAGGCAATCTGCTTTACCTCAGCCAGGCCGTCAGCCTCGGTCAAAAGCTCGACCAGGCTGTCAACTATGGCTAAATATGTAGTTGCGTAACCCACCGCATCACCCCACTATCCCGTGTTTGTTTAAGATGCTTGCTACCACGCTGGGTATTCTGCCGTCCAGATATGTCTCGGTTTTGCCCAGGGCGTTAACCCCGCCCGGATGCCTCACGCTTTTTGCGTAGTGGGCTATCCCGTCCTCCCGCGCTTGCTTCCACCCCTCAGCGGTCGAAGGCCGCGTTTTGCCCTTGTCCACCCACGCCAGCCACTTCTTGTT
>Ga0265294_10001745_pt1 | contig 29203 bp, 32 predicted proteins | sample MunlanPumphouse3_FD_192504 | JGI IMG/M metagenome (GOLD analysis project Ga0265294, IMG submission 192504) | Groundwater microbial communities from a municipal landfill in Southern Ontario, Canada - Pumphouse #3 | ecosystem: Environmental > Aquatic > Deep subsurface > Groundwater | place...
GGTTTTTGCAAACCTACAGGCCAGGCAGATAGCCATTGTCTGGATATCCGCCCCCTCTCGGGACATTTACACTGTATCTTTGTGTCGGGATATAAGTATTATCTTTAGAAGAGAGATTAAGTGATTTAGTGTACATTCCTGATATTTTGACGAATTTTGCCAGTCAGAGCATATTTCAAGGGTGTTTTCATTCACAGGGATTTTTTACGTGCGTGAAAAAGTACATTTGTAATACTTTATTTGCTCAATTAGTTCTCTGCGTGATATTTCAGTATGCGCCCTAGAAATTTGCAGAAATCATCATCCTTTACAACAATCCCGGATGAACTTTTTTCACCCCTCACACCCAACCATAGTATCACAATGATAAGGTTTGCAGTAATAGGACACAAAGCAGTCACAACACCCGACTTCTCACTAAACGACATGCCGGGAGGAGCCGGACGGATGGATGTTTTATGCAGATGCATCAACGCCTCGTTTTTTCTCAGCCATGACCTGCGGCGAAACACCGAATGTTTTCTTATCCTGAAAGGAGGAGAACAGGCCGACCCTGAGAACACAGTCACCCTCCGGTTTTCCGGTGAAAAGATCAAATCCCTCAACCCCGACGAACGAAGTGCCGGTGCACTGATCAAAAAAGCACTCGTAACTATTCCTGAGGAGGAATACCAGCGGGCAGCTCCGGGAATATCCATTAGAAAAAGCGGACTTTCCAAACTTCTTCAAGAACACCCCTTCGCCGTCCTTGATGAAAACGGCGAAGACATCCGAACAGCAAAAATCCTTCCGGAAAATTTCATATTGAGTGATCATCAGAACTTCACCGAAGAAGAAATGGACCTTATCAAAGACCTCCCGAAATACTCAGTCGGCCCCCGTGTCCTCCATGCAGATCACACGATCACCGTAATCTTAAACGAGTTTGACCGCCGTGGAGAACAAGCCTAAATGGTTTCCCATCCAATATAACAGAATCAAATGCTTGAACTCGTCAACACCATATTAGAGTACGGCGATATCTGCGATCACTGCCTTGGCCGGCTGTTCGCAAAAAAATCATTCGGACTCACCAACGAAGAGCGGGGCCGTTCCCTTCGGATAGCTCATGCCCTTGCGTATAATATCCCCTACAAACCCTATGAAAAAGGAACCTGCTGGGTCTGCAACGACTTATTCGATACGATTCCCTACTGGGCTGAGAAAGCAGCAGCAGCCGTACAAGGAATCGACCACGAGACATTCGTCATAGGCACCCGCGTTCCCCCGATGATGGCTGAATCAGAAGAGATGCTCTGGTCCGACCTTTCACTCGAAAACCCCGAACCCCTCAAATCCGAGATGAACCGTGAAGTCGGAAAAGCAGTTTCCGCTCTCACCGGCAAACGCGGGAATCCGAAAAATCCCGAGGTCACCATCGTTTTGAATATTGCCGACGACTGTGTCGAAGTCCAGATCGCCTCATTATACTTCTACGGCAGGTATCTGAAATATGAACGCGGGATCCCGCAGACCCACTGGGACTGCCGCGCATGCAAAGGGAGAGGATGTGAAATCTGCAGCTTTACCGGTAAACAATACCCCACATCAGTGGAAGAACTCATTGCAGAAGTCCCAAAACAGATTTTCGAAAGTGACTGCGGGGTCCTGCACGGAGCGGGAAGAGAAGACATCGACGCAGTCATGATCGGGACCGGAAGACCCTTTGTTATGGAGATGCAGAACCCGAAAAAGCGGACATATGACATAAAAGAACTGGAAAAAGCGATAAACGAGTCTGCAAACCCCAGAGTAGGGGTCGTCCTTGAAAGCTGGTCCGACAAAAAAACCGTGGAAATGCTTAAATCAAACAAAGGGCATAAAACATACAGGATTCTAGTCTCAATAGATGACAGTATCTCTCTGGAAACTGTTCAGAATGCCGTATCCAAGCTCAAAGGAGCCTGGATTGATCAGCGCACGCCTGAACGGGTCTCGCACAGACGTGCAGACCTCGTTCGAAAGAGACAGGTCATTGACATAGGAGTTCTTGGTGTGGAAAACGGCCTTTACCGGCTTGAAGTGCTCGGTGAAGGCGGCCTCTACATCAAAGAGCTCGTATCAGGAGACGGGGGTCGAACGACCCCCAGTCTTGCTGAAATCCTCGCCGTTCCGGCTAAAGTCGTCGAATTAGACGTGGTGCAGGTCGACGGATTACCAAATATTGGAGATGAGTAAACATGGCAAAGCACAATGGAATTAAAAAACGAACAAGATATAAGTTACAGAAAACCCTGCGCACCCGCGGAATGCCCAACGTGACCAAGGTCATTCAGAACTTCGACGAAGGACAGAAAGTTCACCTTGTCTTAGACTCAAGCGTTCAGAAAGGACAGCCCCACCCGAGATTCCACGGCAAGACCGGAACGATCATCGGCAAGAGAGGCAGAGCCTGGCTCCTTGAGATCAAAGACGGCAATGCAACCAAAACAGTCATTGCAAGACCGCAGCACCTCACGGCGCAGAAATATAATTAACCCCCAAATACTTATTTTACATTTATCAGGAGTCTCGCATGAAAGTAAAGAAAATTATCAGTGAAGATATGATGACCCTTCCGGAGCTTCGCGTAGAACTTATTGCTATCCGCGAAAAACGCTCGGTTGGAGAACTGGATGATGAACCATCCCGGAGCATATCATACGAACTGCGTAAGAGTATTGACCATGCAGACAGTCTCAGTAAATGCAGTGTTGAAACGGCAAAGTCACTCCTTGTTGACCTTGCCTCAATGGAAAAAACGAAACCGGAGATCGCCTGCAGGATCGTCAACATTATGCCGCAGAGCCGTGATGAGATCAGAGCGATCTATGCAAAAGAGCGGTTCACCCTTCTTCCAGAAGATTTAGATCAGATTCTTGACACTCTGCACAAATACGAGTGAGTGGTAGCGATGCCGCCAAAGACTGAGAGGACCGATAAAAAGGAAGTCGAAGCTGTAGTCCTTGACTATCTTCAGTGGGGATATGCAAGCGACAGACGTCCGTTGAATCAGCGCGAGTCGATTATTATCGCAGTCGGCACTGACCAGTTCAAACTTCTCGAACTCATCGCAAAAAAAGACGTCGCGATCAATCTGCACGACAAAGTCTACATCGGCGAAGAGGAGAGAAAACATGTCGAGCGGGTAAAACGCCGGCTGTCCTATGACGAGCTGACGCCGACCGCGAAAGGCGAGCTTGAGCCGGTAGTTGAAAAGATCATTGCAGCGTCTGAAGGCAGGTTCGTGGAGTTCTACAACACCGCTGTTCCCATCAGCCTCAAGATGCATATGTTAAATCTCCTCCCCGGATTCGGAAAGAAAACCCTTACCGACACCCTGGAAGAACGCCAGAAAAAACCGTTTGAGAGCTTCGAGGACATCCGCACCCGGGTCAAGACCCTCCAGAAACCGGAGAAGTTTATCCGTGAACGGATCATGCTCGAACTTGAGAATCCGGAAGAGAAGTATCATCTCTTTACCTCAAAATAATCTTTTTTATGAAAGCGCCAAAGGATCAGCATTTTCTGATTGATACAGACGCCGTAGATTTTATCGCCGGGTCGGTCCCGATCCAGGGACGAAAGGTGCTTGAAGTAGGGCCGGGCGGAGGAGTCCTGACAGCGGCTCTTCTCGAACGGGGAGCAAATGTCAGAGCGGTCGAACTGGACGGAACGCTTCTCCCAAACCTTGAACAGCGGTTCAAAGATGAACTCGCTTCAGGTCAGCTGACCATAACCCGGGGCGATGCTTCCAGAGTTGACCTCCCGGATTTTGATCTGGTGATCGCAAACCTGCCCTACTCCATCTCATCGAAGATCACGTTCCGGCTCCTCGAAACCGGATTCGAGACAGCAGTCCTGATGTATCAGTGGGAGTTTGCAAAACGCATGGTGTCCCCGCCTGGCGACGGAGAGTACGGCAGACTTTCCGTGATGGTGCAGACCTATGCGGATGTGGAGCTCATCCTCAAACTTCCGCCCCGGGCGTTCAGCCCCCCGCCGGAAGTCGATTCAGCAGTAGTAAAGATCATCCCGCGTGAACCCCCGGTCAAAATACTGAACCGCGAGGTCCATGCAGTTCTCGTTCGCGAACTCTTCTCCCACCGGAGAAAAACCATCCAGAACGGACTCAAAGGAATGAAAAGCATCTACGGTGAAGAGATCATAACAAAACTCATCGGCAGTCTACCAAAAGATCTCACAGGCAAACGCCCCGAGAAGCTTTCTATTCTGGATTTCATTGAGCTTGCCAACCGGCTAAGTGATCTGATATAATGGATATCGACAGGACCCAGATCTATTTTCCCTCTGACGATACGTATCTCCTGATAAAAGCAGCACTCGCCGAAGTAAAGCCGGCCGACCGGGTCCTTGAGATCGGAACCGGATCGGGGGCAGTGGCAAAATCCGTAAAAGAAGTAACGCCGGATGTCCTCGCAGTCGAAATAAATCCCCACGCGGCAAAATATGCACACGAAGTAAACGGTATCGAGGTCATCAGAGGGGATCTCTTTGATCCGATCTGCGGAGAGTTCGATCTGATCTTATTCAATGCACCCTATCTTCCGACGGATCCGGAAGAGCGGCTTGACGACTGGCTTGAGTATGCTCTTGACGGAGGGCCGACCGGCCGGGAGGTCGTTGAGCGGTTTATCCGCGAAGCACCCCCTCACCTTTCAACATTCGGACGGATCCTCCTTCTCATCTCCTCCCTTACCGGGATCGATGACGTGCTGAAGATCTGTCATACAGAAGCATTGATCGCTCTCGTGACGGCAGAAGAACGGCAGGAAGACGGGGAGATCCTGTATGTTCTCCGGATCTCGCGGGATCTGTGTTCTCTTTGCAAAACCTAATTAATCCATGAATCCCCAATGTAGAATATGTCTCGTATATTATCAGAACACGATATAGCCCTTCTTTTAAAACTCGCACCCGAGTGTGACACACTTGTCTGCGGAAAATCAGAAACAGCGTTTCGCTCGATCCTCCCGCCGGTAGCCAACCATTATGCAAAGGATGCGGATGATTTCGCAGCACGGCTGAACAGGCTCACGGAGGAGGAGTTTATTTCGCTCATCGAACTCATCCGGATCGGAAAAGAAGGAGTGGCATGTCTGCCGGCCGAGTGTGCCGAAGTTCTGATCGAACAGGCGATGCGCCGTGCCGGAGCAGATGCTGCAAATGAATTATATGCACTCTACGAACTTGGCAATCAGTGCCAATAATTTTTTTACCACATTGCAATACTTTTTATCCCCGGAAATGAGTAAGAAGATACTATGGATAAAAAACAGGATCTTACTCATGAAAACGGAGCGCCGGTAGCCGACAACCTGAACTCGCTCACTGCAGGACCCCGCGGACCATTGATGCTCCAGGATCTGTGGTTTCTGGAAAAACTTGCACATTTCGATCGGGAAGTCATCCCGGAAAGACGTATGCATGCAAAAGGTTCCGGAGCGTTCGGCACCTTTACCGTGACCGCTGACGTGGAAAAATACACCAAAGCAAAAGTTTTCGAGAAAGGAAAAAAGACCGAGGTCTTTGTCCGGTTTTCTACCGTGGCAGGCGAGCGGGGAGCTGCCGATGCAGAGCGCGATATCCGGGGATTTGCGATCAAATTCTATACCGAAGAAGGAAACTGGGATCTTGTCGGCAACAACACGCCGGTCTTTTTTATCAGAGACCCCCTGCAGTTCCCTGATCTGAACCATGCCGTAAAACGTGATCCTAAAACGAACATGCGTTCCGCGCAGAACAACTGGGACTTCTGGACCTCGCTTCCGGAAGCGCTCCATCAGGTAACGATCGTCATGTCTGATCGGGGGATCCCGGCAAGTTACCGGCACATGCACGGGTTTGGCAGCCATACCTACAGTCTGATCAATGCCGAAGGGAAGCGGGTATGGGTCAAGTATCATTTCAAGACCCAGCAGGGGATCAAAAATATCACCGACCAGGAAGCGGAAATCCTCGTGGGTAAAGACCGGGAAAGTAATCAGAGGGATCTCTTTGAAGCGATCGAACGAAAAGAGTTCCCAAAATGGAAGATGTACTTCCAGATCATGACAGAAGAGGAGGCGAGAGTCAGAAAAGAAAATCCGTTCGACATCTCCAAAGTCTGGAGTCACAAAGAGTATCCGATGATAGAAGTCGGCGTGCTTGAACTGAACAGAAATCCGGAGAACTACTTTGCCGATGTGGAGCAGGCGGCGTTCAATCCGGCAAACATCGTTCCGGGAGTCGGCCTTTCGCCGGATAAACTCCTGCAGGGCAGACTGTTTTCCTACGGCGATGCGCAGCGTTACCGGTTAGGCGTGAATCATTCGCTGATCCCGGTCAACCGTCCGAAAGTCGACGTCCATGCATTCCATCGGGACGGACTTATGCGGGTGGATGGAAACTACGGAGCTGCCAAAGGGTATGTGCCAAACAGTTATGATGAGTGGAAACAGCAGGAGGCATACCGTGACCCGTCCCTGAAACTTTCCGGGGATATGGACAGGTATGAACAAAAAGATGATGAGAATGACGACTGTTTCTACCAGCCGGGCGATCTGTACCGCCTGATGACGGAGGATAAAAAACAGGTCCTGATCGAAAACACCGCACGAAACATGAAGGGCGTAACGGAGAACATCAAATACCGTCACGCAGCCCACTGTTATCTTGCAGATCCGGATTACGGGACGAGGTTTGCAAAACTCTGCGGTCTTGATCTGAATAAAGTTGTCTCCCTCTCAAAAATGAGCCATGCGGAGAGGATGGAAAATACAAAAAGGTAGAGGATCTCCTCACTCTTTTTTCTTTTTTACGATAGCAGGTCCTTTTCCGGCGCCGGGGATGTCCGTGTCGATGTCAACAGTGATCCCGATCAAAAACGCGTTCATTCGGTCGATCGCTTCACGGTTTCTGGTATCGGCCGCAGCAGCTCTCTGATAACACAAATATGCTGTATCCCGCTCGTTTCGAAGGTCATACACCTTGCCAAGTTCAACAAGGGCACGGCTGTCTTTTGGATTGTCGGCAACGTAATTGCCAAGCATCGACAGTGCCTCGTCATATTTTCCGGCACGTCTGAGATCGACAGCGGTCTCGATGAGGGTGTGCGGATCACCGGATGACGATGTGCGTCTGGATCCGGATTCGCCGGCCCCTGAGGTATTCTGCTGTTTTCGCTTCGGCGGAGGGATATACTGGGAAGCTTCGCGTTTTTTGCGCTCGACACGGTCCTCCATCTCTTTGTTCGCCCGGCGGGGAGGTTTGGGCAGCTCAGGCTCTGCTGATTCACGGCGGAGTTTTCTGGATCCTGCTTTTTTCCGCCGTTCATCCTCATGGACATGCTTGTCGGCTGCATGGATCTCCTTCTTTTTGGCAACCCAGGCCGGCTCGGAGGCGGGTTTAGCGGAAGCCTTTTTGTCGCCGATCCAGGCGGCTTCCTTTTTCTCCGTCGAACGGCGGTCGGTCCGGCGCTTTTCCTTTTCCCGTTCGTCGTCCATACAGGAAAGTTCAGCGATCATTTCCAGGGGATCATCCATCACGCGAACGAGTTTGTCGATCTCCAATAACCGCTCCATACCGATGAAGTGTTCGGCCATGATCTTTCCAAGCTGGGAAAGTTCCAGGACCCCGCCGGATTTCCTGACCAGTTTGTGTTTGATAAGTTCCGCAAGGGGATCATCACCCACGCCTACCATGGTGTTTCCAACGGCGATGATATCTGCTTCACGTCCGCGGCAGACGATCGCATTGGCGGCAAACTCTTCAGATGTCTCCTCGATGTCATACACCGGCGAGACCTCTTCCATATCTCCTTTGAGAAGCTGGATGGCCACCTCCTCCTCGGTGAGTTTGGTTTCACGCGAATACGAGGCCCCGGGCTCGGCGAGGACGACAACTCTGCCAAGATCATGGAAGTCAGGCCGGCCGGCACGTCCCATCATCTGATGGAACTCCTGAACGGAGAGCCAGTCGATTCCCATCGCGAGAGCATCGAAGATCACCTGGCTTGCCGGGAAATCCACGCCGGCTGCGAGTGCCGCAGTAGTGACAACACAGGCAAGTTTTCCCTCTTCGAACTGCCGTTCAACTGCCCGGCGTTCCTGGGACGTAAGTCCGGCGTGATACGGAGCGGCGGTCCCTCCTATCGCCTCGGCTACGGTATGACACCTGCTCCGGGCATTCGTGAACACGATCGTCTGCCCTTTGAATCCTTTCGAAGAGGTTTTGTTGAACTCCTCAAAGACCAGTTTTTTGATGAACGGGATCTTTCCGTCTTTTTCTGTGAAGATCAGATGGCGTTCCAGAGCCACCGGACGGTCTGCATACGAAACAAGAGCGGCGTTCAGTTTTTTTGCGAGAAGGTTGGGTGAACCGATCGTTGCCGAAAGATAGAGGAACTGGGCTTTTGGAGCGATATATTTCAGCCGTGCAATCAGTCCGTCGAGACGGTGACCCCGTTCGGGATCCTCGAGCATCTGGACCTCGTCGATAACGACCGTGCCAATATTGCTGACCGGCATGCCCTTTCTCAGAAGATTGTCCATACCTTCGTAGGTTCCGACAACGATCCCTCCGCCTGCACCGCGGTTTCCAATAGGACGGGTCTCCGGCAGATTCACCCGGGAGACACCGGTCATTATCGAGGTCTGGGTTATGGTCTTGTATTTTTCTGAGAATCGGTCATACTTCTGATTGGCAAGAGCGACGAGCGGAACGAGAAACAGCATTCTTCCGCGCTTCTCGAGATAATTTTTCAGCCCGGCCATCTCACCGATGAACGTCTTCCCGCTTGCCGTCGCGGCGACAACGAGCAGATCTTTTCCGTATAAAAGACCGGACTCGACCGCACGCTGCTGGGCAGGCATGAGTGTCTCAACACCGCACCTCTCGACAAATTCCCGGGGAAGCGGCAGGTTTTCGATACGTTCGGTCGGCGTCTGATCATGCGCCTCGAGCCGGTCGAACATCGTCTTTTTGGTGTCGAGCGACTCAGGCTGAAGGATCGCAAGCACCATATCCAGATCACGATACTCTTCGAGAAGATTTTCGATATGGAGCTGGGTTCGTTTTCCAAGATGTTTGATGTGACCGAGTTCACGGCGGAGCTCACGCTTTGCGCAGTCAAGGCAGACAAACTCCTGCCCGCATCTGATCCTGGTCTCTTCGGTAAGGGGGGTGATCCGGTCGTCAAAAAGACAGGTCCGGCAAAGTGTCGTTGTTTCCCAGGATAACTGCATGCCTCTGAGAAAATCCTGGAATTCCGGCAGGGTCTGGGTGAGTTTGATCGGACCGTTCCCCCGAAGTACCGTGATGAACTCTTTTGTGGGCGTCTTCTCGACGTGGGAAGTCCCGGGTCTTCTGACAAAAAACTCAGACGGACGCATGCCTTTTGAGGTCTCTTCGAGTTCGACGGTACCTACATGTTTTATTCTGCCTGCCTTTGCGTCGTCACAAAAATAGACTTTATACCCTTTTTTCCAGGGCTGAACGATGGTCGTCACGTTATTCAGTCACCAGTTCGTGGATCGTATAGGAAAGACCCGCAGTTTCCAGACGTTTCAGGAAATCGGTGAACTCCTCGTCAACGATCAGGATCAGGCAGCGCATCCCGTGGAATGCCGCCTCAACAGCCCCTTCCCGCGCCCCGAAGAACATATCCGGCGTTAGGCCTGAATTTTTACAGGCAAGATAGGCCTCAAGTCCGACGGCTGCGATGATATCCGCATTCTTTGCAAGAGAGAGGAATTTTTCCGTCGAAACCATCTTTGAGCCGCCGCGTTCGATGCGCGGAACTTTGGCAACGTCCACTTTTCCTTCCGTGTGTTCGATGATGCCGGCAAGTCGGGCTACGCCGACGTCCATTCCTTCCGATGCATCGGCCGTGACCATTCCCATTGCCGTCTGAGGGCGTTTGCCCGCATACAGCCAGCCGGATTTCATGTACACGCCGACCGAGTCGCCTGCTTTCAGATCGGAATCGGCGATAGCGGCCCAGGTCACGACCTGATGGATGATGTCACGGCGAACATGCCGGGCGTAGGATTCCAGGATCTCCGCATTGTTCAGGACCCACTCGACCCCTTTGTGGGTGACATAATACCGCCCTCTCCCTTCAGCGCTGATGTACCCCTCTTCGGCGAGGTCACGAACGTATTCAGATATTGCCTGGGGGGTGACGCCGAGCTTTTCCGCGATCTCCTGCTGGCGGATCGACGGCTGGTGCTCGGCAACCTCGACTAAGACCTGGAATCTGGTCGTTTCACGTTTACTGCGAAGGATGTTGGTTAATGGATCATCAGGCATGGTATATCTCCTATTCTGTAGTATGGGCGCTCCACAAAGAAAATATGTGGGGCACAAAACCCTACACTTATATTGTCTGTGATTCTATAATCCTTTTTGAGAGGGATTGATGAAGTCAGGTAAAATAATCCTGCGCGGGATCGTGCAGGGAGTGGGGTTCCGCCCGTTTGTCTATGCGCTGGCACAACGCTACGAAATGTGCGGAACGGTCATCAATCACGGAAGTGAAGTGGAGATCGATGCCGGCGGGGAAAATTTCGATGAGTTCTCCCGTGAAGTGGCAAAAGGGCCCAAGATGGCGGTCATCGATTCGGTATCGGTCCAACCTCTGCCTGACTGGATCCCGCCAAAAGGATTTTTTATTCTGAAAAGTCAGGACGGGGCGAGGACGGGATTTGTTCCGGCTGATATTGCGACCTGCGAAAACTGTCTGCACGATATTATGGACCCGGAAAGCAGATACTTCGGTTACTGGGCAACGTCATGTACCGACTGCGGACCAAGATACAGCATCATTAACTCCGTTCCCTACGACCGGGAACGAACAAGCATGGATGAATTTCCTGTATGCAAAGCATGTCTGAACGATTACGAAGACCCGGGAAACAGAAGACATCATGCCCAGACGATCGCCTGCACAGAATGCGGACCGAAACTTTCTCTGCTGAAAGGATCCGGAGAGTTTGTGCAGACGGCCGATCCGATAGCCGCCGCTGCAGAGCTGCTGGATGCGGGAAATATTGTTGCCGTCAGAGGGGTTGGGGGATTTCATATCTGCTGTGTTGAAAAAACGGCAGAACGCCTGAAAACTCTTCTCGGACGGCCGAACCAGTCGCTCGCCGTGATGATGAAACCGGAAACGATTCGGGAGTTTGTGGTCGAACCGACAAAAGATGAGTGGGATCTCCTCAAAGGACCTGTCCATCCGATCATGGTCCTTGACAAGCTTGATCCGGAATCACATGGGTCCCTGTCGAGCCTGCATAATCTCGGGATCATGCTGCCGTACACCGGACTTCACCATCTGCTTTTTGCAAAACTCAGGTCCCCTCTTCTGGTAATGACGAGTGCGAATGCTCCGGGAACGCCGATGATCACCGAAACGAAAACCATCATCGAAAAGATGGGGAGGGTCGCGGACTTTATCCTCACTCACGACCGGGAGATCGTGAACCGGTGCGATGATTCTGTCGTTCGGGACGGGTATCTGATTCGAATGTCACGGGGATTTGCCCCGCTCAGAACCAGAATGGATCTCGGGGACAGGCAGATCCTCGGGGTAGGCCCGGAACTGAACGCGAATGCAACGATCTATAAGGGCGGATTTCTGATAACTTCGCCGCATATCGGAAACATCAGAAACCCCCCGACCGTGGCATATTTAGAGGAGACGATCGAAAAACTGACCAGTCTTACCGGATCGGTTCCCGAAATCATTGCTCACGACCTCCATCCGCAATTCCTGAGCACGCGGGTCGCTCAGGAACTCGCCGAACGATACGGGGCAACCCTATGCCCGGTCCAGCATCACTGCGCACATATCGCCTCGGTGACCACCGGAGAGGTCGTGGGTATCGCGATCGACGGTGTCGGCTATGGGGACGATGCGACCATCTGGGGAGGGGAGATCCTTGCAGGATCGCCGGCAAACGGATACATCCGAACCGGCCATCTCGAACCGGTCATGATGCCGGGCGGAGATATGGCAACAAAATTCCCGGAGAGAATGCTCTACGGCATTCTTCCAACAGAAGAGACCCTGGCACTTCTCCAAAGCAGAGGATGGAACGACACGGCTCTCAGGATCCTTTCCCAGCAGACAGCTAAGCGTTTCAATACTCCCGTCACGACCTCGACGGGCCGGGTTCTGGACGCAGCGGCGGCATTACTCGGGATCTGCCGGGAACGGACCTACGACGGCGAACCGTCAATGATGCTGGAAGCATATGCAGCACGAGGCGTTGCCCAGCCGATGGAGATCACTATCGAATCACGGGATGGGAGGGATGTTCTGTCGACCCCGGCCCTTTTACGCGAAGGAATGGAGATGATGAGCGAGGGGATCTGTGCAGAAGATATTGCAGCTTCGATACAAACCTCGCTCGCGAAAGGAATAGCAGAGCTGGCACTTGCAGGCGTGGAAAAAACCGGGATACGCAAAGCAGCGCTCTCCGGAGGGGTCGCGATCAACCGCCAGATCAGGGAGACGATCATTTTGACCCTGCGTGAATCGGGCGTTTCATGCCTGACAAATCCCCGCTATCCGTTAGGTGACGGATGTATCTCCTGCGGACAGGTAATCACCGCCGGAATCCTCGCAAAAGAGGGACGCATATGACGTCATGCAGATTACATGACTCATGGACAGCGATCGAACTGCGGATCACCCATCAGATCCAGTTTTATAATTTTCTCGACCCGGCGCCGAATGATGAAAAGGAGATCAATCAGGCAACAGAAACATATATCATGGACTCCCTTGAGGACATGCCGAATGATAAACGCAGTTCTGCCAAGATCATTTTATATCTGGAACGGACACTTTACGATGATGAGGAGATCCGGACCGATATGGAACAGGCGATCCATTCGCATTTTGCTCTGAGGCACTGCTCGGAAAACCAGAAATATAAGCTTTCGATGAGCAAAGGAAGACGATACCTCCTCCGCGGTCTGATATTTCTGGTGATATGCCTTATCCTCAGCAGTATTATTACAAGCACCTACGACCAAAATGACATACTGTATGCTATCGGACAGAGTTTTGTGGTGATCGGCTGGGTCGCTCTCTGGAAACCGGTGGAGTTCTATCTCTATGACCGGCGCGATATTTTAGATGAGATTAACATACTCACGCAGCTGGAGACGATTCCTGTGGAGACACGCAGATGGAATAAAAATCTTGAGAATGAAACTCTCATACTGATGTAGAACGTTTCTGACACCTTTTTTTCATAAACCCATCGGTTGCTAAAAAACACCGGAACAAACGATAAAGGATCGGCTCGATACTGCCGGATTAATAAAAAAAAGATTTAGCCGAAGAGGGCGCCAAGGCCTGCCATGGCGTTCTCTTCTTCTTCTTCCTTGCTCTCTTCGGGCTCTGCTGCCTCTTCTGCTGCTGCTGCTGCGCCTGCTGCTGCCGGTGCTGCTGCAACTGCTACGGGTGCTGCTGCTGCCTTGGAGATTGCTTCCTCAATGTCAACACCTTCAAGTGCTGCAATTAATGCTTTGACACGGGAGTCGTCGACTGCGATACCTGCGGCAGAGAGAACTGCCTTTACCGATTCTTCATCCACAGTCTTAGCTGCGGAGTGAACTAACAGAGCTGCGTATATATACTCCATTTTGATTTCACCTTTGTATTTGTTTAAATTGCCTTCAGGGCGTTTGCTTGTCTGTATGCCTTGCTGATGATCAGCTCGATGACACCCTTCTCATAGATGGATGCTTCTACACCGAGGTTTCTTGCCTCACGGACGGCCTTCGCGATCTGAGCTTCAGTAACTCCGGCACATGCCGTTGGAACTGCTGCGTTGACTGCGAGGTTGAATGCCTGCTGTGCTGCGAGAGTGATCTTTGCCTTGTATGCCTCGTCGTCTACTGAGAGGACGTCCGGCAGATACATATCTCCCTCGTAACATACTGCGAGGAGGGAGAGACCGACCGGCATTGGTTTGATACCAAGCTTGGAAAGTACGTCGGCCTGTTTTTTGTTGATAGCCTGACCGGCCTTAACAACGGTCTTGGTCTCTTTGATCTTGACCTTACCGCCGTCGATGGCTGCCGGGATACCAGCCTGCTGGAGTTCTCCTACGATCGGTCCGGGCTTAAAGGTAGTTGGTCCTGCCGGAACAACAATGTCTTCAGGAGTGATCTCGCCTGCTTTGGCGGAGCGTTTTGTCTTTGTCTGCTCAAGGGACTTGAACAGTTTGAACGGGTTGCCGTTCGCAAAGATCAGCGCCGAGTGCTCGGAAACCTTCTCGTTCAGATCAACGAAGTGACCGCCGAGTTCATTCAGGGAATGCTCGACAAGAGTGTTTCTTGCAACCTTCACAACTGCATTGCTGCGCAGATTTCTGCGGATCTGCTGGAACTGTCTTGCGGGAATACCGTAGACATCAACTAAGCCGACGAGTGTATACTTGCCGGCGAGATCTTTGATCTGCTCAACTTCTTCACGTTTCCATGCCGGAAGATGGTGGGTATAAATTGCCATACTTACATCACCTTCACTGCTGGACCCATCGTGGTTTTGACGTAGACGGAACGGATGTTTAACTCTCCGCTTTCAAGTCTTCCTACAACCCTCTTTACGACGGCGTCAATATTTTCTGAAACTTCCTCAACGGTCATGCCGGTGTTGCCGACTTTGACAGACATATTGAGTCTGTCTTTTGACCGGATCTTGACGGAGTTTCTCAGACGCTCGACGATCGGAGTGATGTCCTGGGTCGGCGGAATCGGCTGCGGCATTTTGCCGCGGGGACCGAGTCTCTGACCAAGCCAGCGACCAACAAGGGGCATGACCGCGGTCTCTGCAAGGAAGAAGTCATATTGTCCGGCCATTTTGCGTGCTTCACGCGGAACGCCGCCCAGACGCTCGATCTCGTCAGGGCCGATAATTAAATCGACACCGGCGTTACGTGCCTGGGACACAATATCTCCCTTACCAAGAACGGCGATCTTTTTGACGCCTATTGCCTGTGGCAGAAGAATCGTCTCATCAATACGGTTTTTAGGCTGGGCCATGTCAACGTGTTTCAGGTTGATAGTGATATCAATACTTTCCTGGAACTTACGCTCGGGGGCCTGCTTGAGTGCTGCCGTAACAGCTGTTATAATTTGGGTTCTTTCAACCATTTGATGAAGCCTCCCATAGTTCTTCGACTGGAGTGTTCCCCAATCTCCTATGGTTTTGTTCTCTACTACTGTACATTTTTTTACGTGGGAAATCCACGTACCCGTTTGAAGCGGCGCGAACTAACTCACTTACGCGAGCTGTTCGTCCCACTCGCCTGCATTGACGGCGGCAATTGCCTGTTTGGCAGTTTTGCCTTCGACGGTTACACCAACGGAAACGCAGGTGCCCATAACTTCCTTTACGGCCGTTTTCAGGTCGTAAGAGAGCATGGATTCCATCTTCATCTTTGCAATGCGAATGACAGCTTCAAGCGGCAGATTACCAACTGCCTGAGTGTTCGGAGTGCCGGAACCCTTTTCGACGCCCGCTTCTTTCATTACAAGAGCGGTTGTCGGAGGAATACCGACTGTTAACGTGACGTTCTTTTTGTCATCGACCATTACCGTTACCGGAACAGACATGCCATTGAACTCAGCGGTCTTTTTGTTGATATCATCAACGACTGCTTTTACGTTGATCCCAAGGGGACCCAGTGCCGGACCGAGTGGCGGTCCTGCAGTTGCTCTACCGCCGGGTACCAGTACCTCGACAGTTTCTGCCATTGTATCACCGTATGTTGGCACATACCCGAAGGTAGCCCAACATTGGTTCACTAAGGTCGACCTCTGAGAACATAAATCTACTGGATAGATAGGCCGAAAAAAACAGATGGATTGGAGAATGGATCAGGATTTTCTGCATCCTCGCAGAAAAATCCGGGTTCAATCCTGATTACGATCGATCACACGGACATTATCGCCGCGAATGGTGATCGGGATCGGGACGATCGATTCGTAAAGTTCAACGGTGATCTCTTCTTTGGTGTGGTCAACGCGCTTGACCACTGCCTTCTCACCCTTGAACGGACCGGCGATCAGTTCCACGATAGTTCCCTCGTCGATGCCGGAAACTGCCGGCTTTGGAACGAGGAAATGTTTGATCTCTTCCAGAGATGTTTCATTCTTCAAAACAATTCTGGCATGAGCGATCGATTCGACAAGCTCTTCGATCCTGGCATGCTCTTCAGGGCTTTCCACGAAGACATAGCCTTTGATATCTTCCGGTACGACTACTGCTGTGACGACGACGTCCGTCATATTGTTCTCGATAGCCTCACGGATGTTGTCTGCAACGGTCCGCTCGTGCTTGGAGGTCGTCTTTAAGATATAGTAGTGATTGCCAAACTTTGATTCTGTCATAGTTATGGAAGGAGATATTCAAATATCAGATATATCAGGAACCCAAGGACGCCGATAAGTGCGATACCCACGGCGGCGACGGCGGAGATCTTCCAGAACTCCTCTTTTGTGGGCCTGCGTGCAAGTTTCAGAACACGAAGGTATTTTCTGAAGAATTCTGAAACACTTGCTTTCGTGATCACCGGCTTCTTAATATGAATGGTGGGAAGTGCCTTTTTTTCATCGGTATTTTTCTCGTTTTTAACCATGTATTCACCTCAGGAAGTCGATCTCAAACTTTGAGCGCTGGACCTGACTAGATTGTGATGCCCTAGATATTTGTTCCTGCTTACCATAAATCTGTGGTGACTGAACACCGGTAACGATGATCATGGTACGCATGCGGCCTTCCATCTTCGGGTCGACCTGGACACCCCAGATGATGCGTGCTGCAGGATCGATCCTCTGATAGACTTCCTGGACAACACCTTCCGCTTCCACCATCGTCATATCGGGTCCGCCGATAACGTTGATGAGAGCAGCCGTCGCGCCGGTGATATCCACATCGAGGAGCGGGGAACGGAGAGCTTTTTTGATCGAATCGGTCGCTTTGTCCTCACTGTCGGAGTCGCCGACACCGATCATCGCGATGCCGCCCTGTTCCATAACGGTCCGGACATCGGCGAAGTCGAGGTTCACGAGACCAGGCAGCGTGATAAGTTCGGTGATACCTTTCACGGCACGCATCAGGACTTCATCGGAGACTTTGAATGCCTGGGCGAGCGGAAGGCGCGGCACAACTTCGAGGATACGGTCGTTCGGGATCACGATAACCGTGTCGGCAACTTCCCGGAGACGCTCGAGACCGATCTCGGCGTTTTCCATCCTGGTCGCACTTTCACTCGTAAAAGGCAGAGTAACGATCGCGATCGTCAAAGCGCCGATCTCTTTTGCGACTTTGGCAACGACGGGAGCGGAACCGGTACCGGTGCCGCCTCCAAGACCCGCGGTCACGAAGACCATATTGCTGCCGGCAAGCGCCTGGCGGATAACATCCTCGCTTTCAACGGCAGCCTCTTCGCCGCGCTGGGGGATCGCGCCGGCGCCGAGACCTTTGGTGGTCTGCCGGCCGATAAGGATACGGCGGCCGACTTTTCCGCGAAGCATAGAGAGATGCTGGGCATCGGTGTTGAGTGCATAGATCTCGGCACCCTCAACCCCTTCCTCATAAACGCGGGCAACGGTGTTGGACCCTCCGCCTCCGCAGCCGATCACCGTGATCTTTGTCCGGAGAGCAGCTAAGATGTCGTCGAACTCTTCGTCATCGTCGGTCGGTGTTGTCTTGGCAGCGGTAAAACTGTACTGGCTGGAGTAGTCTACCTCGGGTTTTGGCTGCTCCTTCTTTACAGCCGGAGCCGGAGTCTGGACCGGAGCTGCCGCCTGGGCCGGTGCCGGCGTCTGCGGACGGGCAGAGTAGGTTTTTGCACCGAGCTCAGCCTCGGTTTCCGCATCATAAATTGCGGAGACCGGTGTATCGTCGCGTGCAACGTCTTCGAACCGTTTGCGTGATAATGCTTCTTCTACAATTGATCTCATGAGTAATTCTCCAATCCCGGTATTTTGATGGATTTCCTGACCACTTTCGTGACCATATCCGGCGTGATCGTTCTGCCGTCGGGAAGATCCACAGATGATCCGGCGGCGAGCTGCCCGTACAGCGGACCTGACGGGACCCCAAGCGTGCGCGCGATACCGGGGTCAAACTGCCGGCGGGTTATCGTGATTTGATCACCTTCCACCAAACTATCCTGTGTACGTGTTATTTGTTGAACGGATAAGACTATTAAATCACCTGATACCTGACGCCTGTTTTTTGCAGATGTCAGCAGAGTCGGCATAATCCTGCCGCCTTTTCCTGTCGTGTGAAAAATATTCCCCATTTTCTCCAGCTCAGCCAGAAAGAGCTCTTCATACCCGAGAAATGCTGCAGAAAACAGATCCGGAGGCATCTCGATCACCGAAGGTTCTTCGTCCAAAATCCTGCCGTGCGGAAAGATTTTCAGATCAGGGGCCGTAGCTGCGGCCAGATCGCGATACGCGAGCCATGTCCCAAACGACATCTCATTGATTTTTCGCAGGTCGCCTTCGGTGATCTCCTCAAGACCAAGATCGGCGAGGATCCCGTCAATATGCGCTAACTCCTGCTTTGAAAGAGCTTTACGGTCGATATGCGCGGCCGCGGCCCCGCCGGATTTTGCGATCATCTGGGATACCATCTCCTTTGACACGGAACCTGCATCCCGGGTGTGCATCATATGGCCGAATGCCCCTTTCGTCTCGAGACAGATCGCCGTCTGCCTGGCTGCATAATGGGTCCCGCCAAACCCGATAAGCGCCAATGCTTCCGGCGAAGGCTGAGCATACAAAACACTTTTAGCCGCTGCCGTACATGCGGAAACATCGTTCCACTCCTTTTCGGTACTGCCCACCTCGACAAAGAAGAACGGAACCGGAAGATCCGTCGGTCCGTGATGAGTGATCTCATAAGAGACCCGGTAACCTTCCGGAGCGAACATTGCATGATTCTGCAGAACCGCCTTCATCCAGGCCGGACTCGTCAGACCAAGCTCCATATCCCGGCCGCCAAGTCCGGCGACGCCGAAGTTTCCTGCCGGATGGACCGTCAGGACCGGAACCGGGTTCACACTTGAGTGACGGGAAACAACGATGATAAGATCAGCGTTGGGATTCACCGCGGATCTTTCCGCGTGAATGATCCGGCCGGGAACAGTGTGAAACGTCACCTCGTTTCCATTGAAAAGAGGGAACCCTCCCTTTGGCGGATTTTTCAGAAGGTCATCGACAGCAGCCCGGATATTTCGTCCCGCCGGATCGGAATCAGAGTTCACTATGTCAATGATCATACTACAAATATCCGATCCCCGTCAGGGAAGAGAAGATCCACAAAATAACAAATATCACCGGAACATGGACGAGATAAATGAACAGCGTCACCATCCCGTTTCCAAGCTTTGCAAGACCGGTCCCGACCGGCCCGGGTTCCCGAAGGGAAAAACCCCGGCGTCCGTGAGGATAGAAAACATTCCCCAGACCCACTCCCAGAAGAAGTACGCCAAACCAGGGAAACAGCGGGAAGTAATCCTGCGTATACTGCATAAAATCCTCTGCATGGATGCCCAGAGGATAGAGCCAGGACGGATCATTGATATACGGAAAAATGAACGCGCCGACCGCGATGATGATCATGCCGATGATGATGTTCCATTTTCCGTATCTCAAGAGAGGGATCGCAAGAAGCATGGACACCCCGAGCATATGGAGAAAACCGAACTTGATAAATGCCTCGCTCCCAAGAAAGACAGAGGCGCCGATCCAGCTCGCGATCGTGATGCAAAAACCGAGAGCCAAAAGAAACAGGGCTTTGACGACCAGAGCGCCGTAATACTCTTTTGTGGTTTTTCCCCTCATCCGTTCATGCCGAAGGATCATCGCCATGCCTGCAATGAGAACGAAAATGCCGGACCCGAACATATACGTGTTATAATAGGCAAGGAACCGGGGATCCTCGGTGATGATGTGAAACATCACAAGACACGCAAGTAAGTGGTAAAAGAGCATCCCCAAAATGGCAATACCGCGAACGGCGTCCACCTCCCAGTACCGCTCGCTCTGCGGAGCGCCTGACCCGCCGGGCATTACCCGGAGAGAGTCGTCGTTTTCCAGTATTTCACCACCCATTGTTCCATTCCTATTGGTTGTGTGCATCTAAGTACTTTATGAACAGCTAAACATACCCGATCCCGGTCGTGATGCTGAGCAGCCACAGGATAACAAAAAAGACCGGCATGTGAACGAGATAAATGATCAGCGTGATCTTGCCGTATCCCATCTTCGCGAAAAATCTGCCGAGGATCCCGGGCTGTCTGACGGAAAACGATCTGACGCCTTTTGGATAGAAGATGTTTCCAAGACCCACCCCTAAGAGAATGAACCCGCTCCACGGAAAGATCGGGAAGTAGTCAGGCGTGTGATCCATAAAATCGGCGCCATGGATCCCGAGAGGATAAAGCCACCCGGGATCCTGGATCCCCGGAATGATGAACACCCCGATAAGGATGATCAGGATGCCGAATAAGATGTTCCATTTCCCAAACCTCAGGAGAGGGATCGCGATCAGCATCGAAATACTCAGCATATGGAGGAACCCGAACTTGATGAAGACATCGTTGTTATAGATAACGACCGAAGCAAGCCATGTCAGCGCCGTGATACACATCGCGATAAAAAACAGGACCAAAGCCTTTTTCGCGATCTCGCGGTAATAAGACCCCATCGGCTTTCCAAGCATGCGGTTATACCGGAGAACGATCGCCACGCCGGCGATCAGAATAAAGGCCGCCGAGACGATCACGATCGGGCTGTAATAAAAGAGAAACTCGTTGGTCTCCTCCAGGATGTGAAACATCACGAGGATCGCGAGAAAATGAAAGTAGAGCATCCCGAAAAGGGCAAGACCGCGGATGGCGTCGATCTCCCAGTATCGTTCACTTTTCACCCGCGGGGGAGAACCCGGAGTGCCGCACTGCTCTTCATTTCTCATTGTTTCAGGCATGTATGCGCTTTTTGGATAAGTAGTTTGTCAGCAGGGATTCAGAGATGACCGATCGGAAAACCGAGCAGACCGGAAACTACGACGATCACGAGGAGCACAGCGCCGATCAAAGGTATGTGGGCGAGGTAGATCTCCAGAGGATACCGGCCGATGAAGGCAAGCGCCTGACTGATCTTTCCCGCTTCGGGGAAAGCATATCTGCGGATCCCTTTTGGATACAGAAGAGCTCCGATGCATACGCCAAGCAGCATAACGCCGACCCAGGGAAAGATAGGGAAATAATCACGCGGAACAAAATCCGGCGGCAGGATCCCGAAAACCATCAGCCATGCCGGTCCTTTGATCTTTTCAAGACCGATCCCAAGCAGGATGAAAAATACCGCTGGGATCAGATTCCATTTGCCGAGCCGCAAAAAAGGGATACATATGATCATCGAAAGACCCATCATCTGCAGAAAATTGAAGTACATGTACCTTGCGTCGTTGATGAACAGCAGGATCAAAAGAGAGGCAACGACAGAGACGCCTACGCCGATCAGAAATATCTCGACACCGCGTTTCAGGATGGCGAAATGATAAGCACGTCGCGGCCGGCCGGCCATTCGTCCGTGACGAAGGACAAGGGCCGCTCCGGATATGATGACAAACACGCTTGTCCCGAGAGGCAGATAGACATAGAGTCCTAACCACACCTCCGTATCAATGATGTGAAAGACACCCAGAAGAAAAACGGTGTGGAGAATGATCATCGCCAGAAGCGCAAAACCGCGTATCGCATCGATCTCCCAGTACCGTTCCTTCACCGGGGCGGGACAGACGTCATCCATGTGCATCACTATAGGTCGGGGGAGATAAAGAAGGTCGGCATGGAAATGATCCGGGGAGGGATCAGTACACCTTCTTTGCCAGTTCGCTCACGAGCCCGAAAAGTTCCGGCGCCACCCACGCGGGATCACAGTATTTCTCATAAATGCAGAGCCGTTCTCTGAGTTCATATCCGCGGGCGGTCTCTTTGAGCGCATCCAGAGCCGGCCAGGGATGCTCCGGATTGATGTAATCGATCGTCACCGGAGAAACACCGCCAAGATCCGTCACCCCGAGATCGAGGAGAAGAGAAGCGTCGGCAAGATTCGGCGGGATCTGGATCGAGACGTCTGATGGCAGGATCTCTTTTGCAAGCCGGATGGTATCCGCGATCACCTCGGTCGAAGCGCCGGGGCAGGACGCCATCTCGGTTCCCGGTTTTGGACAGAAGTTCTGGACGATCACTTCCTGGATGTGCCCGTATCTTTTATGCAGATCACGGATGACTTCGAGAGACTCGATCCGGTCGTCCCGTGTCTCGCCGATCCCAAGGAGCAGTCCGGTCGTGAACGGGATCTTCAGTCTGCCGGCATTTTCCATCATCTCGATCCTGACGGCCGGATCTTTGCCCGGACTGTGGGCATGGGCAGGGATCGCGGCGGTGGTTTCAAGCATCAGACCCATGCTCGCGTTCACGGGCCGGAGCTCCTCCAGCTCTTCATAGGTAAGGATGCCGGCATTCGTGTGAGGCAAAATCCCAAGCGATATGGCATAGCGGCTCATGTCCTTACAGTAGGAAAGAATATCCGGGTATCCCATCCTGTTGATGTATGCGGTGAACCCGGCTTCCCGTTCGGGGCGTTCGCCGAACGTAAAGAGGGCTTCGGTGCAGGAAAACGCGGCTCCCCGTTCCAGCGTGGAGATGACCTCCTCTTTTGGCATAACACATCCGTCCGCCACACGGGATTTGAACGAACAGTATCCGCAGGCATTTGCGCAGACATTGGTCAGCGGGAGAAACACATTGCGGGAAAACGTAATGACCGGCATATCACACAACCTCATTTTCAAAACGGCGTCCGATGAAGATGCAAGCGAGTGAAAGGGTCAGGCATACGCCGGCGACTAAATAAAAAACACCGGCATTGCCGATCAAAAGTCCGGCAACTGCCGAGACGACCGAAGCAACCAGGAGCCCTTTTCCCCAGTACTCGAAGAGCATTCTGTAAGACACCACAATATAGTATCATTCGAGGTGTAGATACATCAACTTTTATCATCCGCAAAGCGCATATTCATGTATCTTATGCTTGATCTGGTATCCGTAATCATCGAAGAGTTTCTCTGGTTTCTGCAGCTGATCGTTGTGCTGCTGGACATCGGCGCATGTATCACGGTGATATTTCTGGAAAGACGGAGCCCCCAGACGGCACTGACCTGGGTCCTGGTCATGATCTTTCTCCCGTTTCTGGGATTATTTCTGTACCTGTTCTTCGGCAGACACCTCTACGGATCGCGTATCTTCAGCAAAAAGACCAAAGCCGATCTGATGCTGGCGGCTCAGGCTGAGGAACAGTTTCAAAAGATCACGGAGAACGCACTGGAACTTGCCCCAAGCATCTCACGGTTCGACAGCACGATCGCACTCCTTCTCAGTCTGGACAAGGCGGTCCTGACAAGAAATAATGAACTCACCCTCTACACCGACGGAGAGATGAAGTTCGCCGCCTTCAAAGAAGCAGTGGCGGGAGCAAAACATCACATCCACCTGGAGTATTTCATCATCCGGGATGATGAGCTTGGAGATGAGATCATACAGCTTCTCGCAGAAAAAGCAGCAGAAGGGGTCGAAGTCAGAGCGATCTTCGATGCCGCCGGGACGTTTTCCGTGAAGGATGAGTTCTTTGCTCCGCTGAAAAAGGCAGGCGGGGATGTGCGGATCTTTTTCCCGCTCAAGGTTTCATTTCTGAATACCCGGCTGCATTTCAGGAACCACCGAAAGATCCTGGTGGTCGACGGGGTGACCGGATTTATCGGCGGGTTCAATATCGGGGATGAGTATCTGGGGAAAGGACCGATGGGATACTGGCGGGACACTCATCTGCGTCTTCACGGAAAAGCCGTCGTTGCATTGCAGACCAGGTTCATTATGGACTGGAACTATGCGGCAAAGGATGCCCAGATATCAGTGGAAGACAGGGACTGTCCGTACTATCCCGAGGACGGGTTTTTAGATGTTACGGGGCATTCCTATGTCCAGATCGCCTCTTCCGGACCGGATTCTGCGGAAAAAGCCATCTATTCCGGGTACATGAGTCTGATCGGCCATGCGAAGGAGTCGATCTATATCCACACGCCGTATTTCATTCCGGATGAACCGATGCTTACCGGTCTTGTGCTTGCTGCACGCTCAGGGATCGATGTGCGGATCGTTATCCCCTGCAAACCCGATCATCCGTTTGTGTACTGGGCGAATCATTCGTATCTGGGGGATCTGCTGGCGGCAGGCGTGCGGGGTTATATCTACAATGACGGATTCATCCACAGTAAAGCCGGGATCTTCGACGGGATAAGTACAACCATAGGTACAGCCAACTGGGATATCCGCAGTTTCAAACTGAACTTTGAAACGAACGCGTTCGTCTATGATATCGAGTTTGGAAAACGAATGAACCGGATCTTTCTTGAGGAGCTGGAGACGAACTGTACGGAGATCACGCTGGAAGAGTACAATCTGCGATCAACATCCGTGAGGATAAAAGAGGGAATTTCGCGGCTGTTTTCTGCTCTGCTGTGAGGAGTTTCAATAATCTATTTATAGCGAAGAGAACCAGTAGAAAACATATGAAAAAAATCTGGTATGTTTTTGGTATGCTCATCGTCCTGACAGGGATAATCCTGTCGGCCGGGTGCATCTCAACACCCTCTGATACACCCACACCCGTCACTTCGGTACCGACCACGACGCCTACGCCTGTTCCGACACCGGCCGAAGTCATGCAGGGTCAGGAACTGACTGTCACCGATACCGGCAAAACGATCTCGATACGTATCATACAGAAAAAATTCGGCAGTGAAGTTGAAGAGATCCTGAAAAAAGGCTCAGCCGCAAATCCAAAACCGGCTCCGGGACAGTATGCAGTGATGCTGAAGATCTCCGAGACTTATGAAAGCGGAGACGAAGCCGCAAAAGTCGTTGCTCCGTATCATTATGAGATTTATGTAAACGGGATCGGCTATCCTGCCGTATCAGCCGCCCTTCCAAACGGTTATACGCCGCTTTCGACGACCAACATTCTGAAATATGCAAAGATCGAGGGATGGCTCACATATATCATCCCTCAGGGCGACGCAAAACTTGCCTACGAAGTAAAAGATGAACCGCTCGGATTTATCAGAATAAATTACTGATCTTCCACATTTCTTTTTTTATCAGGAATTAAGATCTCATCCGCATCCAGCTCTGCCGTGCGTGGATCCTCATCGCCGGCGCCACATACGGGATATATCCCGGCGTCATGCATGCTCCCATCAGCAGATTCTGCCCGGATGAACGGTTTACCCCGCACACACCCGTTCTTTTCCCTCGGACCTCCTCCAAAAACTCGACCGGCGTCTGATTTTCACAGCCGACCGAAACCGCCCGTCCCACTTCCCAGAGAACATGGGCATCCGATCCGCCCGTCATGCACGCACCGTTCTTTTCCGCATACTGCTCGGCCCGCATATTCAGCCGCATCGACATCCCGCTGCATATCACTTCAAGTCCGTCAAGCTCTCCCGCGACCGCGGGATCGATGACTCCCACGTCTACTCCTTTCATCACGCCTCTCACGCTTACTCCATACCCGTAAGGATGAGCAGACACGACAAATCCTCCTGCATTTTTTGCGCCGGAGATGACATCCTCGGTTAAAATGTCCACTGCCATGTGCGGACATTTGCCCCGGTGATACTGGATCGAGGAGGAGTAATACGAGGCAAGATCACGGTAGGTATCGAAATACACCAGAATGTGCGGACCTTCGAGAGCGGAGACCTCGATTCCCGGAATGATGTTTTCAGAATGATCAAGCGCCTCCTTTACCCCGGAGATCACATTATGATCCGTTATTGCGGCGGACAGGCCGTGTTTATTGAGATATTTTGCCAGTGTTTTCGGGGTTGTCCGTCCGTCTGACGCGGTCGAATGGACATGCATATCGAATCCTTTATTTTCATCGTCCTTTACAAAAGGGACATACTGAACACTGTTTTGCATCTGTCTTTAGTATATTGGAGCGCGGAGGTCAAAAAGTAATTGGCCGCGGCAATGGTTTTACATAATGTAATATGAACAAACCAATATGGCAATTATAGTTTACATGCGGCCGATCTGGAGGAGGGGACTGGAGGGAGTGCTGCAATTAAAACAGAAAAAATATTCCCTGCGGAAAAATTCTCAAAAAACAGAAAAAATATTCAGGTTTCCCCCAGGCATACCGCCTGCGGGAAACGGCCAGATGACCCTTGAACGTGAAAAATTAATCGAGGTAATCCTTCGGAGTCGGGATCTGTTCTTTGAGACCCTTTCTCTTTCTGATACCCATAACGATCTCGGAAAGCATTCCCTGGGGAACCGGGGAGAAGCCTGCGAACTCGGGTGACCAAATCGCAAATCTTCGATTTGCTCCGCTCCCCCTAAAGGGGTCGCCATAGCACGGCCTTTAGTTGCAGAACGGATATCTTTAGCAAAATTGTGATTTTTCTTTTCTCACTCCCTTGAAGGGAGTGCCGTCCTTTTTTACCGTCAATAAACTTCCCTATTTCTCCATCTCTTTTTCGGCAGCCTGAGGGAGTTGCCACTTGAGAACGGGGATTTCCACATTCTTTACTACCAACCGCACCTTTTCTATATCCATCTCCAGTATTTGTTGCCATATTTTTCCTTAATGGAAACATGAAACAATAAACACTTCGTCAAAAATATTCCCTGCGGAAAAATTCTCAAAAAACAGAAAAAATATTCAGGTTTCCCCCAGGCATACCGCCTGCGGGAAACGGCCAGATGACCCTTGAACGTGAAAAATTAATCGAGGTAATCCTTCGGAGTCGGGATCTGTTCTTTGAGACCCTTTCTCTTTCTGATACCCATAACGATCTCGGAAAGCATTCCCTGGGGAACCGGGGAGAAGCCTGCGAACTCGGTAGACCACATAGCACGGCCTTCGGTTGCTGAACGGATATCGCCCGCGAAACCAAAGAGCTCTGCGACCGGTGCCTCACCGTTAACCACGATCTGGTCACCTTCGGACTCAGTCGTGGACAGCTGACCACGGCGACCCTGGATCTGGGAGATTGCTGCACCCATCTGATCCTGCGGAACAGTGATCTGGATCTTCTGAATCGGTTCAAGGAGTGTGTCGCCGGCCATAAGAAGAGCTGCCTTCATACCACCGCGAACTGCAGGAATGACCTGTCCCGGACCACGGTGGATAGCATCCTCGTGAAGCTTTACATCGTGGAGTTTGATCAGAACATTCTGGACCTGCTCATCAGCAAGCGGTCCGCCGTCGAGTGCCTCGTGAACACCGTCAAGGATCAGTTCCATCGTTTCATTCAGGTACTGGATACCTTTCGTGCAGTCAATGAACATGTTCGAGCCGTAGATATCCTTCACGGACTTGGCCTCATCCTTGTCCATACCAAGTGCTACAAGAGCGTCACGGCGGGCAATGTTTTCCATGTTCATCGAGATCTCGCCCGACTGGATCGCTTTCAGGATTTCTTCCGGCATCGGCTCAACAGACATAAAGAATCTGTTGTGTCTGTTCGGAGACTTACCCTCAACGGTTCCGTCAAGCGGCTTTGCGACCGTCTCACGGTACACAACGATCGGCGGGGAGGTAACGATATCCACACCCTTGTCTCTCTTGATACGGCCGGTAACGACCTCAAGGTGGAGTTCGCCCATACCGGCGATCAGGTGTTCGCCCGTCTCTTCATTGATGTTGATACGGACAGTCGGGTCTTCCTTTCCGACCTGGTGAAGAACTTCGATAAGCTTTGGAAGATCCTTCATGTTCTTTGCTTCGACCGCGACGGTCATAACAGGCTCGGAGTAGTGCTTAAGGGACTCGAACGGCGTCATGTCTTTAAGGGACGTAACGGTCGAACCGACGATCGCATCACTCAGACCGGTCACTGCCGCAATGTTTCCGGCAACGATCTTATCTACCTCAACACGGGTCGGACCCATAAAGATACCAACACCCTGAAGTCTGTTCGGCTTACCAGCTGTCCCGGAGATGAAGACCTCCTGACCGCGGGTAAGGGTTCCGGAGAACAGTCTACCCGTAGCAATCTCTCCTGCGTGCTTGTCAAAGGAGATATCGGTGATCATCATTGCGATCGGACCTTTGGCATCGCATGCATACATTGCCTTTCCGACCGGGGACTCAACATCGCCGTGCCAGATGATGTGGCATCTCTTACCCTGTGCCTGAAGCGGGTTCGGGAGGAAAGTCACGACCATATCGAGAAGTACTGAGTGAAGCGGAGAAGCCTTTGCAAGGTACTTCATATCGCCTTCGTTACACTTGTCGATAACGGTCTGCAGGGAAACACCGGTCGTCTTGATGTAAGGGATCGAAACGGCCCAGTTGTACAGAGCAGAACCAAAAGCGACGTTTCCTTTCATCGGATCGAGTTTCCATCCACCTTTGGTGTAGAGCTCCTCGTTCATGCCTTTGATGAGCTTGTTGACCTTGTCAATGACTTTTCCAAGACGGATCATCATTTCCTGGGGGTTAACTTTCAGCTCGTTGATAAGTCTGTCGACCTTGTTGATGAACAGGACCGGGTGAACACCCTCTTTGAGTGCCTGACGAAGAACGGTCTCCGTCTGGGGCATCGGACCTTCGACTGCGTCGACAACGACGACTGCGCCGTCGACTGCACGCATTGCACGGGTAACATCCCCGCCGAAGTCGACGTGGCCTGGAGTATCGATCATGTTGATAAGATACTCGTGACCGCCGACCATGTGGACCATGGATACGTTTGATGCATCAATGGTGATTCCGCGTGCCTGTTCCTCTTCATCAGAGTCCATCCAGCAGGCTTTTCCGGAGAGTTCCTCGCTGATCATTCCTGCTCCTGAGAGAAGGTTGTCCGAGAGGGTGGTCTTTCCGTGATCAATGTGCGCTACGATACCGATATTACGGATGTGCTCGGGATCATTCATGAGCTCCGTAATTCGTTCTACCATCTTTTTTCCGCGTGACATAAAACACCTTTTTTAAAAAAGAATATATGGGGAAATCACCGTGCGGATTTTGCAATCCGTTCGACTTCTTCCTTCTTTCCAACAGAGAA
>Ga0265294_10001749_pt1 | contig 29139 bp, 23 predicted proteins | sample MunlanPumphouse3_FD_192504 | JGI IMG/M metagenome (GOLD analysis project Ga0265294, IMG submission 192504) | Groundwater microbial communities from a municipal landfill in Southern Ontario, Canada - Pumphouse #3 | ecosystem: Environmental > Aquatic > Deep subsurface > Groundwater | place...
TCATTGATCCCACCGAATCCTATCAGGTCTGCGTATTTGACAAATCCGATCCCTCCGCTGAAGAATACACCTTCATTGCCGGGATGAAGGTTTCAGATGAAGCCAAAGTGCCTGAAGGCATGATTGCCAACAAGACTCCGGCAGCCGAATACGCCGTGTTTGAACATCACGGTAGCCTGGAGAAAATGCATCAGACTTATGAGTATATCTTCGGCGTCTGGCTTGCGGAAAACGGCTATCAGATGGCAGAAGCGGACTCGCTGGAGATCTATGACCAGCGTTTCAATCCGGAGAGTGCGGATTCGATCTTTGAGATCTGGATTCCGATAATCAAAGCATAAACAAACCAGCCCCGAGTGCGGACGGTGCACAGTCCGTGGCTTTGGGGCACAAAGGCAGAACAAGGAGATAGGATGTTTGAACTACCCGAAGCAATGGTTCTGACCCGGCAGATGAATGAGCATCTGTGCGGCAAAGTAATCGAAGATGGCTCTCTGGGCAACAGCCCGCATAAGTTTGCCTGGTACAATCGTAGTGAAGCAGAGTTTCGCTCCCTGATAAAGGGAAAGAAAATCGGCAAGGCTTGGACGAAAGGTAGATGGATGATCATCGAGGTAGGCAGTGCGCATCATCTGGTCTTCGGAGAAACAGGCGGCAGCCTGATCCTGCACCGGGATCTTTCCACCATACCGGAAAAGTATCATTTCTTGTTGAGGTTTAGCGATCACAGTGCGCTCACCTTGAAAATACAGATGTGGGGAGCGATGGAGCTTTTCGATGCCGGAGATGAGCTGAATCGCGCATATATCAGGGATATGGCTCCTACTCCACTGGACGAAGAATTCAGCCGGCAGTACTTCATGGATCTGGTGAAAAAACTGTGTTCAAGCGGTAAACGCAGCGTGAAAAGCCTTTTGACTCAGGAACAGATTATCCCCGGTCTGGGCAATTCCTGCGCCCAGGACATTATGTTTGTCAGTGGTCAGCACCCCAGGAAAGATCTTGCCAGTCTCAGCCAGCGTGAACTTAATCTGCTCCATGACTCCATATTGAGGATCGTCAACCAGATCATTGAATTGGGCGGCAGAAACGATGAAAGCGACCTCTTTGGCAATAAAGGCCGTTATCAAAGGATAATGGACGCTGCAGCAGTGGGAATGCCCTGCCCGAAGTGTGGGGAATCAGTCCAGAAGATCCAATACCTGGGAGGAGCCTGCTACTTCTGCCCGAATTGTCAGAACTTATAGAATTGCCCTAAGGGTACCATCCCTCCAGCCATTGAAGGATTTCTGCCAGCTCTGGAAGTTGTATCCTGGCTGTCCTGGCATATCAACAGGATCAGAGAATTGCTGAATACCCAGGCCACGAAAATCCTTGACAGCAATGCCGCTTCCCGATTCCTGAGAAATAGTGTGAAAAAGCCCTTAGAAAAAGGAGAAATGGGAATATGCTAAAAGTCTCAATCGCCCCCGATGGCAGAGAATATCCTCTCCCCACCGAAGAAGAGAATGCCCAGGAACGTGAGCTTCTGAAAAAGATTACTGACGAGCAACGTGCATTGGGTCGCAAGATTGTAGCTGTGCAAGGCCTTGGTTTTGTAGGTTGCGTGATGGCTAGTGTGGTGGCAGACGCCACGGATAAAGATGGCAAACCTATTTATTTTGTTCATGGACATCAGCGAGCTTCCAAGAGATCATTTTGGAAAGTTCCTGTGATCAATACCGGAGTACCCCCGGTTAGTTCTTCCGATCCGGAAGTGCCGGAAATCTTCCACCGTACAGTGGTGGAAAAGAAGAACTTCCGCGCCACAAGCGAAGATAGCGTTTACAGCCTGGTTGACGTAGTGGTGGTGGATATTCAGTTGGATGCCACCAAGCCCGCCTTTGGTCAGGCTGAAAAGGGATATTGCGACATCACCGCTTTCCGGGAAGGCATCCGTATGCTGGGTCAACACATCCGGCCTGAATGTTTGGTATTGGTGGAGACCACTGTGCCTCCGGGAACCTGCGAGAAAGTTGTCAAACCAATTCTGGAAGAAGAGTTTACCAAGCGCGGCATTGATATTGTCAGCAATCCTCCTTTGGTGGCACATTCCTATGAACGCGTAATGCCAGGTGCAAAATATGTATCATCCATCCGTGATTTCTGGAGAGTGTTTTCCGGAGTGAACCACAGGAGTATCGAGATGTGCCGTGAATTCCTGAGCAATGTATTGGATGTGGAGAACTTTCCGCTTACTCAACTGGACAGCACCAATGCCAGTGAGCTTTCCAAGACCATGGAAAACAGCTATCGCGCCACCAATATTGCCCTCACTTTGGAATGGGCACGATTTGCCGAGCAGATCGGAGTGGATATCTTCAAGGTGCGCGATGCCATCCGCAAGCGTAAAGGTACGCACGACAACCTCTTGCGTCCATCTCTGGGTGTAGGCGGATATTGCCTGACCAAGGATCCCGTATTGGCAAATTGGGCAATGGGTGCGCTCTTTGGGGTGGAAGGTCAGCTTTCAATGGCGATCAACAGCGTGAATATCAACGACACCATGCCGCTGCATACAATTGAGATCATTAAACGTGAATATAAAGAGCTGAAGAATCTGAAGATCGCCGTCTTGGGTGTTTCCTATCTGGAAAATGTTGGTGACACCAGACATAGCCCATCCAAGACCTTGGTGGAGTTTTTGCGCAAGGATCTGGCCGTGGTGCGTGCTCATGATCCCTATGTGGAACACTGGGATGAACTGGAAGAGGTGACGGTGGAAAAAGACATCGCCGGGACTCTGGAAGACGCCGATGTGGTGATCCTTGCAGTTGGTCATAATCAATATAAGAATCTGGAACCCAAAGCTTTGGTAGAGATGAGCAAGAAGCGCCCGATGATTGTGGACTGTTCAAACTTCCTCAGCGATGAAACCATCAATAAATACAAAGGCCTGGGCTGCATTGTGCGTGGCGTGGGCAAAGGCCATATAGTATAACTCCCCTGTGGAAACGGCATCCTGCCGTTTGAATAACACCCGGGTATTAGTAGATAATGGGGCGATTTATTTCGCCCCCCTTTTTTTGGGGATGCAATGACAGATATGAATAAAGACCGCGATCTCTACAGTGACGAGCTCAAGGAAATGCTGAGGCTCAGTTTGAAGAGGCATATTCAAGGCGAGTTTTCCAGTCATACTAACGATCCCATCTTTTACACTCGGGAGAGCTACCCCATGGCAACCCGGATCGAGAATCTGCCCCTGTATCCTCATGAAATACCCGATCTTGTGCTAAGCTGGGCGCAACTGGATCGTCAAAGACCTCGCAGAATGGAAGACATCCTGGTGTTGGATTTGGAGACCACCGGTCTGGGCAGAGGGGGGACAATCGCCATTATGATCGGAGTGGGATATTATCAAGAGGGAGAGTTCATTGTCGAGCAAATCTTCTTACCCGATCCGGATGCGGAGGAGCACTCTCTGGATCGGCTGCGGGAGCTGGTTGAAAGCCACAGCCTGCTGATTACCTTTAATGGCAAGACCTTCGATGTACCGGTTTTGGAATCGCGACTGCTCTATCATCAGATCTGGCTCAATCTCCGACAGATGGAACACCTGGATCTCCTGCATCTGGCGCGTAGGTTGTGGAAACGCAAACTGCCCTCCTGCGCTCTGGAAACCATTGAATATTACATTCTGGGGCATATCAGGGATAAAGAGTTGGACATCGAGGGTGGGGACATTCCGCAAAGCTATTTCCACTTTTTGATGACGGGTGAGGGAGAAATGATCAAGCGAGTGTTTATTCACAATCACCATGATATTTTGCACACAGCGGCTCTCTTTACTCTGATCTGTGATAGCTGTGCCTACCCGCCTCCGGGAGGCATGGATATTCGCATCGACTATCACGCTTTGGCAAAGCTGTATCAAAGCCAGGGGCATGATGATACGGCAAAGTATATCCTGATTGACCTTTTGTCACAAGGCGAGATCCGCAAAGAAGTGCTCCATGATCTGGGGATGATTTATAAGCGCGAGGCAAACATCGAAGGAGCTCTGGATAGCTTTGCGATTGCAACTGATCTGCAGGATCCCCCCTCCATGCTGGAATATGCCAAGCTGCTGGAAAAGCAGAAGCAATATAGCAGGGCCGCAGAAATCAGCCAGAGACTGCTGGAGCTGGAAAAGGGGCGATCAATGCTGAACCACAAAAGCATTGCCGCCCTGGAACACCGCATTGAACGGCTGGACAAGAAGCTGTCCAAGGGATAATCAATAAAGAGACTGAGAACTGCCTCTTCTTCCTCCCGGGTTCACGCTATGTTCAGCACTATATCACCCCATAATTCCCCCGTGCCATGCGGAGATTATGGGGTGATATAGTGCTGAACTAGGGGTGAAGCATCGAGTGTGGAAGCGTCATCCTTGACGCTTGATACCAAGATTTTCAACCAAGAGGCAAGAGGGATTCATAGATGTACACATCTTCCTGCTGGGGCTTATCTCTTAGTAATCCTCATATACTCTTTTACTACGTGTTTGATGTAATTCTCTCTGTATCCCTCGTGCTTCTTGTTGACCACTTTTTTATAGCTTGATGCGGGAAAGGTTCTTCTGTAGTGTAGCCGGGCCAATACCCTTCACATTGGTTAGTTCCTGTACATCTTGAAATGGGCCATGCTCTTCCCTGTAAGTGATTATAGCCCTGGCTTTTACTTCACCAATTCCCTTGAGACAGCAAAGTTCTTCCAGCCCAGCAGTATTGATATTGACGAAAGACATCTCCTGTTTGGCAGGTGTTGATTTCCCGGCTTGGGTTGCTACCGGCAAGAGGGAATCACCAAAGATCAACAGATTCGGCAGATTCTTTTGATAGGTCTTTGGGCCAATGCCCGGAACCTTGATCAGATCAACAACGTTGACGAATGCTTGTCTATCCCGATATTCAAGAATATCCTCAGCTCGTTTTTCACCGATCCCGGAAAGAGTCATCAGCTCTGCCAGAGTAGCCGTGCGAATATCGATCATGAGTTTGTAGTCATCTTTCAACGCAATTGAAAGGCTATCCGCTGCCTGAGCCGGGAGTTGTTCACCCCCAGAAAGCCTTAGCCCAATACCCAGGAGAAGAAAGAAAGCCAGAAAGAGCAGGATCTTCTGCTCTCCCTGGCTGAATAGATTGTTCAGACTGAGTTTCATGATCTGGGCAAAACGAAGATCCCTTCTGCTTCGGCGTAGTTTCCAGAATCATCATAGATACGTGCAGCCGTTTTGATGGTTCTGCTTTTTGTATCTGTGATCCAACCCTCCAGATGGAGTTTGGATTCACTGGCCACAGAGCGCCGAAAGCTAACCTGCAAGCGTGCTGTGAAAGCTATTTTGCCAGAATTGATCACAGCTTTTGCCATCACTTCGTCCAAAAGCGTGCTGATGATGCCGCCATGAATCACTTTGGGATATCCCTCAAAGTGTTCGCTAAGAATCACTTCGCTGTGTGCATGACCGGCAGGATCATAATGGAACTGCAGTTTCAGACCAATAGGATTAGAAGCACCACAGACGAAGCAGTTATCGTAGATCATTGCTCTTTTAACAAGGCTTCAGTCCAGAAACTGAGTTTCTCCTCCAAATCCGGAGAAAAGCCTACCTGATTAAAGGCAATCCTTCCCATTGTATCGATCACCGTTATCTGAGGAATGGCCTCCACGTTGTAAGCCTTTTGCAGCTCGGGATTGCCCATCAGCAGAGTCATGCGGAAGGGATGTTCTTTGAAGTAGTCCTTTGCGGTCTGGGGATCTTTTTCCATCACATTCACTGAAAACACCTCAACTCCCTGAGGCATGGAGGTTTTCATCCATTCATCCAGCGCAGGCATAGCCATCCGGCAGGGACCGCACCAGGTAGCCCAGAAGTCCAGAATCAACACTTTGCCCTTCAGATCACTTAGCTTTATTAGTTTCCCCTGAGCATCTTCCAATTCCCAAAGTGGAGCAGGAGTTGTTGTCCGACTCTTCAAGGCTTCCGCTCTGCGGTCTTCTTTACCTGCAGCCCATTGCTGTTCAGCTTCACCGATCAGATCCTGCCAGCGGGGATCACTTTGCAAGGAGGCATAGCCATCATCTGTCAAATCATGGATGGTCAAAGCTCCTGATTGCACGTGTGTGTCAAGCGCTTCAAATGCCTTATCCATATTCCCCACTTTGGCATAAACGGTAGGTAGCACTCCGGCAAAATCTGCGCTATCAGCTATATAGGGTTGCTCGGCTAGAAACTGCGCCAGGGCTTGGGAATCCTGGATATCGCCCAGGAACTTCAGATATTGATTATGATATACGCCCAGGCTATCCTGTGGCTCGATGTAACCCGAACTGATATAACCGGAAACAAAAATCGGCAATCTACTCTTGATCAGATCAATATCCTGATTGGCTACGGCAAAATCATGGAGTTGACTCCATATCGAAACCAGAGCTTGCTGATCCGTGATCCGGGAAAGATAGTTCCTGGCTTCAGCAGTTTTACTCTGAGCATTGTGGAGTTCAAACAACGTAATCAACAGATACGCATCATCGGGGTATTTGTTCAAGCCTTGTTGCAGCAGCTTGATATCGTCATTGGCAGAGGCCAGGATCACTGAAGTATCTTCAGCCTCATGGATTTGCTCACTTCTGCTCACGGTAAAGAGACGGTAGAGCCAATAGTGTTCAGGATATTTTGCCAGCAGACGTTTGGATTCCTGGATTTGCACGGAGTTATCTGCAAAGCGCAGGTTCAGATATAGATAATCCGGATCGTCTGGATTCAGAGATGCTAATCTGCTATAGTGTTCCTGCATAGCATCCTTATCGATGTAGCTCCAAAGGCTTTGGAGCCGGCGATGATCTTCCAGGCTCTGGATTTGGGGAAGATACTTTGCAATCAGAGCTTTCTGCTCCTCCGCAGTGCTATCCTGCGAGAATTGGGAAAACAACTCATCAATCGGCCCGGCAAAGGCCAGGCTGAACACAAAGATAAACACGAGCCACAACCATGATTTCATGGGATTCCTCCTTGTAAACAGGTATTTATATGTTGATTGGCTTAAAGCTTTTTGTACTCCTCAATCTCGTTGCGTTCCTTATCAAATCCGGCTTTACCCATCAGGGCATAAGTGGCAACCTTCCCAGCTTCCACCCCGGGTTGATCCAAGGGATCTATGTTAAGCAATTTCCCAGTGAATACAGTCTGGATTTCATACATCATGATTGCTTCTCCCAGAGTTTCTTCCGAAATCTCGGGGAAAATCAGGTTGCAATTTGGCCGTCCGGCTCTGGTTAGGGCAATTTCAGTGGCAAAGCGTTCTGCATTGAGCAGTTCTGATAGCTTCTTGCCACCCAGATAACTAACCTCGGGACGCTCGGGATGCAGATTGGGGATAACAAAATCGTGCTGGAACTTCTCCACTGTGAGGAAGGTGAATACCTTGTCCCTGGGACCCTCAGCATACAACTGCACCTGAGAATGCTGATCAGTGGTACCCAGAGCCTTTACGGGAGTTTGTCCCACAAAGACTTCACGTCCCTTGCGATCATATCTTTTGCCCAGGCTCTCCGCCCATAGCTGACGATACCAATCTGCAAAATCATATAGAGAATTGCTATAGGGCATCATCACGCTAACGTTTTTGCCCTCTCGCATATAGAGAAAATGCAGCAATCCATTCAGATAGGCTGGATTCTCCAGGATTGCCTGGTTCTCACAACGCTGGCGCATCTGCCCCGCTCCCCAAAGGAGTTTATCAATATCCATACCCACAAATGCAGAGGATAGCAGACCCACGTCTGTGAGAACGGAAAAGCGACCGCCTACATTATCAGGGACGATGAATGAGGAATAGCCTTCATTATTGATTACCTGACGCAAAAAGCCCTTTTCACGATCTGTGGTGATGACCACCCGTTTGCGATAATCCTGCGGGAACTTTTTCTTGATCAAATCCAGCAGGATCATATATCCAGCCATGGTTTCCGCTGTTGTGCCGCTTTTGGTTATGACGTTGAACACGCAGTGTTGAAGATCTATGCTATCCAGGATTTCCTGTAGATAGACGGGATCAACATTGTCATACACAAAAAGCTTCCTTTTTAATCCCAGTTCGGTCTTCAGGGCATTGTAAAGAGCTTTGTTGCCCAGAGCACTGCCTCCGATGCCCAGAACTACCATGGTATCAAATTCGGGATCAAGCTGAGATACATAGCTTTTGATATGTTTAGTGTCATATTCCGGCAGAGTATAAAATCCCAGAATGTCCGCTTGACGCTCCCGGCGAATATCCTGATCCGCCTCCTGGCATTTACCGGCAAAACCATCCAGTCTCTTGTTCTCAATAGCGGTAGGTATATAATTATTAGCCAATAGATTGCGATAATCAAAGCGTAACATCATTTTCTCCCTTGTTTGCTGTAATAAGGTTTCAAGGTATGGTAGATTAGTTTATCCACTTGAGCTAAAGTAGTGGAAAAATCGAAGTTCTTCACGATCAAATGCAGCTTCTCATCGCAGTTCTGCACGGTGGTTTTTACATTGAAATGGGTATTAACGTTAATGCTTAGCTCGGTGATGCCCATACCGATTAGCAGCGGCACATACTCTGGCTGCGAAGCCATTTCGCCACATATCGAGACCGGTATCTTGTGTTTATCAGCATTGATCAGGGTAAGCTGGATTAGCTTCAGTACAGCCGGATGATGAGAGATGTAATAGCGGGATACATTCTCAGCATTCCTATCCACAGCAAGGGTGTATTGAGCGAGGTCATTGGTGCCAATTGAGAAGAAATCGCATTCCTGAGCCAGGGCATCAGAACATAGTGCTGCAGAGGGAACTTCGATCATTGTCCCCACCGCAATGGCACTGTCATAATCAAAACCTTCGCTATACAACTCATCTACACAGGTATTAAACAGAGCCCGGGCTTCCAGAAAGTCCATTACATCAATAACCATCGGAAACATCACTCGTACCTTACCAAAGGCTGAAGCGCGGATAATGGCACGTAATTGAGTTTTGAAAAGCTCAGGATGGGCAAGAGAAAACCGGATGCCGCGATTTCCCAGATAGGGATTACTCTCCTGAGGAGAGGGAATCAGATGTAAAAGCTTGTCTCCACCGAGATCAAATGTGCGGATTGTGACCGGTTTGGGAGCCATTGATGTGACTACATCCCGATACGCTTCAAATTGTTCTTCTTCAGAAGGTAGAGTATTGCGGGAAAGATAGATGTACTCTGTGCGAAACAAGCCAATGCCATCCCAGCCAAGATGTTGGGAGTTGGCCAATTCCTCCGGAAGTCCGATATTGGCGTGTAAGCCGATCCGGATTCCATCCTGGCTTATACATTCAGTTTCTTTGAGCCTTTCATGCTTTTGGCGGATTAACTCCTCCACCTGGAGTCTTTGCGCATAATACTCCAGCATTTCTTCATCAGGTTCCACCAAAACCTTGCCAGCATCAGCATCCACGATCAAATTGCTTCCCTTCTTCACGGAAGTTCTGATATTTGTAACAGCGCTGACCACCGCAATGCTCAATGAACGGGAGATGATGGCAGCATGTGAATTGCTGCTGCAGGAATCTATGATCATTGCCCTGATCCCGCGGCGATGCAGCATTGACACCTGAGAGGGTTTGATCTCAGTAAGGATCGGAATATGCTGGCTATCCAGTTCATGAAAGATATCCTGCTCCTCCCCCAAAAGCTTGCTCAATAGTCTGTGTTCCACATCCTGATAATCGGCTGCACGTTGCCTGAACATATCGCTATCCAGGTTTTCAAAAAAAGCCGCTGTAGCCCGAAAGATATCCTGCACAGCTTTGGTAGCACTAAACAGATCATGACTAATGGCTTCCTGGATATTTTTGATTAATTCGGGATCATTCAGGATATCGATGTGAGTGGTCAGGATTTCCCGCTCGCTCTCATTGGTGATTCCGGTGGTTAGTAGATCCGTCAGGTCTTCCTTGCATTCCGTGAGCGCAGATTGCAGGCGCTTCAGTTCTTTGCTGATCTCCTTCTCAGGGATTTTTTCCAGACCAATCTTCTGACTTCTGTTTTCCACAAAGTAAGCCAGGCCTACCGCCAGTCCAGCAGAGACCTTTAGTCCGAATAATTCTTGCATTACTCTTATTCTCCGAATCCTTCGCTAATCATGTTACTGATTTCATCCAGCAAATAGTCTTCATCCACTCCGTCGGCAATCAACTCCAGTGAACTGCCACACTCTGCCGCCAACATCATTACGCCCATTATGCTTTTGCCATTTACCTTGGTGCCATCTTTTTCAATGAAAAACTCTGACCTATACTTTGTAGCAGCCCGAACCAAAAGAGCTGAAGGACGGGCATGCAAACCCAGCTTATTCGTTACTGTTACTATCTTGCGCGTCATTCTCAATCTTCTTCTGCAAGGTCTTCTTGCGGATTTCTGCATGGACTTTTTGATTGAAGTCTTCAGCAGCATCATATCCCACGCCCTTGAGAATCATATTCATCGCTGCCACTTCGACAATCACGGATACATTCTTGCCTGGAGATACTGGTAGATAGATAATAGGAATCTTTACACCCAGATGCTCTGCAAAGCTGTTTGCCAGACCGATGCGCTCATAATCCATGTTTTCCTGCCAGGGCATCAGCTCAATCTGAAGATCAATTGTCTTTTGACGCCGTGTACGCTCAATGCCAAACATCCTTTCGACATTTACAAAGCCTACCCCACGGATCTCCATGAAATGCCCGAACTCTCGTCCGGGACGCCCAAAGAGCAGATCATCCAGATATCGCAGTGTAATCAGATCATCCCCAACCAGGCTGTGCCCCCGATGCACCAGATCCAAAGCGCACTCACTTTTCCCAATCCCGCTTTTGCCGGTCAGCAATATACCCAGTCCAAACACATCAACCAAAGTGGCATGAATGGTCTTCTCCAGGGCAAAGATGTCCTGCAGGTAGCGACTAAGATGCTGGATCAGATTGATAGTGGACAGCCGGCTGGAAAGCAGGGCAATATTCAGATCATTAGCCAGATACTCGATCACAGGAGGCAGAGTAAGACCCTTGCTGATGATGATGCAGGGAATATCGGTTTTGAACATATCCCTGACCCGCGCCACCAGATCCTCTTCCCTCAACGATTGCAGATAGCGTACTTCAGTTTCGCCAAATACCTGAATACGTTCTGCGGAAAATACTTCCAGATAGCCAGCCAAAGCCAGACCGGGACGGTTTACGTGCGGAGAATTGATCTTTTTGGATAGGGTATCGGGCTCACTTACCAGAGAAAGTGCGAGGTCTTTCTTTTTGGCATCGAAGAAATCGCGGACGGTAATTTCTTTCATATTTCTTTTTGCTCTTTGCCCTGATCCCCCTTATGGTGCATTTATCAGCTAAGGTTCAAGGCATGCTGATTCAGGATTATTCAGGCCGGCAGGTGATTTTTCTCCCGCCGGCCCTGATATTGCTATTGGTTTAAGGTTCAAAAAGCTTGAAGTTCTCGTTGTCCTTTTTCACCAAAACGTTGATCCGATCTGTTTCAATATTTCTGAAGATCAGGAAATCATCCTTTATGTCTTCCATTTTATCTATGGCTTCGTGGACATCCATAGATTCGGTGACCACGCGCTTTGTTTTAAGGGTTCTACGCACTTTATCAGACTTGTTGAAGGTGATATCAGAAGCTCGGGAAAAATCATCAAAATGCTCCTTAATTGAGCGTTTTTGATGGTCAGTAACCCTGTCTTTGAGCTTCTTGATCTGAGCTTCCATCTTATCCAAAGCACTATCAATGGTAAGATACATATCCATCTCTTCAGCCTCGGCTTGAAGACCAAACTTCCCGGCATGCAGGGACAGTTCGCAGATATTGCGGCTGTTTTCCAGTGCCAGAGTTACATGAATGGTAATGATGTGATCGAAGTACTTTTTCAGCTTTAGACAAGAGCTTTCCACATAGTCCCGAATGGCTTTGGTAAGCTCAAAATGACGGGCTGTAATTGTAATTTGCATGGGATCCTCCTTTAGATTTTATGAATGGAGAGATTCAGCAGATCCTCAACTGATTCCATGATTGACTCAGACAGGGTTGGATGAGCAAACACAACATCGTGGAGGTCTTCTGCTTTCATATTCTTGGCGATCATTATGGCTCCCTGGGCAATCAGCTCTGCCGCTTGCGGTCCCATGATGTGCATTCCCACTAGAGCCCCAGTATCCTGACGGGCGATGGTCTTGACAAAACCTTGGGTTGCAGACATAGCCATGGCTTTCCCGCTGGCAGTGAAGGGAAACTTGCCGATGATGATCTCACCAAATGTTTCTTTCGCTTCTGCCTCTGTGTAACCCACCGAGGCAATTTCTGGATTTGTAAAAGTACAGCGGGGAATATTGATATAGTTCAGAGCATGAGTTTGGGGCTCTTCACCTTTGATCAGGGATGCGATGTGATCCACCGCCAAAAGCCCTTGCTTGCTGGCAGTATGTGCCAGTTGCAGCTTTGCTGTTACATCACCAATTGCATAAATCCCGCTGACGTTAGTGCGCATGGCTTCATCTATGACCAGCGCTCCACGCTCCCTGTGCAATTCAAAACCTTGAGTTTCCAGATCAAACACAGGAATCCTACCCACCGATATCAGCACCTTTTCGGCTTCAATAACGCTCTCATTGCTCAGGAATAGTTTCTGGATGTCCTTGCCGCTTTCGATCTCTTCCACTCCGAGTTTGGTGTGAACTTTGATTCCAGCTTTCTTCATCGCCAGAGCAAAGCGTTTGGAGATTTCCTCATCTTCCAGCGCCAGCAAGCGAGGCAAAAACTCAATGATCGTCACTTCCACTCCAAAACTGGCAAAGATGGAGGCAAACTCACAGCCGATCACTCCACCGCCTACTACAGCCAGACTCCTGGGCAGGCTATCCAGCTTGAGAACACCTGTTGAGCTCAAAACGTTCTGTTCATCAATAGTAAGCCCAGGCAAGCTCTTAGCGCTGCTGCCTGTTGCCAGAATCAGATAATCTGCTGCAGCCTTGCTGCCATCAGCCAGATCCACTTCAAAGCCCTGTGAGCTTTTGGTGATTTTTGTAGCGGCGCTATTGATCACGGGAATCTTGCGTTTGCGGTATAGATATTCAATTCCGCTCACCAGGGATTCCACAATACTGTTCTTGCGTTCAAAGATGGCTTTGTAATCCAGCTTAAGATCTATTTTCGGCAAGCCAAAGCTTTCGCTTTCATGGATTTCGCGCAGTAACTCTGCGGATTTTACCAGGGTCTTGGTAGGAATGCAACCCCAATTCAAACAGACGCCTCCCAGGCGTTCTTTCTCGATCACACAAACGCTGATGCCATACTGAGATAGCCGGATGGCGGATTCATATCCACCGGGGCCACCACCAATTACAAGAACTTGATATTTATCCAAGACTTACCTCTATTTTCTTCTTAATCTGCTGTTCAAAATGCCCAATTCATCACGATATTTGGCAATGATGCGGCGGGATATATTCAGGCCTTCTCCCTTGAGCCGATCCACCAATTCCTGATCTGAGAGGGGCTTGTGTTTGCTCTCGTTTTCCACCAAACGGATGATGCAGGATTTAACCTTTTGACGCGAGATATTTTCATAGTTGTCATCTCTACCCGCAGTGGAGGTAAAGAAATCCTTGAAGGCAAAGATGCCATAGGGGGTTTCGGCATATTTATGCTTGACCACCCGGCTGATTGTGGATTCACTTTTCCCCAAATCCTGAGCAATCACGCTGTAGGTCAAGGGTTGCATAAGGCCACTGCCGTTATAGAAAAAATCATACTGATGCTTGATGATTGATAGCGAAACCTGTTCCAGAGTACGCATCCGCATATAGATGGATTTGATGAGAAACTTGGCGCTATTGATGCGCTCCCGGACATAGCTGGTGGTCTCCCTGTCAAAATAGCCCCGGTTGATCATCTTACGATAGCGGGGACTGATGATGATATTGGGAGTAATATGGTCGTTGATGATTACTTCATACTCCCCATCGATCAATTTCAGGGTCACATCCGGATACACATAGGATGCATTGCTCTGCAGAATCCGCAATCCGGGTTTCGGATCCAGCCTGGCAATCTGTTCCCGTGCGGCCATAATGGTTTCTTCAGATACATTGAAATAGGAAGCAATCTTTTGATATCGCCGATGAATCAGGTTCTCAAATTGCTCACAAACCATCCCGCAGATAATGCGATTTTGCTTTTGTTCCTCAGATAGCTGTGACATCAGGCATTCTGAGATATTGCGGGCTGTGATGCCCTTGGGGGAAAGATTCAGAACTATCTCGTGCAATTCTTGAGCGCGTTCTGGTGTGATCCGGAAGCGTTTTGCCATCACCTCTATGGGGAATCTCTGTGGAAGAAAGCCATAAACATCACAGCTATCTACCAATTCTGTGATAAAATCCACTTCCTGCTCTGGCAAGGATAGTGGATAAAGCTGTTCCAGATAGGTATCTTTGCTATTCCCCTCATAGCGGATCAGGGCTTCTCCATGATCTCCGTCCGAATCAATGCGGCTATAATCGCCGCCACTGGAATGATATTCGTTCCACTGATCCAGGATTTCAGTTAGTTGTCTGGCCTCAGCGATAGTATCGTCCTGGGATTGGGGAGTTTCCACGTCTTCCAGACCAATGCTGCTTTCAGGAGCTTCCTGCTCAAAGCTGCCCTCATCAATATCTTCCTCGTCCTTTTCGTCCCTAAGCTCCAGCAGAGGATTGGTCTCCAGCTCTTGTTTGATATAGCTTTCCAACTCCAATATTGGCAGAGCCAGCATTTTCAATGATTGCAGCATCTTCGGTTTGAGAGCAAGCTCCTGCTTCTGTTTCAGGGTGATGTGCTGATTCATTGTGCTCATAATCTCTGCTCAAAAGGGCTCATTGAGAACCGTTCTCCTAAGTAAAGTTGTCTGGCCTTTTCATCGTGAATCAGATCATTGGCTGCTCCTGACACGATGATCTTTCCTTCGTAGATAATATAAGCCCGGTTCACGATTTTCAAAGTCTCAATTACGTTGTGATCTGTAATCATCACGCCAATCTGTTTTTCGCGTAGTTTCCCAATGATATCCTGAATATCGGATACAGCAATGGGATCAACCCCGGCAAAAGGTTCATCCATAAAGATGAAAGTAGGCTTTGTAACCAGAGCCCGGGTAATCTCCAGTTTGCGCCGTTCACCACCCGACAAGGTGTAAGCCTTTTGCTTGGCAAGTTTGCTAAGTCCCAATTCTCCAAGGGCTTCATCCAGAATCCCGGCTCGTTGTTTGCGGGGGATATTCAGCGTTTCCAGGATTGCCAAAACGTTGTCTTCAACGCTGAGCTTGGCAAAGATCGAAGGAGCCTGAGCCAGATATCCCATCCCCATCCTGGCACGCTTGAACATGGCTTTATGTGTGATATCGTGCTCATCCAGAAACACCTTGCCACGGTTGGGCTTGGCCAGGCCAATGATCATATAGAAAGTGGTGGTTTTCCCAGCACCGTTCGGGCCCAGGATACCTACAACCTCTCCTTGATTTATTTCCAGGCTAAGATCATTGACCACGGTTCGTTTGCCGTATATTTTTACGAGATTTTGCGCTCTAATTTTATGCAATTCCATAGTGGATAAATTAACGAAAGCCACTCTTTCTGTCAAGAGTCATTCTTGAATATGTAACGTCCGCGAATTCGGCCGCTCATGTCCATCAGCTTTAGCTTGTTGTCTGCGTCAAACTTAGCTCTGAGAACCTGACCTTGGGCAGAGTTTATAAAAAAATCCTGTTTGGCGCTTTGCTCCTGCACGAAGTAATAGGATACCTCGCTATCCGCCTCAAAATCTTCAATGCGGTCATCCACGAAGTTCAGCACTATGTTGCTGGCTTTCACCCAGTTTTCCTTTGGCCCGTTTTCTTCCTGAGCAAAGTGCACCACACAGGAATCCATCAGCGCTGCTTTTCGGAGTTCCCGCTTATCAAACCAGAGATGAAACTCCTGAGCACTGGCTGTAGCAAAATCATTGAAGAACTTTGGTTCACCAATGAACACGGCCTTTTCTTCCTCATCAAAATAGATCAGAAAATCGCTGCTGGCGTTGTAGTCCTTGCTGTTGACCTGGACATTGAAGGTGGCTACCAGCTTACGTTCCTCCTCAAAAAACTCCATCTTATCTGCACTGACTGTCAGAGTATCTGCCGTGCCAGCACTGACTACTGGTTGCTCAATCAGATAGGCATAACCCCGGCTTCGATCCCAAAAAGCATATCCACACTTCGCTGTGCCGTTTTCTGCTTGATCATAGGCCTGCACCCGACTCCAGGCAGTGAAGGTATCCTTGCTCTGGTCATAGATCCCATAATCACCTTGCATCCATCTCGTCATCCCCTCTTTGGTGCTTTGCGTTAGTCGCACTCTGCCGCCCATATTCAATACCTGGGGTATACGATAGTAAGCCAGTGAATCCGCCACAAGATTCAAGGAATCATTCTGCACCACTACTCTGCCACTCAAGCGGGCTATCTTTGGCCCATCCAGAATGATCGCCCGATCACTTTTAAACTCTGTATCACCATAGAAGAAATGCACTTTGCCAGCCAATTCCAGGATCTGCCCAGAACTGATATTGCTCATGTAGAGCTTATCGGAATGCACCAGCCGAAACCGCTCCGGATCGGTTTTTGACCATATACTCAGGCAGAAGAGCAGCAGCAGACTACCAGCGATAATCTTTTTCATCCACTATCCCTTCAGCAGATACTTCTTCCAATTCCGCATAACTGAACTTGGTATTGGTTTTCAGATTGCTACCACGTAACACATCCCCGGATCTTGTCAGCACTACATTGGCGGGGGCAGTAAGTATATCCAGATTTCGCTCCCAGACAATCCGGGACGTCTGCAGCTTGCCATCGGGGGTTTCAAATACCGCATTGCCATTGGCGAATATTATATTGCGGGCATCATCTACAATCGTGGTATCGGCCTTGATCACGGAACTCTGAATACCATCCTTATCATAAGACGTAAGGGTAACGGTGTAGGCATACAGCATTCTTCGATCAGTAAAGCGTTCCATCTTCTTGGCCTGAATAATATATTCCAGGCGATCATCCCGATATTCGCTTAGGCTCACATTGACAGAGGTCTCATCCGGCAAACCCCGTTCCATTGTAGGTGTAGGAGCGCCAAGATCAGCTTGCTTGCAACCAAAGCTGAAGAGCAGTACACACAATAGACAAAGAGTTCTCATTGTGTATCAAAGCAGGAGCTTTCTTCCAGGTAACTCATCACCGCTCGTTCGAAGATGCCCTTTTTATGTAAAATGTGATTCACTAATTCGCGAACTGCCCCGTGACCACCACCGTTATCAGTTACCAGATCAGCTATCTTCTGGATTTCAGGGAGTGCATTGGAAGGACACGCTGATAGCGCAGCCCGTCGCATGCAGAGGATGTCATTCCAATCATCCCCCATATACACCAGATTATCAAAATCCATTTCCAGATCAGCCAGCAGTTTTCCCACACACTCCAATTTGCGGGATACTCCCTGGAATAGCAGATCAATCCTGAGATCCTGGCAACGCCTGCTCAGAGCTTCCGAGCTTCGGCCGGTGATCACTGCGACCTTGATGTCAGTATGTTTAAGCAGCATCAGAGCCAGACCGTCATGAGCATCAAAATGCTTGATATCCAAACCATTATCGCCATAGATGATGCGCCCATCGGTCAATACTCCATCACAATCCAGAACAATCAGCTTGATATGTTGCCAATCTACCGGACGTTTATTCGGCTTAACGAAACAATTGGTCATATTAGAGCTCCTTGGTCTGGCAGATTTCGATGCAACGCTGCAGAATCGGCTCCAGTGCATCCAGGGCTAGCATAGTGGAGGCATCACTCTGGGCTTCAGAGGGTCTTGGGTGACACTCGATAAACAAGCCCTTGAGCATATCTGTGGCGATGGCTGCCCGGGCCATCATTGGCGCAAACTCTGGATTTCCCCCGGTGCTGGTTCCGCTGGAAGGTCTTTGCAAGGAATGGGTGAGATCGTAAACAACCGGATAACCGGTTTGGTGCATGATCGCAAAACCGCGAAAATCAACTACCAGATTGTGATAACCGAAGCTGCTGCCCCGCTCCGTAAGCAAGATTTGGGGGTTTCCCGCCGCTTCAGCCTTGGCTGCTGCTGCAGCCATATCCTCAGGTGCCATGAATTGCCCTTTTTTGATATTCACAATTCGTCCCGAAGCTGCCGCAGCCTGAATCAAGGCGGTTTGCCGGCTCAGAAAAGCTGGAATCTGCAATATGTCACAAACCTCAGCTACCGGAGCAACCTCAGAGCACTCATGCACATCAGTCAAGACCGGCAGATTAAACTCAGTTCTAATACGATGCAGAATCTGTAAACCTCTGTCCAGGCCTGGTCCGGTGGGAGAGCTGATACTACTGCGGTTGGCTTTACTGAAAGAGGATTTGAACACCAAAGGCAATTGCAGACGCAGACAGAGTGTCTTCAAATACTCCGCCGTGGAAAGCATCAGATGTTCTTCTTCAATAACGCAGGGCCCGGCGATCAGGAAGAAGGGATCGCTGGCTGTTAAAGCTTGATAGAGCGGCACTAAACCTTCCTATCCGAGATATTTGATCTGCTCCCAGCTTTGCTTGCAGGCATTCAGCCCAAAATGTCCATAACTGGCAGTGGGTAGATAGATCGCTCGGTTGAGTTCAAGATATTCAATGATTCCCTTTACTGTCAAGTCAAATCTATTGCGGATCAATGTCTCCAGCTCACTTTCCGGCATTATGGCACTGCCAAAAGTCTCCACCATTAGGGAAACCGGTTCGGAATCCCCAATCACAAAGCTGAACTGGATCAGGCATTCATCGGCCAATCCGCTGCCCACAATACTTTTAGCTATATGTCTTGCCATATATGCTGCGCTTCGATCCACCTTCGTGGCATCCTTGCCGCTAAAAGCCCCGCCTCCATGCTGAGCCCAACCGCCATAGGTATCCACAATGATCTTGCGACCGGTTAAACCAGTATCCGCAGCCGGACCGCCATCATGCCAGCGACCCAAAGGATTAATCAGAATCTTGACCTTCCGCCCGTCAAAGCGAACTTGATCCTCCATTTTGCCAATAGTGGGATGCACCACTTTTTTGATGATCTCATGTTTGAGATCCTCAAAGTCCAACTCGCAGATATCCTGATGGTGTGTGGAAATCACAACTGTATCCAGCTCAGAGGGTTTTCGTCCGAGATAGCGGAAACTAACCTGACTCTTGGCATCGGGCATCAAGCAGGGAATCTCCCCTGATTTGCGGACTTTGGCCAGATTGATCAATAGTTGATGCGCCATCTCAATCGGAATCGGCATCAGTGATTTGCATTGATTACTGGCATAACCAAACATCAGGCCCTGGTCTCCGGCACCCTGATTGCGCGCCAGATCACCTTCCTGGGCATGCAGATAGTTCTGTATCTGACAATTGTAATCAAAACCCTTGTCCGGATGAACATACCCGATCTTACGAATTACTTCGCGGACAATCGGCTCCACATCAATCTCCGAACTGGAGGTGATCTCTCCAGAAAGGATAATCCGGTTTTCCGTCGCCATGGTTTCACAGGCCACCCGGGAAAGCGGTTCCTGCCTTAAATATGCATCCAGAATGGCGTCAGATATCTGGTCGCAAACCTTGTCCGGATGACCTTCTGATACCGATTCTGAAGTGAACAGATAGCCATTCAACGGGCTATTGTTTTTTGCATGTAAAGCTGTCATTTATCTACTCCTATTCTTCAAACAAAAAGAGCCGGCGCTAAAGCCGGCTAAAGGATCGGAGCCGCACTTTAGCACATTTTATTACGCGGAGCAAAGAGCAAATTACCGCGATCCAATCAATGTAAATCTGAATAACTGTTCTGCACCCAGATGAACAAAAAAAAGCTTGGTACACCTCCGGGGATTCGAACCCCGGACCCACTGATTAAGAGTCAGTTGCTCTACCAACTGAGCTAGAGATGCACACTGTTATTGCCATGCAATTTAACCCCGCATTTGTGTCAAGCGGATTCTTTCGTCTCTTGAGTAGAGCCACTCCGTGTTGCCGGGTTTGATATTATCCCTTTAGCAAGTGCTTCCTCCCCGGTTCAACCTGGATCTGCCCCTGTTATATCGTGTTTTTTTGAAATGACATAATCCATGCCTAGCCCACCACCCAATATAGTATGGGGCTCCGCCCCATGCCCCGGCAAGATTATGTTATTTCAAAGTGGATACTGGATTACTTCACAATGATCAACCGACTAAAAGCCTCAACCGATGTTACAGAAAGCAGCTTATCAATAGTCAGACACCATGATCCTCGTCTGGCAGAGTATGAGCTTCCTGCAGCAGAAAGCGCCTGCTTTGATCAAACAGATTAACGGCTTAGTCCTAGCTTACTTATCTGATGATTCTTACAATCCGGAGCGGGATACTCTAAAACCAACGTTGTTCAGATTATCAGATGGATTGCGAGGAAACCTGCTGGTTGCACAACAGCTCTGATGGTCAACGCTAAAACTCCCTCCCCTGAAAGCTCTTTTGTTACTACCAGAGGCAGGCGGCGCATTTGGAGGTTGTATGGGCGCAGCTCCAAACACGTCCCATACCCATTCCCAAACGTTGCCACTCATATCATAAGCACCCATGAGGTTGGGGTTTTTCAAACCCACGTCGTGAGTTCGAACTCCATTGCCATCATTAATGTCTGAGTTCCCAAGATACCATGCAACAGAATCGATATCTGGCCCACCACAATATATATTTGCTGGTTTTCTCTGACAATCGAAAGAAACATACATATACTCAACTTCTGCGAGAAGACGGTAGCCATGGGCATTCCAATCACAATTTATCAATGTCTGATTCTGATCGTCTAACTTCCAGCCTGAAGGCCAGTTATCCGGATTTGTGCCATATGATCCGTAGCTGTAACATGGTGGGATTTTTTCCTGTAAGCTTCGGCGGTTGCAATACTCAATGGCATCAAACCACGACACCATCTCCACAGGCCTATTGGGATTTCCAGGGAAGTTTGAAGGATTCGTTCCCATAACGGCATGAAACTCATTTTGGGTAACTTCATAGCGATCTATGTAGAAGCTGCCAATGGTTGCATCGCCACCTTGAAGTAGAAGCGTTCCTTCGTCAACCCTGACGAACGATGCATATTGTTCTTCATTGTGCAACGGATTATCCCGGGCAATGATTTTCACCATAAATGCTTCTCCGGCCCCTATACCATCACCAACTGGATGCCACAGGATTTGTTTTCCATTTCCAGGAGATACTTGATCACCCACATCCCCACTAATGGCACTGGGGTAATGCGTGTAACTTGCTCCACTATCTGATGATAACACAACTGTTATTTGACACATATCATCCGCGATCAAATCATAACTAATGGCTACATTGCCAGATGAATAAGAGGCTAATACATTGCTGACAACTGGTTGGGAAGCATAGCCATATGCCAATGCAAGAATAAACAATATTACAAACATCATGTGTTTCATATCAACCTCCTCATTTTAAGAGAACCATTTTTTTAACTGACTTCTGCTGGCCCGCAGTAAATACTATCTGATATATGCCACTTGAAAGAGGTTTCCCAAAATGATCCTGACCAGTAAAGATCCATGAGTATTCTCCTTCCTTGCTTTGAGGTCTTGACATCGAGTTTACTAACTGTCCTCGGGCATTATATACCCCTATTCTGACTGATGCAGGATGTTTGAGCTGGTAGACTATCGTGGTACTGGGGTTAAATGGGTTGGGAAAAATCGTTTTAATACCAGAAATCAACGGAGCACCAGGAGCTTCCCATTCCCCACCGACGTTAACTTGCACAGCTAATGGGCCATGAACGTTTTCGGTGCCATCTTGTTCTAAAGAGACTAACCAATAGTGATATACACCACTAAGCAGAATGGAATTGTCAATGTATTGATAGATTTGGAAACTGGATGTATTGGTAGATGGAATCAAAGCCGAAATGATCAGCGCAGCAGAGATACTGTCGCTATCAAGAGCCCGATAAACATAGTAACCTAGAACATTGGTCTCTGACTGTGTCGCCCATAAAACGCGAATCTGATTATCGCTGATGATGCTTGCGTTAAACATAGATAATTCTACTGGTAATGTGTTCTCATTAATGCCAAACACATTGGATTCACCAAAACCAGTAAGGGCAAAGACATTGCCACATAAGAGCAGCAATAACAGTAAGATAAGAGACATTCTCATCATTTACTCCTTCCTTTATTAGATTTGAAGACAGCGTTTTTCTTCGGCATCAACTGACAACAGAAGAAAAAGAGTCTCCATGCATCAAAAAACCTAACTTTGAGTCAATTTTTCGTAACATAGCCTGAAGGCATCGTGTAGAAGAACCATTACTTTAAGAGATGTTACTTTAGTGTCTCCAATCTTACTGCCACATGGACAAACCAATGGCAGCATCTTTTACCGCTCCAGCAAACAAGAAGAAGTCCAGTTTACGACAATCACAATTATTTAGATAGTCACTGTATAGCCGGAATATTTTTCTACGTTTAGTATATTCATTTTTATGGCTCTGTTAGCAAAATAATATTAGACATGCGCCGCATGCTACACTATTTTGTGTCGTTCCATGGATATCGAAGAATGTGTCAAGAACAATCTGATCTTTTGAAATTTTTCCTACATTCTGGATTCACAATCCCGCGCAGATTCACCACACAAACCCACTTTGGGTTCATCAATACCTGGCACTGAGACACAGTCCAACGCCAGTCCAATTCATATTTCTGCCTATAAACCCCAGCAGCCATTGTGACAGATGATACTTTTACGAAGATTTGGGTGATACTTTGTAGACACGCCATCTTGATGTTTGTTTATCTCACGCGGCTGGATATTGTATCCACTCTCACTCACATAAGAAAAGAGCGCTAGATTGATAGTGTTACTATTGAATTTTATTCCGCTTAAGTCTGCTATAAAGCGTCAGGATGACGCCTCCACACCCGCCTCCACACCCGATACTTCGCCTCTATTTCAGCACTATATCACCCCATAATCTCCGCATGGCATGGGCGAATTATGGGGTGATATAGTGCTGAAGCCGTGGTAAACCAAGGAGCATGAGATGGGTGGGCGGACACTAGCTACGATAAAACTCACACACCCGTTGAAATACTTGTTCAAAGTTCTGCCTTGATTCAGGGTTATCGGAAGAGGCAAAGGAGAAGGGATCTTCGTGAGTATATTCCCTGTCAAAATCAAGTTCATCCACCCGAATATCAATATCCTGTTTATCCCCATGTAGCAAGGATCTAACTCCCGCTGCGGGAATCACCGAATCCTTGCTAAGGGAAATCGCATAGATTTGCCTGGCATATTGTTTGAGCAGATGCTCTCTGGTATCTTTCAAATTGGCGGTCTCAAACAAAGAGGAGAATAGCTGTCCTTCCGGATGCGCACTGCTCATATAGTGTTGCAGCAGATTATCGCTGTGCAGATGTTTCTGGTAATCCGTGATAACATAGGCATATAGTGCTGCATAAGCCTCACTATCCAGAATAAACTTGGATACCGGGGCCAGATCCTTCAGGAATGCTCCGCTGCAGAACAAACACACCCGGCTCTGCTTAAAATAATCATCAAAATTGCATAGCTTCAGCGTTAGCGCCAGGAAACCCCCGATCGAATATGCAAAGATATCGAACTGAGTATCAATGTTTAACAAAGGGTGCACCCCCAGTTTGCATTCTCTCAGCAGTTGAATTACATCATAATAGCTTTGCAATCCAGACCAAATAAAACGTTGGGGCAAAGTGTGAATCCGCATACTGATAGCCACATTGGACAAGCTGGCTTGATTTACCAATGGATGCTTGAGTTTGCGATCTTTACACAGCGCATACATTGCGCGGGGATTTGACCAAAGTTTGGGAGCGCGCTGCATGTGAAAAGCGATCGGGAACATCAGCACGCTACTCCCTGTACTTGCGCAGATTGCTTCGGCCCAAGGCAGATATTTTGCCCAATCCTTCTCGTTGAACCCATGAAACATCAGAATCACTCTCTTGATTCCGGTAGCTCCGGAGGGACATAAGATCTGATAGCTGAACTTTTTGTTTTCCAGCACTTCAAGGTCTGGACAAAAGATGTTTTCTCCTCTAAAGAGCATCCTTTCCTGTTCTCTCACAAAATGCGCTTTATGCTTGGCACAGGTGTATTCCGATGCCCCCGGAAGAATCTGACTGGCCTTTGATTCGAAGCTGAATTCCCTGATCTGGCTTGAAAAACTCATCATTTCCCCAGTAAAGAAGTTTGGATCCCACAGTGATTATGTTGGCAATTAGACTTTGTTGGCTCTTGCTTCTCTACTCTATGTTTGTGTTCAATAAATCCAGGATCAAGGCCTGGGAGTTTTGGTCAACAAATATTTCACTTTAAGTGCCTTAGATCCTTAGAGTGAATGCACCTGAGCCTATTTTCAGATAACTTCCGGGTTCGGTAACCGGGAAAGTGCTTTTACCGGACTGCACATAGGTAAAGGATGGCTAAGAATCGCCGAATTGCGAAATTCCTTGACACAGTTCTGCCTTTGGCACAGACTGCAAACAGGATAGAAATACTTGCATTGAGTCCCAAGTTTTGGCAGGAGCTATGAGCTATAAGTCTTTGATATTTTTCGTACTTATCCTATGGCAAGCATTCGCAGCAGCCAGCGATTGGCGGGTGAAGTTCACCGTGACCAATCATGGTTCTGAAGGTGCTCAGATTACGAACTGGGCATATTTTGGAGAAGCAGCCAATGCAGCCGATGGATACGACTATTATAACGATTTACTGCTGATGTCTCCTCCCTCCGGTTCACCATACATAGCTCCCTATTTTCCCCATAGCGATTGGGGAATCAATAATGGCAATTTCGTCAAAGATATCCGCTCAAACAACCCCACCAACAAAACCTGGAACACCACGATCAAGGTTCAAAACAGACTCTCAAACAATTTTACGCTCAGTTGGGAGTTTATCGACGACATTCCGGATTATTACAGCCCCATCATGGTATTTGGAACTCAGAGCATCAACATACTCGAACAAAGCAGCTTTAACTATACCAGCGCAGCCACCCTGACCAATCTGACTCTGACAGTGGATTACAATAGCCTTGTTCCCTATTCTCTGGCTGAAATCCCCGACCTCACTTTTTCAGACAATCAAAGCCAATCCTTGAATTTGAACAGGTATTTCCGGGTTGGCAGCGGTACTTTATCCTTTACCTGCTCCCCTGACGATAACTTGATTCAAGATATTGTAAGCAATGGTGATTCCGTGTATTGGGTGCTCTATCCGGTACCGGGCTGGCAAGGGATAACAACGGTGGAGATCAATGCCATTAATGGCATCAATATAAGCAGTCAGAGCGTTGTGGTTCAGCGTGATAACACTAACAGTCCCCCTGTTCTGCAGCAAGCCCTGCCAACCCTGCAAGTAACGCAAAATCAAAGTGTAAACTGGGATTGGACTAGCTATTTTGCCGATCCGGATTTGGATAGCTTATCGATCTCAGTAATGGATTGTGAGCACATTTCGGTTCAAGCATCTGTAAACCCTGGAGAGATTACTATTAGCCCCAGTGAAGGCTACAAGGGCAATCTAAACCTTACGCTATTAGTTTTTGATGGTCACAATGAAGCCCCAGCTTTTCCGATTGAGTTACAGGTATTACCTTCTCAACCGCAGCAGGTGCAGAATGTGCGATTCAGTTTTGAAGACCCAGCGTCATTGCTTTGTGAATGGGATCCTGTGGTTCAGGATATTTCGGGCAATGCAATTTCAGACCTGGTCTATAATGTATATATTTATCAGGAATATCCACTATCCGAAGCGGCAGCATTGGTATTCAATTCAATAACAGATACCCATGTGGTTGTTCCTGCAGAGTGGGCTAAAGCCTTTATTGTAATAACAGCAAAAAATGAATAGGAGAAAAGCATCATGCGTTTCAAACATTGCGTAGTTTTGGTTCTACTGCTGGGCTTTATATTTGGTCTTCTTCAGGCCAATATTGAGGACCGGCAGGGCACACCTGTCAAGGGGCAGCTCTTGCCTGCACCCTTTGCTACATTCACTCCTCAGCGTGAGGGTACTTTGATCAGCAGCACTTTGATTTTTGAAGAAGATTTCGATCCTGCTCCCTCAAATTGGAATATTGTGGATGGCTGGAACATCGGGCAAAGCCCTGGATCCGGCTCAATTTCTGGCGTTAATTCTGCCTATACGACCACTCCCTATGCCAGCAATGCCTTGTATCGGCTAATTAGTCCCTTGATCTCCCTGCCTGCAGCAAGTGAACCCGGGATCCGTTATGAGCTGAATCTTTGGCACTGGTGGGCGGTTGAGAGTAACGCTGACTATGTGTATATCGATGTTTTGGTGGATGGTCAGATAGACACAAGCCTTTTGACTCAAACCGGAGAAATTGCCTGGACTCAGAACACTCTGGATCTAAGCTTTTATGCGGGACAAACCATCCAGCTGCAATTCCGATTGGTCTCGGATGGTTCGTATGAATATTCAGGATTTGGTGTGGATGATATCCAGATCTGGCAAAGAGAATATCAATTCACTCCGGAAATGAACCTGCTAAGCCTTAACGCACAAAACTTCCCCTTCATCTATTCCACAGTATCCGTGGCTCTGGAGGGCGAAGATATGTCCAACCTGGATGAAAACAACTTCCAAGTGTATGAAAATGATGTCCTGCAGAGCAATTTCTACTCTGTAATACCTCCCTCTTCTGGAGCTGGCTCACGCCTGGTGGACATTGTTTTCCAGATGGACAACAGCGGTTCCATGGGTTCTTCGATCAATGCCGTATCCCAAAATGTAACCAACTTTATCAATAACCTCGCCGGCTCCGGAGTGGATAGCGCTCTTGGCCTTTGCCGCTATGGACAATCGAGCAATAATGGCATGCCTTATTTGGAAGACGGCGGATTGCTAACCACAAATCTGAACTACTTCCGTGATGATGTGTGGAGCAGAAACTATGCCAGTGGCAGTAATGAGCCCGGATATTATGCCATTACCCAATCCCTGAATGGCTTCAACTGGCGCCCCGGAAGCCAGAAAGTGCTGGTCATCATCACTGATGAAACACCAAATCAGGGTTATTCAACCTTACAGAATGCAATTGATGCCTGCACTGCCAATGGTGCCATTCTCTTCGCTCTTACATACTCAAGTCTGTACTACAGTTTTACTCCGATCACCGAAGCTACCGGAGGAGCAGTATATGATATCAACAGCAGCTTTGATGCCATTCTGGCTCAGATCTCAGATATTATCGTATCCAACTACATTATTTCCTATCGCAGCAATAACCCCTATTATGACGGGGTTTTGCGCAACCTGCGGATCGTGATGAATTATTCAAACGTGAGTGCTGAAGTTCTGGGCAGCTATTTCCCCGGTCAGGCACCCCAGATTTTCCGCACTCAGAACACTGCGCAGATGGATAATCAAGCCCAGCTTGATAATCAGCCAATCACCATCGATGCCACGATTAGCGACACCTATGCACCCTTTACAAGCTCCGCTACATTGTATTACCGAAACTTCAACCAAAGCTCCTACACCGCCCTGGCTATGCAGAATGTGGGAGGCGATTTGTGGTCGGCGACAATTCCGGCTGATCAGGTGCAAACCCCAGGTATCGCTTATTACTACTCCGCTACGGACGGTCAATCCACTTCCACGCTACCTACAGCTGAGCCCACCAACAATCCCTTCACAATTGCGGTCTTGCCAAATCAACCGCCCCTCGTGCAACACAGTCCGCAGCTTCAAACCAATTTCTATAGCCCCCTGAACATCAGTGCAAACATCTTTGATGATACAAACTATGTGGAGGGAGCAACTCTTGCCTATAGACGTTATGGAACCTTGAGCTATACTTTTGTGGATATGCAGGCTCTGGATGTCAATCAGTATTATGCCCAGATTCCCGGCGAGATCGTTGGCAACTCCGGCGTGGAATATTTCATCCGTGCCTGGGACAACTATGGTCTGGTGGGAGCCAGCGGTTTTGCTGACAATCCCCATTACGTGGCGGCAATGCTGGATGGTACTGTGATTCCCGGAGGGGAGATCACCGATCTTTGGTGGAATGCTGCACAATCCCCATACTACATTTCCAGCAATGTCTATGTAAATCCCAATAACCTCCTGCATATTGAGCCGGGCAGCACCTTGATCTTTGCTCCGGGTACCGGTCTGGAAATCCTGGGTGGATTGAACGCATCTGGTGCCAATTTCGCGGCTCAAAACAACTATATGGGTTGGAACGGCATCCTGATTAACAACGCTCCAGGACCCATCACAATCCAAAACTGCAGCATTAATCACGCAGTCGTGGGCATAACCTTCCAAAATGCCAATGGCGACGTGGTGGGTACAACCATCAGCAAAGAAGCTGAAAACAATACATTTGCCGGTGAAGCAGGGATCAGCATTCAGGGTCATTCCAGTCCCAACCTCACTGATGTAAACATCCAAAACTATAATCCGGGGATCCTGATTCAAAACACCTCTGGCGCTGCTTGCAGTCCCACCCTCCAGTTTGTCTATATGCAACAGGGTCATACGCCGGAGCGTGAACTGGGCAATGGAATGGAGGTTGAAGGTAATGTGAACCTCAGCCTTGATGATATTGAGATCGTTGGTTTTGATCAGGGAATATACTGGATCGGTAGTCAGGCGGCTGACTTGCGCAATAGCGCTCTGCTTTCCAATATCCGCATTCGCAACTCCTCCAGCACCAGCCGTCTGGGCAGCAAAGCCATGCACCTGCAGGATATAGCTAGTTTGGAGCTCAATGAAGTGATTCTGGAAGGCTATCAAAAAGGTATTGAAATTGATAATCCCAATTTGGCTCATACAGGCACCACTCTGCTCAGCAACATCCGGGTGCGTAATTCCGCTTCCACCAGTCGTAGCGGAGATTTTGGCGTCAAGATCGATAACAGCATGGGAGTAGAAATTGATG
>Ga0265294_10001750_pt1 | contig 29135 bp, 20 predicted proteins | sample MunlanPumphouse3_FD_192504 | JGI IMG/M metagenome (GOLD analysis project Ga0265294, IMG submission 192504) | Groundwater microbial communities from a municipal landfill in Southern Ontario, Canada - Pumphouse #3 | ecosystem: Environmental > Aquatic > Deep subsurface > Groundwater | place...
CCTACTTCCAACAATGGTCTAATGTTCAATGTTCAGCTGGAGTATTAATGCCCAATAAATCCAAATTAACCATCTCAATAATCATTTTAATATTGTTGCTAACTGTTTCTCTTGCTGCAGAAAGTCTGGGTGTGAAAGTCTTAAAATCTCTGGTAGTCCCTGGTTTAGCCCAAATTCAGGAAGGACGAAACTACGGGTATGCAATGCTTTCAGCAGAAGCAGGTATCATTTCTACTCTTTTTTATTTTAATGCAGAAGAAGACCTCCGAGCTCAAAAATACTACGAATATGCTATCAAATTTGCGCATATAGAACCCGGTAAATATGATGACCAATACTTCAGAAATTTAAGCCGTTATAATAACAGTGGATTTGAAGCAGGTGGATATAATTCTAGCATCAGAGAAGAAGCTATGCAATTATATCCAAATGACCCTATCCAACAACAAATGTATATTGATGAACATTGCTATCCGGATGAATATAGCTGGAACTGGGATAGTTTAGAACACCGTCGTAATTATAGTAAATTGCGTATCCAGACTAGAGACCTTCAGAACTACGGAAAATTAACTATGGGAGTGCTCATAGTAAATCATATAATCAGTGGAATAGATGCTCTACGCTATACCGGTAAAGAAATTAATCCTCAAGTTTATTTAGATATAAAAGATAATCAGCCGATGCTAATGATTAACTTTCAGTGGTAAGTTATTTTAATCTATATATAAACTCTAAATTTAGTTAAACCAAATAAAAATCATTATTGTCTTACTTATATCAGCAAAGTATGGAGCTTATAGGAAAAGCTCTGGAAAAATATAATCAAAGGTAAAGAAATTGTGAGTGTTCATTTTTATCCGGTTTTTTCTGTTAAAATAGTTGAAAAACCAGATTTGAGTAAAAGAATTTAAAGAGTCCAGAGATTTTAAGTTATCTAGATAAGAGATAAGATAGTAAACTCTCTTTTTCAATTTATTGCTTTTGATTAATTAGCTTGTTTATACTTTAAATTTACCTCGTAACAAAGATGTAGCATTTTCTTTCAGTGTTTATGAAGCCATTTAAGTAACCTTAATAGAAAGCCTCTACGAGGCTTGTGCAGATGGGGACATCTGCACACCAAGGGTATGCAAAGGTCCCCCCTTTGCATCATCTCCCGATGATTATACTAATTTCTCTCAGATTAGGTAAGCTTACTAGCCTAGAAAGCCTCTACGAGGCTTGTGCAGATGGGGACATCTGCACACCATAAAATCTACACACCATAAAATCTGCATACCATATTATAGTAAATTATACTTATTAATCTTAAATATGTTCCAGAAGTTCTTTTAGTCTATTTTCTACCATCTCAGGTGTAATCAACTTCATACACTCAAAAGTCCCTTTGGGACATTTCTTACTACCATGCAAAGAGCAGGGCTGGCATTCTAAATCAGCAGATAAAATGATAGCTTTATCATTTAGAGGGGCAAAACCTAAGCGGGGATGAGTTCCTCCAAAGATAGCAATCTGAGGCTTATTTAAAGCTGCAGCTAAATGCATAGGACCCGTATCACCACTAATGATTACATCACAAACATTTAATTCTGCTGTTAATTGCTTAAGATTGAGCTGTCCACAAAGATTTTTGATATCATTATAATCAGCACCAAGATTTCTGGTTAACTCATAATCTGATTGGTTGCCATAAATTCTAAATTCATATTTATTATAACAATTCTCAATAAGTTTTTCCCAGTTCTCTAGTTGCCAGATTTTAGTATTATGCGCAGCACCTGGAAATAGAGCAATAAGCTTTCTATCAGGATAAATACGAGGAATAATTTCTATATCAGAAGGCAAAAATTCAGAATGAAGTACTGGATAGCGAATTGGAGAAGTTAAGGAAAATTTATTCGGAAACAGATTTACTAAAGCAGAATAATACAATCTAACCGTAGATTCTATACAGACAGAATGATCTCCTTTTACGATTCTTCTTCTTAGTTTATGTTGTTTATTGTAAACTGCCTTTTTAACTGAGTGAACAAGATGCCTAATCAACCAGGTGGAAAATTTATTATGGAAGTCTATCACTAAATCAAAAGATTGTTTAAGCAGACCTATATGCCAGGAAAAGCTTTTTGAATAGGGAATAATCTTTAAATCCAGACCAAAAAGTTCTGGTAAAGCTTGATATTCTGGTTTACAGAGAAAATAGATTTCAGCATCAGTAAAGAGGTCTCGCAATTCAGCTATTACAGATTGAGTTAGAATAATATCCCCAATAGAACTTAATCTGATAACCAGGATACGCATTATAAAGTGCTTCTAACGATATCGGGAATGCGTGGCATAAGCTCAGAAAGCTTTTCTGGATTTTTTCCTCCACCCATTGCAGAATCAGCTCTTCCTCCACCTTTTCCATTTAGCTTTTGAGATACAGCTTTCACGATTTTTCCTGCATTAAATTTATCCATTAAATCTCTTCCGACTACGCAGAGTACCGTAATTTTTTCTCCATCTATAGTGAATAAGAGGGATATGGCATCTTTTGCTCTGTCTTTAAGTATATCACCTAGTTCTCTTAACTTTTCCGGTTCAGCTTCAACTGTTGCACATAGCAGACGAAAATCAGGATATTCGGCAATTTTATCCAGCAATCTATCTACTTCAAATGAACTATTTTTCTGTTCCTTCTTTTTAATTTCATCTTCCAATTCGGTAATCCGGTTTTGCATAGATTCCAATCTTGTCTCTATCATCTTTTCAGGAACATTAAGCATTGAGGCAAGATTAGCTATTCTTTCTTGAAGCGAACGAACATATTTCTCTGCACCTCTTCCGGTTACAGCTTCTATTCTTCTGATTCCTGCAGAGGAAGAACTTTCTGAAAGTATTTTAAATAGACCTATTTCACCAGTGGCAGAAATATGCGTACCACCACATAACTCTTTGGAAAAATTCTCTACACTAACAACTCTAACTTTCTGACCATACTTTTCACCGAAAAGAGCTATGGCACCATCAGAGCGTGCTTCATTAATATCTTTTGTGTCAATGTTGACAAGCCTGTTTTCTTTAACTATTTCATTAACAATGTCTTCCACCTTATTTATTTCGTCTTGAGTAAGTGCTTTCATTTGAGTGAAATCAAAACGAAGATAATCAGGACCTACATAAGAACCCTTTTGTTGAACATATTCTCCTAAAACCATTTTTAAAGCTCTGTGTAGAATATGAGTAGCAGTATGATTACGAGCTATATCTTTTCTCCTTTTAAGGTCAATTTCTGCTTTCACTAAAGGAGAGGAAATAGCACCTTTAATTATATGACCGATATGAATGAATTGTTCTTCTATTTTTTTAACATCAATTACTTCCAACTCAAAATCTTCATTATAGATTCTTCCCGTGTCAGCAATTTGTCCACCTGATTCAGCATAAAAAGGAGTTCTATCTAACTGAAGATGTATCTTCCCTTCATCATCAATCCGATAACGCTGAATATTAGCTTCTAAGTTAAAAGTATCATAGCCAACAAATTCTGTTGCAGTTGAAGGCATAAGCTCTATCCAATCCATATCTTCCCATTTATAATTAAATTTAGAGCTTTTCCGAGCTCTTTCTCTTTGTTTTTTCATCTCTTCCTCAAAACCTGCTGTATCCACTTTAAAACCTCTCTCTTCCGCTAGATTTATAGTCAAATCAAGAGGAAAACCATAAGTATCATAAAGCTGAAATGCATCCTTACCAGGGATAACTTTACCAGTAGAGTTTGCGCAAATCTGGTCAAATATCTCCAGACCTTTATCCAGTGTAGCATTAAAACGTTCTTCTTCTGCTTTAATTACCATTTTCAGATAGGCTTCTTTCCCTTTTAATTCTGGAAAAGATTCACTCATTATTTCTATCACAGGATCAACTAAATGAAACATAAAAGGTTCAGAAAATCCAAGCAATCTTCCGTGACGAGCAGCTCTACGTAAAATTCTTCTCAGAACATAACCTCTTCCTTCATTAGAAGGAAAACCACCATCAGCGAGAGCAAAACAAAGGCAGCGAATATGGTCAGCTATCACTCTAAAAGACATAGCACTTTCTGGATTATAGGGAACTCCACTCATCTGAGAAATCTTATCTATGATAGGCATAAATAAATCCGTCTCATAATTGCTATAAGCATTTTGAAGTATTCGCACTAACCTTTCAAAACCAGCTCCAGTGTCTACATAACGAGATTTTAAAGGAGAAAGTGAACCATTTTCTTCTCTATTATACTGAATAAAGACCAGATTCCATAGCTCAATAAACCGATTGCAATTACCATTCAATTGACATTTATGATCTGGTATATCCTTTTTAGTGCAATGTTCTATACCGCAGTCATAATGAATTTCTGTGCAAGGTCCACAGGGACCTGTCTCCCCCATTTCCCAAAAATTATCCTTATCTCCACAATAGAATATATGGGATAGGTCTATATCGGTATTATTTTTCCATAAATTATAGCTTTCCTCATCAGAATTATGCACCGTAGCAAAGAGTTTTTCTTTAGGAAGCTGATACACAACCGTTAAGAGTTCCCAAGCCCATTCTATAGCTTCTTTTTTATAATAGTCACCAAAGGACCAATTGCCCAGCATCTCAAAAAAAGTATGGTGATATCCATCTTTACCAACGGCTTCTAAATCGTTATGTTTCCCACCAGCACGAATGCATTTTTGCGTATTTACTGCTCTTTTAACTTCTGGTTCTTTGATTCCCAGAAAGATATTTTTAAACTGATTCATTCCAGCATTGGCAAAAAGTAAAGTTGGATCATCCCAGGGAATCACCGGAGAAGAAGGGATAAAGATATGTCCTCTTTCTCTGAAGAAATCAATAAAGATTTGACGAATCTCTTTACTACTCAACACTTAATTCTGCTCCATCTTTTTCTAAAGCTTCGTAATTATCCCTGATCCATTTTTCTGCATTAAATGCAGCTATAGCACCGTCACTTGTAGCAGTGACAACTTGACGCAAAACTTTATGACGAATATCTCCTGCAGCGTAAACACCTGGGATATTAGTATGCATAAATTCATCAGTATAAACAAAACCTGCTTCATCAAGATTTATCCTGGATTCCAGCAGTTTATTGTTTGGTAGAATACCTACATAAATAAAAACTCCATCTACCGGTAGATAGCTTATCTGTTGAGTTTGGCGATTAAATATTTCAAGTTTTTCAATTTTATCGGTTCCTTGAATTTCTTGAACCACTGAATTCCAGATAAATTCAATCTTTGGATTCTGAAAAGCACGTTCTTGCAATATCTTTTGTGCTCTTAATTCATCTCTTCTGTGTATGATATAAACCTTACGAGCAAAGTGAGTTAAATAAATTCCTTCTTCTACTGCAGAATCACCTCCACCTATAACCGCTACAACTTTATCACGATATAGGGCACCATCACAAGTGGCACAATAGGAAACTCCTCTTCCCATAAAGCGTTCTTCACCAGGAACATTTAGCCTTCTGGGAGATGCACCAGTGCATACTATTAAAGCTTTAGTCCGGTATTTGTTTTCGCGAGTTTCAACTATCTTACATAAACCTTCCATTCCTATAGCCGTAACTTCTTCATCTAAAAATTGTGCTTGAAATCGTTCTGCCTGTTGTCTCATTCTTTCTGTAAGCTCAAATCCTTCAATAGCCTCAGGAAACCCTGGGTAATTTTCCACCTGATGAGCAGAGGTAATCTGACCTCCTACAATTGCTCTTTCCAGTATAACAGTTTTTAAACCACTGCGTGCAGCATATATTCCGGCACTTAATCCAGCAGGACCGCTTCCTATTATCATTACATCATATAGCATTTTCTACCCCATTACAAAAGAATTCTTTATACCCTTTTAAACACTAAGTATTAAAGTCAAGAATTTTATCGTTCCTGCTAAGTATAGGAATTTCTTTAATTATGTCAAAGTTTACTTAATTATACCAATTTACTAAATCAATATTCTTCATATAGGGTAGCTTTAAATATTATGAATAACCTCATTTTTATTTTGTATACTTTCATTTTTCCAAGTTAAAGTTATTATGGATATCGGTATTGATACAATAAAAATCGTATCTTACCCTGAAAATTACCGATATCAGCTTAGTTATGTCCAGCTTATGTCCAGCTTATGTCCAGCTTATGTCCAGCTTATGTCCCAAATCTATCATCACCTAGACATAAATATTTAATGATGTTGATATAAATGAGCTCAGGAATTAGAAATATTATAACTTGTGATCAATAAGCTGGATTTAGGTCATTTTTGCAGGATACTTTTTCTTTTGATAAGAAAAAGGGAATAAAGTATAAAGACTGCTATATTTGAGAATCAATCAAATAAGTAAAAGAACTTGACCAATAAATTGAAATTAAGATTTTGGAAGGAAATTATATTGGAGATAAATTAAATGAAAATAAGAACCGTTAGTATAGAGTTACGGTTATAAAATCACATAATTTAAAATGATTTACATATGAGTTTAATCTTCAAACCTAATTTTAATAATAAAACTATAAGGAATGCTTGAAGTTATGGATTATAGAGTTTCAGTAGTACAGTTTAAACCTGATTTTTTAGCGGTTTTTGAGAACCTGAATAAATTGAAAACTATGCTTAGAGAACTAGAAACAGATTTAATTGTTTTACCAGAGCTCTGTCTTTCAGGTTATGTATTCCAAAAACAGGCTGAAGTTGATAAAGTGAGTGAAACAATTCCGGAAGGAACTATCTTTCAGGAATTTTGCCATTTAGCAACAGAAAAGCAATTCAGTATTGTGTATGGTTTTGCTGAAAAAGCAGATAATATATATTACAATTCTGCTGCCTTGATAAATCCTGATGGCAGTTACTACATATATCGCAAGACTCATCTTTTCTATAGAGAAAAGCTGTTCTTTACATCAGGAGATACTGGTTTTGAAGTTTTCCCTGCTAAAGGTGGTGTATTAATAGGCATTATGATTTGTTTTGACTGGTATTTTCCCGAATCTGCGAGAACTCTTGCTCTCAAGGGTGCACAAATAATCTGCCATCCTGCTAATTTAGTTTTGCCCTGGTGTCAACAAGCAATGCAGACTCGTTCCTTAGAAAACCGAGTGTTTTCCATTACATCTAACCGCGTTGGAATTGAATGTAATAAAGGAGAAAGTATGGAATTTACGGGCAAAAGTCAGATTTTAGGGACTAAAGGTGAAACTCTTCTTCAGCTTGATGAAGAAAATGAAGGAATTGGCACAATAATTATTGATCCCAAACTTGCTTTAGACAAATCGGTTAATACTCTTAATGATATTTTTAAAGATCGGAGAAGGGAGATGTATGAGCTATGAATGAGGAGCTAAGAAAAGAAATAGAAAAGCTTAGAGCTGAAATTGAACACCATAACGAGCTCTATTATAAGCATGCAAAACCAGAGATATCTGATTATGAATATGACCAGTTAGTGTTAAGACTTCGTCAATTGGAATCTCAATTAGATGCAGAAGAACGCGGAGAATCGCCTCTAGATAAGGTTGGAAGTGATATAACTCCTGGAGCTGAAACTATAGCTCATAAACAACGGATGTATAGTCTAGATAATACCTACTCGGCTAATGAATTGAAAGATTGGATAGTTAAACTAGCCACCGATCTGGGATTTTTCCCTGCTCTTTGCACAGAACTCAAAATAGATGGCTTTTCCATTAATCTATATTATGAAAAAGGTGTTATGCAATATGCCACAACTCGGGGAGATGGTATCGTTGGAGAAGTAGTTACGAACAATATTAAAGTAATTAAGGCTATTCCTCAAAAGATTAACTACACTTATCCTATAGAGATTCGCGGGGAAATATATATGCCCGTGAAAGAATTTTTAAAGCTCAATGAACAGCGTCGTTCAAATGAAGAAAAGCCTTTTGCTAATCCCAGAAATGCCGCTGCTGGCTCTATAAAATTAAAAAATACAGAAGAAGTTAAGAACCGAAATCTGAGTGCTATATTCTATGGAGTAGGCTACTGTGAAAATTTACCCGTTCAGAAACAATCTGAGTTTTTGGATTGGTTAGATAGTTTAGGTTTTCCTACAACAAAGCATAGATGCGTTTGTAATTCCTATGAAGAAGTGCAAAAATTTTGTGATGAATGGGAAGATAAGCGCCATAGTTTACCTTTTGAGATTGATGGAATCGTAGTTAAAGTGGATGATTTTGCCTTACAACGGAAATTAGGATACACTGCAAAAAGTCCTAAATGGGCTGTGGCATATAAGTTTAAACCCGAAATAAAAGAAACAAGATTGATTGAAGTGCAATATCAAGTTGGAAGAACCGGAGCAGTTACCCCAGTGGCAATTTTGGAACCAGTTTATATTTCAGGCAGTACCGTCTCTCGTGCCACTTTACATAATGAAGATGAAATTAGACGCCTTGACCTTTATGAAGGTGATAGCGTACTTTTAATCAAATCGGGAGAAATTATTCCTAAGATTCTGCAGGTAATTCCTGAAAAACGAAAACCGGGAGCAAAACCAGTGAGTTTTCCAGAGCGTTGTCCTGCTTGTGGCAGTCCTTTACAAAAAGATGAAGAAGGAGCAATTCATTACTGTTCCAATGTTGCTTGCCCTGCTCAACTGCAACGGCGTATTGAACATTTTGCTTCTCGTGATGCTATGGATATAACCGGACTGGGAGAAAGTTTGATAGCTAAACTTTTAGAAAATAAACTCATCTCTGGAATTGCTGACCTCTACCGATTAGATTACGATAAGTTAGCTCAGCTGGAGCACTTTGGCACTAAATCCGCTCAAAACCTTAAAAATGCCATTGAAGCATCTAAAGACAGAAATTTTGATCGTGTGCTCTATGCATTGGGCATTAGATATGTGGGAACAGTTACTGCAAGATATTTAGCTGAATATTTTGGCGATATAGATTCCTTACGCAATGCCAGCCTAGAAAGTCTTTCTCAAGTCCCAGAAGTTGGAGAAAAAGTTGCTTTATCCATTAAAGCGTGGTTCAGTCTGCCCGAAAATATAAAATTAATAGAAGAGCTTCGTGCTCAAGGAATAAATTTCACCTATAGAAGAGCTCAAGTTTCTAATGTTTTAACGGGCAAAACTTTTCTCATTACTGGAACTTTACCTCATTATTCCCGAAAAGAAATGGAAGAATTGATTCAAAGTAATGGTGGTAGAATAGTTAGTGGAGTAAGTTCCAATCTGGATTATTTAATTGTAGGAGATAAGCCTGGATCAAAGCTGACTAAAGCAGAGAAAATCCCTACTATCAAAATTATCACTGAAGATGAGTTGCTGGAGATGATAAAGCAGTGAAAATCCTTTCGCGCCATATCCTGAAAGAGCATTTTGGACCCTTTTCCATTTCTTTATTGGTAGTAACTTTTGTTCTACTAATAGATAAGGCAATAGACCTGATGAATACTATAATTGAAAAAAGATTGGATATTGGAACTGTTTTGCAACTTTTTGGTTTATCATTGCCTTATATGCTCTCTCTTTCCATTCCTATGGCTGTGTTAGTAGCAACAATTCTTACTTTTGGAAAACTGACAGTAGATCGTGAAACTATTGCTATGAAAGCTAGTGGAATCAATATCTATAGCCTTTTGCGCCCTCTCTTTATTTGTGCTATTTTGTTAACTGGTCTTATGGTATATTTTAACCATTATTTTCTTCCTAATACCAATCATAAACTTAAAAATCTAACCGTTAAAATAGCTTACTATAGACCGATGACTATCATTAAACCTAAAGAATTTACCACTATTTCTGACTATACTATATACACGGAAGAAAATCTCAATGATGAATTGAAAAATGTTCTGGTCTACGACCGTACTCAAGCCAATTTCCCTCGTATAATAACTGCTCAAAAGGGAAATGTTGTCCAGATGGATAAAGGTAACAGTCTTCAAGTAAATTTATTAAATGGAGAGATACACAACCGTAATGATCAGGAAAAAGGGAAATATCAGGTAACCAAATTTGAGACTTTTACTGTTAATATTAGAGATTTAGCTGTTGGAATGGATTTTGGTGAAAGTGGTTATCGTTCTGATAGAGAAATGACCTATAATCAATTAGTTAGTGCTATTCAAGATAAAAAACAGGAACTTATTAATCAGAAGCAGGAAATCACAAATCTTGAAAAAAGGTTAGCCGAACTGGAAATACAACCAGATGATTATGCTAAGAGTGTAGAAACTCGTCGCCTAGGAATAATGAAAAGTATGGCAGCAGATCAATATAAAGAGATCCTGGAAAATTTGCGGTCTCTGCAGGTAGAATATCATAAGAAATTTGCTCTTGCTTTTGCTATAATAATCTTTGTAATGATGGGTGTACCTATTGGATTAATGACTCGTTCCAGCGGTATCGGAATGGCTTTCTCGGTTTCTTCTGTTATCTTTCTGGTTTATTATATCGCTCTAACTGCAGGAGAACAACTAGCAGATAGGGCATTAATGAGTCCATTTCTTTCAATGTGGATAACGAATATCGTCTTTTTCGTTCTAGGTGCAGTTCTTATCTATCTTTCTATTCATGAGAAGCAACTGGTTAACTTAAGCCTTCTTCAATGGAAGCTTTCTCATCGTAAAGCCAAATTAGAAGAAGCTCCCGATGAAATTATTCATTAGTGAAATAAAATGCGTATCTTAGACCGTTATATTGTCCGCGAATTTCTCAAAACTTATCTGATTATTTTTATATGTTTTGCTACCGTTTTTATTGTTATTGATATTATAGATAATCTGCCCAGATTGATGCGTAATGGTGCAACAGTTGAGCAAGCTCTAAAATATTTTTTACTACGTCTACCCTATCTTTTAGTGCTAACTTCTCCGGTTACGGTTTTAATTACTGGACTATTCTTGATGGATAGTCTATCCAAACACAACGAAAGTGTGGCTATTCGCGCTGCTGGAATCAGCATTCATAGAACTATGCTTCCACTTTTTATAGTAGGACTTATCATCAGTATTATCGTTGCACTATTTGGAGAATATGTAGTTCCCTGGGCAGAAAAAAATCGTAGTTATGTATATAATGTGGAGATTAAGGGAGAACCTGAAGAAAGTAATATGCTCAAAGCCAAAGTTCATTATCGGGGCAATAAGAACGATTTCTATTATTTTGGCTTTTTTGATGGATACAACAACACTTTGCGAGTGATAGACCTCACTCAATTAAATCCGCAAAGTAAAGAAATATCTCAACATATCACTGCCTCATCTGCAGTCTGGCAAAAAGATAAATGGTCAATTCAGGATTGTGAGATTAGAAGTTTTGAGCAGGGACATCAGACTTATTATCAATACTATCCGACCACTAGTCTTCCCTTATTAGATGTACAACCAAAAGATTTTATTCGGATCACCAAAAAAACCCTTTCTTTAAACTTTTTTGAGTTAAAAGATTATATTGCTCGCTTGCAAAAAATGGGAGAAAAAGCACATCGTGAGATTGTTGACTTGCATATGAAAATTTCTTTCCCACTGACTAATCTCATAGTTATCTTTTTCTGTATACCTATTGCTACTACTAATATAAGGTCTAAGGGTAGAGGTCTCATCTTCCTTCTTGGTTTAGTTGTGTGCTTTATCTATCTTATATTTGTAAGAGTTTTTCAGAGTTTAGGTTATAATAATGTTATCCCTCCTGTTTTAGCTGCCTGGTTTCCTAATATTTTCTTCACTATTCTCGGTGTGTTTTTCTTGCGTAAAGCTGAGATTTAAAAAAAGCTTGAATAAATTATGCTATTTAAAATAATAGTATATTTAAAACAATATCTAATCCTCGGGAGTTAATAGATGCTTGATAAACTTGTAAAGAAACAAAAACTTATAATCTACATAGTTGCTATTGCTTTTATCTTAAGCATTGGTGCGGGAGGAATTTTTGGGGGAGAAAAAATTCTCCAGTCATTTGGTGGCAATTATATCGGCAAAGTTAATGGTACCAAGATATCCCCCCAGCAGTATAATCTCAAGATTCAGGAGATTAAGCAACGGTATGAAGCTCAAGGACAAAGAGTGGATGAAAGCTATATGCCTTATATTCAAAACACTGCCTGGGAAGAGCTTATCAATGATATACTTTGGCAACAGCAGATAAAAAAACATCGGATTAAAATTACAGAAGCTGAAATTAAGAATGCTATAGAAAACGAGATACCTCAGGAACTGTTACAGAATGAATATCTGCAAACCAACGGAGTTTTTGATAAAAAGAAGTATTTCCAGGCTTTGAATAATAGCCCTGAATTTAAATTTCAGATGTATGAATATATGAAGACCTATCTTCCACGAAAAAAACTCCAGCAAAAGATAATGAGCGAAGCTGGAATCACTTTGGATAGCTTGAAACAGGAATTTATTAAAGATAACGATAAAGTCTATGGCAAAGCTATCTGGTTCTCCTATCATAAAGCTGATTCGGTCTATGTTAGCGATGCAGAAATCAAGAAGTATTATGAAGAGCACAAAGATACCGAGTTCAAAAAGGGACCTGCTTCCCGAATTAAATTTATTATTATTCCTATACAACCCTCGGAAAGAGACTACAATGAAGTTAAAGTGGAAATAGATGATATCTACCGTATGGTTAATGCCGAGAACTTCCCTATTATCGCTGAACAATATTCTGAAGATGAAGGTTCAGCTAAACAAGGTGGTTCTCTGGGAATCTTTGGAAGAGGACAGATGGTACCTGAATTTGAAACAGTGGCTTTCTCTCTTAAACCAGGTGAAATTTCTAAACCTTTCAAAACAGATTTTGGCTGGCATATCGTTAAATGTGATTCCCTTGGTACCGACCAAATTAAAGCCAGTCATATACTTTTAAAGGTTAACACTTCCGATGAAACCAAGAGAGAGCTCTACGAAAAAGCCAAGCAAGCACGCAAACTTATAGCTAAAAAGGGAATAAATGCGGCTGCTAAAGAACTAAAGCTTGAAGTTGTAACTAGTGATTGGTTGCCCCATGACCAGGAACAAATGCCAGGTATAGGTCAGCATGGTGGCTTACATCAATTTATGGTAAAGAAAAAACCGGGAAAGGTTTCTGATGTTTTCCAACTTAATTATCAGGGGAAACCCTCTTATCTTGTAGCTCAAGTAGTGGAAAATCGTAAATTCTACTATGAGGACTTTTCCACTAAAAAACTCCAGATAAAGTATGACCTTGAAAAACAGAAAAAAATAGCTCAGGTAAAAACTAAAGCTGAAGAATTTATAAAACGAGTTCCCAAAGATAGATACTTTGATGTAGCAGCTGCTGAAGAATGGGACATCGTGGAATTGAATGGACATAAAAAAGGTTCCCGTTTACCTGCACCAGTCAATGCAACGCTGGAAGAATTTGATAAAGCCGCTTTAGCTCTCAATACCGGTGAATATTCCAATTTGGTAACTACTAAAGAAGGTCCTTTCATTATATATGCTGAAAGACGAGAAAAACCCAATATACAGGAATTTACTAAAGCCAAACAAGAAGAGATTAGAAAACGACTGGAAGAAGCTGCTTTTAATCGCTGGTGGCAGCAAGTTCGCAAGGAAGCAAAAATTATAGATAACCGCTATAAATACGGATATTATTAAAGCTCTATGAGCAAATTAATTGCCAGTGTCAGCGGTGTTCGCGGCATTTTTGGTGAAACTTTAAATCCAATAGTGGCTTCGCAATATGCAAGCCACTTTGGACAATTTATCGCTCAAGAATCGGTTAATCCTCCATCTAATCATCGTCCGAGAATTGTAGTCGGAAGAGATTCTCGTACTACAGGTAAAGCTATGCTCTATGCTATCATTAGTGGTTTAATTAGCACGGGATGTGAAGTTATTGATTTAGGTATAGTTCCCACTCCAACGGTGCTACTAAATGTAAAAAAACATTCTGCTCAGGGAGGAATAAGCATCACTGCATCTCATAATCCACCGCAATGGAATGCTATGAAGTTTATTGATGGAGATGGAATGTTTCTTCATCCGGATAAAGCTTTCAACTTTCTTAATTCTCTAGAAGAAGAGATTAAGTGGAAAGACTGGCAAAATATAGGCTCAGTAGCTGAAGATACTGATGCTATTAACTATCATATTGAAAGAATATTGGCTATACCTTGGTTGAATGTAGAGCAAATCCGTTCAAGGAAATTTAAGGTGGTACTGGATTCTGTGAATGGAGCTGGAGGCTTAGCTTCTCCTTTATTGCTTAAAGCTCTGGGTTGTGAAGTAATAGAAATAAATTCAGAACCTACTGGATTTTTCGCTCACAGTCCAGAACCTTTGAATGAAAATCTACATCAACTTGAGGAAGCCGTTAAAATACATAATGCTGATCTTGGTTTTGCTACTGACCCTGATGTAGACCGATTAGCTATAGTTGATGAAAAAGGACAGTGTATTGGAGAAGAATATTCTGTTGCTTTAGCTGAACTTTTTGTCCTTCCCAAAAAACCTGGAGATATAGTAGTTAATCTTTCCAGCTCAATGCTTTCAGATTATATTGCCCGCAAATTTGGAGTTGAAGTGCATCGCACTAAAGTTGGAGAAATTTATGTGGGAAAACTTATGCGGGAACTTAATTCTCCTATAGGTGGAGAAGGTAATGGTGGTATTATCTGTCCTGACATCAATTACACTCGTGATGCTTTAACTGGTATGGCTATAATTTTGGGACTACTGGCAGAAACAAATCAAAAGTTATCGGATATTGTAAATTCCTTGCCTCGCTATTATATCGCTAAAGCAAAAGTGGAATTACCTAAAGAAATGATGTCTCAAGTTTTAGAGATGCTTCCATCTTTGCTTTCTGATTACGAACTGGATTTCCAAGACGGAATAAAAGCTATAGCTCCCGACCACTGGATTCATATCCGAAAAAGCGGTACCGAACCTGTGATTCGTGTTTATGCTGAAAGTGACTCTCTTCAGCGTTCAGAACTTCTTTGTAAAGATATTATAGCTAAAATTAGTTCTTGAGTTTATACATCTTTATACTTCTTATCTAAACGATTATTTCAGTTTTTATAGACATTCACAAGTGAATTTAACAAGTAAAATAGGGTTGACCAAAACTCTTCAAATTTTATATTGTAAAAAAATAATATTAATAGGAGGAAACAATGAGAAAGACCGTGGTAGTTAGTGCCAAACGAACTGCGGTTGGCAATTTTGGAGCTGCCTTCAAAGATGTTTCTGCAGTTGATCTGGGAGTTGCTGTTCTTAAATCAATACTTTCAGAAACAGGAATTAAGGGCGAACAGATTGATGAAGTCATCATAGGTAATGTCTGCGGTGCTGGACTAGGTCAGAATGTGTCTCGTCAAATCTCTATTAAAAGTGGAATTCCAGTAACTGTTCCTGCTTATACGATTAATAAGGTTTGTGGTTCAGGTATGAAATCAATAACATTAGGCGCTTTAATGATAGGAACAGGAGAAGCAGATATTATTGTTGCAGGTGGAACAGAAAATATGAGTCAGATACCTTATGCCTCTCCAGATACCAGATGGGGTTGTAAGATGGGAAATCGTAATCTGGTAGACCTAATGATTCGCGATGGCTTAAGCGACATCTTCAATGATTGTCATATGGGTCTAACCGCAGAAAATCTGGCAGAAAAATATCATATAACTCGGGAAGAACAGGATATCTTTTCTGCTCAAAGTCAGAACAAAGCAGAAGCAGCGATAAAATCTGGCCGCTTTAAAGATGAGATTGTTCCCATTGTTATCCCTCAACGTAAGGGAGAACCTTTAGTTATTGATACTGATGAAATGCCTCGACCTGGTGTGACTCCTGAAAGTCTGTCTAAACTTCGTCCTGCATTTAAAGAAGGCGGAACAGTTACAGCAGGTAATGCTTCAGGTATCAATGATGGTGCTGCTTTGCTTCTCTTAATGAGCGAAGATAAAGCAAAAGAGCTGGGACTTCCTATCCTGGCAACATTAGTTAATTATGCTGCTGCTGGTGTTGATCCAGCTTATATGGGTTATGGTCCTGTTCCAGCTATAGGTAAAGTATTAAAAAAAGCAGGCTGGAATTTTAATGATATTGAATTAATAGAACTCAATGAAGCTTTTGCTGCTCAGTCTTTAGCCGTTTTGAAGGGTCTGGAAGAAGAGGGAATTGGAAAGATTGACCTTTCAATTACCAATGTCAATGGTGGAGCTATAGCTTTGGGACATCCTATCGGAGCGAGTGGAGCTCGTATAATTGTATCTTTACTATATGAGATGCAAAAACGAGATGTTCATAAAGGTCTGGCTGCTCTTTGTATTGGAGGCGGAATGGGCATAGCTTCTTTGTGGGAAAGATAAGGAGATTAAAAAATGGCTGATAAACTTAATCTAAATAAAAGTATGACTCTTTTTGAGGAAGCTCAAAAAGTAATTCCTGGTGGAGTTGCCGGTATAAGAAGACCCTACAACTTTGTTCCAGGAGAATATCCCATCTTTTTTGACCACGGAAAAGGTGGTCATATTACTGATGTTGATGGTAATGAATATATAGATTATCTTTGTGCTTATGGACCTATTATTTTAGGTTATCGTGAAGAAGAAGTAGATAATGCAGTAATAGGCCAAATCCGAAATAAGGGTATCTGTTTTTCTCTCACTCAACCAGTTCAAACTCAATTAGCGCAAAAGCTTACTGAAATCGTACCCTGCTGTGAAATGGCAGCTTTTGTTAAAACTGGAAGTGATGCTACTTCTATTGCTATTAGAGTGGCTCGGGCTTATACGAATAAAGTGAAGATTGCTCGTTGCGGTTATCATGGTTGGCATGATTGGTGCGTGGAAGTGAAAACTGGAATCCCAGAAAAGCTCTATGAAGATATTATTGAATTCCATTACAATGACCTGGATAATCTAGAAGATATCCTGAAAGCTAATGCCAACGATATGGCAGCTATAATTATTACTCCAGTTGGACATCCATTAGGCAATCCAGTAGAAATGCCGAAACCTGGATATCTAGAAGGTGTGCGTCAACTGGCAGATAAGTATGGCTGCGTTCTTATCTTTGATGAGATTAGAAGTGGTTTTAGATGCGCTCTTGGTGGTGCTCAAGAATACTTTGGTGTAATACCTGACCTTACTACTATAGGAAAAGCTATGGCTAATGGCTATGCTATTGCAGCTCTGGTAGGGAAAAGAGAAATAATGGATGTACTCACAAAAGATGTGTTTCTTTCCTCCACCTTTTTCCCCAATTCTGATGCGCAAGTGGCATCATTAAAGACGATAGAAATTCTGGAAAGAGAAAAAGTTTTGGATGTGATTGCAGAAAAAGGGAAAAAGTTTGGTGATGAAGTCCAGAAAGCCATAGAAGAATCTACCCTTCCTATCCAATTTACTGGTGCTCCCTGGATGCCATATATAACTTTTAACCGTGATCCTGAAGGTCTTTACAAAAAGCTCCGTAATGAATTCTACACTCAGCTTATTCGCCGTAAAGTTTTTCTACAACCATATCACCATGGCTATATCTGTTATCGTCACACAGATGAAGACCTTGCTTATACCGTTCAAGCAATTAAAGAATCACTAGACGAATTAAAACCCTTAGTTTAAACTAAATTAAGATGCAATGGCGTCCCTGGAGATTAATCAATAATACATTCCTTGTTGTTTACCTCCAGAGACGCCTTCTTATATAGAGGATAAATGGCAAAATATATTTTCGTAGTAGGTGGAGTGCTTTCTTCTCTGGGTAAAGGTATAGCAACAGCTTCTATTGGATTATTGCTCAAATCTATGGGCTATAAAGTTGTCCTACAGAAATTTGATCCCTATTTAAATGTTGACCCGGGCACTATGAGTCCTTTTCAGCATGGGGAAATATTTGTCACAGATGATGGAGCAGAAACCGACCTAGACCTTGGTCATTATGAACGCTTCACTGATGTATCTTTAACCCGCCATTCCAGTAGTTCAGCAGGTCAAGTCTATGAAACAGTTATCCAGAATGAAAGAAAGGGAGTTTATCTGGGTAAAACAGTTCAGGTGATTCCTCATATAACCGATGAAATAAAACATAGAATAAGAGCTCTGGAAACTGATTACGACATTATTATAACGGAAATTGGAGGAACTGTCGGTGATATTGAAAGTTTACCCTTTCTGGAAGCGGTACGTCAATTAAGACTGGATTTAGGTTACAGAAATACCCTTTATATAATGCTTACCTATGTTCCTTATATTAAATCTGCTGGTGAATTGAAGACTAAACCTTCCCAGCACAGTGCCTACAAGCTTAGAGAAATAGGAATTCAACCTGAAATTATGCTCTGTCGTTCAGAAAAACCTTTTGATAAAGAAATATATGATAAGATTGCCCTTTTCACGAATGTCCCAAGAGAAAATGTCATTAATGCCATAGATGTTAAAAGTGTCTATGAGTGTCCTATCACCTTTAAAAATGCCAATTTGCACAAACTTATCTGTCAGCACTTTGAAATAGAGTGCAGGCCTATCAATCTTCGTTCCTGGAACAAATTTTTAAAGAACAGTCAATCCAGTATTGATAAAGTGACCATAGCTGTTTGTGGTAAATATGTTCGTCATCAGGATGCTTATAAAAGTATAGAAGAAGCTTTAGTTCATTCGTCAGCATACCATCGTTTAAAATTACAGATAAAATGGATTGATTCAGAACAAAATTTCAAATCTAACCTACTAAATCGTTCTCTTCAGGATGTAGATGGTATTTTGATTCCTGGTGGATTTGGAATCCGTGACATTGAAGGTAAAATAGCTATTGCTGAATATGCCCGCACCCATAAAATACCTTTCTTTGGTATTTGTCTTGGAATGCAAGTAGCTGTAATTGAATTTGCCCGTCATATCTGTCATTTAAAAGATGCCAATAGCACCGAGTTTGACCCTCAAACACCTTATCCGGTAATTCATCTGCTAGAAGAGCAGCAATATGTGAAAATGGTGGGAGGAACTATGCGACTTGGAGCTTATCCCTGTAAACTCAAACGAGGGACCTTAGCTAGAAAAGCTTATAGAAAAACTCAGGTTAGTGAGCGCCACCGTCATCGTTATGAATTTAATTATGCCTATAAAGATAAATTAGAGTCAAAGGGCCTAACTTTTAGTGGTTTTTCGCCTGATGGTCTTCTGGCAGAAATTATAGAATTACCTTCTCACCCTTTTTATGTTGGAGTCCAGTTCCATCCTGAATTTAAATCTCGTCCTAATAAACCTCATCCATTATTTAGGGAATTTATCCAAGCAGCTTATCAATATCATCAAAGCCACAAAAACCCTGAATAAACCATACATTTAAGGTCTCTGTATAAATTTATCAACAATTTTTTGAATTTTAGTCAATTTTAATTCTTGACGAATTAGATATAAGGCTTAACTTATTTAAATATTATTAAAAGATAAGAGTCTGTCTGTGTTATTAAGGCAAATTTACTGTAGAACTCATCTATTTATGAGAAGCTCTATTACTTTGTTAATAGGTATAGCATTAATTTTTGCTGGTTTCTGTCTTAGCTGTCAGAAAAAAACAAGTCCTGAAGAAACCATAACTTCTCAAGAAGAAAAATCTGTCCCACCTACTCATTTACATAAAGTTCGCTATACTATAAAATGGCTTCACCAGGCTCAATTTGCTGGTGCTTATATGGCAAAAGAAAAAGGCTTTTTTCAGCAGTATGGTCTGGATGTTGAGATCATTCAGGGAGGAGTTGATAATCCTCCTTATAAAGCCCTAATAAATGGAAAAACAGAATTCTGCTGTATGAATCTGATTACCGCTGTAGAAAAAAACAATCCTGAATTTCCCTTAGTTAATTTAGCTCAGATATCACAGAAAAATTCAACCTGGCTGATAGGTAAAAAAAACACTAGTATCAACAATCTACAGGATTTGAACCATAGAAAAGTTGGAATCTGGAGGGATGAGGCAGGAGACCATATCCGCTATTTTCTTCATGATAATGAAATACAAGCTCAAATCATACCTCTAGATTGGTCGGTTAATCTCTTTCTAAATGATGCCATAGATATGATGAATGCGATGTCATATAACGAATATCATCGTATTTTGATGGCTGGTATAGAGCCTGAAGATCTTATTGTTTTCAATCTTTCTGATTACGGTTATGATCTCGTAGATGATGGCATCTATACCTCACGAGCCTTTTATAACCGATATCCAGACCTGTGTAAAAACTTTGCTAAAGCTATGATTGAAGGCTGGATCTATGCTCTAGATAATCCAGATGAAACCATTAAAGTAGTGGTTCGTTATATGCGGGAAAATCATCTTCCAGCAAATTACAATCACCAATCCTGGATGTTAAATCATATGCGAGAACGAGTGCTGGAAAATCCTGAAAACGTGGGATATCTCAACCCCACAGATTATACCTTGGCAGTAGAGATTTTAATGAAAAATGGTAAGCTTGCTTATCCCGTAGAGTATGAGGATTTCTTTATACAATGAAAATTGCAACTAAGCCTTGCACTATTGCTTTTCAGATTATCTCCTTTATGTTTATCGTACTGGTTTTATTATTTGTTATATCTCTTATCACTACTAGTAGATTAATACATAATGTAATGGAATCCAATGCCCGAGAAAGCTTCGGTAATATAACTAAAATAAATGTACAAGCTATAGACCATACTCTTTCTAAAATTGTAACCTTAGGTCGGGACTTGGAGCTTTTAATTAAAAGCCCAAGCTATAATGAATCAGAACTAAATCTTCATCTCCGACAGCTTCTTATAGACAATCCAGAACTCGTTTCTATTTGTATAGCCTACGCAAATAAGCCTATTACTTCCAATAATACCTATCTTTTGCAGGGTAAAAACTTCCTTATCAACCCCTCAAACAGTAGTGATTTTGCCTTCAAAGACTGGTTTATATTACCTCAATTAACAGAAAAACCTTACTGGAGCGACCCTTGGTTTGATTCAGATGGAACTGGAACTATTGTTTGTTCCTATTCTATTCCTCTGTTTCTAAAAGGAAAAGTACAGGGTATTTTGCGTCTGGATACTTCTTTGGAAAATCTCAGACAAATTGTGTCCTCAATAAAAGTTAAAAAAACTGGCTATGCTTTTCTTATTTCCAAAAATGGAACTATTGTAGCTCATCCTCAGGATTCTCTAGCTATGAATTATACTGTCTTTGACCTGGCAGAACAGTTAAATAGTCCCAAAATTCGCTCTATCGGAAAAAGTATTGTCAATCGGGAATCAGATTTCGTGCATCTAAACAAAATAGGGACTCCTGCTAATATCTGGATGTATTATCAACCAGTTCCAACTAATTCCTGGTCTTTAGCCACTGTGGCTCCTGATGCTGAAGTTTTTGCTGATTTACACAATCTTATGTATATATATATAGGCTGGGTGCTTCTCGCTTTTTTAATCATTGCCTTTTCCATCTGGTATAGAACACGAACCATAAATCAACCACTGGAAAAACTGGTGGATTCTATCCAGAAATCTCAATCTGGGGTGCCTGCTTCTGCAACCTTACCTGTTTCTGATACCTATGAAATTCAGGTTATAAACACAAGTTATAACCTTTTAAAAAATTCACTGAAAAGATACGCTGAAAATCTGAAAGCAGTCACTGCTGAAAAAGATAAAATTGTAGATGAAGTAACTTTTGCCTCCGAAATTCAGCTTAATCTAATTTCTAACAATAAAAAACCTTATACTACTCCACTTGGTATTTCTGCTTTTGGAATTCTGGAACCTGCAGGTTTGGTTGGAGGAGATTTATACGATTACTTCTCTGTGGATAATGAACATTTCCTTTTCGCTATTGCGGATGTAGTTGGAAAAGGTGTGGCAGCTGCGTTAACTATGACTATGATTAGTACTCTACTTAGAACTTATGCACCTCAACTGAAACAACCAGAAAAAATCCTGTCTAATATGAATAAATTCCTGATTGAAAATAGCCCAGACTATAGATTTGTGACTATGCTTCTGGGAATTATTGACCTTAAAACTGGAACTTGCACTTTTTCTAATGCTGGTCATACACCTCTTTTCGTGCTTTCAGAAGATGGCAGTATAACTAAATATGCAAAAACACATTCCACTGCTTTAGGTATTCTTGAGAGCTTAAACGCCAGTTCCGAAACTATTCAATTAAAACCTGGTGATGAGATTGTTCTTTGTACCGATGGCATTACAGAAGCCATTAGCCCCGAAGATAAACTATTTGGCACGGATAGATTGGAAGATGTCCTGAAAAACTTAAAAAATCCAGATCCTGAATCTACTGCTCAAGCTATTCTCAATGCCGTAAAAAGTTTTTCCGGACCTAATAAACAAACCGATGATATCACTATACTGGTAGTTAAATACATTAATTATAGATAAAATATAAACGCTGTTAAGAATGGATCAAGATTTTACTCTTTTGCTCCACTATTTATCGTTAAACTAGGATAACTCGCGAATATATACATAAGGCACAGATTAAACAAATAAAAATTCCTTGTTCATTATCCTGCTATACACATATAATCAATTGATTATAAATCAATTATATCATCACAAAAGAAAAAATCCTTGACAATAATCAATATATTCTAAATTTAACCACTAAGACTAAAACAGACGCAGGAAATCAATATGAAACAACAGAAAGTGAAATTCTTTGCAGTCGTTATTGCTGTTTGGTCCATATTTTGTGGTCCTATTATAGCGCAATCAATTTCTGAAGTTATGACAGAAGAAGCTATTGGAGCCCGAACTGAACAGAAGGCTCAAATTGATTCTTTGTTAACAGCTGAACCTCCGGATGAAATAACAGGTCCTGTAACACAGGAAACTCCGCCGGGCGAAATCTGGTTAGCTTCCTATTACAGCAAACGATTTAACGGTAAGAAAACTGCAAGTGGAGAAACATATAATCAAAATGAATACACTTGCGCTCACAAAACCCTCCCCTTTAATACCCTTCTAAAAATTACCAATCCCAAAAATGGCAAAACTGTTCAGGTTAGAGTTATAGATAGAGGTCCCTTTATTAGAGGTAGAGATCTAGACCTATCCTATGCAGCTGCCAAAGAACTTGGCTTATTAAAACATGGAGTAATGAAAGTTTCAGTGGAAATTATACCTGAAACCGAAGAAAATACGCAATTAACTCTTAAATGAGAACAGTGCGGTGTAATCTGCACGGAATCAATCCTTATCCCAGCTCCAAGGATAAAGATTGATTCCATTTTTTTATTCTGGGAGAAATTTATGTTGCCCGAATCTATCAATATTGCCCCCTCAGTCAGAAATGCTTTAGCAGAGAACAAACCGGTAGTAGCTCTGGAATCTACTGTGCTAACTCATGGACTTCTCTATCCAGAAAATTTTTATATTTTCCAAACCCTGGAAAATTTACTCCTCTCTCAGGATGTAACACCTGCTACCACCATTGTCTTAGATGGTATTGCTTATATCGGGTTAGAAGACAATATGCAGATGAAACTGAAACAAATGCTGAAGAATAAAGAAAACTTCAGCAAATTAGGAATGTGCGATCTACCTCTGGCAATGTCACAAAAAAGAAATGGAGGAACGACAGTTTCAGCAACAATGCTGCTGGCTCATCTTTCTAAAATTCAAGTTTTTGCCACCGGAGGAATTGGAGGTGTCCATCGTAACTGGGAAGGTAGTCTGGATATCTCCAGTGATTTGATTGCTCTATCCCGTATTCCTGTAGTAGTCATATCTGCTGGATGCAAAGCTATTCTGGATATTCCTGCCACACTTGAAGTTCTGGAAACGCTGGCAATACCGATTCTCGGATGGAAAACTGACTGTTTCCCGCTTTTCTATACCTCTAAAAGTGATTATCCTATTGAAAAAATAGATAATGCAGAAGATTTTGCTTCTCTCTGGCAATATCATCTCGCACTTCAAGGAAAAGGTGTGCTAATAGCCAATCCTATCCCCGAAGAATATAGTCTTTCTTATGAAATGATAGATTCTATTATCGGAGAATCCATTAAAAAAGCCCGAATTCAAGGTATCAAAGGAAAAGCATTAACTCCTTTTCTACTTGACTATCTTGGGCAAGCAACTAAAGGTGAATCTATAAAAGCTAATTTAGCCCTGTTAAAAAATAATGTCCAGTTAGCTGCTGAATTGGCTAAAACTTTGAATAATAAAGGAAGTTAAAATTATGAGAATATATATTTCCATTGATATGGAAGGCATTCCCGGAACTTTTAACTGGGAACAGGAAAAGACAAATCGTTCATCTGTTAAAAACTGTATGTTCCATCATATTCAAAAAGTAATTGAGAGCATAATTTCCAGTCCACAATCTTCTCTAATAGAAGAAATAACTCTCGCTGATTCTCATAGTGCCGGTGATAATCTTGATTATAGCATTACTGCACTGGATGAAAGAATCAATCTAATTTCTGGCTGTCCTCGTCCTCGTTATATGATGCCTGACCTTACTACTGTATATGACCAGGTATGGTTTTTAGGTTATCATAGTGGTACCGGTGCTTTACGCGGAAATATGGACCACACTTATTCTAATAGTCGTATTCATAATATCTGGATTAATGGAGATAGGATGAATGAAGCCCTCATCAATGCTGCATATGCAGGATATATCGGAGTTCCAGTTGGACTGGTTAGTGGAGATGAAACTTTGAAAGAAGAGCTTCTTTTCTATCTTCCCTGGATTGAATATATCACGACAAAGAAGGCAATAGCTAAATTTTCTGCTAAAAACTACTCTCAAAAACTGGTAGATAAACAGACTAAACTCTCTGTGCTTCATACTCTTACTAGAACCAAAGAAGAAATTCCTCTCTTTACTTTTGAGCCTCCCTTAACTTTAAAAATAGAATTTAATCATAGCTCAATGGCAGATCAAGCAGAATTAATGCCTTACACCAAAAGATTAGATGGACGCACTATAGAATATCATACCGATGACTATGCCGTTCTGTTTGAGGCAATTATGGTGTTGGTTTATCTAGCTCAAACCACTCCTATGTAATATAAGGAATATAAAAATGGAAGATAAACTGGTTACTATTGCTAAGTTTGACGATAACTTTGAAGCGGATTTAGCCCAAAGATTATTAGCTGATAATGGCATTCAAGCTTATGTGAAAAATGCTATCTTCTACTCTATGATGCCTGGAGTTTTCCCGGGAAAAGTGGATCTGGAACTGCAAGTAAGCAGTGAAGATGAAGAAAAAGCCAGAGCTATATTAAATGAATACCAGAATACACCAGAGATAAAAAGGATTTTGATTAGAAATGATGTCCTGCAGGAAGGACATTTTCTTCTAACCTCGGGACTTCATAGTGCCACCTATCTGGAAAAGATACATCTTTATCAGAATCCGCAAGATACTTCCATTGTGTGCGAAATGCTTTCTGATCTCTTAGAACCTTATGAATTTGATACTGTTGTTGGACTAGCCTATGGAGGAATAGTTCTGGCTTTTGAGACGGCAAGAATGCTGGGAAAGGGATTTCTATTCACGCAAAGAAAAGAAGGGGTGATGGCTATCCGTAGCGGTTTTGATTTAAGTAAGGTCAAAAAAGCTGTTATTACGGAAGATATCATCACTACTGGTGGTTCCATTAAAGAAGTTATAGCTGTTCTACGAGATGCGGGAATAGAGGTTATTGCAGTTGTAGCTATTGTAGACCGCAGCACAGAAAAAATTGATTTCGGCTGTCCCTTTATTTCTCTCTTAAAAATGGAAATTCCGTCCTGGGAAGCAAATGATTGTGTTCTCTGCCAGAATGAAATACCTTTAACTATCCCTGGTTCAAGCGATAAAAAAATCTGAATCTAAATGCCTGATATTGCCATAATAAACCTTAATAAACGCGAACATAGCATCCTTACCCAGCTCTGGAAATTCTTTCCCTTTGAATCCGATATTCAATATCATTACCTTTACCCAGGAAAAGAAGATACGGAATTATCAACGATCTATCCCTATTTCCATCCTATTGCTTTTTCCGGTAAAATGGATGAAGTGGCAGAAACTATGAATCAGTATTTGCTGGAGAAGAAACTTCATCATATTGGTTTTACCAGTCTGGAAACTGAAGCGGTCTGGGCACGATTTTTTAATCTTAATACAGTAACTATTTTCATTAGTCAGGACCTCTATCTGGCTGATATTAGTGCACTGCCTTCCAATTGTCCAGAAAAGCTTGAAGCACTGTCGGAACTCCTAAAAAGAGATATTGCAGTACTAAACAGTGAAACTGGAACTTTTATTTTACCAGAAAATACCACTATCTATCCTGATTTTAATAGTTTTACCAGAATAGGATCCCGGGAATTGTTGTTAACTAAAAATAAAGACCTCATCTCTGCTATATGTAAAGCAAATATTCGTCACTTCTTTGTTCTTCATCTATTAAATGATAATATTACAATCAATCTTTCTCTTGATGCGGATAATCCCGATTTTAGTAATCTGTATACAAATTTCAATCTTGCCTCAAAATGGATAAGAGAGGGAATTGATTCTGCTCTTCAAGAAAGAAATAAGGGATACACTCCCTATTCCATCTTTGCCCATTATTACGATGTCTATATGTCCCATGTGAATTATGGAGAATGGATAGATTCTATAATTAAGTGGTATACGCAGTTTAATTCCAAGCCTAAACCCAAAATCCTGGAGTTGGCATGTGGAACTGCAAATGCTTCTTCTCTGCTGGTAACAAAAGGTTTTGAAGTTGATGCTTGCGATGCTTCGCCTTTTATGCTACAGGTGGCAGATACTAAACCTAATAAACCTCACCTCTATCAAGCACATCTTATTGACCCTATCCCGAAAAAAGACTATGATTTAATATTTTGTATCTTTGATAGCATTAATTATCTGCTCTATCCAGAAAATATTAGCACTCTGCTTCATAATGTCTATAATGCACTTGCCCCTAATGGTGTCTTTATTTTTGATATCTCTACTCTTATGAATAGTATGGTCAATTTTTATGATTGCAGTAACTATCTAAAAGTTCAGGATGCACATATCATTCAGCGTTCTAATTACAACTCTTTTTCCAACCACCAACTCACGCATATCATTATTTTCCGCAAACATCTACATAGTTATGAACTTTTTGAAGAACATCACACGCAAAGAGTCTACTATACTTCTGAACTTATAAAACTATGCAATGCCTCTAAATTGAATTTGAAGGCAATATATTCTCCTGAAAAGCATACCAATCTACTGGAAAAGAATGTGGAAAAACTGGACCATAACTTCTTCCGACTATTTTTCGTTCTTCAGAAAGAAAGATGAATTTACTTTATGAATATGACCACTTCTTTCTTCAAAAATCGGAAAGATTAATTGGAGTTGATGAAGCTGGAAGGGGTTCTTTAGCAGGACCCGTTGTCATTGCCGCTGTTATACTTGATTTAAAAAATCCGATAAATGAAATCAATGATAGTAAAAAACTTAAACCTGAAAAAAGAGAAAAGCTCTTTGAACAAATCATTCAATCCGCCATTTCCTATAAAATCGTGGAAGTGGATTCAAATTATATTGATAAACACAATATCTTACAAGCTACCTTAAAAGGAATGTTTGATGCAGTCACTACCATCGCTCAGCCATCTGATTGCTGTTTAATAGATGGAAATAAGGTCCCTAACGGTCTTTCTTGTTATACCAAATGCATAATTCATGGCGATGCTCTTTCTGCTTCTATTGCTGCTGCTTCCATACTGGCAAAAGTCCATCGTGATCAATTAATGAGAACGCTGGATAAGTTCTTCCCTCTTTATGGCTTCGCTAAACACAAAGGCTATGGAACAGCTCAACATCTGAATGCCCTTAAACTTTATGGACCCTGCTCTATCCATCGGAAAACTTTCTCACCGATTGCGAAAATGATAGATCAAAGAGCCTTATAACATAGCTATTATGAAGTATTTACTAATATTATCCTTGACTGAAATAAAGCTCTTCCCTTAAAAGGAATAGAGAAAATAGTTATTGTAATATCGTTATAAATTTTACCATATAAAATTAATAAAGGAGCTTCATTAATGGAAAAAATGATGCTATTGGGTGATGAAGCTGTAGCACAGGGAGCACTGGATGCTGGAATAAGCGGTTTTTATGGCTATCCAGGAACTCCCAGCACAGAAATCATTGAATATGCCCAGCAAAGTAAACAAGCAGAAGAAATGAAAGTTCATCGGGTGTGGTCCTCTAATGAGAAAACAGCACTAGAAGCTGCTCTGGGAATGAGCTTTTCAGGAAAAAGAGCATTGGTAACGATGAAGCATGTCGGATTAAATGTAGCAGCTGACCCTTTTATGAATTCAGCTTGCACAGGTGCTCATGGAGGTTTGATAGTAGCAGTGGCAGATGATCCGAGTATGCATTCCTCTCAAAATGAGCAGGATTCACGCTTTTACGGAAAGTTTGCTATGATTCCTGTGCTGGAACCTTCTAATCAACAGGAATGTTATGATATGGCATTTTTTGGCTTTGAGCTTTCGGAAAAATATCATATTCCTGTTCTTTTAAGGCTAACTACTCGTCTGGCTCATTCTCGTTCTGGAGTAATAAGAAAAAATCCCGTCCCTCAGAATGAGCTAAAGTTACCTGAAGACCTATACCAATTTTTATTACTTCCAGCTATTGCTCGCAAAAGGTACAAACATTTGCTTGAACTACAGGCTGACTTTCTCAAAGAAGCAGAACAATCTCCTTATAATCAATTGACCTTGGAAGCAAAGGATTATTCAATGGGAATAATCACTACCGGTCTAGCTTATAACTATCTACGAGAGAATTTCATTGATCAACCTATTCCCTATCCCGTTCTAAAAATATCGCATTATCCTCTTCCTGAAAAGGCTATTCATCAACTATATGATAAATGCGATTCTTTGTTAGTGCTGGAAGAAGGAATGCCCGTTGCAGAAGATATCTTGAAAGGACTAGCCTGGACAGGAACAAAACCCATATATGGAAGATTAGATGGGACTATTGAAAGAGATGGGGAACTGAATCCTAATAAAGTGGCAAGAGCTCTTGGACTTCCTGACACTGAAGGGAAACCAGTTCCTGCAGTTGT
>Ga0265294_10001751_pt1 | contig 29126 bp, 28 predicted proteins | sample MunlanPumphouse3_FD_192504 | JGI IMG/M metagenome (GOLD analysis project Ga0265294, IMG submission 192504) | Groundwater microbial communities from a municipal landfill in Southern Ontario, Canada - Pumphouse #3 | ecosystem: Environmental > Aquatic > Deep subsurface > Groundwater | place...
AGAGTATAAATGAGTTCCATGGCTTCTCTTAAAAGACACATAGCACTCTCTATCTCTTTTTGATTTTCAAACTTTGGAGTCTCTTGCATCAAAGCATTTATAGCTTCTGCATCCCTTTCTATGATGGCTATTTGTAGTTTATTTATCCACATTTATGTAGTCTCTCTCCAAGCTTCTAAGAGTCCTTTAAAAACTTTACTAACCTCATCAAGCTTGTCCGCGTCGCCTTTTATGCTCGCAGTCGTTAGAAGTTGAATCTGATAGTTATAAAGCCCGTCCAAGTAAGCACTAACCTTACCCTGTGACTTGTCTAAAACTGTTATAAGCTCAACTATTATAGCGATAGAACGATTTGTCCAGTAGATCTTTTTTTCAACATCTCTATCTTTTATAGCTTTTTTTGCCTGAGCGTTAAAGCGTAATATCCCTTCATATAGCATCTCTATAAGTTTTGCCGGAGACTCTATCCCTACATTGTTTTGTGCATAGGTATTGTGAGCGTTACTGCCATACATGTTTAGTCCTTTTTTATCGCCATATAAATCTTTCATGTAAAGTATATCGGCACTCCTTCTTTTTTATTAATAGAATGTTCTGAAGAATTATTAAGTTGAGTCATAAATCAAGTTCAAGATGACGCATGTCTTGTCATTCTGTGCTTGAGATGGAAGCTAGCTTCATAGATGAATCAAAGAGTTCAATAGTAACATTGTAAAACTTCGGTTCTATATTTTTGTCTAAACATTATTGTATAATAGTCGATTGTAGTGTTATATTATTAAAAGGATTTATTATGGGTTCAAGTATTAGCTCACTGGGCATTGGTTCGGGAGTTTTAACAGCGGATGTTATCGACCAGCTAAAAGAAGCTGATGCATCTCGAATCGTTAAGCCTTTAGAAAGCAAGATTACTAAAAACAACCAGCAGCAAGATGCGTATAGGCTTTTAGACTCTCTTATGAAGAGTTTTAAAGCTAGTGCATCATCTCTTAGTTATGACACTATTTTTGACAACAAAACTATATCAAGTAGTGGTAAAGCAGAGGTTAAAGTAGATGCAGGTGCTAATATAGAGTCATTTACGCTAGAGACTATAGAGCTTGCTAAAAAAGATATAACAAAGTTTGGCTCAGTAGGAAGTAGAGATACCCCAATAGCAACGGGTGCAGGTGTTTTAAAGATAAATGATTTTGAAATAGCTTATGATGCAACAACCTCTCTTTCAGATTTAGCTCAGTCTATCACAGAAATTGCTGGAAGCTCTGTATCTGCTTCAATTTTACAAACAGGAAGTGGTTCATATAGCTTAGTGTTGTCATCTAAATCAACAGGATCTTCTCAAGAACTAAACATATCAGACACTGATGATGGCACAGCAGGTTCAGGCTCTTTAAATGCAGCTCTTTTTGCGGCATTTGATCCAGATACAAACCCTACTGGTTATGAAAAGGTACAAACTGCATCTGATGCTGTGTTTAAGTACAATGGCATCACAACTACAAGGTCTACAAACGAAGTGAGTGACCTCGTCATTGGGGTAAATATCAGCCTCAAAGAAAAAGGCGATTTTTCTATGGTAGATGTCTCACAAGACACTTCATCCATAACTGATGAGTTGCAACTTTTTGCAGATAGTTACAATACACTTATGAGTAACTTGCACGATATGACACTAAAAGATGAAGAGACTGGTGCTGAGGGGATTTTTAATGGAGATTCATTTGTAAAGTCTATCTCTAGAGACATAACAAAAACTATAACTTCTCTAAACACAAACAGCAACTCTTTAATCAACTTTGGGATAGACATAGATAGATATGGAAAAATGAGTTTTAACAAAACGACCCTAGAAGAGAAGATAAAAGCAGATCCTACTGGAGTAAAAGAGTTTTTTACTGGAAGTACAAATAGCGAAGGAAACAAAACAGAAGGTTTCTTTACAACCATAGATGAAAAGTTAAAAAGCTATACTGGATATGGAAAGATGCTAAGTAACTATGAGTCTAACTTAAAAGGTGAGGGAACTGCTCTATCTAAAAGTCATGTTGCAGCACAGGCATCACTTGATGCGAGGTATGAGATTATGACAAAAAGATTTACTGCTTATGATGGAATGATAAGTAGAATAAACTCACAGTTTTCATCTCTACAGATGATGATCAACGCTGATCTTAACTCGAAATAACCTAAATGTTGAATGATAAAAATATACTAATCACTGGTGGAACTGGTAGTTTTGGAAAAGAGTTTGTAAAAACTGTGCTCAAAGACTACAAACCAAACAAGATTATAATTTTCTCAAGAGATGAGTTAAAACAGTATGAGATGGCTCAAGAGTTTACACACAAATGTATGAGGTTTTTCATAGGTGATGTAAGAGATGCTGATAGACTAAAAAAAGCTATGAAAGATGTTGATTATGTCATCCATGCAGCAGCGCTAAAGCATGTACCTATAGCAGAATACAACCCGATGGAGTGCATAAAAACCAACATCAATGGTGCTCAAAATGTCATAGATGCTGCGTTAGAGAACAAAGTGCAAAAAATCATAGCTCTCTCAACTGATAAAGCGGCAAATCCTGTAAATCTTTATGGTGCTACAAAACTAGCATCTGACAAGCTTTTTGTAGCAGCTAACAACCTTATAGGAACTCAAAAAACATCCTTTAGCGTTGTTAGATATGGAAATGTTATAGCTAGCCGTGGCTCAGTCATCCCTTACTTTAAAAAACTCCTAGACAATGGCGCTACAAAACTGCCCATCACAGATATAAAAATGACAAGATTTTTTATAACTCTTGAAGATGGTGTCAACTTTGTTCTTAGTAGTTTTTTAAGGATGCAAGGCGGAGAGATTTTTATACCAAAGATTCCATCTATGAGAATTATAGATCTAGCAAATGCTATGGCACCAAACCTGCCAAACGATATAGTAGGCATCAGACCAGGTGAAAAGCTACATGAGATAATGTGCCCTGCTGATGATAGTCATCTGACATTAGAGTTTGATGACCACTATGTTATCACTCCCACTATTCAGTTTAGTGCAAAGAGAGACTTTACTAAAAACTTACTTGGCGAAGCTGGTTTATATGTGCCTCAAGGATTTGAGTACAATTCTGGCAACAATGACTCTTGGCTAGAACAAGATAGACTCGTAGAGATTATAAAAGATATAAAATGAACTTCATACCCTACTCAAAACAAGTCATAGAAGATGACGATATAGCTAACTTTATAGAGACACTAAAGAGTAACTTTTTAACCACGGGACTAAAGGTAAATGAGTTTGAAAGAGAGATATACGAGATCTCAAATGCAAAGTATTGTGTATCTGTCTCAAACGGAACTGCAGCTCTGCATCTAGCAGCTCTTGCTCTACTAAATGAGGGAGACAAGGTTTTAACCACACCAAACAGCTTCATTGCAACAGCAAACAGCATCCTATATGTAAAAGCCAAACCTATCTTTGTAGACATTTGTGAAGATGGAAGTATTGATTTGGACTTGTGTGAAGAGATGCTAAAAAAAGATAGTTCCATAAAAGCGATATTTGCTGTATCTTTTTCTGGAAAAATTTTAAATCAAGATAGATTGAAGTATCTTAAAAACACTTATAGCATCAAGATTCTGGAAGACAATGCTCATACTATGGGGGCAAAATTAACATATAGCGATATATCTACTTTTTCATTTCACCCAGTTAAGCACATCACAACTGGTGAGGGCGGTGCTGTAGTTACAAACGACAAAACTTTATATGAAAAGATAAAGATGCTAAGAAATCATGGTCAAGATGACAAGCATCAGATGCTAGACTTAGGATTTAACTACCGTCTTAGTGATATCAGCTCTACACTTGGACTCTCACAAATAAAAAAGCTTCACTCTTTCATAGAAAAAAGACAAGAGATAGCAAAAAGATATGACAAAGCATTTCAAAACACCATAGTAAAACCGCTCTATAGCTTTACAAAAACTTCACTCTATCATCTATATGTCGTAAGAATAGACTTTAGCAAACTAGATATTTCTAAAAGTGAGCTAATTGTAAAGATGAGAGAAAAAGACATAGGTATGCAAGTTCACTACAAACCTATAAACAAACAACCATACTACAAAAGCTTAGGATATGGAGATGAGCAAACACCTATGATGGACAAGTACTCTCAAGAGTGCTTATCGCTTCCTTGCTATCCAACACTAAGTGAGGATGAGCAACTTTGCGTTGTAAACTCATTGCTTGAAGTCTTAGATGCCTAGATGTATAGCCATAATCCCTGCACGAGGTGGAAGTAAACGCATACCTAGAAAAAATATTAAAGATTTTTTTTCTAAACCGCTTATTGCCTATAGTATTGAGACTGCATTAAAATCAGAATTATTTGAGAAAGTTATTGTAAGCACTGATGATGAAGAGATAGCTCGTATTGCAAAAGAGTATGGAGCAGAAGTTCCATTTTTGCGACCTCGTGAATTAAGTGACGATTTCATTGGAGTTGGAGCAGCTGTAGGACATGCGTTAAACTATCTTAGTGAAAATGAGCAAGATTATGACTTTTACTGTCTCATCTATGCTACAGCACCACTAATGCAAGTAAAGTATTTAAGAGAAGGATTTGAGAGATTAAAAGATTCAGATGCCTCAAAAGCACTTAGCGTTACCTCAATGCCCTTTCCCATCCAAAGAACATTTAAAATCACTCCAGAGGATAGATGCGAAATGTTTTGGCCTGAGAATTTCATGAAAAGAAGTCAAGACTTAGAAGAAGCTTATCAAGATGCAGGGCAATTTTGTTGGAAAAATATCAACAAAGAATCAAAAGATATTACCTTTGGAAGCGATACTATTCCCATAATATTGCCTAGGCATCTAGTCCAAGATATTGATACGCCTGAAGATTGGAAACGGACTGAGTATATGTATGAGGCTTTAAAAAACAATGGAGAATTGAAATGGCTCAAAACATAATAAACTTTGAAGCTTTGGAAAATAAGCTTATAAAATATAAAGATGAAACAGTATTAATAGATAGTGATGTTGCAGAACTATATGGAGTAACTACTAAAGAGATAAACCAAGCGGTATCAAATAATCCAAATAAATTTCCAGTTGGATATATAGTTGAATTAACAAAAGAAGAAAAAGAAGAGGTGGTAAAAAAATTTGACCACCTACAAAAGTTAAAGTTTTCCCCATATTTACCAAAAATTTTTACTGAAAAAGGCTTGTACATGCTAGCCACGATTATAAAAAGTAAAATAGCTACGGATACAACAATAAAAATTATAGAAACCTTTGCAAAAATAAAAAAACTATCAAGAAATTTAAATTCTATAGATAGCAATCAAACCACAAAAGAACAAAAAGCACTAGTTGCTGAGTCTAATATACTTTTAGAAGAAGTAATCGATATAGACCCGGTTAAAGAGATAAAAGAAGACAATGTTACAGAGATAGAAACAAGGATAGAACTCAATCTTGGATTCGCAAAAGTTAGTAGAATAGTAAAGAGTAAAAAGTAGATGAAGATAGGTAAGTTTGACTTAGAAAAAGATGGAACTTATATCATTGCTGAACTATCGGCAAATCACAATGGAAGCCTGCAAACTGCACTAGACACCATAAAAGCTGCAAAAGAGTGTGGAGCAGATGCTATAAAACTCCAAACATATACTGCGGACACTATCACTCTAAACTCTCAAAAAGATGACTTTATGATAGATGGTGGAACTCTTTGGGATGGTAAGAATCTATATGAACTTTATACTGAAGCCTATACTCCTTGGGAGTGGCATGAGGAACTGTTTGCATATGCAAGAAGCATTGATATTGATATTTTCTCCTCTCCATTTGATAAAAGTGCAGTTGATTTTTTAGAGCAGTTTAATCCAAGTGCTTACAAAATAGCATCTTTTGAGATTACTGATTATGAGCTTATAAGATACACTGCATCTAAGGGTAAGCCTATTATTATAAGCACTGGAATTGCCACTATTGATGAGATACAAGATGTCGTAGAGATTTGTAAAAGCGTGGGCAATGAAAAGATTGTTTTACTCAAATGCACAAGCTCATACCCTGCTCCACTTGAAGATGCAAACCTTTTAACGATTAGAGATATGAAAGAGGCTTTTGGTGTGGAGGTGGGTTTTTCAGACCACACTTTAGGCATCACAGCTCCAGTAGTTGCTGTTACTTTAGGGGCAAAAGTCATTGAAAAACATTTTATCCTTGACAAAAGCGTCGGCGGAGCAGATTGTGAGTTTTCCTTAAATAAAAAAGAGTTTAAAGAGATGGTAAAAGCTGTTCGTGAGAGTGAGAAACTCTTAGGAAGAGTTGACTATAGTTTAAATGAAAAAAAGGAAAAACAGAGACGATTTTGTAGAAGCATCTATGTATCAAAAGATATAAAAAAAGGTGAGCTCTTAAGTGAAGGAAATCTCAAATCCGTTCGTCCAGGCTATGGGATGCTTCCTAAGTATTTGCATGAAGTTTTAGGTACAAAAGCTACAAAAGATTATAAGTATGGAGATCGCTTTGAATATCCTTATAAGATGTGATTCTTCATCTAGCATCGGGACTGGTCATGTTATGAGATGTTTAGTTTTAGCAAAACAATACACAGATGCAAACATAGTCTTTGCCACTCAAGATTTAGATAAAAACATAAACTACAAGATAGTAGAATCTAGTTACAAAGTGAAACTTTTAAAGTCAAATGATACAAAAGAACTTACAAGATTAGTCTCTAAACTAGGTATAGATTTGCTCATCATAGATAGCTACGACATAGACTATAAGTATGAAAAAAAACTAAAAGAAAAAACAGGTGTTGAGATTTTAGCACTCGATGATACTTACGAAAAGCACCACTGTGACATACTTTTAAACCACAATATTTATGCAAAAAAGAAAAAATACAAAAACTTAGTACCAAAAGAGTGTGAACTTAGATGTGGTGCAAAATATACACTTTTGCGAGATGAGTTTACAAAAGCAAAGGTTTATAAAAAATACAAAGGCTTTAGTGTGTTTGTTGCTATGGGAGGAGCTGATAGTGCTGATATAAATATAGATATACTAAAGGCACTAAAAAACTTTAAAAACATAAAAGTGCATCTAGTAACTACAGATGCCAATAGAAACCTAGATAAACTAAAAAAATACTCAAAAAACAGACCTTGGATAAACTTGCATATTAACTCTAAAAAGATAGCAAAGCTCATAGCAAAATCTCATCTAGCCATAGTGACGCCTAGTGTAGTTTTAAATGAGATTTATTTTATGGATATTCCTTTTTTTGCGATTCAAACAGCAGACAATCAAAAATATATGGTTGAGTATTTAAAAAGTATGAAAATATGAAAAGTATTCTACTAAAAGATTACCGACTACTAACAGATGAAGAGCATAAAGACTTACTTCAAATCAGAAATGCAGATGAGATAAGAGAAGTATCATTAGATGCAAAAATCATCTCGTTTGATGAGCATCTCTCTTGGATAAAAAAACTTCAAGATGATAGGCAAAAAGAGTATTTTGCAGTAATATATAATAACAAAATAATTGGCGGAGTTAATACCTTTGACATAGATGCGAAAGTGAAATGGGGAGTTTTTTTTGAGAGTTTGGCACCATTAATGATAAAGTCAATCATACCGATATACTTTATGGATTTTATTTTTAGCACCTTTACTTGTAGTGATATCTATGCCGAGATAAAAAAAGAGAATCTCAATGCCATCTCCTACAACAAGAGCCTAGGTTTTAAGTTGCTTCCTCGCAAAGATATAGTAACTATGCATCTAACTCATGAAAACTACTTAAAAGCAAAAAATGGTGTTATACTAAAAAGAGTTATAAAAAAAATGACTTTGTATAAGTTTAAAATAGAGAGATATGATGAGAGATAAAATAGCAAAAATAGAAAAAATAGTAATAGATATATTAAAAGAGTTTAATGAAGAGTTAGAAAATGAAGCTCTAAACAACCCTACTTCTAAAACAAAACTATATGGCACTAATGGAACTCTTGATAGCTTGGCTTTAGTGAGTTTTATAACAGACTTAGAAGAGAGCATATCAGATGAGTTTGATAAAGAGATAGTCTTAGCCGATGAAAAAGCCATGAGTGCGACAACCTCCCCTTTTAGAAATGTAGAGAGTTTAACAAACTACATAACAAAGTTACTGGAAGAGTGATGCAGAGGGTTTTTGTTATAACAGGGACTTCTAAGGGCATCGGAGAGAGTCTTGCATTGTCTTACTTGGAAAATGGCGATATCGTTGTTGGATGCAGCAGAGGCAGCAGTAGCATTACTCATGAAAATTATCGTCACATCTCTTTAGAAGTAAATGATGAAAAAAAAGTTATCAAAATGATAAGATCTACAAAAAAAGAGTTTGGAAAAATAGACATCTTACTAAACAATGCAGGCATTGCATCTATGAATCATTTCTTAACTACTTCTCTCTCTTCTATAGAAAAAATCTTTGCTACTAACTTCGTAGGAACATTTCTTTTCTCAAGAGAGGTAGCTAAAGTTATGATGAAACAAAAGTACGGCTCCATCGTAAACTACACAACTATAGCATCTCCTTTGAGACTTGAAGGCGAGGCTGTTTATGCTTCAAGCAAATCGGCTGTAGAGACTTTAACGCAAACTATATCTAAAGAGTTAGCGCCCTTTAACATAACAGTAAATGCCATAGGACCTACTCCTATAAAAACAGACCTTATAAAAGCTATACCAGAGAGTAAGATAAATGCATTGTTAGAAAAACAAACCATAAAAAGACTAGGAGAGTTTGAAGATGTAAAAAATGTTATAGACTTTTTTACTGATAAAAAGAGCAACTTTATAACAGGGCAGATAATATATCTGGGCGGGGTTCATAACTAAATCATGAGCTATCTTATAGAGAATTTTAAAAGTTTTAATGACAAGGTAGCCATAATAGATGATGCCAAAGAGTACACCTATGCAGAACTTTACTCACAGATACAACATATAGAAAAAGAGCTATTGCCAAAGATAAAGAGTACAGAAGTTGTAGCTATAGTGAGCGATTACTCATTTTATAGCATCTCTTTACTTTTGGTACTTTACAAAAACAAAAACATCATAGTTCCCATCGCATCTACAACTCAAAACGAGATAAAAGACAGAGTAGAAGAATCTTTTGCAACTAAAACTATAAGCATCAAAGATGCTAAATACGAAGTAGTACAAAACAACCAAAACAATACTCATGAGATGATAAACTCGCTTCAAAAGAGCCTACACTCTGGACTGATTTTATTCTCAAGTGGTAGCACAGGCAAACCAAAAGCTATGATTCATGATTTTGACAAGCTTGTAAACCACTACGAGGGTAAAAAGTCGAAATCTATGAACATGCTGGTTTTTTTGATGTTTGATCATATAGGCGGGTTAAATACGCTCTTAAACATCTTGTCTATGGGTGCTACTATGGTCATACCTAAAAATAGAAATGCTGATGATATTTGTCGCTTAGTACAAGACTATAAGATAAGAGTACTTCCATCATCTCCAACCTTTTTAAATCTTTTGCTTATGAGTAAAGCAGATGAGAGATATGATTTGAGCTCGCTTAGAATGATAACTTACGGAACTGAAGCCATGCCAGAGTCTCTGCTTTTAAGACTAAAAGAGAAGTTCCCTAAAACAAAGTTTTTACAAACCTTTGGAACAAGTGAAACAGGAATCGCAAATGCAAGTTCCAAATCTTCAAACTCCACATTTATGAAAATAGATGACCCAAACTTAGAGTATAAAATAGTAGATAATGAACTTTGGCTAAAAAGTGACACTCAAGTCATGGGTTACTTAAATGCATCTATGGATAGTTTTGAAGATGGTTGGTTTAAAACTGGTGATTTGGTTGAGGTTGAAGGTGAATATATAAAAATTATCGGAAGAGCTAAAGAGGTTATAAATGTAGGTGGTCAAAAAGTTCTTCCTTCTGAGGTTGAATCTATTATTTTAGAGATGGAAGAGATTAGTGATTGTATGGTTTATGGTGAAAAAAATGCAATTACTGGACAAACAGTTGTTTGTGATGTAGTTTTAAATAAGAATATAGAAAATATCAAAAAAAGAGTAAGAGTTTTTTGTAAAGATAGATTAGATGCTTATAAAATACCTACAAAGGTAAATTTAGTTGATAAAATAAATTTTAGTGATAGATTTAAGAAAATTAGAAGGAAAGATTAAAAAATGATTTTTTTAAAATCTTTTTACAATAAAGAAATATATTTAGCTCCTCACTCTCCAATGACTTTAGCTTTAAAAAATTATTTAGAGGTCAAAAATATAAAGGTTAAAGGCTTTATTGATAAAAATAAAGAAGACACTAATATTATAAAGATTGACGAATTAGCTAATAGAGAATTTGATTATATTTTTATTCTAAGCCCAAATCATTTTAATGCAATTTTTGAAGAATATTCTAAAACTATTAATAAATATAAAATAATTCAGCTCTCTATAAATAATGGGCAATATAAATTTAATAAAACTTTCAATATCACTCAACGAGATTTTTTTTACATTCCAAGAAATATAGAGTGTGAAAGGAATAAATTTGTATTTATTTCAAAAGGATTCATAAGTGCAAACAATAAAGCACTATATCTTTATTGTATAAAAAATAAAATTGATACAACTATTTTAACAGATAATAAAGAACAAATTGAAGAATTAAAACAATATAAATTACCTTATGAAATATTAGATACAAAAGAGTCAGATTATGAGATTGCAATTGCAAAATTTATAATTTTTGACCAAGGAAATTATACTTATCTACCTGAATTACATTTTTCTCAAAGAACTATTCAATTATGGCATGGTGTGGGTTTAAAAAAAATGTCAAAAATGAATAATATAACTTATGACTATTTTTTTTCAACTTCAAATTGGACAAATGAAACAAACTTTAAAAATATATTTAATGCAAAAGAATTTTTGAACTTAGGTTATCCTAGAAATGATATTTTTTTTAAAGATGAGGATAATTTAGATTTAATGTTCTGTGATAAACAAGTTTATGAAATAGTTAAAAATAATAATTATAATAAAATAATTTTATATATGCCAACTCATAGAGAAAATAGTACAAAAATTGCTTTGGATTTAAACAAGTTAAATAAGAAACTACAAGAAATAAACTCTTTATTTATAATTAAATTACACCCTTTTGTTTTAGAATTTTATAAACATACTTATAAAGAATTATTTAGTAATATAGTTTTCCATAATGCTAATGGGGATATATATCCACTTTTAAAATATGTAGATGTTTTGGTAAGTGATTACTCTTCAATAGTTTATGATTTTTTACTTTTAAATAAACCAATAATTTTTTATAATTATGATATTGACGAATACAAAAAAAATGTTTCATTACTTTTTGATTATAATGAATTTAGCCCTGGAATAAAAGTAGAAACTCAAGATGAGTTAGAAAATAGTTTTTTACAAGAAAATTTATATTTTAAACAAAGAGAAAAGATAAAAAATCTATTTTTTGATAAAATTGCTCAAAATATATGTTCTAAAAATGTTATAAATAAATTATTAGAGGGAAATAGATGAATATTGCAGTGATATTAAGTGCAGGAAGTGGAAGTAGATTTGGAAGTGATATACCAAAACAGTTTATAAATTTAGCTGGTAAGAATATCATTGAATATACTATTGCTGCATTTGAACAAAATGATAAAATAGACGAAATATGTATAGTTGCAGATACAATTTATCATGAAAAATTACTTGAAATCTCAAAAAATAATAATTTTACAAAAGTAAAAAAGATTATTCAAGGTGGAATTGAGAGAAAAGATTCAAGTTATAATGCTATAAAAGAGTATCAAAACCAAAAAGATATAAATCTTATTTTTCATGATGCTGTTCGTCCTTTTGTATCTCAAAGAATTATAAATGATTGTATAGAATCTTTAGAAAAATATAATGCAATAGATGTTGCAATACCAACTGCAGATACAATAATACAAATAGATGAAATTTCAAAAACTATAGAAAACATTCCTACAAGAAGTAAGTTACAAAGAGGTCAAACTCCACAAGCATTTAAACTAGAAATTATAAAAAAAGCTCATGAATTAGCAAATCAAGATAAAAATGAACCGATGTTTACAGATGATTGTGGTTTAGTAAAACAGTACTTACCAAATGAAAGAATATTTGTAGTAAATGGTGAAGAGAGAAATATAAAGATTACATATCCAGAAGATTTACTATTTGCAGAAAAGTTAATTCAATTTAGTTCTATCTCAATTTCAGATAGACTCGATTTTTCAAATTTAAAAAATAAAGTTATAGTAGTTTTTGGTGGCAGCAGTGGAATCGGAAAAGAGATAGTAAATATTGCAAATGAAAATAAAGCTAAAGCAATATCTTTTAGTAGATCAAATGGTGTTGATATAACTTCAAAAAAAGATGTTAAAAAAGCTCTAAAAAAAGTTTTTAAAAAATATGGAAAAATTGATAGTATTATAAATTGTGCAGCAATTTTAACAAAAAAAGAGTTAGTAGAGATGAGTTTTAAAGAAATCAGTAAAGAAATCAGTATTAATTTTTTAGGTGCAGTAAATATTGCAAAAACTTCATATAAGTATTTAAAACAAACTAAAGGTTCTTTGATTTTATTTACTTCAAGTTCATATACAAGAGGAAGAGCTGGTTATAGCTTATATAGTTCTACAAAAGCAGCTATTGTAAATTTAACTCAATCGTTATCGAGTGAATGGCAAAAAGATGGTGTAAAAGTTAATGTGATAAATCCATCAAGAACAGCAACACCAATGAGAGAAAAGAGTTTTGGCAAAGAAGATAGTTCTATGCTGCTTGATTCTGAAATAGTTGCTAAAAGTACTTTACTAACCGTATTAGGTGATTTTAGTGGTTTGGTGGTAGATGTTAAGAAAGATATTATAGGTACATATTAAATTAGTTAAAGAGTTCTAATATAATTATATTTTTTACAGGAATCAATAATTCATTCTTAAGATAGTTATATATTTTTTCTTCTCTTCCAAATACTGTTATAATTATTTTTTTATCTTTATACTCAAGTAGGCTTGATGGATTCTTGATTATTTTATCATTTATAGATGTATTGTGAAGTGATTTATTTATATCAACTATAAAATCTACCTGTTTTTTTATAAAACTTAATACTATTTTTGCTCCAGTTCCAGCACCATATAAAATAACAGAATTAGGTTGAGTAAACTGATTAATAAGATATTGTTCAATAGAGTTTAGATTTCTTGAAAAAACCATATTTTTATCAAGTGGGATTAGATGAGTATGCTTAATTTTTATATTCTTATTTTTTTTTGTAATAAAATTTATAATTTTCTTTTTATTTTTAGACCAAGTTTTACAACCATTATCAATATATTCTTTTGCTTCATTTCCTATATGAATACAATTTGATAAGTTTAATTTTTTTAAATTATTAATGTCAAACAAAATCCCTGTTTTATAGTTGATAATATATTCATTCATAGTTGGTAAATTAGGTGCGATAACACATTTTCCCAAAGACATAGCTTCTAAAAAAGTCATTCCAATACCTTCAAATAATCTAGGTGCTATAAAAATATCATATTCATTAAGAGTTTCTAAAAAATCATTTTTTGTTTCAAACCAAGAAGATAATTTAATATTATAATTTTCAATGTCTTTTTGTGTTGGCTCTTCAAACCAAGGATCTTTTTCTTTTTCATAACATAATCTATGTAGTAGTATAGAATCAATTTGTTTTAAAGGGAGAATTTTTTTAAGTAAACTTAGATTTATATCTTTGCCTCTTTGCCAAAAAAAGATTTTAAATTTCTTTTTTTTTGGTAAATTTTTTTTTGAAGTAGCTATTGATATTGAAGATGGAAAATATTGAATAAGAAATGATTCTAATCCCAAATGCTTTAACTTTTCATCTAAAGTTTTTGAAAAACTAATAAATTTAAAACCAGTATATTGCAAAAAATCAGAATCATTATATGAAATAATATGATCGTACATAGGGACTAATATAATATTTTTACAATAAGAAAATTTTAGTTTATTAATACTTGGCATTAATTGAAAATATATAATTGCATCATAAGAATCATGAATGGCATTTTTATTTTCATAGTGATTATCTCCCATATCCCAGAAAATATCAACTTCAAAATATTTATGTAGTAAATCTAAAAAAAATTGAGAAGATTGCGTTTTTTTATGGAAACTTAAACCAATAAATGCGACTTTTTTCATTAGAATTTAATTTTGACTTTTTTTCTGGATTACAATACCTAACGAAGTAACAATGTATTTATCTAATTTGAGTTTTAAATGATGATTTAAATCGTAAGGTGGGAAATCAACATATTTATCATAAGGTAGTATTCCATCTTCAAAATTTATTTTATCTATAGTATGACCATCTTTTTCTAGTATATCAACTATTCGTTCAATATCTTGCTTTCTAAATAATACTGTAGGACCCGATACGATAGTATCTGTATTAGATGAGCAATTATATTCTAGAGTATGTACAGCTATCCCTCCGGGATTTAGACATTTTAATGAATTATGTATATAATTCAATCCTAATTCAATACTACCTAAATGCTCTAAAGCACAGGCTGACCAAAGAAAATCAAAACCAGTTAGTGAATCTGGTATGTTGTTCATATCTACATTTTCAAATTTACAAAGTTGATTAAATTTTTCGTTACTGCATAGCTTTTTAGTATTTAATGCTTCTATATTATTCGCATGTTGATTTGTATTAACCCATCCTTTTTTGTTTGCGTTTTCAAAATCTAAATCTGTTGCAAGAATTTCTATATCAATATTACATAGTACCGATGGTAGTGGTTCTGTACCCACTGCAAATCCAAGACCTTTTTTATTTGGAATAAGCATTTTTTTTCTATTTAAAGAATCTAATATAAATGCAAACTCCCACAATTTTCTATGCATTTTATTATTATCTTCTCCACAAATTTCTATCCATTTTTTGTATTCTTTTGATTCTAATTGCTTTTGTGTGCAAATACCTGCAGTAAATGTTTCTAATTTTGGAATAAAGTTATTATTATTATTATTATCTATACTAAAATTTATTTGTGTTAATAGAATTATTTTTTCTTCATTTATTTTAAAATTTTCAACAAGATATTTAATAATTTCTTTTTGATGTTCTATTGCGGTGATAATGATACAATCAAATTGATAATCTTTTATCCTATCAGGGGAACTTATCTTATTATTACTTATATTCTTATCTACTATAGCTATTACATTTCTATCTAGATAAGGCTCAATAATATTGCATATACTTCCTGCACCATATAATATTATATTTTTATATTTCAATTTAATTTTTTTTAATTCATCTTCTAATATTCTCATATATTGAGCAAATTTTACAATATCAATACAGTTATTGTATCTATTATTAATCATCTAAAACCCCTATGTTATTTAAATATTTAGATAAAGCATTTTCTAAATACTGATTTTCAAATTGTTTGATATGCTTTTTTTGATGTTGAAGTAATTTTTCTATCTTCTTATTAGATTTAATATAAGAAATAACAATATCAGCAACAGTATTAGTTGCTTTTACATTGAATAATCCATATGAACCTATAGTATCTTTAATAGCTGTTACATCATAAGCTAGTACAGGAATATTATGATTCATAGCTTCAATAAGTGGCATACCAAATCCTTCATGCTCACTAAATGAAATGTATAAATTAGCTTTCGAATAATATTCCATTAGTTCTTCATCTGTAACATGCCCTGTAATTATTACTTCTTTTTCTAATTCTAAATTTGTTATATAGTCAAAAAGATAATTGTAATAATTGGTAAAACAATTGTCCCCAATAATGTAAATTTTAAAATTTTTAATACCTTTTAATTTTAAAGCATAAGCTAATTCTATGAGTTTATGTTGACACTTATTTTGAATTATTCTTCCAATGAAAATGATATTAAAGGTATCAGACTTTTGCTTGTTAATAACTTTTATATCACTATCAACTAATAATGGTAAAACTTTTACATTTTTATATCCATAATAAATCAATTCTTTTGCACTATAATTAGATGCAGTCATCGCAGCAAAAAATTGATTCACACTTGAACAAATTTGTTCTCTTCCAATGTCACATTTTGATTTATATAGTTTACTCTCAAAAAAATGTGAAGGAGTTATATTTTGATAATATAATATTTTCTTATCTTTAAGATTTAATATATAGTTGTGTCTTTCATTTTCTATACCAAAATGATATATTAATATATTATTTTTATTTTCAATAAATTCATTTATATGATAGATGTTATATTCCGGAGAAATTTTTTCAATATTATTATCAATATATATATTTGATTCAAATCCCATTTTTAAAAGAATTTTTTTAATCAATAGTATAGTTTTCCCCATACCAGTTTGATCATTAAATGAACGAATAAATTGATTTATTTTTATTTTTTGCATATATTTAAATGATTCTTAATGATTTTTAAATTTTTATTAAATTCTTTATCTTTATCTTTCATTGAAATTTTAGCATCGAATAAAAATTGATCTATTCTATGTTCAAGTGCCATTGATTGATGATATATTGCTTTTGCTACTTCTTTTTTGATTGTATCTATAATTTCATCTTTTGTTTGTGACTCTTTTTTAAGTTTTCTAATTTCCTTTTCCTGTATCTTGATTAGTTTTTCTAAATCATCTAATGACATTTTAATTCCTATATAATATGTGCTTTATTAAATTAAAAGTATAATATTTTTTATTATACAAGGTTGATGGTATCATAATTTTCATATGTTATCAATGTTTATCTTAATAAATTCATACATAAAATCTTTATTAATTTCTAGTGATATAAGTCTATTTTGCGGAATATGATATATTTCCATCAAATCTTGAGAAATAATATCAAATCTTCCCCTTGGACTTATTAATATATTAATGTCTTCATATTTATGTATTTTATCAATACTATAAATAGGTAATCCATGAAAATAAGTATTATGTTTTTCAACATCTTTATCGACAATAAATAAAATATTTGCTTTAAGTATTTCAATTATTTCTTTGGTATTTGTCCCTGCACCATAAAGTATAATATTTTGTTTAGATAGTTTTATTTTATTAATAATAAATCTTACATATTCATTGCAAAAGAAATTATATTTATTATTAAGATATATTTTTGCATTATTATAGTAAATGTCCTTTTCAATCATATTAATTTGATAAATACTATCTAGTATAGATAACTGGTTTGCACACATATATGACATATCAACTTGTTGATTAATACCTGAAAGTCTTTCCATGTAAGCTTCATTTGATTCTTCTCTTGTTGGTACACGAAGATAAAATCTTGTATTTAAACAACGAAGAAATTTTCCACTAGCTGCACATTTACTCATGATAACATGATCAACTCCTGCTTTTGAGTCAAAAAGTGCATTTGATAAAAATCCTTTGGTTCTAAATAAACCAAAAAAAGCATAATTATATTCCATTACAATAGCAGTATAAACTCTTTCTAGTATATTTTCACTAGAAAAACCTTTATCAAAATCATCTAGCATTTTTTCTTCTAGTATATTGTCATTATTATCAATACAAATTGATGGGGCAAATGCCATAATTGCTTCTGGATTTTTGTCTAAGCATTTTTTTAATTCATATATATAGTTTTCAGATAAAGCATCATGAGCACCCATATTCATCACATATTTTGTACTTACATGCTTATATAGGAAAGATAAATTTCCTATCCCTCCTAAATTAGTTTTTTGTTTAAATAACTTAATGTTTTTATATCTACTAGCTAATTGTTCACATAAATGATAACTTTTATCAGTTGAACCATTATCTGAAATAATAACTTGCTCAGCTTGTTTTACAGCAGATAAAATAGCTTTTTCAATAAATCTCTCTTCATTAAGTACAGGTATAACTATTGTTACATCCTTCATTTTACTATTCCATATATAAATTTTGTAGATATATTGCCTGTATTATGAACCCAATATACGCATTTTGTACTGTAGCATTCTTTACATATATCTCTATTTTTTCTATTTATGTGTTTATCTATAGTAAAATCTTTTATATTACAAACAAGATAATCTTTTGAGCTAGATGGTGCTACACAACATTGAATTATATTACAGTTTTCATCTATATTCATTTTGGAAAATTGTGGGCAAATATAGTCTTTTGGCATCTCTTCTAATAAATCATCAACATAATATAAAAGTAAATCTTTTGAAACTTTTTTAAACTCTTCTATAGATAATTTATTTTGTAAGTATTTTGTTGCCATGCTATAGTCATTAAAGTATGCAAAGCTTGAAAATACTCGTATTCCTAGATTTTTAAAGTATTCTTGGGCTTGTTTTATTTCTGTAATATTAAATTGATATAAATGGTAGCTTACTTGTAATTTTTCTGATGGTATAAAATTTAAAATTGAATTAATGTTTTCAAGTATTTTGTTAAATTTAAATTGATGAATCTTATCATAAGAACTTTGAGAAAAACCAGGCATTGATATAGTGATACCTTGGCAAGATTTAAAACTATCTTTTGATATGTTTTTAGGAATAATAGAAAAATTACTACTGAGATAATATTTTATATTTTTTTCTGATAAAAAAGAGATTATCTCATTAAATTTAGGATGTAAAAAAGGTTCCCCCCAATTATATAGATGAAAAGTTGTATTTAGATCTGCAATATTTCTTTCAAAAAGAGATTGAATTGTTTCTTTGAATTTTTCCAAATCAACAATCCCCCCCCGTTGTGCTCCATTCCCTGTGATACAATATGTACATTTTGCATTACATTTACCTACAATTTCAAAATAAATAGTTTTAATTGGAGTATTCACTATTTAATCCTTTTCAAATAACCATCAGGTGCAACAGTTATTAACAGTTTATTTTCTATATCTTTATCTATTACAAAATCATCACACTCTTTGAGATATTCCCAAACAGCTGTTTTAGGATTATTTCCTTTATCCCAAGGTCTATCATTAGAAAATTCACTTGGCATATCCTCCACTAATGTATCAAAAACAATACAATAACTTCCTATACTAACTAAAGAAGAATAAGCCTTCAATTCACTCAGAACATGATCATGCGTGTGATTACTATCTAAACATACAAGTATTTTTTTCCCACTTTTTGCAAATTCATAAACTTTTTGTATCATTTCTTCATCTATGCTTGAGCCTTGAAACATTGTAATCTTTTTACTCATTTGATGTGCTTCTATCGCTTTGCGGTTATGCTCTCGTATATCTATATCTATACCTAAAACCTGTCCATTTTCTATCTCTCCACACGCTTCAAGAAGAGTGAGCATAGATGCACTAAAGATAAGTGAACCACCATGAGCGATACCTGTTTCTATTATCATATCTGGTTTTACATCCCAGATAATCTCTTGCAATGCTATCATATCTTGCGGAGTTTGTATTATTGGTCTTCCTAACCAAGAAAAATTATAAACATATTGATTAAGCATACTTTCTTTTAGCCATTCATTAGCTAATACCTTTAATGTTTTGTCGTTTCCATTTTTAGTGATTCTTGCTTCTCTATCTTTTTCAAATTGTTTTATTTCATCCATTTTATAACCCTTTTATAATTGTATTTTTAGTCCATCAATAAAATTATGCTTAAATTCAATAGAAAAATCTTTTTTAATTTTACTATTTGATAAATTTGAATACATAGGTTTTATAGTTTGATTTGTTGTAATATCCAAATTTAAAATCTTTGAAATATCATCTATAGAATAACTTTTACCGTAGCACAAGTTATAAATATTAGTTTCTTTAATATTGTACATAATATTGACAATGCTTTGTACAACATCATCTATGTGAATGTAATCCTTTTTTGAATATCTATTCTGTTCTACTGATAAATTAGATAAAGATTCTTTTTTGTATCTTATTAGTTTTTTAATAAAAGTAGTATCATCTAAAGTATCGAATTTACCATATACATTTGATAACCTTAAAATACCTATTTTGTAATTTATTTTTTTTGAATAATTAAATAATAAACTTTCTGCTAATTTTTTACTTCCATCATATATATAATCCAAATCTAAATTATTATTGCAACCATATGAGTTTTCATCAAAAACAGTATTTTTGTTATCTGAAAACCCATAAATACGACTAGAGCTAAGATATATATAACTATGTTTTATTTTCGCTTTTTTTAAAATATAGCTATTCAAACTCAAATTTGATTCTATGGTTTCTATAAGCTGCTGTCTAAAGTCTCCACTATTTCCAGAAGCATTGATTAGATAGTCAAACTCCTCTTTCTCAATTATTTTTAAATTTTTTCTAGTTATAACTATTGCTTTTATATTCAAACTTTTTAAGTAAATTAAAATATTAGAGCCAATATAGCCAACACCTATAATTCCAACATTCACTTAGACTGTCCTATTCCCGTTAAATGATAAACTATAAAAAAGATCTAATCTTGGCAAAATAGATTCTACCGCAACAAAAAAGTAATCCGCATCACTTAAATTTTTACTAACATCGGCGAATGATAGCAATTTTTCATGCTGAAGTTTAGTCAAGCTAAATTCCAGACAGCCATTTTTTACTTTATATTTATCAATATTAGAATGAAATTTATCGTTTTTCCACGATACAAGGTCATAGTCAATATTGAGATTTGTAGGTGTTATATCCAAATTCCTTAAATTAATAATTGAACGTTCTGATGCTTCTAAAATATTTGATACTTCTAATTCATTGAAATTATCCAATAATTGTGAGTGCAAAATATGCTTCAATACTTTTTTACACCATGTCTGTCCTGTGTACATAAGCTTAGAAAAATAAAAAGGATTCAGTCGAACTGGTTCTCCTACATTATTATTAATTTTGTAGACTCTATATGTATTTTCTTCCAATGTGTCTAAATCATTATACAATTCAGCAATACTATCTCGCTTGAAGTCATTTACAAATTTCAGATATTCTTCTGGCCATTGCTCATTTGGATCTGGATTCATAAAAGTATCAAAAAGTGATACAAGCTGAATACCATTTCCTTTTACATATTGAAAAAAGAACTTGTAGAACCCACCTTGAAATACTGAAAAAAACATCAAATTTAGACAGCGTATTTTGATAAATTCTTCAAATGAAAAATACTTACTTTCTGTGACTACTTGCTCATATTCGAAAATAAACTCTTCTCCAATCATCATATAATTGGAACCAAGTAATCTAAATTGTGACTTCATTTCATGTTTTATTCTCTCCGTTTCCCTATTAAGTTCAACACCTTCCATTACAAAAAGATTATGCAACATTATTGAATCAAATCCTTGTTGCACACTCTTATTAAGTAAATCTACCATAGAACTATAAGTTTCATGCGGTAAACCAAATATAATTTCAGTAGTCACAGGAATTTGATGTTCTTTTGCCCAAGCTATACCATCATTTATGTCATCTTCGGAAAGATTTTTTCGTTTTATCGTTTTAAGTGTCTCAGGGTGGTCTGATTGCAAACTAAATACTAATCCATCACGATTCATATTACCAAGTGCTTCTATAACGGCCTTTGATCTATCAGAAAAACGTTTATCACTATAGAAATAAACACTTCTCGGATAACCAGTTTTATCAGATACAGACTTTAAATATCTAGCGATATCTGGATCTTGCTTATTTATACCAAAGTTTAATTCTGCAAGATTCAATGTAATATGTGGCTTGCCTTTATACCAAGAAGCAATATAGTCTATTTCCTGCTTAACCTGATCTAATGGAAATGCACGCAACTTACTTCCTTCTCTTCCCGCAACACAAAATGTGCATTGATAAGGGCATGTCCTCGTAGCTTGTATCAGCGGAATATATGACTCTTGTAGAAACTCATCCATAAAACCGGTAAGATATGGTGATGGCACATCGCTTAAATCAAGGTTCACACTTGTATTTAAACCTTTGATATATTCACCATCCTTGCTAAAGAATGAACAATCGATAGGAGAATTATATATGCTTTCTGAACAAGATAACATTTTTGCAACAAGATCAGAAAAACCTGCCTCACCTTCACCCTCAATAAAAATATCAACCAAGGGAAACTTTAAAAGTAGTTTTTTGTGTTCCTCTTCTATACTATCCACGGAAGGGCCACCAAACACAGTAACTACATCATTTCCATAAGCTTCACGTATTTTTTTCACAACATGGTAATTTAAATTTTGATTCCAATAATAAAATGAAAATCCAACAATATCTGGCTTATTATAATTTAAATAATCTAGTAATAAATTCACGTCCTTGTATATTAATATTTCAACTGCATTACCAAATAGTTTTTGTATATAGGCTGCTATATATCCAACATTTAACGGGACACATAATCTACTTTTAGTGAGTCGATTTATATAAAATAAATCAGCTAGTACAATTTTTAATTTTGGTTGTCGAATAGACATTTTATCTTTCCTTGTATACTTTTTTAACTTTCATCTTCCAAGCCTTAATTTACAAATATAACTTATACGGTTACTTACACTAAATGCATGAATAACCAATATGCTAATTTGTTTAACATTCCCTAATCTATATGCAATATTGGCACAGCAACTACAAGCTTACAATTCCACTCTTTTACATATTTTAGTTGTTCAATAACTTCATCTTTGATATTCCAAGGAAGTATCAAAATATACTCTGGTTTTATCTCACTTATCTTTTCTTCACTTACTATTGGTATATGGCTTGCAGGTAAATATTTGTCTTGTTTATGTGGTGATTTGTCTACTACAAACTCTATGAGGTCATTTTTTACACCTGAGTAGTTTAGAAGTGTATTTCCTTTTGCAGCTGCACCGTAAGCGACTACTTTTTTATTCTCTTTTTTTGCATTTAACAAAAAGTTCAGTAAGTCATACTTTACTTTGTTTGCTTTATCTTGAAAACCTTTGTAAATTTCTTTGTCAAACAATCCAAAGGCTTTTTCTTCATCTAGCATACTTTCTACATTTGAACCTATCTCTATGTTTTGGTTTTCTTCATGTGTTGCATAGATTCTTAAACTTCCACCATGAGTAGTGAGTTTTTCTACATCATAAAGCTTAAGTCCATTGAGTTTAAAGATTTTTTGAACTGTATAAAAAGAAAGATATGAAAAATGTTCATGATAGATAGTATCGAACTGATTTTCTTTTATGATGTTAAGCAAATGTGGAAACTCCATAGTTATGGTTCCATTTTCTTTTAATGCAATTTTGAGACCTTTTACAAAATCGTTAATATCAGGAACATGAGCTAAAACATTGTTTCCTAGTATCAAGTCTGATTTTTCTATAGTTTTTGCAAGTTTGCTACCAAAAAACTCTTCCAAAACTTCTATACCTTTTTCTCTTGCCACTTTTGCTGTGCTTGCAGTTGGCTCAACTCCTAAACAAAGGATATTTTTTTCTTTGAAGTATTGTAGTAAATAACCATCATTAGAAGCTATTTCAGTTACTTTTGACTTTTCTGTTAAAGAGAGTTTTTTTGTTATATTTTCTACATATTCTTTGGCATGTTTGAGCCAACTAGTCGAATAAGAACTAAAATAAGCATAATCTTTATCAAAGATGTCATCTGACTTTTTATACTCATCTATTTGTACAAGCTTACAGTTATGACATACATAGGTTTTAAGTGGGTAAAAGATTTCTGGTTCATTTAGCTCTGTTTGGCTCAAATAAGAGTTTGATGCAGGAGAATTTATCAAGTCAACAAACACATCACTTAGCTCTGCTTTACAAAATCTACAGTTCATTTATAACCATTCCTTGAAAAGTATTGTCTAAAAATTTATGTGCTTCATCTCTTTTTGAGAGGTTGATTATCTCTAAGGGCCACTTAATATTTAATAGTGGATCTATAACATTTAATGCACCTTCTTTTGATGGCTTATAAACTGAACTATGAAGATATAACAGTTCAGTATCATCTTCAAGTGTTTGAAAACCGTGAGCAAAGCCTTTAGGGATATAAATCATTTTTTGATTTTCTTGTGTTAGTTCAATAGAAAAATATTTCAAAAAAGTAGGTGAATTTTTTCGTATATCTACTACTACATCAAAAACACTTCCTTTTATGCACTTCACCATTTTGATTTCTGAATGTGGCTCATACTGAAAATGCAAACCTCTTACAGTTCCTTTTGCTTTTGTCATGGAATGATTTATCTGTTTTATACTTTTACCAAATATATCGTGCATCTCTTCTTCACAATAGACTCTAGAAAAAGCACCTCTTTCATCTTTAAAAGAGTTTGGTTCTACGATGTGCAAGTCTTTAAAGTTTGTTTGGGTTATGTTTAGTTTATCATTCATTTTAGTTTTTCCATCATTTCAAATGAGTTTATATCCATCTTTGAAACGGCAAACCACTTCTTGCCTAGATCTTTTAAACTTGCTCCAAAGTGATAAACTTGCTTTTCATCAATGATCAGAAATCTATCATGTGACAAATCAAACTTTTTAATCTCTATCTTTGGATATTGCGCGTTATGTTTATGTAAATCTAGTTGAAGTTGTTTAGTTATACTTTTTGTATATATAGTTGTGTTTACTTTTTCATCTCTTTTTGTAAACAATACTAAAGTGCTCTCGTCTATGTAGTTGTCTATGAGTTTTATAGATTTTTTAGCACTTTTTATAATATCACTTACGAAAAGATATGCGTCAAATATTTGACCATCGTAGAAGATATGGTTTTGTTGCGGTACATAATCTTTGATTTTTGATTTTACAACTTGCATATCATTTTCAAGATGCATTAATCTTTGCTCTGTTATCTTATGAGTATTTATAGCATAGCCATTTGATATATACTCTTTTAAAACTGATGTCGCCCATTGACGAAATTTTGTGGCTTTTATACTATTTACTCTATAACCCACTGAGATTACTATATCTAGATTATAAAAGTTAACTTTTCTAAGTTTACCATCTTTTGCAACCTGTTCCAAAATGGAACAAGTTGAATCTTGCACTAGTTCTTCATCTTTATAGATATTTCCAATATGCTTTACAACAGCTGGTCTTTGTACACCAAACAAAGAAGCAATATCTTCAGCTATGAGCCAAATAGTTTCACTATCTATTGAAACTTTTAGCTCTATTTCACCATCTGTGTATTTAATTATTTCGTTCATTTAATTAGCCCACTCAATGTTTTTGGCTTTTGCATCTACTATATAACTTTCTAAATCACTTTTAGTTAATATGTTTTTATTTTCTTCATAATAAGCTTTATACCATTTTACAGTTTTAAGAAATGTTGTCTCACTATCCCATACATCTTTCCATTTTAAAAGTATATGAGCTTTCGAGCAGTCTAATTTTAAGAGATTTGCTTCATGAAGTTGATTTGGATCACGATTTATCTCATAATCTATTTTATCCCAATGTTTTTTTACATTTTTAACAACCTCTTCAACTGTTATGCTTCCCTCATCGCTAGGTCCAAAGTTCCAAGCGTCACCAAACTCTTTCTTTTCTTCAAGAAGCTTTTGTCCTATGTGAAGATAAGCACTTAGAGGTTCTAGTACATGTTGCCAAGGTCTTGTTGCATATGGATTTCTTATACTTACTTTTTTACTTTGTGAAACTGATAACATAATGTCTGTTATAAGCCTATCTTGTGCCCAGTCACCACCACCTATGACATTTCCAGCCCTACATGATGCAAGTAAAGTATTGTGAGTTTTTTTATAATCATTGATATTAAAGTATGAGTTTCTGTATGAGTTGGCCAATAAATCTGCACACCCTTTTGATGAGCTATAAGGGTCATAGCCACCCATTGGGTCATTTTCTCGATATCCCCATATCCATTCTTTATTTTCATAAGCTTTATCACTTGTTATATTTACAATTGCTTTTACATTTGCTTTTCTACATGCTTCAAAGACTTTTAGAGTTCCCATCACATTTGTTTCGTATGTCTCTATTGGATTTTCATAAGAGAGTCTTACAAGTGGTTGAGCAGCAAGATGAAATACAATCTCTGGCATGTGGATTTGGAATATTTCATTTAATTTATTTAAATCTCGTATATCACCTATCACTGACACAATATCAAGCTCTAATAATGATATGTGATTTGGAGTTGTTGGCGCTTCAAGAGAATATCCAACAACTTTTGCCCCCATTTGAACAAGCCAATAACAAAGCCACGAACCTTTAAATCCAGTATGTCCAGTTACTAATACAGTTTTATCTTTATAGATTCCAGAAAATAAACTTTGCATTACCAAACTTTCCAAGGTGCTTTATTCTTTTCCCATAAATCATTCAAATATATCTTATCTCTTAAGGTATCCATACATTGCCAAAATCCGCTGTGTTTAAAAGCAGATAATTCTTTAGTTTTTGCTAATGTTTGTAAAGGATATTGTTCAAATATGGTCATATCTGATTCAATTAAATCAAATATTTCAGGTTCACATACCATAAAACCACCATTAATCCAATGTCCATCACCAGCTGGTTTTTCTACAAATTCATTAACTAGATTTGAATTAATATCTAGTGCTCCAAATCTACCAGCTGGTTGAATAGCTGTCATAGTTGCTTTTGTTTTATTTTTTTTGTGAAATTCTACAAGTTCTTTAATATTTACATCACTTACTCCATCACCATAAGTAAGCATAAAAGGCTCATTTCCTATAAACTCTTTTGCTCTTCTAATTCTTCCTCCCGTCATACTATCAAGTCCTGTATCAAGAAGTGTAACTTTCCATGGTTCACTGCTATTATTATGAACTTTCATCTCCCCTGTTGACATATCAAAAGTAATATCACTTTGATGTAAATAATAATTAGCAAAATACTCTTTAATATAATAACCTTTGTATCCAAGTAATATTATAAAATCATTAAAACCATAATGACTGTATATTTTCATAATATGCCAAAGAATTGGTTTTCCACCTATTTCAATCATTGGTTTTGGTCTTATATCTGTCTCTTCAGATAGTCTTGTTCCATAACCTCCAGCAAGAATAACTACTTTCATTTATTATTTCCATTTAAAATATCTATTTGTCCTAAAACCAAATTAAAAAAGAATTCTTTAAATTCTTTATTTGAGAGAGCATATTCTATAGTTTTAAAATTCCAATATTCGTATGCACTTTGTTCTAAACTTATTATTGGGTTTCCTAAATTAAACTTTCTGTAAAGTACATTTGAATAACTTTTATAGTAACTTTTATCCTGTGATATATCACTTTCTTCAAAGCCTAGTTTTTCAAAATGATTGATCAATTTAGCAAGAGGAGCTTCCCAATACTTTTCCACTTCTTTTATAGTTAGTAATTTGTAATTTGGTATTGAAAAATTACTATGTAAAGCTAAAATATTTTTACAAGACTCTCTTATCTTAACAAATAGTTGAACGTCAAAACTAACTTTATAGTTATTAAATATAAAGATTTCAATATTTTCAATAATATCTTTAATATTAGAAATAGAAATGAATTCAATAAATTTAAATGTATCTTTTTTATTTTTTATATCTTGTAAGTTTGTATAAAAACCCTTAAACTCAACATTAGGAAATCTAATCATCAACTCCTTAATATACTCTACAAACTCCTCATCTTCCAAATTTTCTTTTGTAGCCAAAAACCCAATAGCATTTGGATAATACATATCTTTGATTTTTTCAGCATCTACATTTTCAACACTATCCATAAATCTAAGTTCATTGAATTTCTCATCCTGCATACTTATAGTCTTTACAGAACCATCCATAAGCAGTTTATTACTCTTGCTTTCTTTAAACTCAAGCAGATGCGACTCTTGTAAATATTTATCTTCAAGTATAAATTCAAATCCATTACTATCCACATCGAAAGTTTCTTTTATTTTTTTAAGCTTTTTATCGGCTTTTAAAGTCTCGATGCGACTACCATCTATGTAAACATCAATATCATAAACATCATTACTATCAGATTTTTTATAGTAGCCTATAAAAGTTATACCATACTCACTCTCTACCACTCCGTACTCTTGGTCGTCTTTATTTGTGAACTCTACTGTCTCTAGTCTTAACGGTGTGGTGTTGTCAAAGTATGCACCATCACTTAAATTAAATACTTGTTGCTCATTAGACTTGTACTTTCTAGTTTGCAGATTCATCAGTGTTATAGACATAGTAAAGAGTGGCATAGTTACAACCTTATCTCTAAGGTTGCCCTTAACATTTAGTACTGTTTTTCGGATATCTGCTACATCATCCAACTTGTCTGTACGAGAGATATCAGCTCTGCTTTTTGTAGAGTGAGCTCTTGAATGGCTTGAGCCATCATCTGCTAGAGCCATATCAAGACCTAGCAAGTAAATGTCTTGATGTGTTAGTGAGAGAGCTATTGCATAAGCTGCCTCGCCCACGCTTGCTATCTCTAGATAGTTATCATTTAACTTATACTCTGTTCTATCTTCTAGTAGATAGATGGCATCTTTGTCAAATGTGTCAAAGAAAAGTTGAGGGACTGAAGCATTAAAGATAAAGAGTGAGTTTTTAAAAAAGTCTTCTTTGCCCTCATACAGTTTTATATCTCTCTCGGCAAAAATATCTCCCTCATCTATATGTACAATGATATCAGGAGCAATATTTAGATGATATAAGATTCGTAAAGTTGCAAATGGAGCGACAATGATAAAGTTGTTTTTATGTTGTCTTAGCCACTCTTTGTTTGCGCCCAGAGATGGACCAGCACCTAGAACGAGCAAGGGTTTATCATCAAAAAACTTTTCATCTTTTTTAAGCATACTAAAAAACTTATAGTCTTGACTTACTTTTTCTAAAACTCTTGAACCTTTTTCTAAAAGAGCTGCATGGGAGTAACAGTGCTCTGATCTGCTTAGTATTGCCGTCTGTATTTTTTTTACATGTACTTGATCTTTTGATGAAAAGAGAGAAAATTTTAGATAGTGATTTCGTATAAAAGCATATTCAT
>Ga0265294_10001753_pt1 | contig 29098 bp, 25 predicted proteins | sample MunlanPumphouse3_FD_192504 | JGI IMG/M metagenome (GOLD analysis project Ga0265294, IMG submission 192504) | Groundwater microbial communities from a municipal landfill in Southern Ontario, Canada - Pumphouse #3 | ecosystem: Environmental > Aquatic > Deep subsurface > Groundwater | place...
TTATCTTTTTTATCAAACTAACACCTAAATCAAGAGGCAATGGCTGATACTTAGATTCAATCTCTTCAATCAATTCTAAACTAACACTTTTTTTATCAATAGTTGTAATGTTAGCTAAATATACCAAACCATCATATGTGTTAATAATAACCTTATCATTCACTTTAAAACGCATCACATCTTTCATGTGATGTACATCTTGATTAGTAATTGTTATTTTAAATTCGTTTATATCATTCTTATCTATAAAATATCTTTGCATATTATCACCATAAATATCATAACATAAAAGCTATATTTTACTATAAAAAACAACTGATTAATTCAGTTGTTTTTTAAATATTTATAAATCTGATTTTAAAACTTCATAAGCTCTTGCATTTTTACCATCTCTAAGTGTAACGATTGTTGTATCAGTATATTTTGATAAAACTTCCATTTTTTGAGGTGGTGTAGCTAACAAGATTTGAACCGGAAGTTGTCTAATAAATTTCATCATTGCCTTTATTCTTGAAGTATCCATTTTATCAAACACTTCATCAAACAATACTAAACCAATAGAATCATTATTGATGCCCCTAGCTGCTTGTTCAAACACTCTAACAAATGAAGCTAATGTAGCTACATAGAAAGGAACCTGAGTTTCTCCACCACTTTTTTCTTTAAATACCTTTGAATATAAATATCTCTCTCCAGCAACGTTCGAAATAGCAATATCATAATCCATGTATGTACGATAATCGGTGAATTTATTTACTGATCCTTGTGAATTTAAATCTTCAGAGGCAAGATTTATAAACAATTCTTCAAGTTGTCTTTGATACTTCATTTCAAAATCATAGTTAAATATTTCTTCACCAGTTTTCATAGATTCATCACTGAGAACCATATCGTAATACTCACCATATTCTTTGGACTTAGGGAAGATGAATTCATATGTATCTTCGCCGAAATGAATATTAGTCAGTGTTTCATTAATCTTAGAAATTTCTTCCTGTGCTGAAACAATATAATTTCTTAATTTTGCGATGAAATCTTCTTTAAACAATTTTTCAGCTGTTTCACGTGCTTCTCTAACTTTTGTTTCATATTTTACTAACTCAGACTTGATTAACTTATCCAACTCATCAAGATATTCTTGCATATAATCAAACCCATATTTATAACTTAAATTATATTTCGTAGTATAACGGATTTGTTGATTCTTTAATGAATCTTCAAGATTATTAATATTATTAAGTTCTGATTGAATTTTTAATTGATAGTCTTCAAAGATAGTATTAATATTACCAATTTTCTTTAATTCCATATTATATAAATCTTGAGCATCTTTCTTTATCACTAGATTATCATTATTATCTAATTCTTTTTGAATTGTTCTAATTGAATTCTCTAGTTCTAGTAATTCTTCATGAGACTTTAATTCATCACTCTCTATTTTCCCTTGTTTTTGGAAAGCTTTTTGGCGATTAGCATTATAACTTCTGATTTCTTCTTTGACTTCTTCATATTCAGCTCTAAGCTGACTTAAGTCTGCTTGAGGAACGTTCTTTTTCTTTAAAACTAGTGCTTTTCTTTTTTCTTTTAGAGAATCAAGAGAATAATAAGTTTTCAACATATTTATGAATCCATCAAGGTTTAATGAAGTTAATGCATTGTTTTCTTCAGCTACTAATTGAATTTTATCAGTAATTTCTTGATGTTGATCTTTTAATTCTTTTGCTTTTTGACGCCAGTTTTCTAATTGTGATGATTTTGCTTTTTTCCCAATAAATGGTTTTTCAGTTTTGTTATACAAAGACCTAACAGTATATGATCTATAAACCATACCACTTTGTGTAATAGCTTGAGGATATTTTTCTAGATCAACAACATCATCAACCATAATTAAGTTACCACAAATCATGTTTATATAATGTTCTGCATCTATATTATCAGATGTTATTATTGAAGCTAATGAATTTTCTCTGTAATTAGTGAAATGTTGGATTTTCTTTGTATTTACTAATCCAATACTATAAATATTCATAGTGTCTTTAATTTGATTATATACATTTAAAGCTTCATCAAAATAACGTGGTTCAACAATTAAATTAAAACGTTGTTGTCCCAAGTAATCTTCAATTGTGTTTGCCCAATCAATATCGGTAATTTCTAATAATTCGCATAGAATATGTACCTTGATATCTTTTCCATAACGTTTTAATACTCCTTCTTCTATTTTACTTTGAAGTCTTTTAATCATTGGATTATAACGTAATTGATTGTTTTCTAAATCTTTAAGCGTTAAATATACTTCGTTGATTTCTTTTACTATATCATCGCGTTTTTGTTGAAATCTACCTAAATTTACTTTATTTGCATCTTCTATTTCTTTTATATTCTTGTTCAGTGTTATTAGTTTAAGTTTTTTCTCTTCATAATTTATGTCATCTATTTTATCTAAATCAATTTTTTCTAATTCATTATATATTTTATTATTAAATTCACTTTTTAGCTCGTTAATTATTTGTTTCATTTTTTTGACTTTTGTTGTCGCATAGTTTCTTAGTTCAACTTGTTCATCTATCTTCTTAGCTAACTCTGATATTTCTTTATCATAGATTTCTGTTGCTTTAAAACTATCATTGTTTTTTAACATTGAATATATTTCACGAGATCTTTCGTCTAATATATCAAGTTGAGAGTTTATTTCGTTAATTAATATTTGATTTTGCTCTTTTGCAATCGTATTTTTTTCTTGTCTTTTATTTATTTGATCAATTTTGTTTTTAAATGACTCAACCTCTAATAATTTTAAGAAGTATTCATAAAATCTTTTTTGATCTTGATTATTCTTTATTTCTTCATAAATATGTTTGATTCCTTCTAAATCATTTACTTTTTGTTTGATAATTTTCAAAGTAGCTTCTAAGTCTCTATAAGCATGAATAGATTCTTTAATCGGTTCAACATCTAGTTCCTTCTCTTCAAGTAAATATCGGTAAATAAAGTCTTTTACATCAGGAATCGGCTTAAAAGCTAAAGCTTTAGGTAAAAGTGAAAAATAGTTTTCGTTTACTGAACCAAATACAGATCTAAAAGCTAGTTTTGCTTCTCTTCTAGTTAAATATATTTTTTTAGCTTTTTTATTCTTCTTAAAGTTTACTGTAGTAAGAATCTTTCCTTCTTCATCTATAAACAAAGATTCTTCAAGTTTATCATCACACTCATAAAATATCACTTTAGGTTGAAGAATTTCACCGAATACATCAATGACTGTCCCTATTGTAAAATATTTATCCTTTTTTTCATCATAAAACTCTAAAGCGACATGTCCTGTGGTGTCTGAGTCTCTTAAGTATTCTTGATTATCAGTTCCGATTTTGCACTTTACATAACTACGTAAATCTCTCTTGCTTTTTTCGTTAGCTGCAATATTAAATATTTGATCTCCCGCTGTGAGAACAAATGCAATTGCATCAACAATCGTAGATTTTCCAGTAGCATTTTGTCCTGTAATAAGGGTATTATTTTTAATATGAAGAGTTTCGTTAGCAAAAAAGTGCCAGTTTATTAATCTTACTTTAGTCAGTTTCTTCATTTTCTTCACCTTCAAACTTATCTTCAATGTTAGAAATTAGATTGTAAACATCATTTATCGCTTGAGTATTAATAGCTAAGAGAATTGTTGGATATATAACAATTCTTGTGTTTGCTTTTGTTATGTCTCCTAATGGTTCAATAATGTTTAGTCTTCTATACGTTCTTAAAATTTTTACTAAATCTGTTTTGTTTATTTTCTTCTTTAGTTCTAGAGAATCATAATATTGATGGATTTCATCTACTCTTACAACAATATTATCATTGACTGATGTTCTTACTAGGTGTTGGTGATAAAGAATTCTTAAAATCAAGAGTAATAGAGTTTCATCCTTTTTCAAGCGAATTAAATTACTTCCTTCATTATTTATGAGTTGTATAGCGCCTAATTCACGATCAAGAACTACTTCAAAATCCATAACATTAAAATATTCATCAAAATAATTCTTGAAGCTTAGCAAGAAATAATACATTTCTTTGTTGTCTTCTTTATCTCGAGCTATAAAACTGTTTTGTAACAACTTGAGGCAAGTTTTAGCGAACAATTGCTTCTGCCCTTGATTTAATTCATCATATTTTTCCAATATCATCCTTGGTACCCCCTAATTATTTCAAAATCATCAAGATCAAATCGTTTATTTTTTATTTTTTCAAATAAAGGATTTACTGAATAATCTAATTCTTCTCCTGCATAAACAAGTATATATAATAATCTAATTATAGATTCATCACTCATGTCATCTCTCATTATTTCTGAAGCTTTTATTGATTTATTATGTCTGAAGTATGTTTTAAGATATTTTGCAATAACATCTTCTGAATAAGCTGTTTCAAACTCACTATAAAAATCTTCTTGTAAGCTTCGATCTGGAGCTCCATTGTTTTCAACTAAATATTGAGCTTCAGCGTGTTTGTAAATACCTCTTGGTGTATAAATAGATTTTGATGAAAGTTGTTGATAAGAATTAATAGTAAATAATGGTGCGATTTCATCCATAACTTTTCTAGTACGATTCTTTCTAATATTTGTACCAGTATAATTTAATATTCTACTTAATTTACTAATAACATTTTCATCATCAGATAGTAAAAATTTAATTTTAGCTATTGTTGTATTTACGTAGATTTTATTCTTGTTATCAATTTCATCAATAATATATGAAATCGAATTATAAATATCAATAATATCGTCTATTTTTTTATTTGCTTTTATCATAGCAATTTCAGGATCATTGTGATTTTTTGATAAGTATTCTTTTGATATCAACTCCATTATAGATGGATTTTGTTGATATTCTTCAAGCTTTTTCACAATATCTGTTCGGTATTTATTGATGTTATCGCTTGTTTTTAAGCGACGATATGCATTATCTACTAATTCTACCTTGTAATTTACTAACAGATTGATTAAATCCTTAATTTCGCTATTTTCAACAATTGTTTTAATATAGTATTTTAAACGTGAATCTAACTTTCTGATTTCTCTTACAAAAGCAATCGTATTCTTATAAACTTGATCAATGGTTAAAGCGAATTCGCCGTGATCATTTGACAACAATGAATAAACAGTATAAATATATCCTCTAAACTCATGGGTTTCATTATCTTCGCCATAATAAATATCATTTGATATTTCTTTTAAAGCCTCTATTACTGTAATAGCATAATCACGAAAATTTATTATTTCTTCATAATCATTATTAACATCTATATCTATCCATTCACACTCTTCTAATCTTCTTAATATTTGATTAGCTCTGTCACGATTATCTAGTAGTGCATCTTCTTCGTCATCTTCCTCTATTTCTAATTCTTCTTCTAGTGGATTTATATCAAGATAATCAACTATTGCTTGTTTTGCTATATTTTTATCTAAACCTAGAATTGATCCTTGTTCATACACTTTAAAAAGTTCTAGAATACAAGAAACATAAATTCGATTATTTTTGCTAGATAGAAGACTGAAAAACTGCTTTGGAACTATGTCAAATATGTTCATAATATCACTTCCTAACTTTCCCTATAATATTCAAAGTTTCCACCAACAAGAGATGAAAGAGTATTTTCAATCATGATCCAATCTTTTCTGAAAACCTTAATTGCTTTTTTACCTTTTGGAGTAATTTGATAATAGCGTCTGCCCATGCCTTTTTTATTTTTTCCAGTATATGAAGAAATCATTCCATCTTTAAGCAATCTTTTTAACGCAATATACAATGTAGCTTCATTTAACTGAATATTTTTCTCACTAACTGATTCGATAATTCTTGTCATTTCATATCCATAACTATCAAATTTAGATAAAATTGAAAGAATAATAAAATCGGTAAAACCTCTTACATATTCCCCAGAGTTAGTCATTATCACACCCCCTTAAGCTGTTATATTTATATATAACCTTTTTATGTATTATCTTTTTACACATATATATATTATATATAATTATCTTATATTATATCTCATTATATATCTAATTGTAAATAGCTATTTTGAAAATAATTATTTTTTTTAAAATATTAACTTTTTTCATAAAAAAAGACAGCCGTTTATGACTGTCTTACTCATTTTATGAACGATTAAAATTTGATTTAAAACGATCCCACCAATTTTTCTGAGGAGCCGCTTCATCTTCTACCCTTAATAATTCTTCAAGGATTTTTTTCTGTTGTGAATTTAGTTTTTGAGGTGTAACAACAGTAACAATTACATGTTGATCTCCTAGTTGTTTAGTTCTAACATTAGGAGCGCCTTTTCCTCTAATTCTAAATTTTGATTCTGATTGTGTTCCAGCAGGAATTTTTAATAGAACCGGTCCATAAACTGTATCAACCTTTAATTCAACGCCTAAAGCAGCTTGAGCAAATGTTAAAGGTATATTAACAATAATGTCATCACCTTCTCTAAAGTACTTATCTGAAGGCCTTACTTCAAACACAATATATAAATCTCCATTTGGACCGCCGTTGCTTCCTTTATTGCCAAATCCTTCTAAACGTATTGTTGGCCTGTTTCAATACCTTTTGGAACTTTAATTTCAACTTCTTTACTAACTTTTTCAATGCCTTCACCATGGCAGTTTGGACACTTATGTATAAATTCTTTACCAGTTCCATGACAGTTTGGACACGTAGTTCTTGTTTGTGTGCGTCCAAAAAGAGTTTGTTGTTCCATTATCACTTGCCCGGAGCCACCACATTGCGAACATACTTTTATGTCTTTCTTGCTTTCTGCTCCTAAGCCATGGCAAACATGACATTCATCATAAACTGAAACTCTAATTTTCTCAGTTTTACCAAAAATAGATTCTTCAAAACTGATTGACATCCTCTTTTGAATATCTGAGCCTTTACGTGGTCTATTCGCACCGCGAGATGACGAAGTTCTTTGTCCGCCACCGAAGAAAGCACTGAAAATATCTCCAAAATCAAATCCTTCAAATCCAGCATTCCCAAATCCACCCTGTCCAAAGCCGCCATTAGCAGCTTGATGTCCAAATTGATCATACTGACTTCTTTTTGTTTGATCACTCAAAACATCGTAGGCTTCTTGAACTTCTTTAAACTTGGCTTCTGCATTAGTTTCTGTAGAAACATCTGGATGATACTTCTTCGCTAATTTTCGATATGCTTTTTTTATTTCATCGTCTGAGGCAGACTTGGAAACACCAAGCACCTCATAATAATCGCGTTTTTCCATTAAACCACCTCGAGCTTATGGCAAAAACTATGCCATATTTTAAACTTCTTTATAATCTGCATCAAAAACATCATCATCTTGTCCTTTGTCATCGGTGTCATTGGAATTATCTTGTGATTGTTGGTTTTGAGCAGATTGTTGTTCTTTATATACTCTTTCAGATAACGCTTGTGTCGATTTTTCCAAATCTTCTTTTGCTTCTTTGATACGATCTAAATCATCGGTTTTTAAAGCGTCTTCAACTGCTTTAATCTTAGTTTCAGCGTCTTTTTTCTCTGATTCTGTTACTTTATCCCCTAAATCAGTAATTGCTTTTCTAGTCATAAATATCATTTGATCAGCTTCGTTTCTAGTATCAACTTCTTCTTTTTTCTTTTTGTCAGCTTCAGCGTTTTCTTCAGCTTCTCTAACCAAACGATCAATTTCATCGTCTGAAAGACTTGAACTAGATTGAATTGTGATTGAATTTGCTTTACCAGTAGCTACGTTTTTAGCACTTACGTTAACAATACCATTAGCATCTATATCAAATTTAACTTCGATTTGCGGTACCCCTCTTGGAGCTGGCGGAATATCAGCTAATTGGAAATGTCCTAATGTCTTATTATCATTTGCCATTGATCTTTCACCTTGTAAAACATGAATATCTACCGCAGGTTGATTATCAGCAGCAGTTGAGAACACTTGTGATTTTGATGTAGGAATAGTTGTATTTCTATCGATTAATTTAGTAAATACTCCACCTAAAGTTTCAATTCCTAAAGAAAGTGGTGTAACATCTAATAACAATACATCTTTAACATCACCTCGTAAAACTCCACCTTGGATTGCAGCACCCATTGCGACTACTTCATCAGGGTTAATGGAACGGTTAGGTTCTTTCCCTAATATTTTCTTTACAGCATCTTGAACAGCTGGCGTTCTAGTAGAACCACCAACTAATAATACTTCATCAATATCTTTAGCTGTCATTTTAGCATCTCTTAAAGCTCTTTTAACAGGTTCTACAGTTCTTTCAACTAAATCAGATGTTAATTCATTAAATTTTGCTCTTGTTAAAGTTTTTTCTAAATGAATAGGTCCACTAGCATTCATCGAAATAAATGGTAAAGAAATAGTTGAAGAAGTAATACTTGATAATTCTTTTTTAGCTTTTTCAGCAGCATCTCTTAATCTTTGATAAGCCATTTTGTCTTTTGAAATATCAACACCTTGTTCTTGTTTGAATTCTTTAACTAACCAATCAACTACTTTAGCATCAAAATCATCTCCACCCAAATGATTATCTCCACTTGTTGATATTACTTCGAAAGTACCATCGCTTAGTTCCAAGATAGAAACGTCAAATGTACCGCCTCCTAAGTCATAAACTAAAACAGTTTGTTCTTTGCCTTGTTTATCAATACCATAAGCCAATGCCGCAGCAGTTGGTTCGTTAATAATTCTTTTTACTTCTAAACCAGCAATTTTACCAGCATCTTTAGTAGCTTGTCTTTGAGCATCGTTAAAATATGCTGGAACAGTAATAACCGCTTCAGTAACTTTGCCGCCTAAATATGCTTCAGCTGATTCTTTTAAATTTCTAAGAATCATTGCGCTAATTTCTTGAGGTGTATAATTTTTATTATTAACTTTTACTTTTTCATTTGTTCCCATTTTTCTCTTTATTGAATATACAGTATTAGGATTAGTTATAACTTGACGTTTTGCTACTTCACCTACTTGAATTTCATCGTCTTTAAAAGCCACAACTGATGGTGTAGTTCTATTTCCATCAAGATTTGGAATAACTTTTGCTTCTGAACCTTCCATTACTGATACACATGAATTTGTTGTACCTAAATCAATTCCTATAATTTTCATTTTTTATCTCTCCTATTCATTACTTTCATTTGAATTTTCTTTTTCTTCTTTGTTTTCTTCTTTTGTTTTTATATTGACAACGACCAATGCTGGCCTCAATATTCTATCTTTAAATTTATAACCTTTTTTCACTATTTTTAATATAGAATTTTCTCTCGCTTCCGAATCATATTCCGTGTCCATCGCTTCATGAATTGTAGGGTCATAATCGTCGCCAACTTTTGATTCAATAGCAATGACACCTTCATCTTTTAAAGCAGTATACATCATATCTTTAATCATGTTAAACCCATATAGAAAATTCTTCAAATTGCTGTCATCTGTTTTGATATTTAAAGCTTGTGAAAAAACTTCAATCGAATCAATTAATTTATCAGCTAAAGTCATTCCCGCATATTTACGTTCACGTTTAAAATCTTCAGACATTCTTTTTTTGTAGTTTTCCATTTCTGCTAAAGCACGATAATACTTATCTTTGACATTTTTTAATTCTTCTTCGACAACTTCAAGTTGATCCTCAATTTTGGTTTTATTTTTCTTTTTCTTTTTTTCCTCTTTAACTTCTTCTTTTGCTTCTAAATCTTTTTTTTCATCTTCAGCAAGCATCTCTTTTTCAGTTTCACTCATTTTTTTACTCCTCTTCATATAATTTTTGAATGTGTTTAGCAAGAAACTTCATAAGCGGAATAACACGTCTATAATCCATTCTTGTCGGACCTACTAGAGATATCGTTCCTTTATCTCCATCAACTGTATCATAAGTTGAAGTAATTACTGTACAATCTTGCATTGTTGTAACTTGATTTTCTGTTCCAATTTTTACTGATATGCCCTCAGAATCTACTTCAACCAATTTAAATATCTCATTATTTTCAATCGTTGTAATAAATTCTCGGAGTTTTTTAATATCGTTAAATTCTGGTTGATAAAGCATGTTAGATTGTCCTGTCAGATAATACTTAGACTGAGCGAACTTTGAAAACGCCTCAATAAAAGATTCAACTATTGTATCACGATATTTCAGCAATTCTTTAATATGACTGTGTTGTATTTCATAATGTAACTTTTCTGAAACTTTTGAAATTGGCGTATCCATCAACAATTCATTCAACAGATCAATTACTTTAATTAATTCTTCAGTGTCTATTTCATCTTGAATTGTGATTTGCTTTGACTCAACATGTCCAAAGTTAGTGATAACAAGAATTATTGCTTGATGACTTGAAATTGGAACTAATTGAACTTTTTTAACTTTAGAATGAAATGCATTTGGACCTAAAGATATTGCTGTGCAATTAGTAGCTTGCGATAATAAATCGATTGCTTCTTTAATTATTTCATCTCGTTCTTGTTCTTTGTTAAGAAACAACTTTTCGAATTCAAAAAAACCTTCAGTTTCTTCGTCAAGATTTTTTACTATTGTCTCAATATAGTAACGATAACCTTTTTCCGAAGGCATTCTTCCAGATGATGTATGAGTTTTTTCAATATAACCCAAATCCTCTAGAATACCCATTTCATTTCTAACAGTCGCTGAAGAAACATTTAACATTTCCGATAAAATCTTGGAGCCAATTGGTTCCGCAGTTTTTATATATTCATCAACAACTAATTTCAAAATCATTTCTTGCCTTTTCGTCATAGAATCACCCTTTAGCACTCAATCGTTTTGAATGCTAAAGATATTATACTAAAGGTTATTAGCAATGTCAAGTCTTGAGTGCTAGTTTTTTTAACTATGAATACGTTTTTATAAAATAAATAGCCAACTTTATTGGCTATTTATTTTAAATTATTTAAGTATGGATTTTCTAATAAAATTTCAGATAAAGGACCACCTTTACCATGTCCGGGATAAACAATTGTATTCTTTGCTAAACTTGATTTTATTTTTTTTAGTGAAGATAACATCTTACCACCATTACCGGTTGGCAAATCCGTTCTTCCCACACTATCATAAAATAATGTATCACCAGAAAAGAAATGGCGATTATAGATTAGACCAATAGAACCTTTAGTGTGTCCTGGTAAATGAATAACCTTAATTTTTTCATTCATAAAATCAATAATTTGATTATCTTCAATTTTTACAACTTCAAATGATTTATCTAAAACAAAATCTTCTTTGAACATTGATGATAAATTTAAATTCGGGTTATAAAGAAAATCTATTTCTTCATTAAAAATATATATTTTTGGCTTACTAAATCTTAGAATAGATTCAAGATCCTTAATATGATCGTAATGCCCATGAGTAAATACACAATGAGTAATTTGCACATTGTGATTTTTGCAATGATTTAAAATAGCCTCGCCATTAAACCCTGGGTCAATGACTAAAGCTTGGTTTTCTTTAACAAGGATATAACTATTTACATCCATATTTTTACTAGCATACTTCGTTATATTAATCATTTTATTAAATAACACGCTCCATACATTCCAGCATCATTTCCTAAAGTAGCTATCTCAAAATTCGTTTTAGTTATAAAAGGCTCTACTAGAGGATAATAGTACTTAGTTATTTTGTCAATTATATAATTTCCGGCGTTAGATATCCCTCCACCAATTATAAATATATCAGGATTAATAATATATGATATTTTCGCAAAAACATTTGCTAAATATTCCATTGATTTTTCAATTACTTCTTCAGATAGTTTATCGCCTAATTTTGCAAAATCAATTACTTTTTTCGCACTAAATTCCGGAAAAGCTCTTAAAGAAGATCGAGCATTTGATTGTTTTAAATAAATTTTAGCCAGATTCACAATACCAGTTGCTGAAGAAAGCGTCTCTAAGCATCCAGTATTTCCACAATTGCATTTCAAATTATAGACGTCATCAATATGTGTGTGACCGATTTCTCCAGCTACACCATTGATACCATCAACTACTTTTCCGTCGATAATGACACCACCACCTATACCAGTGCCTAAGGTAACCATAAAAGCATTCACATAACCTCTTGCTACACCTTTATATACTTCACCAGCCGCTGCTAGGTTAGCATCGTTTGCAATTTTAATAATAATCTCATCATCTTTTATAATGCTTGAAAATTCCTTAATTATGTCTTTTTCACACCAACCGAGATTAACACAACTATAAACAATATTCTTTGATACTGGCCCAGGAACCCCGAAACCAATTCCTCTTATTTCAGATGTACACAATTTAGTATTTATCTCTTTTGCTATTTCTGACAAAATATATTTACCTGAAAAAGATTTATTAGTATTTATATGCCAGGTTTCCAACAAATTATCGTTTAAATCAAATAAACCAAATTTGATGGTTGTACCACCAATATCAATTCCTAAATTATACTTTCTCATATGCACTCCTTAAATCTGTTCTTTTGTATAAAGAAAAAGTATCCAAACGGATACCAAATAATTAGATTATTTTTTTTCTTTGTGTAAAGTTTGTTTTTGACACGTAGGACAGTATTTTTTTACTTCCATTTTATCTGGATGTGTCTTTTTATTTTTACTAAGTTGGTAATTTTCTGAATTACATTCAGTACATTTTAAAGTAAATTGAACTCTCATAAGCAATCCTCCATTCAATACTATTCTATTCTATAATTTATACCTAAAAAAATCAAGCATTTTTGATGTTAAATGATTTTTTTTTAAAAATATGCAATACAAGTTAAAGTTAAACTAAAACGCCACGCATAATACGTGGCGTTAAAAATAAGTTTAAATTATTCTGATTCTTGTAACACCATCAATTTTTGCGATCTTTTCAAGAATACTTTGTGGTATGTCTTGATCTATATCAAAAGCATAAAATGCATATTCACCACGAACTTTTGAAGTCTTAGCTTTTATGCTATTTTCAACATCAATAATTATTTTAGCAATTTCTCGTGCGATAGATGGTTCGTTCTTAGAAAGAACTATTAATCTAAATTTAGTAAAACATTTTTCCAATTTTACATTTGGATAATTAACTGAATTAACAATTTCTCCCTTTTCAACATAAGCCATCAATTGCTGAGCAGCCATAATGGCACAATTATCTTCTGATTCAGAAGTTGAAGCACCTAAATGAGGAAATCCAATAACGTTATCAAGATTAGCTACAAAATAATCAGGAAAATCTGTTACATATTTTTTAATTATTTTAGCTTCTAATGCTTGTTTTAAATCTTCATCATTAACTAATAAATCTCGACTAAAATTTAGTAGTACTGCTCCTGGCTTTATTTGATTAAATACTGTTTGGTTTATCATATGTTTAGTTGAATCAAGTAATGGCAAATGTAAACTTATGAAATCAACTATTGGATATGATTCAGACAGATTATTATTTATTTCGACCATTGAATTCAGTAAATTTTTTGCTTCGTCGCTGATATAAGGATCATAACCTATAACTTTCATTCCTAAATCTGCACAAGCATTAGCCACTTTTCCGCCTATAGCTCCTAATCCAATTACAAGAATTGTTTTTCCTAGTATTTCATTTCCGGCAAAAGCAGATTTAGCTTTTTCAATAGATTTCAAAATATCATGGTCAGATTTATTGTTCTTTACCCAATCAATTCCACCAATTAAATCTCTTGAAGTCATTAGCATTCCAGCAATAACTAATTCTTTTACGCCATTACTATTAGCTCCAGGAGTGTTAAAAACTACAACCCCAGCTTCAGCCATTTTTTCAAGAGGAATATTATTTACGCCAGCCCCTGCTCTTGCTACCGCTAATAATTCTTCATTAATTGAGTATTCATGCATATTAGCACTTCTTACAAGTAACAAATCAGCGTTCGCACTTTCGTCAGAAAGCTCATACTTGCTAGTAAATGCATTTAACCCGATTGGTGATATTTTATTTAGATAACTTACTTTCATCCAATAACCTTCCTTTCAAATTCTCTCATAAATTCAACTAGTGCCACAACACCTTCAGTAGGCATAGCGTTATAAATTGATGCCCTCATTCCACCGACAGATCTATGTCCCTTAAGATTTACAAGCCCAGCTTCAGTAGCTTCTTTGATAAATTGAGCATTAATTTCTTCACTTTCAGTTACAAAAGTTACATTCATTAATGATCTATCCTTTTTTTCTACAGTACCTTTAAATAATTTTGAAATATCAAGATAATTGTATAATAGATTTGCTTTTTCAAGATTCTTTTTATACATCGCCTCAACGCCACCGTTAGCAAGTAGATGTTTAAAAACTAAACCACAAATATATATTCCGTAAGTAGGCGGTGTATTGTATAACGAATCCTTATCAGCATGAATTTTATAACTTAACATAGTTGGACAATAACTTGGCAAGTCATCTGTCAACAAATCCTCTCTAATTATAACTATTGTCGTTCCTGCAGGGCCAATGTTTTTTTGTGCTCCAGCAAAAATAAGAGCAAACTTAGATACATCAACAGGTTCAGATAGAATATTAGAAGACATATCACTTACCAAATCTTTGCCTTTTGTATTAGGCAATTTTGTAATTTTTGTCCCTCTAATTGTGTTGTTTTGACAAATATACACATAATCAGCATCATCGTCTATTTCTAAATTAGAAAGATCTGGAACATAAGTGAAGTCCTTGTCTTCAGAACTAGCAATTTTATTGACTTTAACATATTTTTGAGCTTCTTTAATTGCTTTCTTTGTCCATTCACCAGTATGTATATAATCCGCAACTTTGTTTTTCATTAAGTTCAAAGGAACCATTGAAAATTGTAAGTGTCCTCCGCCTTGTAAAAATAGTACTTTGTAATTATCAGGGATATTCATTAAGGTTCTTAAGTCAGCTTCCGCTTCTTTAATAATCCTATCATAAGCCTTTGAACGATGTGACATCTCCATAACAGACATTCCGCTGTTTTCGTAATTAAGCATTTGATCTGCAGCGATTTTCAATACTTCTTCTGGTAATACAGCAGGTCCTGCTGAAAAATTCCATACTCTTTTCATATTTCCACCTCTTATAATATTTTTTTACCTTCAAGATAATATCGTTTTTCCTCTGCTTCTCCTAACGAGAATGATTTCCTAGGAAGAACTCCATTTTCTCTTATATAAGGTAATAATTTATCTCTTTCTAAAGTTGGCATAGAAATGCCCACACAATCCCGATTATTCTTAACAATTTTTTTCAAACTATCTATACCATGTACAAAGTCTATATCTACAAATTTATTTATATCTAAATACTCGTCAAGTAATTCCTGTATTTGTTTTATCGCTAAGAATGGATTAGTTGGTACAGAAATATTATATATTTCATTATTGAAAAAAACTTCTAAGTTTCCGTCACCATTTAAACGATTTTCCAAAACTCTTATTAAACTCATATCAACATTAAATAATACTCTATGAATTGGTTCAAATGTAAGTCCATCGTCATAGATGCTAATCAACTCCACTAAAGCATAACGTGCAGGGTGATTAATCTTTTCTTCATCACTAAGATTTTTCTTGATGTTTTCCCAACAAACTTTAGCTGATGCTAGAGAATGATTTCCGTCACCAACAATTAAATTTAAATCGTTTGGTAGAGATTCAATAGCACTAATAATTGACTTAGTGTCTAAAATTTCATATCCTTTAATGTATCCGCCATTCATATTTAATTTAAAATCATATGCTTTTTTATAATTTTCTTTATTTTTATATAGATTGCCAATAATATCTTGGCCTTGATCATCAAGTAAAACCAAAACATGTGGTAATTCTATCGGAGCATTTTCACGAATTTGAACTCTAGGCGGAATTCTTTCTGGAACAGTTTTCTCAGTAGCAGCAATTTTTCCTTTTTTTCCAGCTTCATACTCATACTCATCTAAATCTATCGCTAAAACTAAACCTAAACGACGTTCAACATAAGGAGTTTGTCTATCAACAAGAATAAACCCTTCTGTTTCAGAAAACATATTATTTTTTAGATAAAGATCCATATTATAATTAATTTTCCCGATTTTATGCTTTATTTCACCGTCAAGGAAGGCTTCAGGTAGTATTAAATGATATGTCGAAGGTACATTATCAACATATCCTTTTAGTTTATCCCAATATTCTGGCTCGGAAGTGAATTGATCACAAGCAATAACTGCCCATTTTTCCATATTAATGGAATCGATAGGCAGTAAGATTTTTGGCGTTTTTATAACGCTCATTAAATAATACCTTGTTCCATCATCGCGCTATATACTCGCATGAATCCAGCGATATTAGCACCGACAACTAAATTGCGATGGTCAGTATATTTTCTTGCTTCAGAATATGCTTTTTTAAAGATTTCAGCCATTATGTTTTGTAATTTTTCATCAACTTCTTCATAAGACCAAGGATAATGCATAGCATTTTGAGTCATTTCTAAACCAGAAACGGCAACCCCACCTGCATTAGCAGCTTTACCTGGAGCAAATAAGATATCTGCATGTTGCAAATATTTCGTTGCTTCTATTGTAGTTGGCATATTTGCGCCTTCACAAACTAAGAAACAACCATTTGCAACTAAAGCTTGAGCTCCTTCTAAAGGTAATTCATTTTGAGTAGCACAAGGAATCGCAATATCACAAGGCGTATTCCAAATATTTGTTGGATTAGAATCATAAGTAGCAGATGGACGATATTGTAAATATTCTGTAGAAAATTCAGGATTCTTAGCAGTTAACATTCGAACAATACTTAAATCTAAACCATTTTGATCATAAACAAATCCATTTATATCAGATAAAGCAACAACTTTAGCTCCTAATTCTCTAGCTTTCAATGCAGCATGCATTCCAACTTTTCCAGAACCAGAAATAATTACTTTCTTACCTTCTATAGTTTCATTACGATATACGCTTAACATTTCTCTAACAAAATATAAAACGCCATGTCCTGTTGCTTCAGCTCTACCTAAAGACCCACCATAAGAAATGCCTTTACCTGTTAAAACACCAGTGTTTTCGTTTTTAATCTTTCTATACATTCCATATAAGTATCCAATTTCTCTAAAACCTACACCTATATCTCCTGCTGGAACATCTGTATCAGCGCCAATATGGCGATACATTTCAAGCATGAAGTTTTGACAGAAACGCATAATTTCACTATCTGAACATCCACGTGGATTAAAGTCTGAACCACCTTTTCCACCACCCATTGGTAAACCAGTAAGTGCATTTTTAAATGTTTGTTCAAAACCTAAAAATTTAAGAATTGATTCGTTAACAGATGGATGGAAACGAAGTCCACCTTTGTATGGCCCAATCGCTGAATTAAATTGAATTCTATAGCCACGATTAACTCTAATTTTTCCTTCGTCATCAACCCAAGTTACTCTGAATTTAACAATTCTTTCTGGTTCAATAATTCTTTCCATAATACCGTATTTTTCGATATTAGGATCTTGTTCAACGATAAAACTCATCGCTTCAAAAAATTCTTCTACTGCTTGTAGATACTCTGGTTGTGAACCATTTCTTGATTTTGTTACTTCAAATACATCATTTAAATATTGATTTGTAAACAATTTCTTCGCCTCACTTTTTATATTTTTTCGATTATAAATAATCGATTATCATTTTTCGTAAAAAAAAGCATGGAAAATGCAAGATTAATATTTTCCAATTTAGCGCTTTTCCCATCATTTTATTGGTATGATTACCGACACTATAGATTATACAATGAAAGCGCTTTTAAAACAAGTGCAAATTTCTTTTTTCAACAACAAATAATTGCTTATTTCAAATAAGTTATTTTTGATATTAAAAAGCGTAAAAGCGAGTATTAAACTCGCTTTTTTTACTAAATTGTTGTAATCCAACCTTCTGGAGCTTCGATATCACCAAAATAAATACCAATCAAAGTTTCGTATAGTTTTTTTGTAATTGGACCAACTTCTGATTCACTATAGAAAACATGTTTTTTCCCATTATAGTCTATTCTTCCGATTGGAGTTATAGCTGCAGCAGTACCACATGCTCCCGCTTCTTTTAATTCATCTAGTTTATCAATATATACATCTCTAACTTCAGCTTTCATACCAAGATAATGTTCAGCGATATATAGTAAACTCTTTTTAGTTATACTTGGTAAAATACTACTAGAATTAGGAGTAACAAAAACATTGTCACAAGTTATTCCGAAAAAGTTCGCTGCGCCAACCTCATCTATCTTTGTATGTGTTAATGGATCTAAATATATACAATCAGCATACCCTGCTTCTTGAGCTTGTTCATGGCTCATTAAACTAGCAGCATAGTTACCACCAACTTTAACTTGTCCAGTTCCATTAGGTGCAGCACGATCTTTATCTGTAACAATAAAATTAACTGGACTCAATCCATTTTTAAAATAATTACCAACTGGTGAAGCTAATACGCCAAAAATATACTCACTAGCTGGTTTAACGCCTAAATTTCTACCTACGCCTATTATGTATGGTCTTAAATATAAAGAAGCTCCATACCCATAAGGTGGTATTAAATCTTTATTTGCTTCTACTACTTGTTTAATAGCATCAATAAATTTTTCCATTGGTACTATTGGCATAAGGATTCTATCACAAGAATTTTTTAATCTTTTAGCATTCTCATCTACTCTAAAGAGTTGAATTTTACCATCTTTACGACGATATGCTTTTAATCCTTCAAACGCTTGTTGCCCATAATGTAGCGAAGTCGAGAAAGCTGATATAGTTATTGTATCCTCTTTTCTTAACGCTCCATCATCCCATTTTCCATCTTTGTAATATGAAATGTAATTGGCATGGCTATCTCTTGCTTTAAATCCTAAACTGTTGTAATCAATTTCAGTCAAAATCCTACCTCCAAATATTCGACATCACTAATATTATAAACTATGTAAGCCCTTTCTTCAAGCATTAATATTTTTACTTTTCAACAAAAATATTTTTTACAATATAATAATTATAATTATTTGTCATAACCCGGATTTTATAATGAATTTATCAAAAATATATAACATTTGCGGTAGTATTATTAGTACAAAAATCATTGAAACAAAAGCTCCTACAGCAATTAATAAACCTATTTGAGCGATAGAATTAATTGATGAAATCATCGCGATTGTTAGACCAGCTATTATAAATAGCAAAGCAGATGTAACTATAGATGGAGTAGCATCAATTGATGCTTTCATAATACTTTCTGTTTTTCCTTTTTCTAGTCTCTCTTCCATGTATCTCTTAGTAAACAATATTGCGTAGTCAATAGTTGCCCCTAATAAGATTGTCGAGACAATTAAATATGCAAGGAAAACTAAATCTTGATCAAACACATTAATAATACTCATTGACAAAAATACAGCTACTTCAATAACAACTATTAAAAGAATCGGTATAAGTAGATTCTTAAAACTAAAGAAAATAATAATCATAATAGCAATTATCGCAACAACTAAAACCCAAGTGAAGTCTCTGACTATAATGTCTTTAATATGATATGATACTGCAGTTTCACCAATAATATGGTTTTCAGTAAACCCAGTTGTTTCAACAATATTTAACATTTCTTCGTATTGTGCAAAGGTAGTTTCAGATTCTACATCAGACATCACTGTAACTTGAAAAAGTGCATAATCATCAGAATAAAAGCTACCAATTACACTTGATAGAACTAACGGATCTGTTATCACTGACTTATAATATACTCCAGCATCGACATTGTAAACATAATCCAAATTGATTAATTTTTGGTATAATGCAGCCTCTAAAGAATTATTTTTTTCAACAAGAATTATATAATTATTCTTTTGTCCAAAATTTTCATCAATCCAATTACTATCCTCATAATAAGCAGTGCCTTCAGATGCTGAAAAACTGTTGACTCCAAAGGTGAACTCATTTTGAGTTTGAAGATATATCAATGGTGTAATAATTATTAATAAAAAGCCAAGAAAGTAATATCTATATTTGCTGCATTTTTCACCGAATTTAGCGAACCAGGTAAAATCAGTGATTTTTGATTTTTTCTTAGTCTTGCCAATCAACCCAGCAAACAGTCTTATTAAAACCGGCAATAAGAATAGTGTTGTAAACAAACTAATCAGAATAGCTTTTGAAAAAACAATTCCGATATCTAAACCAATTTGAAATTTCATAATAGCTAGTGCTAGAAAACTAACTCCAGTAGTTAAAGCTGATGCTATTACTGGTCTTCTAGATTTTTTAGTTGCTAATACCACTGATTCAGCAACTTCAATTCCTTGTTCTCTAAATCCGTGATAAGAGTTAATGGTAAAAATAATATAGTCTAACGATATAGCTAGTTGTAACGCAATAGCCATTGATTGAGTTATATATGATATATCTGGTAGAAAAGCATTAGTTCCAAGATTAATAATTATCGCTGATCCAGCGACTATTCCAAAAAGAATAATATCAAAAAATGACTTACTCATAATTATTAATATAGCAATAATTAATGGAATTATTATCAAAGTAATTAATGTAGTTTCTTTAGCAATTGTATTTTTAGTGAATGCTGTGCTGATTGCATCGCCTTTCATTTTATAGTCATAGTTTTCTTCATCAAGTAATATTTTAACTGAATCGACGCTTTCTTCGGTCTTCAAATCAGCGCTTGAAGTAGAAAATACAACTTGAAACAACATATGAGAATCACTAACGGAATCAGTGAACTGATTCTGTAATTCTTCTTTTTGGGTTTCAGGCAAGTAATTGGCAAGTTGATATAAAGCTTCAGGATAAGTTATACCTGTAGCTAGTAAACTTGCTAAAGTATTATCAAGTATACTCTGAGTTTCAACAGGCATATAACTTCTAATTATGCTATAGGTCAACTCGTTTAAATAATCATCAACGAATAAAACTTGTTTAACACCCTCGATAAGCTCTATTTTTTCTTTAACATTTATTGCTTTAGAAACATTTTCTTCATCAATCGCTATGTATGCATACGATGAATCCCCAAAATTATCCTTATAAATATTTATACTTTCTTTGATCTCTGAGTCTTTTGGTAAGTACTTTTCTAAGTCATAATTTACTTCAACTTGTGTAATCAATACACCAGAAATAATAACTAGCAAAAAAAAGATTATTAGAACAACCTTTTGCTTCATACCAATTCACCTCGATTATTGAATAAGTTTTATTAACTTAAATATATACTATTTATGTGTCTTTTTAATGTTATTACAATGAAAAGCGAGTGATGATTTCATCACTCGCTTATTAAAACAACTTTTCCACTCAAACCATCAATTACTAAATAATCGCCTTGATTGATTTTGTCAATATCTGTTCCCAATCCAATTACAACTGGAATGTTTTTACTTTTTGCTATAATCACTCCGTGTGAGAAAAAAGTTCCATGTTTAACAACAATTCCTCTTAAGTACTCTATAGGATAATCATAAATCGTTGTTGGTAAAAGATCATCACATACTAGAATAAAACTTTTATTAATGGATTTGATTTTATTTTGTTTTTTAATATTATCTATCAGCCTTTGAAACACCTCTTCTACATCTAAAGCTTTAGAAGAAAACACTTCGTCATCCATAGCCTTAAAGAGATTATAATAGTTACCTTGAACATTCTTAATAGCTTTTAATAAATCTTCGCCTGAATCAATCTCTTTTTCTAGGGATTTGATTACTTCTGAATCACTTAGCATCAATTTATGTGCTATAAGAATATCTTTTTCTTCCTCGCATTTACAAATGCTTATAAGGCTATCAATTTCAGCCATTGATTGATTTTGTATTTCACTTAATAATTCCTTAGCTGTTTCATGATAATATTTTTCATGTAGCTTATTTGATGTTTTCTTATAAATGAGTGCTATACCGCTACCTTTACCAGTGGTAGCGCCAACACCTTGTAAACTTAACATACCACACCTCTTTAATTATATTCTATCATATTTGTTCAATAAAAAAGATTTTTAACTCAAAATATTATAATAATGTTGTATAATAATAGAGAAGATTCGAAAGAGGCGAAGATTATGTACACTAGAGAAAAAACAAAAAAAATTAAAGTCGGTAATCTCTATATAGGCGGAGATAAATCTGTAATTATTCAATCAATGACTAACACAAAAACAAAAGATATCGAATCAACAGTCAAACAAATTAAAGAGTTAGAATCAGTTGGGTGTCAAGTTGTTCGTGTAGCCGTATTAAATATGGAAGATGCAATTGCCTTAAAAAAGATTAAACAGGCTATTAACATACCGCTTGTAGCAGATATTCACTTTGATTATCGATTAGCTTTACAAGCTGTAGAATCCGGCGTTGATAAGATTAGGATTAATCCTGGAAATATTAACGACGAAGACAAAATTAAACTTGTTGTTGATGCATGTAATACTAAGAATATACCAATAAGAATCGGTATTAATTCCGGTTCAATCGAAAAGCATATTCTAGAAAAGTATCTTAAACCTACCCCGGAAGCTATGGTAGCTTCAGCCAAATACCATGTTGATTTACTTGAAAAATTCGGATTTACAAATATAATTATTTCAATTAAGTCCTCAAATGTCCAAGACACTATTAATGCGAATATTTTAGCAGCCAAGACTTTTAAATATCCATTACACCTTGGCGTAACCGAAGCAGGAACAAATTTTGGAGGGACTATTTCTTCTTCAATTGGTTTAGGTACACTATTGTATCTTGGAATAGGATCAACGATAAGAGTATCATTAACAGCCAATCCAGTTGATGAAATAAGAGTTGCTAAAGAAATACTATCTAACTTCAAACTATTTAAAAAACCCAAACTTGTTTCATGTCCTACTTGTGGAAGAATTCAATATGACATGATTCCAATCGTTAAAGAAATAGAAGTCTTCTTGGAAACAATAAACAAAGATATTACTGTCGCAATTATGGGCTGCATTGTAAACGGTCCTGGTGAAGCCAAGGAAGCTAATATAGCCGTTGCTGGCGGACTCAATGAAGCTTTATTATTTATTGACGGCATCAAAGTAAAAAAAATTAAACAGGAAGATTTGGTTGAATCTCTTAAAAAAATAATTATTGAATACTAAAAAACGTTCAGGAAATTCCTGAACGTTTTTTTATAATATCGTTGCAAATATAAATACAATATATTTTAATACATTATTATCATAAAGCCATTTTGATAATCTAAAACTGTCTGTTTCAAGTTGCATATCAATTGTTAAAAAATCTCCTATCAAATCATTAACTGATGGAATAGTAATTAATAGCCCTAAAATGAAAAGCAAAACAAAAATTAGAACAGCAGCTTTAAATAATCCAAATAAAGCACCAAGAACTTTATCAACTTGTTTGATAATTGGAATAGAAGTTACCATCTTTGCTAAAATCTTCAAAAGTAGAAATACCAACATAGATCCAAAAAAAAGAACTACAAAAGCTATTAATAAAAGAATTAGTGATTTTATCAATGGTGTAACCGAATCAATAAATGATATAGCAGCGCCTTCATTGCTAGCAGATTCAACAATCCAATCCACAATAAATTTTGGCATAGCCATTTCAGATAATGATTCACGAATTATTTCTTCAGTTGCATTAACATTACCATTAGCTACTTTTTCAATTAAAAAAGCTTCAATGCGTTGATAGATTCCTTCTCCAAACCATTTGTCAAGAACCATTGAGAACGGTTTAGCCAAAAGCAAAGAAGCGATCAATCCAAATAAACTAGATGCAAGCTTAATTATCTTAAGTAAAAATCCGCTTTTCCATCCAAGAAATATTAACCCAAATACGATTAATACAATTAAAACATCTATAATACCAAACATGTTCAAGATATTCATATTTTATCCTCGATTATTTATGTATTCTATATAATCCTTGTAAGAAAAAATCATCATCTTTGCCGCAAAAACTTCATCTGTTCTTCTAATTGGAGTTTTAGTTGGCGCTTGTTTTAGTTTTTCCGGTTCTTCTTTTGCTTCAATTGCTATTTTATGCATAATATTTATAAATTCATCTATTGTTTCCTTTGATTCAGTTTCTGTTGGTTCAATCATTATTGACTGTGGAAATAAAAGTGGAAAATAAATTGTTGGAGCATGCATTCCATAATCAAGCAATCTCTTTGCTATATCTAAAGTTTTAATATCGTTATCTTTGTTTGTCAACCCATTAAAAACAACTTCATGCATACAATAACCAGAAATTGGTAGTTCATAAGCTGTCTTTAGTGCATTAGAAATATAATTAGCATTTAATGTTGCGTATCTACCAACCATACTTAAATTTTCTTTTCCTAAAGTTCTAATGTAAGCATATGCACGCAAAGCTACTAGATAATTACCAAAATAACTTGATATTTGTCCTAGAGCTTGTCCGCTATTTTCAACATAAAAATAATCATCTAATTTTTTAATTCTTGGATTAGGCAAATACTTAGTTAACATTTTAGTTACACCAACAGGTCCAGACCCTGGTCCACCACCACCATGTGGCGTTGAAAATGTTTTATGTAAATTAATATGCATCACGTCAAATCCCATATCTCCAGGCCTTACTTTTCCTAGTAAGGCATTAAGATTAGCTCCGTCGTAATACATTAATCCTCCAGCATCATGGACTAGTTTAGTAATTTCAACTATATCATTTTCAAAGATACCTAAAGTGTTTGGATTAGTTAACATCATTCCAGCAACTTCATCATTCAAAACAGATTTTAAACTTTCTAAATCAACTCTACCACGTTTATTTGAAGCGATTTCAACCACTTCCATTCCACATACAACGGTTGATGCTGGATTAGTCCCATGAGCTGAATCAGGAATAATAATTTTATTTCTTTTAAAATCACCACGTTCTTGATGATAAGATTTTATTACCATTAATCCAACTAATTCACCATGAGCTCCAGCATATGGATTAAGTGAAAACTCTTCGAGGCCAGATATCTCTGACAAATATTTTTGTAAATTATAATAAACTTCAAAAGCACCTTGCACAGTTCTTGATGGTTGAAGTGGATGAAGATTCTTAAATGCGCCATTAGACGCCATTTCTTCATTGATTTTTGGGTTGTACTTCATTGTACAAGAACCTAAAGGATAAAACCCATTTTCAACTCCAAAGTTTTTATTAGAAATATTTGTGAAATGTCTTAAAACATCTAATTCCGATACTTCAGGCAATAGTAATTCTTCTTTTCTTAACAAGCTATCTTCTAATTGTTCAATATTATAATCACTAAAAATTTCTTTTGGTAAAGAATAGCCTACACGTCCTTTATTTGATAATTCAAAAATCATCTTATTATAGTTAATCATGATAACCCTCCTAAAATACTAATAAGATTATCAATCTCATCTTTAGTTCTTTTTTCAGTTACAGTAAAGTTAATTAACCCATTATATTGTTCACCAAAAACATCTAAGCCAATTCCACCAAAGATACCATTTTCTAATAAAGCTGTTTGAATAGACTCTTTTGGAATCGTTGTTTCGAGTGTGAATTCTTTTAAGAATGGCTTTTTAAAAGGATCAGTAAATTTACCTGTTTTAACAAGCGAATCATAAAGATAGTGCGCTCCTTGGTAGGATAAGTTATTTACTTCTTTTAAACCTTCTTTGCCCATCAAAGACAAATAAATCGTTACATATAATGCCATTAAAGACTGATTAGAGCAAATATTACTATTTGCTTTGCTTCTTCTTATATGTTGCTCACGAGCTTGTAAAGTCAATACAAAAGCTCTTTTGCCTTCTAAGTCGTGAGTATACCCACAAATTCTACCTGGCATCTTTCTTACATACTTCTTTTCTGTCGCAAGATACCCTAAAGTAGGTCCGCCAAATGCAACAGGCATTCCCAAACTTTGACAATCTCCGCAAGCAATATCAGCTCCATCTTCTTTTGGAGATTTTAATACCCCAAGTGTAGATATGTCAGAATTAATAATAAATAAGGATTTATTCTCTTTAATAAGTTCTGAAAAGCCATCATAATCTTCAATTATTCCGTATACATTAGGTTTTTGAACAATAACACCGGCAATATCTTTGTTTAGTTTCTTTTTCAAATCATCCAAATCAATACTACCAGATACTTCGTTTACAAAATCAAACTCTAAATTTTTGAACTTTAAATAAGTTTTTATTACATTGACAATATTAGGGTTTAATGTTGATGATAACAAAACTTTATTCCTTTTTGTAACAGCACAAGCCATAAAACAAGCTTCAGCTGTTGAAGTTGCACCATCATACATTGAAGCATTAGACACTTCTAAACCAGTAAGAGTTTGAATCATTGATTGATATTCAAAAATATATTGTAGTGTTCCTTGTGATATCTCAGGTTGATAAGGCGTATAAGAAGTCATAAACTCTTGTCTTTGAGTTAAAGCGTTTATAACAGCGGGTTGATAATGATCGTAAATCCCCAAACCAGAAAATAAAGTAAGCTCTTGATTTTTTTTGCTTAATGAAGCAAAATGGTTTCTTAATTCTGATTCAGACATAAAGCTAGGAACATCGTAATCTCCATTAAAAACAACGCTTTTAGGTACGTCATGAAATATCTCATCGATTGATGAGATATTTAAACTTTTTAACATTGAATCTATGTCAGCTTTTGTATGGGGAAAATATTTAAACAATTATTTCACCTTACTTAATAAATTCTTTGTATTCTTCAGAACTTAATAAGTTTCCTAGTTCATCGGCATTTTCCAATTTGACCTTTAACAACCAATTATCATATGGTTCTTTGTTAAGCAATTCTGGTTCGCCTATTAAATCTTCATTAACTTCTAAAATTTCGCCACTAACTGGCGCAACTAAATCTGAAGCAGCTTTAACAGATTCAACAGCTCCAAATTCATCTTCTTGGCTAATTGTATCACCTACATCTGGTAGATCAACGAAAACTACGTCTCCTAATTCAGATTGTGCAAAATCCGTGATTCCAATTAAAACCATATCTTCTTCTAAAACTTTAACCCATTCATGACTTTTAGAATAATAAAGTCCTTCTACTACTTTGCTCATTTTAAGCTCCCTTCGTTTTTATGTATTTCTTTACTAAAAATTTTTTATCTCTGACAAAGCCAGGTATCATTTTGTTTCTAACTTTTACAAAAATTTGTGTATCTTTTTTTGTATATGGTCTATTTATCATCGCCATGGCTATTGGTTTTTCTACAGAAATGCTTAAATACCCTGTTGTAATATAACCAATTAGTTCATCATCATGATATACCTCATAGCCTTCACGTGGAATAGATTTTTCTGTTAATTGAATTCCGACAATTCGTCTTGTTAGATCTTCGCCTTGCTTTTCAAGCGCTTCTTTACCTATAAAATTAACATCACTATCCATTTTTACAAAGAATTTAAATCCAGCTTCTATTGGATTAATATCTTTAGTTAGCTCATGTCCATATAATGGTAAAGCAGCTTCAAATCTTAACGTATCTCTGGCTCCTAAGCCGCAAGGAACAACACTATTTTCCAGTAAAACATCCCAAATTTCTTGAATAGCTTCATCACTTCCATAAATTTCAAATCCATCTTCACCAGTGTATCCAGTTCTTGAAATCAATAAATAGTGATTATTGTATTCAAAATTTCCAAAAAAGAAAAACCCTAAATTGCTTAAATCGATATTCAAAACATTCATAATTACATTTTGTGCTTCAGGCCCTTGAACTGCAATTTCTTGATAATCATCACTTACATTTTGAATTAAAACATCAAAACCATCACTGTTTTCGACTATCCAAGTATAATCTTTTGCTACATTACTTGCATTAACAACTAAAAGAAAGCTTTGGTTGTTAACCTTGTATACTAATAAGTCATCAACAACACCGCCGTGAGGGTAAAGCATCATTCCATAGATAACTTGACCTTCTTTTAAAGTACTTACCTTATTTGTGAAAATACTTTCAACAAAAGCTAAAGCGTCTGTTCCCTTAACGGTAATTTCACCCATATGGCTTACATCAAACATGCCAACATTGTTTCTCACAGCTAAATGTTCATTTTTTATACTTTCGTATACAATTGGCATTTCATAACCAGCGAATTCTTCCATTTTCGCGCCTAATTGAACATGCCTATCAAACAGACATGTTTTCCTTAAATTTTCCATACTCCACCTCAAAATTATTATATCACAAATCTATTCATTAAAATAAAATTTGTAAAAAATCTTCCTTAGATAAATTATAAACATAATTATTGATATTTATAACATTTAAAACCTTTGAAAATTCTTCTTTTGTATAAGCGACATTTTTAAAGTTTTTTAAAAATTCGTCTTCATCACCAATTAAAAAATAGTCTCCAAGCATGTTCATCTTTTTCACAATATTATTTTTTAATTCCAAAGAAATTTCAATAATTCCCGCTTCAGTTTTCTTCTTCTTTTTTATTGTATAATTAGGATTCTTTCCATAAATAAAATCATCTTTTAAATACGTTTTTTCTATTTTTTCTATAGCTTCAATATCAAGATATGTTAAAAGTATTTCTTCATCACATAAATTTTCACGAATATACTTTTTAAAATCATCAATTGTTATTTTTATATGCTCTTTGATATTTGTTACTCTTTTTCTTACTGAGTCAATGCCTTTTGATATCAGTTTTTCATTATCTGGCGTAATTGCTTTTACCATCACACTTAAGTCAGTGTTATATAACATAGTTCCGTGAACAATTGACCTGGAATTAACTTGATAAAAAGCATTACCTGAAACCTTTAATCCATCAACTAATATATCATTACGTCCTGAAACATAAGCATTTAACCCTAACTCTTTTAGTAAATTGGCTACTTTATTTAGATATGTGCTAAAAACAAAATCTTTATTAAAATTCGGTGTAATAAAAGAAAACATTATGTTTGAAAAATCAGCATAAACACAACCACCACCTGATTTTCTACGATAAAATTCAATGTTATTATCTCTTACATATTTTAAGTTTACTTCATTATCAATAAGTTGATTACGTCCAAAAATTACGG
>Ga0265294_10001754_pt1 | contig 29080 bp, 28 predicted proteins | sample MunlanPumphouse3_FD_192504 | JGI IMG/M metagenome (GOLD analysis project Ga0265294, IMG submission 192504) | Groundwater microbial communities from a municipal landfill in Southern Ontario, Canada - Pumphouse #3 | ecosystem: Environmental > Aquatic > Deep subsurface > Groundwater | place...
AGCATATAAAATAAAGGGTGCGAAGATACCGGAATACCGTATCAGAATAATTGAAGGTGTGATTCCCGTTGATGAAATGTTACATAAGGTTAAGGAATACAAAACTTCTTTGACAATTTTTTTAGCGGCAATTTTAATGTGTGCCATAAATGAAGAAATTCCCTCAAGATTAAAAAGTAAACCTGTTGTATTAAGCATTCCTGTAAATCTAAGGAACTATTACTCATCGCAGACAGCTCGTAATTTTTTTGGAGTGGTAAATGTTGATTATGATTTTTCAAAGGGAAGCAATGAGCTAAAAGAAGTAATAGATGCTTTAAAGAAAAAGTTTAAAGAAAATATAACACCTGAAATCATGGCAAGAAGAATCAACAAGTTGGCATCTTTAGAGCATAATTATATTTTGAGAGTCATACCGCTGATAATTAAAAATCTTATTTTAAAGACTGCTTATGCAATTGCTGACAGAAGCTATACTTCAACATTGTCCAATGTGGGGATTATCAACATGCCTGATGATATTAAACCTTTTATATATTCTTTTGATGTATTTGTAAGTACAGACAAAATACAAGCTTGTGTAAACTCTTTTGAAAATACACTTAGAATCAGTTTTACTTCGGCATTTGCAAGTACTGAAATACAAAGAAGGTTTTTTAAAACTTTAACTGATATGGGAATAACCGTTACAATTGAGTCTAATATAATTGATGAAGAACAGGAGGTGTTGTTTTAATGAGGTTCTGTAACAACTGCAATGTAAGCGTGGTGGGAAAAAGAAAGATCTGTCCTCTGTGTCAAGACCGGCTGACAGGTGACAAACCTCAGGAAGAAATCTTTCCAAAAATCTCATTTGTTTATAGAGAAAACTCCTTGTTTTTCAAAGTAATGCTTTTAGTTTCAATAATAACTGCCACTCTTTCAGTTGCGGTAAATATATTGATACCAGACAGTGGAGCATGGTCATTTTTAATATTGGGAGGATTGGGCTCAGTATGGGCAAGTCTTATTACCCTAATAAACCAGCGTAAAAATATCCCTAAAAACATTGTGTACCAGGTTATGACCATATCTATAATAGCTTTAATATGGGATTTATTAACGGGTTGGAAAGGTTGGTCAATTAATTATGTAATACCTTCTGTATGCGTGTTTGCCATGATATCAATGGCAATAATTTCAAAAATCAGAAAACTCTACATTGAAGATTATATTTTATATATAATAATTGATGCATTGTTTGGTATAGTTCCAATAATCTTTGTAATATTTGGCTTTTTGGACGTTTTGTATCCATCCATTATTTGTATATCCACAAGCATTATTTCACTTTCTACAATAATAATTTTTGAAGATAGAAGTTTGATTGCAGAAATAAAAAGAAGGCTGCATGTTTAGATAGGAGATAATATGTTTAGACAAACAATATATGAAACAGACAGATTATATCTAAGAATATTAAAATTTAATTATTTCAGACAAGTTTTAGAGTATTATAAAAGGAATCATAATTTTTTAAAGGAATGGGAGCCAAAAAGACCAAGGGATTTTTATACCGCAGCATATCAAAAAAGACAACTGAGATATGAATATAATATGTTTAAAAGCAACAAATTTGTAAGATTTTGGATTTTTAAAAAGGAAGACAAAAAATTAATAGGTAATATTTGTTTAAGCAATATAGTTATGGGAAACTTTAAGTCTTGCTTCATGGGCTATAAGTTGGACAATGATGAAATTAATAAGGGATATATGACAGAAGCAATTAGAGAAGTGGTGCAGATTATGTTTAAAGATTTTGGTCTGCACAGAATTGAAGTAAATATACTTCCTCGAAATGTAAGGTCATTGAGAGTTATGAAAAAGCTGAATTTTGAGCAGGAAGGTTATTCAAAGAGATATTTGGAAATCAACGGTAAATGGGAAGACCATATTCATTTCGCAACATATTCAGGGTATGGGGAAAATTAGTCTATGAAAGCAACATATAATTGGTTATAATATAATTATAGCCTATTAAAATTCAACTGTAATAGATGTTGGAATCAATGCTGATGATGAAGGAAATATTACCGGAGATGTCAACACGGAGGACTGCATTGAAAAAGCTGCATTTATAACTCCCGTGCCTGCAGGGGTGGGCTCGGTTACAACTGCCGTATTGGCAGACCATGTAATAAAAGCATGTAAGATGTTGCAGCTGTAAATTTAGGGACATTCCTCGTGCCAGCAGAGACTATCCCTACAGCAGAGGTGTGTCCCTATACATTATTAAAATTAAAAAAGAGGGTGATAGAATGAAATTTATAGACTTAAGAAGCGATACTGTTACAATGCCTACTGATGAAATGAGACAGGCTATTGCATATGCAGAAGTGGGAGATGATGTTTACCAAGATGACCCAACGGTTAATAAATTGGAAAAGCTTGCTGCTGAAAAAGTAGGTAAAGAAGCGGCGTTGTTCGTACCCAGCGGTACATTTGGAAATCAATTAGCACTACTTACACATACTAAAAGGGCACAAGAAGTAATAGTAGGAAAAAACAATCATATTGTACTACATGAAGTAGGAGCATCGGCTCTTATAGCAGGAGTGCAGCTAAGAACAATAGAAACAGTTAATGGAGTAATGTCTCCTAAAGACGTTTTAAATGCCATTAGACCGGATGATATTCATGAACCGGAAACAGGCCTTATATGTGTTGAAAATGCTCATGGATGCGGAGCGGTAGTTCCACTGAATATATTGAAAGAAATAAAGGAAATTGCAGAAAGTCATTCAATTCCAGTTCACATGGATGGGGCAAGAATTTTTAATGCTGCATTATCATTGGGGATAGATGTAAAGGAAATAGCAGCATGCTGTGATTCTGTAATGTTTTGTTTGTCAAAGGGATTAGCAGCACCTGCAGGTTCAATGGTTGCAGGAAGCAAGGAATTTATTGGCAGAGCAAGAAAGTATAGAAAGCTCATGGGCGGCGGTATGAGGCAAATAGGAATATTGGCTGCTGCAGGAATTATAGCATTGGAAAAAATGACTGACAGACTTGTAGAAGACCACAATAATGCAAAGTATTTAGCCGAAGAACTTTCAAAACTTCCTGGTGTAAAGGTAATGAAAGACAGGCTTGACATTGACATGGTATTTTTTCAAATGGGAGAAGATGTAATAAAGGAAAGTTTTCTTATTGAAAAACTATACGAAAGAAATATTAAAATAAATGGAATTGAATCTAATGAATATCGCTTTGTAACACATATAGGAGTATCAAAAGAAGATATTGATTATGTTATAAATAGTATGAAAGAACTAATGTAGGAATTCCGGGGACGGACCTTGGGGAATTCCGGGGACGGACCTTGAAATTCCATGGTCACTGCCTGGCACCGTTACCGTGGCACCGTTACCGAAGAAGGAATGTTCCCAGTAGTGAGGTAGAATATGGACGAAAACGAATTTGCAAAAATATACGGCGAATATTTAAGAGATGAATCAAGACAGGTTGGAAATGCTGAAAGTATAGTCTTTCCAAAGTCAGAAGCTGAAATAATTTCTTCTGTTAAGGAAATGTTTGAAAAAAATATTCAAATTACCACTCAAGGTGCAAGGACAGGCCTTGCTGCGTCTGCTGTTCCACATAACGGACATATAATAAACTTAAGTAAAATGAATAAAGTTACAGGTGCAAGATATGATGAGAAAGCAGACAGGTTTTTTCTTACAGTCCAGCCGGGAGTGCTCTTATCTGAATTGAGAAAGTATTTAGCAAACAAATCATTTATTGTACATGAATGGGATGATAAATCAATAAATGCAATAAACTATATGGAAAAAGCTCAGTGGTTTTATTCAACAGACCCTACAGAAACTTCTGCTTCAATGGGAGGCATAGCTTCCTGCAATGCTTCCGGCGCTAAAAGTTACAGATATGGTTCAGCTCGAGACCACATTACAGGATTAAGGATTGTTTTGGCAGACGGAGATGTACTAAGTATTAAAAGAGGACAGTTTATTGCTGATGATAATATATTTAGCCTTATAACTGAAAGTGGACGAGTTATAAAAGGAGAACTTCCAAAATATAAAATGCCTGATGTAAAGAAAAATACTTCAGGTTATTTCAATATGCCGGGAATGGATATGATTGATTTATTTATAGGCTCTGACGGCACCTTAGGAATTATAAGCGAAATTGAAATTGAGCTAAACAAAACCCAAGAGGTTAATTGGGGAGTAACAATATTTATGCCGGATGAGGATAGTGCTGTTGATTTGGTAAGAGCTCTAAGACATGAAATAATTATTGATAATATAGATTTGCAGCTAAATCCTTCAGCTATTGAGTTTTTCTCTCATAATGCACTTAATATGCTTAAAAATCAGCAAGCAACTAACTCTGCATTTTCAAACATACAAGAATTCAAGGACAGCTATCATACAGCAGTGTATATTGAAATAGAAAGTGATTCAAATGACGAAGTATGGGCAGAAATTGAAAAACTTGGCGATATTATCAATGCGCTAAGCGGAGATGAAGATAATACTTGGGTAGCATATAATACTATTAATCTTGAAAAACTTCACGATTTCAGACACGCATGTCCTGAATGCGTAAACATGCAAATTGATAGTATTAAAAAAACAGATAACAGAATTACTAAATTAGGTACGGATATGTCAGTTCCGGATAATAAATTAAAAGATGCTATGAAGATGTATAATGAAGGTATTGAAGAAAACAACCTAAATGCTGTTATTTTTGGACATATCGGCAACAATCACCTTCATGTAAACATAATTCCTCAGAATATGGATGAATATGAAAAGGGGAAAGAACTTTTTCTTATTTGGGCAGAAAAAGTAGCTGCCATGGGAGGTGCTGTATCTGCAGAGCACGGAGTTGGCAAGTTAAAGGTGCCCTTTCTTAAGAAAATGTACAATAAAGAAGAAATAAATGAAATGAGAAAGTTAAAGAAAATATTTGACTCTGCTCAAATTTTAAACAGAGGTACTATATTCGAATTTGAGGAGGATGAAAAATGAAAATTATTATTTGTATTAAGCAGGTTCCGGGGACCAATGAAGTAAAAATGGACCCAATAACCAATACCATAATAAGAGAAAATGTGGAGGCAATTATAAATCCTTTTGATTTATATGCCATAGAAGAGGCTGTTCGCATTAAAGAAAAAACTGGTTCTTTTGTTTATGGCTTAAGTATGGGTATTCCTGATGCAACAGAGATGCTTAGAGAAGCAATATCGCTGAGAGTTGATAAAGGGATTTTAATGACCGACCGTAAATTTGCAGGCGCTGATACTTTGGCTACATCCTATGCACTTAGTAAAGGTATTGAAAAAATAGGGGAATATGATTTAATTATCTGCGGTAAACAGGCAACAGATGGCGATACGGCTCAAGTGGGGCCAAGCCTGGCAAATACATTGGGTATAGCTTATGCTACCGATATAAGTAAAATTTTAGAGATTAAACATAATAAAATGTCTTGCCTAAAAATTACGGATGACGGATATGAAGAAATTTCAGTTTTGTTGCCGGCACTGATTACTGTTGTAAAAGAAATTAATATGCCAAGACTTCCCTCAATTAAAAGTATGAAAACAGCCAAGAAAGCAGAAATAGAAATTGTAACATTTGAAGAAATTAATGCTGATGAGAATAGGGCAGGTCTTAAGGGTTCACCAACACAGGTTAGAAAGACATTTGTGCCTGTTCATAATGTGAATAATGAAATGATTGAAGGTACTTCCGAAGAAAAGGCACAGAAATTATCGGAAATATTGTTGAACTTAAGAACGGATGTGAACTAATGGCAAGTATTAATATTATTAAGAATAAATGTATAGGCTGCAAAAGGTGCATTGGTGCATGCCCTTTTGGAGCTATTGAAATAGTTGATAAGGTTGCGGTTATTAAAGAGAATTGTACTTTATGCGGCTCATGTGTTGAAGTCTGTAAATTTAATGCAATCAATTTTGAAAGAGATAAAATTGAAAGTGTTGACTTAAGTAAATATAAAGGAATATGGGTATTTGCAGAACAAAGATATGGTAAATTAAAATCGGTTTCTTTGGAGCTTTTAGGAAAAGCAAAAGAACTATCAGATGTTCTTAAAACTAAAGTTACGGCCATTTTATTGGGACACAGAGTTAATGAACTTTGCCATGAGCTGATTGCCTATGGTGCAGATGAAGTATTGCTGATGGATGAAGAGTGGCTGAATGATTTCAATGATCATATTTATGGAGAAGTAATAATAGACCTTGTAAATAAATATAAGCCGGAAATAGTTTTGGTGGGAGCAACTTCAAAGGGTCGTTCCTTATCTCCTCATATATCTTCAACACTAAAAACAGGGCTTACTGCTGACTGTACAGGGTTAAATATTGACAAAGAGTCTAAGCTTTTAGTACAGACAAGACCTGCTTTTGGAGGAAATTTAATGGCAGAAATAATATGCCCTAATAATCGCCCTCAAATGGCAACAGTTCGACCTAAAGTTTTTAAACCCCTTAAGCCTGACTATAATAGAAAAGGAAAAATCACCAAGATACACAAGCCGCCTGTAGAAGGATTTGTAAAATTAATCAGAAATATAGATAACTCTGAAGGATTAAGCTTATCTGATGCAGAAATAATTGTAAGTGTGGGAAGAGGTATTGGAAGTGCAAAGAATATTCAGCTTGCTAAGGAATTAGCGGATGAATTGGGAGGAGTACTTGGCTCGTCCAGACCAGTTGTTGATATTGGGTGGATGCCATATAGTCAGCAGGTAGGACAAACAGGAAAAACAGTAGCCCCTAAAGTCTATATAGCCTGTGGTATATCAGGAGCAATTCAACATCTTGCAGGGCTAGCTGACATTGAAACTATCATAGCAATAAATGCAGACTCGGAGGCACCTATATTTAAGGTGGCTAATTATGGAATAGTAGGAGATGTAAATGAAATTCTACCATTACTGATTAAAAATATAAAAGAAGCAAAAATAACTATTGACAAATCATATATTGAACACATTAACACCTATCCTTGAAAGAAAACTTCATAGGGAAGAGGCTGTTGTACTATCCGGAATGACTATTATAATTGTGACACATGAAATGTCTTTTGCCAAAGTTTACTCAAAAAATCCATACAGCTGTTCCATCTGCTCATAAGTGAGCATGCCAATATAACCGCTGACCACTTCACCTTTTTTGTTTATTGCAATAGTTGTGGGAAAGGAACGAATGCCGTAATCGTAAGCAACAAGCATATCCTCATCTAATAAAACTGTAAAATTCAGGTTATTTTCATCCATAAAATCTTCAATTACTTCCTTGCTCTCACCCACGTTGATTGCCAGTAATAAAAGGTCATCCGGATAGGTCTCCTGTAGTTTTTGTAAATCAGGCATTTCTATTACACAAAACCCACATCCTGTATACCAAAAGTTTATAAGTACATTTTTATCTCTAGTTTCACTTAATTTAATTGTCGAGCCGTCCATTGAGCTCAGTTCAAAATCCGGTGCTATTACAGGTTCTTTTGTATCTCGAGTTTCATTATTAGTTTCTTGAGTTTCATCGATAGTTTCCTGTATCTCATTTTCCGGAATATCAGCTGAGTTATTTGTACATCCGGCTATCAATACTGTAGATAAAATAATGATTAGTATTTTTTTCATAGTAATCTCCTTATGATTAGTTGATACCCAATTACAAGTCTATTAATCTATAAATTTAACTCCATACTTACATGTCTTCGACTTAAGCGTAGAAGGATAGATTTCTTTAGCAATTTGGTATGTCTTATTTAGGGAATCATTGTCTTTAAAAAGAGCAAATACAGCAGAGCCTGAACCGGTCATTATGGAAGAAATTGCACCATTGTCAACCATTAATTTCTTAATTTCTTTAATTTCCGGATAAAATTTTTCCACAACTCTTTCCAATGTATTTGAAACACACCTTGCAGCTTTTATGTGATTATATAATGATATATGTTTAAGTATGTCGCTTGAATCATAGGAATTATAGTAATCAGGATCAAGGTTTTGATAAACAAATTCAGTTGAAATTGAAAATTCGGGCTTCACTAATAGTATATTATTCCACATGAAGTCATTTAATTCAGTAACCTTGTCACCGATTTGTTCTCCAAGACAAGTACCTCCTACTAAACAAAATGGCACATCAGCACCAATTTGTGCTCCAAAACCGCTCATTTCTTCTTTCGACAAATTAAGCTTCCACATTACATTTAAGCCCTTTATTACTGCAGCTGCATTCGAACTGCCTCCTGCCATACCCGCTCCTGCAGGAATCTTTTTATTTATATGTATAAGTATGCCTGAATTTATACCATAAGCCTTCTTTAATATCAATGCCGCTTTATAACAAGTATTTTTTTCATTAATTGGTATAGATAAATCAGAGCATTCAATAATAATTTTATTATCATTAATAGGAGTAAGAGTAATTTCATCATAAATATTTATAGACTGCAGAACAGTCTTTATTATATGATAACCGTTTTGAAGTCTTCCATTAATATCTAAAAATAAATTAATTTTTCCGTATGAGTTTAATTTCATCATAGCCATCTCTCAAAGTTTTTCAACATTATATAACATATTTTTTTTTAAAACAACGAAAAATACGATTAATTATTATTTTATGTTTTTTTATGATTAAAATATAATTTATTGGGTATATATTAAATGAAACAAAGATTAACTAAGAAAGAGGTGGTTCCCCCGAAAACAGAAATCGAATATATGAGTGAATAACACCCGTTCTCTGGTGTGAAGCTGATGAGAAACGGGTGTTATTCATTAAAACAAATCTCTTTTTGCAAGAATAAATCCTACAAAAACTGATATTAATATTGAAATGCCAATTACTATCCAGAAGCCAAAAGGCGAATTTGCAAAGGGGATATTAATTACATTCATTCCGTAAAAGCTTGCAAACATGGTAGGTATAGCCATTAAAATAGTTATGGATGTCAACAGCTTCATGACAATATTTAAATTATTTGATATAAGAGATGCAAATGCATCCATAGTACCACTTAAAATTCCACTGTAAATTGTAGCCATCTCAATGGCCTGCTTATTTTCTATAATTACATCTTCCAGCAAATCCTCATCCTCGGTATATTTTTTTATAATATTGATTCTAAGGATTTTTTCTAATACTATTTGGTTTCCTTTAAGAGAAGTATTAATATATACCAATGACTTCGATAAATCCAAGAGCTGTATAAGCTCCTTGTTTCTCATTGATTGATGCAGCTGCTCTTCAACATAATTGCTCATTTTGTCAATTTGTCTTAAATATAGCAAATATCTTTGGGCATTCTTATATAGTATCTGATATAAAAAGCGATATTTCTTATATGTGTAAAAAGTGCGAATGCTGTTTTTCACAAATTGATCAAGTACGATTGAATTTTTCAAACATACGGTTATTATATTTTTGTCAGTAATTATAATTCCAAGAGGCAGCGTTTCATAAATAATATGCTCATCTTCTTTTTCAATATACGGTGTATCCACCAATATTAAAACCTGATCTTCTTCTGTTTCTAAACGAGCACTTTCCTCATCGTCCAAAGCTGCTCTTAGAAGGTCTCCTTCAATGGACAGCTTACTTTCAATAAAGCTCAACTCCTCATTTGTAGGATTAACCAAGTTAATCCATGCACCATCTTCAATTTCTTCTAACTTGAACAGGGTGTCTTCAATTGATTTAAATACATCAAGCATTTTTCACCTCAATTTAATAATAGATTTCTCTATTACTAAATTGAATTATAATTAGTAATAGAGAGTTCAGTTAAAATAGATTCGACCTTAGGGACCTCGTCCATTACTTCACATCCTTTTCTTTTTTTACCGCATTTATAATAATATAATATATAAATATTTTTTGCAAGTCAATTATACCAGCAATTTAAAGATAAAACACATAATTTTTACGTTAATGGAAATGATATTAACAAATAAATGGTATTTTCCGTTTTTCATAATATTTAGTATAGAAGGTGATTATTTGCCCGCAAGTTCTGTTACAAGGGTTAAAGGAGCAGTTGAAGACTGTATTGGGAAAAAGGTAAAATTTAAGATGAAAAAAGGTAAAAGCAGGTCTCAATTCAGTGAAGGAGTAATTGTAGACACTTATCCTTCAATATTTACAGTCTTCGTTGAAAAAAAGGATCATAAAAGGATTGTGTCATTTAATTATATAGATATTCTAACAAATAATGTTGAATTTTATATTTGTGATGATAAAGAGACAAGAATTGGATAGCATTTAATAGTGAAACTAACTTATTAAAAGATTATTAATAACTAAGTTTCGCTATATTTTTTTGCAAAAATTTGGTATACTTAGATACCATAACCGATTTTAGGAGTAATTAAGTGAAATTATTTTCGAAACTAATAGGTCTTTTAATTTTAGCTTCAATTATTATTTATACATATGCAAGAGAAATTGAACCGGCTTTATTAACCATTAAATATGAAAATATATACAGTAATTATATAAATGATGAAAATGACAATATAAAAATAATACAATTTTCAGATACCCATATATCTGAATTTTTTGATGTAGAAAATTTGAAAAAAGCAGTTAATAAAATAAATAATCAAAACCCGCATATTGTATTTTTTACAGGAGATTTGATAGATGAATACAATGAATACGATAATAAAGAAAACTTACATGAAATATGGGAAGTTTTAAACGAAATAAATGCACCTTTAGGGAAGTATGCCGTATTTGGCAACCATGATTATGGCGGCGGTGCAGAAAGAGCCTACAAGCAAATTATGGAAAACAGCGGGTTTCTATTACTTTTAAATGAAAATGCTAAGATTGAAGCATACAATATTAATATAATAGGGATGGATGATTCAATTTTTGGTACATTAGACAAAGAAGCCATAGTCAGCTCTTTGGATGAAGATTATTTCAACATAATACTAAGTCATGAGCCGGATGTAGCGGAATATTTTCTAGAATATGACGCAGATTTGTTCTTAACCGGTCACAGTCACGGAGGACAAATAAACCTGCCACTTATTAATTACACTCCGCCCTTGGCACAAAAATATGTAAGAGGGATGTATGAGGTTCACAATTACAGGCAGACGAAAATATATGTCAATGTAGGTTTGGGAACATCTCAAATACCCATGCGTTTTATGGCAACGCCTGAATTGACTGTTATTACCCTAAAAGATGCTAAATAAAAAGAAGACTTTGTTAATATATAACGAAGTCTTCAAATTTTTTATCTCACAGTCTCGTTCACCAATTATTTAGCTGGTACCTTTAATACTTGATCAGGGAAAATTAAATGAGGATTCGCAATATTATTGTATTCAGCTAATTCCTGATAAGTTAAATTATATTGTTCTGCTATTTTCCATAAAACGTCTCCCGGTATAACTATGTAAGTTACTTCTTCAGCTACTGGCTCTGCTGGAGCTGGTTCAACCGGTGCTGGTTCAACCGGTGCTGGCTCAACCGGTGCTGGCTCAACTGGTGCAGGTTCAACAGGAGCAGGTTCTTCAACAACTGTTTCTATCACTTTAATTCTTCCTGAAACTTCACTGCCTGCCGTTCCATTGGTTACAAGGTAGTTTTGAATTATTTCTTCATATGTGCCGTATATAGTAAGAACATCATATTTTGCCAGCATTTCATAACCGTCTCCGCCAACTGACATAAAGTCATTTATTGCAACTGTGTATTCTTTTGTTTCATCAAATGCTTCTCCGCCTACTGTTATTTCAACAACCTTGGAATCTACCGGCTGAGCAGGGTCAAATGCAAACTCAAGTCCGCTTACTTGTAAGAAGGCGCCCTTAGCAGCAGGAAAATCGCTTACTGACCATTCGAGCATTGCTTTCAGGTCAGCACCTGTAATTTTTTTCACTTCAATCGTATTTCCAAATGGGAATATAGCAGCTATTTTGCCATTTGTAATATCACCTATAGGTATGTCTTCTCTTATACCTCCGCCGTTTACAAATGCAATATCAGCACCTGTAGCAGCTCTTGCTGCATCAGCTGAAAGGTTTCCAAGATTTGTTTCCTTAGTTCTTACATTTTCTCTAACACCGTCTAAGTATATGTCAGTCTTTGCTATAACCTGATTAAACACTTCTTCGTTAGCAGTATTAATATCTGTTATCATTTTTTCCAAATCAGGGTCTGCAATTGCAGATGCAGCAGCTTCAGTTGTAAGCAGTCTTGCAGTTTTATTAACTACTTCGCTGTTTTGAACTTCTATATCAACATAACCTAAATTTTTATCATAATTTTCTGTTTGTACAATCAATGTATTGTTTTCCAATTGACCGGCTTCTAATTTTGTATGGCTGTGTCCGTCAACTATAATATCAATGCCATCTACAGCTTCTGCTAAAGCTTTAGATGTTACAGACGAACTTTCATCAAGTCCTAAATGTGCCAATGCAATTATAACATCAGTCTTATCTTCAAGTTCTTTAACAATTTCCTTAGATACTTCTATAGGATCCTTGAATGTTAGTCCTACTACATTTTTAGGATTTGTAAGAATTGTTGTTTCCGGTGTAGAAAGACCGTAGATACCAACTTTCACTCCGCCAACTTCTTCAATAACAAATGGTGTAAAAACATATTCGCCATTTTCATCAACAATATTTGCACTAATCATTCCAACTTGGGACATATCTCTTAATTCAAATAATCTTTCTTTGCCATAGTTAAAATCATGGTTTCCTAATGTCATATAGTTATACCCTACAGCTTCCAATACCTTAATAGCATTTTCCCCTTTTGAGATATTAACTATAGGCATACCATGAAGAGTATCGCCTGCATCAAGAACCAATGTGTTAGGATTTGCTGCTTTAGCTTCTTTAACTAAAGTTGCAATTTTCGCAAATCCCATAATTCCGTTGTAGCTGTCTTCAACTAACCTTGCATGGGTATCATTAGTGTGAATAATAGTAATTTTAGTAATTTCTGCATCTTCTGCAAAAGCAAAGCTGAAGCTGCTTAGAATCAGTAATACAACCAAAACTAAACTTAATACTTTTTTCATCAAATTTTCCTCCTCTTTTTTATGTAAATACATATTTATTATACAGTCAGAAGGATGGAATTTCAAGACAGCTTTTGAGAAATCTTCTATTAATATAAAAAGTTACTATTTACTTCCAATCAACTTGTAATCTTTAGTGCAGCGAGCACGTTACAGTTCACAACCAATGGGTGTCATCCTGAGCAAAGCGAAGGATCCTATCTTTTAAAACCTGAGATTACGCAGTCTCATTCACAAATATATTTGCTCCTTGCGTCGCATATATTTGGAAGCGCAGTCTCCGTTCACGAATTTATCAGCTCCTATCGTCGCATAAATTCGGAACTCGTTGCGTTTGAATTACCTACAATTTCTTTCTCCCTCCGGTCAAAGAAATTGGGTAAATCATAATCGTTGCGAATGACCTACCGCTATTTTTCAGAAAAAAGACTCTGAAAAATAGGGTTAGGGCATCTTTCGGGCTAAAGCCCTCAGAATGACGAGTTGGTGTCTCTTATTATTTTATATGTGAACAGTAACGCGAGCACTTATCTTTTTGCAAAAAATGTTTGAAAGCTGTTGACAAAAATGATAAATTTTAATATTATATATACAAATTAATAATTACGTTGAAGAGGAATAGTAAATTTACACGGTCAATAGAGAGAAAATCGGTGGTGGAAGATTTTTGGCCCCATGTATTTTGAACCCGCCTTGGAGTATTTGAGGGTAACAACTCAAAGGGTAATCCCTTATATAAATGAGCGCTGTTGATTAATAAACAGCAATTAGAGTGGTACCGCGGATATCCGCCTCTTTGTTAAGAGGCGGTTTTTATGTATGAGAGGAGAAAGAATGGCTAAGAAAGAAAAAGAATTTGTAAAAGAAATTACACCTATGGAAGAAGACTTCAGCAGGTGGTATACAGATGTAATAATGAAAAATGAATTGGTTGATTATTCGCCTGTAAAAGGTTTTATGGTAATAAGACCTTACGGTTATGCCTTGTGGGAGAAAATTCAAGAATATGCAGATGAAAAGTTCAAAGCAACCGGCCACAAGAACATGTATTTTCCTTTGTTAATTCCTGAAAGCTTGTTAAACAAGGAAAAGGAACATGTGGAAGGGTTTGCTCCTGAGGTTGCATGGGTTACCCACGGGGGAAGCCAGGAACTGGCAGAAAGGCTGGTTATCAGACCAACATCAGAAACTATTATTTGCCATATGTATGCAAAATGGCTAAACTCATACAGAGACCTGCCATACTTGTATAATCAATGGTGCAGCGTTGTAAGATGGGAAAAGACAACAAGGCCTTTTTTAAGAACATCAGAATTTCTGTGGCAAGAAGGTCACACACTTCACGAAACCGAAGAAGAAGCTCAAGCAGAAACTTTACAAATGCTTGATATATACAGACAAGTGGCGGAAGACTTAATGGCCATGCCTGTTGTTGTTGGACAAAAAAGCGACAAGGAAAGATTTGCAGGTGCCCATGCCACATATACAATGGAAGCATTGATGCATGACGGTCAGGCATTACAGGCAGGAACATCTCACAATTTAGGACAGCATTTTACAAAAGCATTTGAAATAAAATTCCAGGGCAGAACCGGACAAGAACAATACCCTTATCATACATCCTGGGGTATTTCAACAAGATTAATCGGTGGTTTGATAATGGTTCATTCTGATAACAGAGGATTGGTACTGCCTCCAAAAATGGCACCTATACAAGTAGTTATAATTCCAATAGCTCAAAAGAAAGAAGGAGTGCTGGAAAAGGCTAATGAATTATTGGATAAATTAAAAGCAAAAGGAATCAGAGCTGAACTTGATGACAGCACAGAATACTCTACAGGCTGGAAATTCAATCAATATGAAATGAAGGGTTACCCTATTCGTGTTGAAATTGGACCAAGAGATATCGAAAACAACCAGGCGGTAGCAGTAAGAAGAGATAAACTTGAGAAAGAAATCTTATCACTTGATAATATAGATGACAGTATTGTCGAAATGCTTGACACAATGCAGATTGAGCTGTTTGAAAAAGCAAAAGCTCACAGAGAAGCAAACACATATATTGTTAAAGATTATGAAACATACAAAAAGGACATTCCAAACCGTCCCGGATTTGCCAAAATGATGTGGTGCGGCGAAAGGGAGTGTGAAGATAAACTAAAAGAAGAAACCGGCGCAACAATCAGGTGTATTCCTTTTGAACAGGAAGACTTGGGCGACAAGTGTCATATCTGCGGGAAACCTGCAAAACATATGATTTACGCAGCACGAGCATACTAAAGATGTCCTAACCCTATTTTTCTGAGTCTTTTTTCTGATGCCCTAACCTAAAAAAAGAGATCCTTCGCTGCTTAGAAGGATCTTTCTTAAATTAATGGTTATGGTGTACGCGCTCATCGTGATGCCCGTGATCATGGTCTTCACCTTCAGCAAACTTAAAGAAGCTAACATATGCTTCGATATATTCCCTTCCGGCTGCCACGTCATTTACATCAAAATTCTTTAGTGACATTGCTTTTTTAAATCTTTTTTCAAGTTCATGTATTTCTTCATCTGTTACTAATCCTTTTAAAGGTGATAAGTTTCCAATCTCAATGCTTTTATCTGCTGCTTGAACCTTTTCATCCACAGGCGTTCCGTGTGGTTTAAGCCCATCAAATCCAGCGCCTTCACCCGCCCTGTGTATTCGAACTAAATTTTCAAGAAAATATCTGTCAGCAAGTTCCTCTGCTTCAGGACTTAATTTTCTTACTTTTATTCTTTGATATAAATTATATTATGAAAAAAATTTTTTCTATTGACAATATAGACTATATCTGTTAATCTATGTAAGTACTTACTTACAAAGGGAGGTAAAATACATACTATGGATAAACAAATAAGAACACGGATGAATAGGGAAGACAGAAGGAAACAAATACTTAACTCGGCTTTGGATGTATTTGTGGAGAAGGGGTACAATGGTACGACTACTCAGGATATTGCAAAGTCCTCTAATGTTTCCGAAGTAACATTATTTAGATATTTTTCTTCTAAGCAAGAGATTTATATGGAAGCAATAGAACCTATAATCATTACTACTTTAGAAGATTCTATCGATTCAACAAAAGACTTAGAACCAAAGGAAAAATTAAGAAATATCATAATAGAAAGAATTAGACTAATTTCAAAATATCACAAGGTTGTAAGATTGATACTTATGGAAAATCAAGTCAACCCTGAATTAGGTGATTTAAATTATATTAAAAGAATTTCTGATTTATTGAAGAATTCTATTGACAAAATGGGAGTAAAATTTACTAATAATGAATTTACCTTAAGGTTTCTCATGGGAAGCATTTTATCTTTTCTATATTTACCTGAATCAAATGAGGGTTACATAGATCAATTTGTTAATAATATCATTGAAAATATTAAAATAGAGGGGGCTAATAATGGCTAATAAACGTAAAATAATCCAGGTTATTACTTTAATTATCTTTGTTGCATTGATAGTTTTAGGGAAAGTTCAATTGTGGATGGCTGTATTTTTAGGAGGGTTATTACTATCAACAGTAAAGGGAAGACTTTATTGTGGATATGTATGTCCTATAAATACCGTAATGGAGATAGTTGATAATGACGCAGCTAAAAGAAAAAGAAAAAGATTTAAAACTCCAAAATGGGCAAAAAGTAATATAGTTAGAGTAGGTATATTGGTTCTTTTCTTTATTATATTTGTTTTTATTCAAAAAACAGGCAAAAAGTTACCTGTTTTACCGGCATTATTTGCTCTTGGAATTATACTTACTGTATTTTTCGAACCTTCATTTTGGCATAGATACCTATGCCCATATGGCACACTATTTTCGCTTTTCTCAAAGAAAAGCAAGGTTGGATATACTATATCTGAGGAAGGATGTATCAAATGTGGAATGTGTGTTAAAAATTGCCCTGCTGATGCAATTAAGCAAGGAGAAAAAAATACAGTTCCCTATATAATCCAAAGCGACTGTATAGTATGTGGTAAATGTGAAGCTGTATGCCCAACAAAAGTCATATCCTATGATAAAGCAAAGTCAACAGAAACAGTATAGTTTTCATTAAAACATTACACATTGCAAACAGGCCTTTTTACAGGCTAATGCCTGTGAGAAGGTCCCTTTTTGCAAAATTGCATAATTTAAATATTAATGGAGGAATTTATGAAAAAAGTATTAAATATGTTAAACAGTAAAGGCAAAATTTTAATTATGCCGCTTGCTATTTTTCTTGTACTTATTGCAATATATGTATTTAACAGCTTTCAGAAAAATGATTCAGCAATTATTTATGCTGATGGAGGTACATTTATTGAAGCATCCGGTACTGTTGAAAATAATTTAATATCTGTTAGCAATGAAGTTACCGGAACAGTCTTAGAAACTATGACAAGTGAAGGTGACATAATATCAGAGGGAGATACTATAGTTATTATAGAAAATACAGCTTTACAGAATCAATATAATCAAGCATTAATCAATCAGCAAATAGCAGAAGAAAATATAATAATGCTTGAAGGTAGTATTACTAATTTAACCATTCAAAATGCAGATGCAGTGCAGCAAGCTTATAATGCTTATTTATCTGCAGAAGCAGAATATGATAAAGTAATGGACGGAGCAAGCGCAGATGAAATAAAACAAGCAGAAGAAACATTAAGCCAGGCAAAAACAAATTTAGATTATGCAAAAACAAATTTAGATAGAAATAAGGAGCTGCTTGCTGAACAGGTAATATCTCAAAGTAAATACGATGAAGCTCTTAAAACATATAATGTAAGCGAAGCACAATATAATGTAGCTGTCTCAAAGCTTAATTTGATTAATTCATATCCTACAGAATCTTCTTCATCTGCAGCAGAAAATAAAATGCTTCAGCTGAAAGCTGGATATGAACTTTCAATTTCAAATGGCAATACACAGCTGAAACAATTGGAAAGTCAGTTAAGTATAGCTAAAGTACAATTAGAACAATCAAACAATGTAGTAGAACAAACTAAAAGAGAATTAGATAAGTTAAATATAAAATCACCTATTGACGGTGTCGTTAATTCATTATTGGTTAATGAGGGAGAATTTGTTGCTGCAGGTAAGTTAGCAGTTGAAATATTCAATCCCGACAATATTGAAATAAATGCTTATGTATCCGAAGCTAATATTGGAAGAGTAATTGTAGGACAAGAAACTGTCATATCAATAGACTCGCATGATGATGAGTATTTTATAGGAAAGATATCAAGAATTAATAATCTTGCTGAATTTACGCCTAAAAACATTCAAACCAAAGAAGAAAGAGTAAATACAGTGTTTAAGGTAACCATCAAAGCTTCGGATACAGATGGTGCACTTAAACCGGGAATGCCTGCAGATGTAAAAATAAGGATTGAATAAAATGGAACATGAAATCATAATATCTTCTTTGACTAAGAAATTTGGTGATATTACTGCGGTAGATAATTTAAATATCAAGATTAAGGAAAATACGATTTTTGGATTGGTTGGACCTGACGGAGCCGGCAAAACTACTACCATGAGAATTCTCTTATCTCTTTTAACTCCTGACAGTGGAACAGCTGAAATCGGAGGACGTGATATTCTTAAAGAAAGTGAAGAAATAAAACAGCATATAGGGTATATGCCTCAGAGATTCAGTTTGTATGGAGATCTTACCGTATTGGAAAACCTTGAGTTTTATGCAGAAATCTATCAAGTGCCAAAAAAAGAAAAAAAAGAGAAAATTGAAGATTTGCTTAGATTTAGCAATCTTACTAATCATTCATACAAGTTGGCAGATCAGCTTTCAGGTGGAATGAAGCAAAAATTAGCTCTTTCCTGTAATTTGATTCATACTCCCAAATATCTTCTGTTAGATGAACCAACAATAGGTGTTGACCCTGTTGCAAGAAGAGAATTTTGGAAAATATTATTTGAATTAAAAGAAGGAGGCACTACCATATTTGTTAGTACACCTTATATGGACGAGGCTGAAAGGTGTGATGAAATAGGGCTTATGAATAATGGCAAGATAGTAAAAACTGACACACCTGCAAATATAATTAATAGTTTCAATAAGCCTATCATATGTGTAACATCTGAAAATAATCATTTGGCAAGAGATATAGCTTTAAAGGAAGAATATGTCACAGATTCATATTTGTTTGGTGAAGAGCTGCATATTGTTGTAGATGACAGTGACAATGCCATTAAGAAATTATTGAAAAAGTTTGATACAAACTATATAAAGGCTTCTATTAATAAAATAAGCCCCTCTCTTGAAGACGTATTTGTAAACATTATTAAAAGTGAAAAGAGGCGATAAGATGGAATATGCAATAGAAATTGAAAATTTGACTAAAAGATTTGATAATTTTATCGCCGTAAACAATGTTAATTTTAAAGTTAAAAAAGGTGATGTTTTTGGTTTTTTAGGACCAAATGGCTCAGGAAAAACTACTGTAATAAGGATGCTCATGGGATTGATAAGCCCAACATCAGGCACCGGAAAAGTTCTTGGCTATGATATATCAAAAGAAAGCGAAAAAATTAGGTCTAAAATAGGATACATGTCTCAAAAGTTTAGTTTATATGATGATTTAACAGTAGATGAAAATTTAGATTTTTACGCAGGTGTTTATTGTGTACCTAAAGATAAAATAAATAAAAAGAAAAAAGAAATATTGGAAATGGCTGACCTTGTAGGCAAAGAAGATATGATAACTTCAAACCTCTCAGGGGGATGGAAGCAGCGTTTAGCCTTAGGTTGTTCAATAATACATGAGCCTGATATTTTACTTTTGGATGAGCCTACAGGTGGAGTTGACCCCATAGCTCGAAGACAATTTTGGGATGTTATATATGATTTGTCTAAGAAGGGAGTTACTATTTTAGTAACAACTCACTATATGGATGAAGCAGAACACTGTAATTCGATTGGTTTTTTATATTATGGGAACATTTTGTCTTTAGATACCCCTAATTGTATGAAAGAAAAAATAATTGATGGAGACATTGTTGAAATTAAATCAAGCAATACATTGAAATCAATAGAATTATTAAAGTTAAAAAATACAGTAAGAGATGCATCTGTCTATGGGGCGGGAATACATGTTATGACAGAGCCTAATACTGATTTGAATGAGCTAAAAGAATGTTTAATTCAAAATCATATACAGGTTATCAGTATAAAGAAGGTTAAGCCATCTTTGGAAGATGTGTTTGTTTTTCTTGTTGAAAAGGAAAATAGAAAATAAATATTTGGAGTTTAAATATGAATTATAAAAGAATACTATCGATTATTCGAAAAGAATTTTTTCAGATTAAAAGAGACAAAAGAACCATAGCTATTATAATTTTGATGCCTATAATGGAATTGTTGCTGTTTGGATATGCTGCTTCAACAAGCGTAGATCATATCCCTACTGTTGTATACAACAATGATATAGGAATAGAAAGCAGGGAACTTTTGGACAGTTTTGTAAGCTCTCAATATTTTGATTTGGATTATCAAGCTGAAAGTATGGAAGAAATTCAGACATATATTGATAACGGACAAACTAAGGCAGGAATTGTAATACCATCCGGTTACTCCAACGATATAAAGAATGGGAAAATAGCTCAAATACAGCTTATAGTTGACGGCTCAGACCCAACAACTGCACAGACTATATTGTCAAGTGCCGGAGGAGTAGTCCAGTCCAAGTCCATAGAGATAATTAAAGAAATTAAGGGAATGTCGATGCCGCAGGTTTTGGATTTGCGAAGCAGAGTTTGGTATAATCCCAACATGAGCAGCATTAACTTTAATATCCCCGGGCTGATAGGCGTCATACTTCAAACTGTAACCCTTATGCTTACATCATTTTCAATAGTAAGGGAAAGAGAAAGAGGGACAATGGAACAGCTTATTGTAACACCTATAACTAAAATGGAATTAATGGTAGGGAAAATTGTGCCTTATGTAATAATCGGATTTGTGGATATAGTTTTGGCATTGGCTTTAAGTGTATTTTGGTTTAAAATTTCTATTGCAGGAAGTATAACATTACTCTTATTATTTTCGGTTATATTTTTGTTTGGTTCGCTTGGAGTTGGACTGGTTATATCCACCGTATCAAAAAGCCAGCTTCAAGCAATGCAGCTTTCGATGTTCATGATAATGCCCAATTTATTACTTTCGGGATACATGTTCCCAAGAGAAGCAATGCCTGCATTTATTAATTGGATTAGCAACTTTCTTCCTTTAACTTATTTCATAAAAGTTTTGAGAGGAATAATTTTGAAAGGAAACAGCTTTTCAAAGCTCTATCAGGAGTTTATAATACTGACCGCCTTTGGATTAGGATTTTTAATAATTGCCACTTTAAAATTCAAAAAGAAAATAGAATAGCATTCCGGGGACGGACCTTAAAATGCCAATTTGTATAGTAGATGGAATTCAAAGGTCCGTCCCCGGATTTCCCCGGATTTCCACCCCCGTCCCCGGATTTCTGACAGTTATGTATGTCGTTTTGTCAGTTCCTTCTGCAGCTCATCAACAGTTACCCCTTCACAAACCATTAAAACCATGGAATGGTAAATTAAATCGCAAATTTCATAAATAAGCTCTTCTTTGTTTTTATTTTTTGCTGCTATTATTACTTCGCTTGTTTCCTCCCCGACTTTCTTCAATATTTTATCAATTCCTTCATTAAACAAATAGTTTGTATAAGAGCCTACCTTCGGGTTATCTCTTCGGTTTTGTAATTGGTTGTACACCTTATTAATAATTGATTTATCAGCTATACCGTCTTCGTAAACTTTATTGAAAAAACATGAGTATGCTCCTGTGTGGCATGCATTCCCAACCTGTTCTACCTTCAGCAAAATCGCATCTGCATCACAGTCATAGTAGAAACCCTTTAAATGCTGGACATGCCCTGATGTTTCTCCCTTTCTCCATAAACAATTACGGCTTCTTGAGAAATAACAAACTCTTTTTTCCTTAAATGTTATTTTTATGGCTTCTTTATTCATATATGCAACCATAAGTACTTCATTTGTTATATAATCCTGTGTTACTGTAACAATCAAACCTTTTTCATCAAATTTTATTTCATTCAATATTTTTTCCGTTTCCATTTTTCCCTCCTACAGTACAGCGCAGTCTCATTCACCAATATATTTGTTCCCTCTGGTCGCATATTTTGGGAAGCGCAGTCTCCGTTCACGAATTTATCAGCTCCTATCGCCGCATAAATTCTTCACTCCGTTATCTCTCAAGTATTTTTTCAGTTCAGGTATTTTGATTTCACCGAAATGAAATACTGAAGCTGCAAGTACGCCCTCTGCGTTTGCATATTTAATAGCTTCCAAAAAGTGCTCATACTTTCCTGCACCTCCGGATGCAATAACCGGAACATTAACAACATCCGTTATTTCTTTCAAGAGCTCCAAATCATATCCGTTTTTCATACCATCCTCATCAATGCTGTTTACAACGATTTCTCCCGCTCCCAATTCCACACCTCTTTTAGCCCACTCAATAGCATCTAATGAAGTTTTTTCTTTTCCTCCCTTGATATAGACGCTCCATGAGCCCTCTTCATTTCTTTTAACATCCATTGCCAATACAACACACCTATTGCCATAGAGTTCTGCTGCTTCTTTTATTAAATCGGGAGTTTTGACAGCAGCAGAATTAATAGATATCTTATCTGCGCCGCTGTCTAAAACATACTTGAAATCTTCAATCGTAGAAATTCCTCCTCCCACACAAAACGGGATATTTATTTCGGCAGCAACTCTTTTTACAAATTCAAGAGAAGTTTTCCTACCTTCAACGGATGCGGTAATATCATAAAACACTAACTCATCTGCTCCTGAATCACTATAGTATTTGCCCAATTTAACTGGATCATCAACATCTTTAATATCTTCAAATTTAGTTCCCTTAACAACTCTTCCGTTTATTACATCCAAGCAGGGTATTATTCTTACTGTATACATAATCTTCTCCTTCTTATCTACAATTTTTCGTGTCCGAAACCGTGAGCGATATTTAATCATTTTCGGTTAGGGCATCTTTAAAATCTAATCTGCCATCGTATAAGGCCTTTCCGATAATTGCTCCGTACAAGTTCATTTCTCTGAGCTGTTTTATATCCTCCAAGGTTGTGACACCCCCGGATGCAATTATATTTATGCTTGTTTTTTCTGATAATTCTCTGTATATGTCAAAATTTGGTCCTGAAAGCATTCCATCCTTTGAAATATCCGTGTAAACAATAGTCTTTATCCCGATAGATTCCAATACTGTGCATATTTTTATTGAATCCACATTTCCTACTGTCTGCCATCCTCTTGTTGCAACTTTGCCGTTTAATGCATCTATGGAAACAGCAATATGATCTTTGTAATTTTTCACAAGCTCTGTAAGAAGCCCTATGTTTTCAATTGCCATAGTGCCTACAATAACTCTGTTAACACCCACATTCAGCAAATCCTTTATTCTTTCCTCACTCCTGATTCCTCCTCCTGTCTGCATGGGAATGGATATTGCTTTGGCTATTTTTTCAATTGATTTTCTGTTTTGAAAACCTTCATTTTTAGCACCATCCAAGTCAACTACATGGAGGTATCCTGCCCCCATTGCCTCCCATTTTTTAGCCATTTCCGCAGGGTCGTCAGAATACACTTCTACCTTGTCAAACTTTCCCTGAGTAAGTCTCACGCATTTGTTGTCTTTTATATCTATTGCAGGAAACAGTATCATTAAAGTGCCCCCTTTGTGGACTGAAGGCTGTCGGATGTAATTTCCACCGCTTTTTTCATTGCTCTTCCAAACCCTTTGAACACCGCTTCTATTTTGTGGTGATCATTTTCACCATACAGCAGTTCTATATGCAGATTGCACAGGCAGTTATTTACAAATCCTTGGAAAAATTCCTTAAAATCCTCCGTTGCCATGATGCCAATTTGTTCTCTTCTAAAGTTTAAATTGTAAACCAAGTAAGGTCTGCCGCTTAAGTCTGCGACAACCCTTGCCAATGATTCATCCATTGGCAGATACGCGGCTCCGAATCTTTCAATGCCCGTTTTATCGCTCAAAGCTTTTGTGAAGGCTTGACCCAATGCTATTCCTACATCTTCTGAAGTGTGATGGGTATCTGTGTTCAAATCCCCTTTGCACTTGATATATAAATCGAACTTTCCGTGAAAACCAAACAAAGTCAGCATATGGTCCAAGAATCCCGTGCCCGTATCAATTTCTGTTATTCCGCTCCCATCTAAATTCAAATCGATTTGAACTTCTGTTTCTGATGTATTGCGTGATACTGTAACCTTTCTCATTTTCTACCTCCAAACTTTCTTCGTTACTATTCTACATCCAGCGGGTTTTTCTTAATTCTTGATCAATTTCCTTAGCTCTTCAATTAATATTTCATTTTCTTCCTTTTCACCGACTGTTATGCGGTAATAGTCATCATTGAACTTTCTTATTAATATTCCTCTTTCCATGAGTTTTTTAAACAAGTTTTGTACGGGAGGACTTACAAATAAAAAGTTAGCTCCTGAAGGATACACCAAGAAATTCAATTTTTTCAATTCACAGCTTAGCTCCTCTCTTCTAGTTTTTATACTTAATATATAATCTCTGACTCTGCCGGAATTTTTTAGAGCCTGTTCTGCCGCATATTGAGATAATATATTTACATTATAAGGCAGCTTAACCTTCCAGATGTATTTTACTGTTTTTTCTGCAGCTATAAGACACCCGACTCTAAGCCCCGCCAGTCCGAAGGCCTTGGACATTGTCCTCATTACAATTAAATTTTCATAATCATTAATCAATTCCACTGCCGAATTATCCGAAAAATCAGCATAAGCTTCATCTAAAATGACTAGCGAGTTTTTAACATTTTCCAAAAGCTTAATAACATCCTCAATTGGTGTTACATACCCTGTAGGGTTGTTAGGATTGCAGAGAATGACGATTTTCGGGTTCAGCCTTTTTGCTTCTTCTATCAGCTTATATATGTTTTGCGAAAAGTCATTTTCTGAGTTAACACCCGCATATTCAGCAGAGCACAGCTCACAGTAAGTTTTATACATGCTGAATGAAGGAACAAAACTCATAACCTTGTCGCCTTTTTCGCAGTAAGCATTTATTACTGTATTAATAATTTCGCTGGAGCCGTTTCCGACCATGATGTTTTCAGCCTTGCACCCATAATATGATGACATTTTTTCTCTTAATATACTGCAGTCGCTGTCAGGGTATAAGTTTGGTTTGAAACTGTCTATTTTAAATCCATCCTTAAGCAAATAATTGCTTCCCTCATTTGCATCAAGCTTTACCCTGCAATCAACATTATTTACAAAATAGGCTTCAATTTTTTCCGCGCTTTTCTTCAACTTAATCATTGTTTGCATCTCTTTTCATTCTTATTTTTATTGCATTTGCATGTCCCGTCAGACCTTCATTTTCAGCGAATCTCACAATGTGCCCGCCGTTTTCAAGCAAAGCCTGCCTGCTGTAATAAATCAGAGAAGTTTTCTTTATAAAGTCATCTACACTAAGACCTGACGAAAACTTGGATGTGGAGCTTGTAGGCAGTGTGTGATTCGGACCTGCAAAATAATCACCCACAGGTTCAGGACTGTTTTCTCCCAAAAATATGGCTCCTGCATTTTTTATTTTTTTATAATTTTCAAAAGGGTTTGTTGTAAGAAGCTCCAAATGCTCGGGAGCTATCTCATTTGCCAAATCAATGCAGTGTTTCATGCTTTCTGTGATTATTATAGCCCCGTGGTCTTTCAAAGACTTCTCTATTATTTCTTTTCTTTCCAGTACATTAGACTGCTCTTTTAATTCCTTTTTAACTTTATCAGCTAAGCTGTATGAATTTGTTATTAAAATACAGGCTGCCATTTCATCATGCTCTGCCTGGGATATCATATCAGCGGCGATGTAGCGGGGGGATGCGGTTTTGTCTGCAATAATCAATATTTCGCTTGGCCCTGCAATCATATCTATACCCACAAAGCCTGATACTCTTCTTTTTGCCGCAGCAACATAAATGTTTCCGGGACCAGTTATTTTGTATACCTTGGGAATTGTTTGTGTTCCATAAGCCAAAGCTCCTATGCCTTGCGCCCCCCCAACCTTGAATATTCTGTCAACACCTGCCATGTCTGCTGCAACTAATATTGAATCTTTTATTTTCCCGTCTCTTTGGGGAGGGGTTATCATAATTATTTCATTCACTCCGGCGATTTTTGCAGGGATTGCATTCATCAATACCGTGGACGGATAGGCAGCTTTACCTCCCGGGACATAAATTCCAACCTTTTCAATTGGATTTATCAGCTGTCCCAAAATTATGTCCTTTCCCTCCGGTTTATATTTATAGCTTCTTCTTATTTGCTTTTCATGGTAACTATAGATATTTTTCTTTGCTTTCCTAATTGTTTCCAAAAGCTCCTTGTCAATTATTTGATATGCTTCCTTTATTTCGTCTTCACTAACTTCCAAATCACTCAAGCTTACCCTGTCAAATTCCATGGTGTATTTTTTCAATGCTTCATCCTTATTTTTTCTTACGTCTTCAAGTATTTCATCAACTGCTTTGTAAACTTCATTATAGTCTTCTTGATTCCGATTTTGAATTTCAGCTAAATATTCTTCTATATTGTCCTCAATTAACCTAATCATTTGAATCCTCCTTCCTTATCAGCTCAATTATTTCCTTTATTTCTTTTCTTTTAAATTTATAGCTAATTTTATTGGATATTATAACTGCGGATATATCATACATATCTTCAAAAACCTCAAGGTCGTTAGCTTTCAATGTGTTGCCCGTCTCAACTATATCAACGATTACGTCCGATAATCCTAAAATCGGCGCAAGCTCTATGGAGCCGTTTAACTTTATTATTTTAATTTTCTGCCCTCTGCTGTTGAAAAATCTTCTTGCAGTTTCCGGATATTTGGTGGCCACCTTTAAGATTGTGTCATCCTTGAAAGCTTTTTTGTCCTTAAATCCCGCAACCGACATTTTGCATCTGCCGATATTCATTTTATATAGCTCGTAAAAGTCTCCGGAGCTTTCCATAATCATGTCCTTTCCTGATATCCCGATATCTGCAATACCATTTTCCACATATGTTATTACATCGGAATTTTTCAAAAGTATAAATTCAATACATCGATTCTCGCTCTTAAAAACCAATTTCCTCGAGTCTTCTTCGATTGCGCTGCCTATTCCTGCAGCTTTTAATATTTCAATGGCCTTATTGCCTAATCTTCCCTTTGGTATTGCAATTGTCAGACCCATCATCATCCCTCCTTGTAAACAGCTTTAAGCAGCTCATCAAGCTCCACGGTAAATCCTATTGCCGGTATTTTTACCCCGAACTGCTCAGTAAATGAATCATATCTGCCGCCCTTTATTATTTCTGTATTGGAGCCCTGAATATATCCTCTGAATATAATTCCGTCATAATAGCTCAATTCAGATACCATTGAAAGGTCATAAATAATTTTATCTGTTATATTTTTCATATGCTCATCGATTATTTTAAGCTCTTCCAAACCGTCCTTCATCATATCATTTAAATACAGTCCTTCAAGTTTGCCGATAATTTCTTCATATGTGCCTTCAAGATCAAGAATGTTAAGTAATGTGCTCATAGGATCTCTGTATTTCAGCTCGGACAAATAATCGCTTAATTCCTGATTGTTTTTCAAATATAATAAATCCAGTATATTGTCATAATCTTCCTTGTTAAATGAACACGCCGTCATTATGCCCTTCAAAAACTTGCTGTTTCCGATTTCAAATAAATAATTTTCGCTGTATCTGTTTATTATTCTTTCAGCGGTCATTAATGTGTCTTGGTCAATATTCGGGCTTTTATCTCCTATAATTTCAACGCCCATTTCTCTGTTTTCTCTGATGCCTGTGCCGTTATGCTTGTATGTTTTGCCGTAATAAAAGATTTTCAGCATTAAGTCATAGTCCCATCTGGGCATGAACTTATTTATAATTCCGGTTGTTATATCCGGAGATAAAATTAAAATATCACTGTTGCTTTCCAAGATTTTCACTGTTGTTTTCCTGTCTATTCTTGAATTAACCGATGTAAATTCATCATATTCTTCAAATATTGAGGGCTCAATATTCATATAGCCTTCTTTATACAGAAAATTCTCGATTTCTTTTCTAAGTATAAACATCCTTTGAAAATACTTCATTTCATCTTCGATTTTTAAAAAATTCATTTTTTCTACCCTCACTTTTTTGTTGCTATTTAATTCATTAGTTAATATGACTTACGCAGGGGAATGCATCAAATTTGCCAGCTCCTTTCGTCGCGCAAATTTGGTATTCTGTGCGGTTGGGCATACAAAAAGCCACCCGGCTTATACCCGGATGGCTTAAAATTCCACTTATTAACCATTCACCACAGATACAAGCCCTTTTGTAAAACGACCAATAGAGCTTGTAATGTATTATCACTTACAAACTCTGTACCTATGATGATGTAATTGCACGAACAAAACTTTGTTTTCCATGTCGCACCTCTTATTTAAAGAACAGTATACTACCATAAAAATACAAAGTCAAGAATATTATTTTTATTAATTTTACGATGTCGTAATTGACAGTATATTTTGCAGGTGTTATAATTTGATTAAAACTGACCGGTCGGTCAAAATATTTGGAGGCTAATTTGAAAAGAGTATTGACATTATTATTAATTATCGTATTTGTTCTCGTTGGATGTTCAGCAGGTCAAGAAGCAAATATTAGTGAAGAAGAAGCTTATACACCTGTGGAAGTGGAAACAATTAAACCCATGGAGCTATACATAGAAAATCTTATGACTGCAAAGGTATATGCTGACAAGGATGTGTTTGTAATCCCTTTAATAGCAGGAAAAGTTGAAAAAATGAATATAGAA